>Ga0315274_10003980_pt1 | contig 21827 bp, 15 predicted proteins | sample YL17G02_20_MG_FD_203700 | JGI IMG/M metagenome (GOLD analysis project Ga0315274, IMG submission 203700) | Sediment microbial communities from Yellowstone Lake, YNP, Wyoming, USA - YL17G02_20 | ecosystem: Environmental > Aquatic > Freshwater > Lake > Sediment | place: USA: Wyoming | collected...
ATTTAGCCTTCGTTCTTTCTCTCTCTCTTCTCTCTCTCTCTCTCTCTTTCTCTCTCTCTCTCTCTCTCTCTCTCTCTCTCTCTCTCTCTCTCTCTCTTTTACACTCTTCTTTCTTATTTTAAATCGGAGAAAGACGGAACTCAACCCCACCTCTTTTCTTCACCTCAAAAAAAAAAAAACACCATACAAAACTCAAGGCGCCGTCTTCGGCGACCTCCCTCCCTACGAGGCCTTCTCCCTCGGCGGCACCAACTCGGTGCGAGGCTACGGCGAGGGCTCGCTGGGCACGGGGCGGGCCTACGCCGAGGCCACCGCCGAGCTGCTCTTCCCCCTGCCCGTGGGCGGCGGCGCGCTGGAGGGCTGCCTGTTCGCCGACGCGGGCTCGGACCTTGACACCGGCGCGGCGGTCCCCGGCGACCCGGCAAGCGCGCGGGGGAAGCCGGGCTCGGGGGCCGGGATCGGCGTCGGCGTGAGGATCGACTCTCCCGTCGGGCCCCTGAGGCTGGAGTGCGCTCTCTCCGACAGGCTGCAGCGGAGGTTCCACCTGGGGATCGGGTCGCATGGATAGGGAGAGGAATATGTGTTTTGAATTTGGTCGGTTCGTCGGGTTTTTTTCGCGTTGGGGGTGGAAGGGGAGAAAGAGGGAAGACAGTAGACAGAAGATGGGTGTAAGAGAAAGAGGAACAGTTTCAGGTCAATTTCTCACCTCTTCCTTTCTCAAAGGGCCGCGCACGCGCTCCTCTCCCTCATCGCGGCATGCGCCCCTCGCTCGAGAACGGCGAGCTGTCGCTCGTGGAGCAGGGCGCAGCAGCAGCAGCAGCGAGCAGCAGCTGCAGCAGCAACAGGAGGAGCACGATGGCGACGAGCATCAGCGGCGACGGTGAAGAAATCGACATGCGACGAGCGTCGTCGAATCAACTCTTGCGCCGACGGCGGAGGAAGCTCGCGGTGCTTTTCTTTGGCACTCTCACGGTCTCGGCATGTCTCGTGGTCTTCGCTGGTGAGAAACGAAAAAGTAGCCTCGCGAGCGCGCGCGCGAGAGAGAAGAAGAGAGAACGCGCTCACCGAACTTTTCTCGACCCAAACTCCCTCTTTCCTTTTGTTCAGCCTCGTCCCGGCGCGTCGCTTCCTCCTCCTCCTCCAGTCGCCAACCTTTGCCCCCGTGGGCCCAGCCTCTCGTCCGCGTCCGCGTCTGCGACGATTCGTGCCCCTCCGCCAGGGACGGCCGCTGCGACGACGGCAGGTTTCTCTTCCCGCGAGAGACTTCTTCTTCAGATTCTTCCTCTTCTTCTGCTTCTGCTTCTTCGCCTCACTCCTCCTCGTCCTCCTCGCTCGACTCCTCTCCGACCCGCGAGGTCAAGTGCGACCTGGGGACGGACTGCAGCGACTGCGGCGGCGAGCCCTGGGAGGCGTGGCTCCCCCAGGAACTCGCTCGAGCGCTCCCGAGGCCGATAGCAGAGCTCCGACGCGGCGGCGGAGGAGGCAGCGGCGCAGGCGGCGAAACTCCCTCCTCCTCCTCCTCTTCTTCGTTCCGCGTCTTCGCGACCAGGACGGCGACGGACCCGCCCTTCGTCGCCGTCCACGCGGACCCGGAGCTCGACGTCGACGTCTCGGCGCAGCTGGCGAGCCTGGGCACGGTCGAGCGCGGGCTCACGCAGGTGTGGAGGGCGCGGCTCAAGGGAGTCTGCTCTCGTCCCCGCGGCTCTTTCCCGCCGCCGCCGCCGCAGGCGCCGCCGCTGTCGGGTCTCTCCTCGTCCTCCTCGCCTCCTCCGCCTCCTCTCGTGCTCGACGTCGGGGCCAACTTCGGCTACTACTCGCTCTTCGCCGCGGCTCTCGGCTGCCGTGTCGTCGCCTGGGAGCCCGTCCCGCGCTTCCGGAGCTTCTTCGACGCGGCGCTGCTGCTCAACCCCAGGCTCGCTTCCAGCGTCGAGGTCCGCGGCGCGGCGGCCTGCGACCACGACTCCCCTTCTTCGGTTTCTCCTCCTTCTGAGCCTTCTCTCGGCGTCGCCCTCACCGTCCCCGAGAGGGGCGTGTGGGGCACGGCCTCCGTCGGGGGAGCCAACATCGACCGGCAGCTCGAGGAGAGGAGCGGGGAGGAAGGAGGAGGGGAAAGGAGAGGAGGAGGAGCAAGGAGCTCGAGCTCTTCTTCTTCTTCTCCTTCTTCTCGGCCGCTCCTCGTCGTCGAGGCCCGCTGCGAGCGCGTCGACGCGGTGGTCGAGGGCATCTGGACGGCGACGCGCACGCCCTTCGCGCACCGGAGGATCGCGCTGATGAAGGTGGACGTCGAAGGGTACGAGCCGTCGGCGCTCTCGGGGGCCGCGAGGCTCTTTGACGCCGAGCTCCCCGACGGCGTCGGCGGCGGCGGAGGCGACGACGCTTCTTCTTCTTCTTCGCCGAAAAGAGCAGCAAAAAAAATCAACCCTTTTTCTTCCTCTTCTTCTAGGAAATTCGGTGTCGTCTCCGACGTCGTCCTGGAATACAGCCCCGGCGTCCCCGAGCGCAACGGCGCCTGGGAGAGCCTCCCCGCCTGGCCTGCAATGCTCCTCTTCCTGAAGTCTCGGGGCTTCGTCCTCGCCAACGTCCCCTTCGGCGGCGGGCCCGAGGCGGCCGCCGCCTCGGCCGGCGCGGACCTGCTGCGCGGCGACTGGGAGGCGCCGCTGCCCGGCTTCGAGGAGGTCACGCTCGAGAACCTGGCCGCGGACGCCAGCGACGCCGAAAGGTTGCGGGAGAGGACCCTCGGGTGCCCGCTGCCGAGGGAGCTCTTTGCGACGAAAGGGGGAGGAGGAGGAGGAGGAGGAGGAGGAGGAAACGCGACGGCAGCGACGGCGGACGGCGACGCCAGCAACGACTCCCTGTCCCACCCCGCTGCCTTCTCCCGCTGCAACGCGATCCCGGAGCAGCTCCACCCGCACTCCTTCCGAGCCACGTTCGGCCACAACACGAACGTGTGGGCCGCGAGGAGGGGATGGGCCAGGGTGGCCGGCGGCGGCGGCGGAGGAGGAGGAGGAGGAGAAGGAGGAGGAGGAGGAGGAGGAGGAGGAGGAGGAGGAAGGGGGAGAGGGTCCTCGTCCGGGTCGAGCAGCTCGCTCCTCCGCCTGTCGCGGCCCGTCGGCGTCTTCGGGCCCTCGGACCCGCTGACCTCCTGGCTCCCGTCGACCCGTGCCGGGGTCGGGATGGGAGGGAGGCCCTGCGCGGATCTGCCGCCCGAGGTGAGGGTGGCTCACCGGTGCCCCTGCGGCGGCGTCGCGGCGGAAGGAGAGGAGGAGGAACAGAAGAGGGAGGCGGAGGACGAGCGCGCCGCTGCTCCTACTGCTGCTGCTGCTCTCGCGGCGGCGGCTTCTTGCCGCGCCGAGGAGGATCTCGTGGCCTCGCTAGCGAAGAGAGGCCTGATGCCGCCGCTGCACGGCACCAGCAAGGCGAGCGTGGCGTTGCTCGGCGGGCGATGAGGTTGTGCTCTGCAACGCTGGAAAAAGAATGAACTTTTATTATTATTATTACAACCACCAACGAAAAACATCTCAAACGACGACGCCTTGTTTCCCCCTCCCTTTATTCATTCATGCGCGTGCGTGCGAGAGCGAACGAGACCGAAAACCGACGCACCGCCCCGCACCCCTCAGAGCCCCCCCTGCCTGTCCCTCCCAGGCTCGGTCAGCGGCACGAACCGCACGCCGAGCAGGTCGGTCCGCTTGAAGCCCGGGCCGCCGCGCGGGTCCTTGTCGACGACGGAGAGCACCTGGTCGCCGCCCTCGGGCCCCAGCGGGATGACCATGCGCCCCCCGGGCTTAAGCGCGTCGACCAGCGAGCGCGGGAGCGAAGCGGCCGCGGCGCCGACGTGGATGGCGTCGAACTTCTTTTCGCCGCCGTCGCGGGAGGCGGGAGGGGAGGGAGATGCCCCCGGAGCCGCGGGGAGCGGGCCCGAGGGCGAAGAAAGGAGCTCGCCGCCTCTGTCCAGCGCGCCCTCGGCAAGAACGTTGGCTGCGATGACGCGCACCCTCCCGCTCTCGAGCCCCTCCGGAATCACCCTGCGCAGCGACTGGATTGACCTCTGTTTAAAAAAAAATTCGGTTCGAGTTCGAGAGGGTCTAGAGAGAGCGCGCGAAGGAGAGAAGAAACATGAAACGAAAAAAAAAAGCTCACCTGCGCGAGCGGCGCGTGCTTCTCGACGCCGACGACTTCGCCCCCGCGCGCGGCCACCATCTTCCAGAGGCACGCGACGAGGTAGCCGCTGCCGCTTCCGACGTCCAGGACGCTGGCGTGGTCCTTGTCAGCGATGGCCGGGGCGAGGAGGTCGAGCATCTCGAGGTGCATGTGTGGGGCACTGTTTTTTTTTTGGGGGGGGTTCGGGTTTTTTTCGGCCGAGGGAAAAGTGAACGGGAAACCTGTCGTCGTCGGCGCCCCTCGCTGCATGCTTGTATTTTTTTGTACATCTCTCAGGATGTACATCTCTCAGGTTGTACATCGCTCTCTCTCACCTGATGGTCTGGCCGTGGCCGATGGGCGCCGGGGAGTCCTGCGGCGAGTCCACGGGGTTTTGTTTTCGAGTGTTTTTTGTTGTTGTTTGAGGTCGAGGTCTCGACACGGAGAAGAGCGGGCAACGACGACGCCCCATCGATCCAACAACGCAATGCGCGAACCCAAAAGCGCGACACTGGGAACAAGTCTATAGCCGCTGCTCTTCAACTCAGAGCAACGGGCACATTGTTCTCGATATCGACACAGTGCGGGAAATGGAGAAAGAGCGCCAGAGCGCCACGGTTCCGAACGCAACGGTGAAACCCCTGTGGCGACGTCGTCGCCCCGTTCCATTGACTAGACCCTTCCTCTTTTCCCGAGCTTTTTCCCAAACCCGCTCACCAAATAGACGTTGGCCCTCGACTCGTCCATGGGGCCGATGAACTCCTTGCGGTCGACGGCCTTCATCGCGTCTATCGCCGCGGGGGACACGTCGGCGGCGCCGCCGCGGCGCTGCGAGACGAGGTAGTCGACGAGCGAGCGCTGGTCGCGGCCTCCGCCGGCAAACGTCCACATCTTGCCTTGGCCTGCTGGAGAGACGACGGAGAGGCGAGGAGGAAGAGGAGGAGGAAGAGGAGGAGGAAGAGGAAGGGAGCGAGGGATTCTTCTCGAGCGGGTGACGACGAGGACCGTACTTCTGGAGGCGGTGGTGAGCGCTGCCGCGGCGGGTCGGGGCGGGAGCATAGAGGAGAGAAAAAGAGGGAATGAAAAATCAAAAAAAGTGTTTTTGGTTTTTGAACTGAGTTTTTCCCCTTCTTTTTCTTCTTCTCACTTTTTTCCTTCTCCTGAGGCGGAGGCAGTGCTGGCTTCGCGATACGCTGCCTTGCTGAGCAAAAATATCTCTTCTGTTTCCTCTTACTCTCGCTCGTAAAGCAGCCCCAAGCTAGAGAACAGCAGCAGCAGTCGCTGGGTCCTTCGGACGAACTCTTTTCCCAACCATTGAACGCCGCATCAACAGAAAATCTAGCCGCCAAATCAATTAAAAAATGCCGTCGCCGCTCGCCCCGCTCGTGACCAACAATGAGGTCGCGTTTGTGATCCATGTACGTCGCCGGGGTCTGAGGAATATGATAGCTGTGTTCAGAGCCCTAAGCACGCAAGGGAGAAATCCAGAAAGAGTCGAGTTCGAGACTTTTTCAATCGTCGACCAATGCCTTTCTTCTTCTTCTTCCCTCTTCTTCTTACTCAACCTCTTCTCCCCCCCCCGACTTCCGCCTCCCCCTCTTCCACCTCCTCCCGCTCCCTGCGCTCGTCCTCCTCCCCCAGGCCATCTCCCACCGCTCTCTCCGCGCCAGCGGCCGCAGGCCGCACGACGTCCGCGCCCCCTCCTTCTCCTTCTCCCCGGACGGCTCGGCCTGCACCGTCTCGCTCGGCGCCGACGGCCCGACGGCGACGGCCTCGGCGCGCGCGAGCCTGGGCGCGCCCTCCGCGGACCGGCCCGGGGAGGGGTCGCTGCGCTGCTCCGCGGAGGTGTCCCCGGCGGCGGCAGCGGGCCTGAGCGGCGCGGGCGGGTCCGGGGGGGCGCAGGCGGCGGCGGCCGCGCTGGCGGACCAGTTCACGCGGCTCCTCGAGCGCTCGCTCTCGCACCCGCGCGCCGTCGACCTCGAGCAGCTCTGCGTCTCGCCCGGGCGCGCGGCGTGGTCCGTGCGCGTCGACGCGTGCCTGGTGGACGCCGGCCGCAGGGGCGGCGCGTCGGCGGCGGGCGCCGCGGTGCTGCTGGCGGCGGTGGCGGCGCTGCGGGCGTTCCGGAGGCCGGACGCCGCTGTCGAGCAGGTCGCCGCCGACGCCTCCGCCGCGGCGCTGCCGCTGCCGTCGTCGGCGGAGGGAGGGCCGGTCGACGACGAGGAGCGCCTGGCTTCCTCGAGGGTCGTCGTGCACTCTGCCCTTGAGAGGCCGCCCGTGCCGCTGGCGCTGCGGCTGACGCCCGTCGCCGTCGCCTTCACTTTCCTGTGGAGCTTTGGCGGCGGCGCGAGCGGCGGCGGCGGAACCGACACGCCGACGCTGCTCCTCGACCCCGACGCCGCGGAGGAGGCCGCGGCGGCGCTCCGGGGCTACGGCTGCGGCGCGACGTCGACCTCTGCCGCCTCGGGCCTGCTGGTCTCCGCGGGCGCGCCCTCCGGCGACGTCCTATTCCTCGACCGCGGCGCGCCGGGGAGCGGCGGCGCGGCGCCCGTCCGAGGCGGCACGGGCGGGGGCGCGGCGGGAGCGGGAGGGGGGGGAGGGGGCGGGATCGCGAGCGCCATGCTCGCGGCCCGGGTCTGCTCAGCGGCGGCCCTCGAGATCTCCAAGGAGCTGGAGCGGGCGCTGAAGGAGCACGAGGAGGCCGCGAGGGCCGCCAAGGTGAGGCGGCACGTCGCGAAGGGGAGCGGCAACGGCGGCAGCGCCGCGGGCGGCGTCGCTGCTGCCGCGAGGTCCTCGGCTGCGACGAGGGGCGTCGCCGCCGTCGGGGCTCTCGACGCCGCCGCCGCGAATGCTTCCGCTGCTGCTGTCGGTGCTGCTCCGACCGGCCTGCCTTCTCTCTCGGCCCAGCGGCCCGCTGTCGCTCCGGAGGGGAAGTGGACCGACGGCGCAGAAGCGGGGGCGAAGGAGGCGGCCGTCGCCGAGATGGAGGACGGCGGCGGCGGCGACGAGGGAGCGGCGGAGGAGGCAGAAGAGAGCGAGGGCGCTGCCGCAGCGCCTCCTCCACTCCCGGCCTCTTCCTCAGAGCAGCAGCAGCCGGAAAAGACGAAGAAGACAAAGGGCGAGAGCAGCAAGCCTCCCAGCTGGCGGTCGGACGAGCTCCGCGCGCGCGCCGGGAAGCGGTCGAAAGGAAGCGGAGGAGGCGGAGTCGGCGGCGGAGGAGGCGGCGGCGGAGGCGATACTCTCGAGCAGATCGCGGCGATGATTGGAGATGGAGGAGGAGGAAGCGCCGCTGGCAGCACTCGGACCTCCCTGGCCGCTGCGGCGACGCGGAAGAAGAAGGCGGGTAAGAAGTGAAAGAAAGAAGAGAGAGAGAAAAAAACTCATTGAAAAACTCATGGACTCTGTAAAAAAGAAGAAGCCCCCCACTTTCTTCGCCTCGTTGCCGACGACGAAGCCATCGGATCGAAGAAACAAAACCTCGTTTTTCGTCCACCACCCTCTCTCTCTTTCACTTTTCGACCCCTTGAGTGACGTACGAGAGGTCTTCTTCGAGAGGGTTTCGAGGTCGAGAGAAAAAACAAAATAAGAGCTCATTTTCATATCATCATCATGTTGTCTGAATCGAACATTTCCGCGTCGGAATCTTTACACATCTAGCACATCGTATCGTACGTATCGGACAGGGCGAGTGGGGTTTGAGGGTGGTTCCGAAAGCAGGGTGTTATAGTGTACGAAGTGGGGTCGAAGAGAAAAAGGCGAGGGGAAGAAAAAAATTCAGTTTTTCAACTTCGCTTCTGTACTTTTTTTCTTTGAATAATCGTCTCGAATTGAGTTGTTGTTTTATGTTTTTGTGCGGTTGCGTGATAGAAAAAAGAAAATATCCGCATCGGAAAGAATTCTGAGGGAGGCAGGGGAAGGGAAGGGACACGGGAAGCACGCTCGTCCTTTTTGTTTCTCGATAGAGAGGACAAGAAAAAAAAAAGCCGCCCGCACTTGGCGGTGGCGTTGTCAATGCGTGGCGTTGTCAAGGCCAGTGTCGCTGCCCGTGTATGTTGTGTGTGATGGGAGGATCGAAAGGGGAAGGGGAGGGGGGGGTCTTGTTCGAAGGTTGGACGCTAAGGCGAAAAGAGTGGGGAGTCTTTTTGGGTTTCTAAAAGGCGTTCTCTTTGTTTTACGAGGAGCGTGCGCGCGTGCGCGAGGGGGGATAATATTGAGGCGTGAGGAGCTGGAGGAGGAAGCAGGTCTGCTCTCTTTTCTTTTTCCTCTCTCGAGAGACCCTTTTTTCAATACGGCCCTCTCTATATTTCTCTTCCCCCCCCCCGGAAGCGCGTAAAGGGTGCGACGCGCGATGCGGAGAAGAAGAGGAGAATCAAGGGCGCAGACGGCGATGACGGATAAGATCGAAGCACAGAATCGGAAAATCGAAAAAAGATCGAAGAGAGTGCGGCGGCGCACTGCTTTCCGATTTCTTGAAATCTCTTCAGCAGCAGGTCGGAACGACAAAGGCGGACGCTGAGTTCCCGAGCCGGCGGAGGTCCGAAGACGAGGCGCTCGCGGCGACCTTCTTGTTCTTCTTCATCTCCGTCCCGCCCTCGGCAGACTCCTCGCCGGCGCTGCTCGCGGAGGGCGAAGACAGAGAGGTCGTCGGCGTCCTCGCAGTCGCCGCCGCGGTGGCGCCGAGGCCACCTCCTCCGGGGACGACGGCGTCGTCGCTCGCAGTCGTCGCCGGCGTCGCCGGCGCGGCGGCGGCGGCCGAGAGGCCCGCGGCAAACTTCGCTAGGTCGAAGTCCGAGGGGACGCGCGCGACGGGCCTCAGCGTCGCGGCCGACGCGGCTCCCCCGTCGGCGGCGAAGGGGCGCGGGCAGCTCGGCTCGGGAGAGGCGAAGCCGCCGCCGTCGTCCCCCGCCGCAGCCACGGCCCTCGCCGCCGCCGCCGCGGCCGCCGCAGCCGCAGCCTTGGCAGCGGCCTCCTGCGCCTCCAGCGCCGCCCTGGCCGCGAGGGCCTCCGCGGCGGCCGCGGCGGCCTCGCGCTGCTGCCTTTGCTGCCGCTGCTGCTCCTGCCGCTGCTGAAGCTGCCGCTCCTCCTCGAGAAAGGCGCCCTCGGCGGAGCTCGCCGCGGCGAGCAGCGCGTCGAGCGCGCTCGAGTGCGCGAAGCGCTTGGCCTGCGCGGCCGCGGCCGAGAGCGGGGACTGCTCGCGCTCGCGCCTGGGCCGCTTGGCCGACGCCGGGAAGGCCAGCGGCGGCGGGAGGGGCCGCTGCGGCGCGCGGGCATCGCAAGCGGCGGCGGAGGAAGGAGAGGGGCTGGCTCGGGGAGCGACGACGGGGGCGACGGCGGCGGGGACCGTCGCGGGGTCGCGCTCGAGCAGGCCCTGGGCGCACGCCTGCGTGTTTTTTTGAGAGTTTTTGGGAATCGACGGGAAGGGAACCATCGTGAGAAAGAGAGAAGCCACCTCTCGTCTGCTGAACGGGCGGTCGGAGAGAAAAAGTGCGCGACTCGCCGGCGTCGTCGACGGCTGACGTCGCTCCGGGGCACCATCACTCATCGCCATGCCCTCGCGTTCTTCGCGTTCCGGGGCGTTTTTCGTCTTCGATTTGGCCGCATCGACGCATCGCGGTCGCAAAGAACCTTTCGTGCGCGTGAACGGGGCCGGGTCAAGGGCTGGCTGCGCAGAAAAGAGGGCAGGTTGGCATCTCACCCGCGCGTCGCCGTTTTTTTGCGCTTCAGCTCAACGTCGGGGGGGGGGGAAAAAGATGAGGGTAAAACGTTTCAAATCAACGCACCTGGTGCTCCACGGCGGCAAACCTGGAGCGCCTCCTGCTCGCGGAGGCAGCTCCTTGCCGCGCCAGGCGGATAAAGTGCTTCTGGGCGTGCGACGCAACCTGCGTCGGCGAGCGGCTGTTGTGTTTTTGTGTTGATTCCGTTTCCGTCGTGAGCAAACCCGTTGCGCTGGAAGCTGAGGGCGAATGGAGGCAAACTTCAGAACTTACGTGATAACAAAGGTCCGAGAGATCTCCTTCCAGCGGCCCTTCCCGAGCGAGGCGAGGCCCTTCAGGAAGGCGAGGTGCTCGTCCGCGGTCCAGGGAGATCCGAGCGAGGCGGCGACGCTGGAGACATGAGATCCGAGCGTCGGCTTTGTTGACGACAAAGCGGCGACGCCAACGACAGCGCCGGCCGCCGTCTGCATCGGCGCGGCGGCGGGGCGTTGCGCGGCCTCGAGGGCCGGAGTCATCAAGCTGAGACGACTTGGGACGTGCTGAGGGGATGCGAGAGCGCGCGGAGCGGAGGGCGCTCGACGCGCGGGGGATGAGGGAAGATGAAAGCGGAGGGAGGCAGGGAGAGTAGAGGGTAGCTCTCGAGTTGTGAGAGGCGTGACTTGGAAAAAATTTGAAAACGTGGTTTCTTTTAGGGGACTCCTCTCCTTCTTCCTCTCTCCCCCCGAGGAACGAGTTCAGCGAGAGGAGCGAGACCAGGAAAAAATCGGAAAAATTTAGAAGTTGGGTTTCACACTGTTTTTTCTTCTTCGCTCTCCTCCCTCCCTCTCTCCCCCCTCTTGTCCGCCACCCCTTTGCTCAATCCCGCGCCGGAGCAGGAGCGGAAGGAGCAGAAGAGGAGGCTCTCCCTTTCCCCTTCCCGTCCTCCCTCCGCCGCGCGGCGAAGTGGTCGAGCACCGCCCTTTTCGGCAGCTCCCGGTGCAGCTCGCGCACGCCGGAGACGACCTCGTCCGAGGGGAACCCGCCCGCGCTGCGCTCGTAGACGCGGTCGAGCGTGGCCGCGGCGGCCTTGGACAGGCGCGACCCGCCGCGGCGGCCGAGGCCCTTCTTCGTCGACCACGTCCCGTCGTCGTCCTCTCCTCCCTCTCCCTCGGCCCCGCCGCCGAGGCTCTTCCCTCCCTTGCCGCTCCTCTTGGCGTCGGCGGCCTCCCTCCGCCTCTGCCGCTCCTCCTGCCTCGCCGCCGAGGCGGCCCTGGCGCGGGCCGCAGCTGCGGCCCCGGCGGCGGCGTAGGCCCCCAGTGTGCTCTCCCTCCGGGCCCTCCTGGCCGCCGCTCCTCCGTCGCCGTCGCTGCCGTCATCGCCGCCGCCGTTGCCGCTCGAGGAGGAAGAGGAAGAAGAAGAAGAAGAAGAGGGCAGCAGCTCGTCGACCGCGCGAAGCCACTGCAGCACCTCGCTCCGGTCGAGGCCCGTCCGTTTGGCCAGCGCCGCGACCTTGATCTGCCGCCTGCTCCCCCCCGCGGCGTCGGCCTCGAGGGCCGCGGAGGCGAGGGCGGCGAGCTGCGCAGCAGAGAGGCCCGCAGTCGGGTCGAAGTACGTCTTGACGGTGAAGTTTGACGGAGGAGATGCCGATGCCGCCTCTTCTTCCTCGCCGATGCTGCCGTGGCTTTCTGCAGACGCCCTCGCGACCAAGGCCGCCCTCCCAGTGGTAACGCGACACTGCTCGTGCGGCTGGAGAGTGGAGAGAGGAGCAGCAGAGGCTGCGAGGGGACGAATCGTGCCGCCGTTGAAGGCAGCGACCATGCGCTGCAAGCCGCCGACGCCGTTGGCGCCGTCGCCGCGTGCCGCCACTGCTCTCTGCGTCGGCGCTGCCCGGCCCGCGAGCGCGCTGGACGTCAGCAAGGACGCGGCACTCATGTCGAAATATCTCTGCTGGTGGAAATGGAACAGAAGAGAAACGCCTCGAGAGAAAGTTTTCAATTCGAAAGATGGCATGTGGGTACCTGGCCCTGGAAAATTACAACCGAATAGGCCCCGCCTTCCGCGCTTGCTCTCCGCTCCCTCGGGTTCTCACCTCTCACTTCCCCTCCTCCCGCGCTCCAAACGCGACCTCGAACACGCTCCCGTAGTCCTCGTGGAAGCTCGCGTCTATCCCCTCCCGCACGTCGGCGGCCAGCTCGTCCCAGTCGCGGCGGTTGGCCTCGGGGAGCGCGACGCGCCGCACGCCGGCCCTTCGCGCCGCGAGGACCTTCTCCTTGACGCCCCCCACGGGGAGCACCCGGCCCGTGAGGGAGACCTGCGTTTGGAGGGGGGAAAGTTTTTTTTTGTGGGAGGGTGGGTGGGCGGGGGGGGGGAGAGGAAGAAATCAAGTTGGAGAGCGTGTTGGAAGGTGGGAAGAGAGTTTCGGAAAAAAAAACTCCCTCACCTCGCCCGTCATCGCCAGGTGCGGGTCCGACGCCCTCCCCAGCGCCAGCGACAGCAGCGCGGTCACGAGCGTGACGCCCGCAGAGGGCCCGTCCTTGGGCGTCGCCCCGGCGGGGACGTGGACGTGGATCGACGCGGCAGCGAAGAAGCCCGGGTCGGCGGCCGCGAGCGCGGCGAGCGAGCGCGCGGCGGCGCCAAAGGTGAAGCTGTCGTTGTCGTTCCTGGAGGAGGAGGAGGAGGAGGAGGGGTCGCCGCCCTCTCCCTCCTCGCTGCCTTTCCCCTTCTTGCCCTCCCTGGCGAGCTTGGCGTACACGGCGCGGGCGACAGTGTGCGCTATCGTCGTAGACTCTCGCATCACCTCTCCCAGCTGCCCCGTCGAGGACAGCCCGCCTTTGCCGCCAGAAGGGGAGCCGGAGGGGGGCGAGCGAGCGCTGCCGTCGCCGCCTCCCCACTTTCTGCTCGCGACCGCCGCCTCGACGTGCAGCGTGCTCCCCCCGCCGGCAGTCCACGCGAGGCCCGTGACGACGCCCGGAGGGGGCGGCCTGCCCTCCGCGACAGAGTAGAGCCTGTCCTGCGAGAAGGGGGGCTGTCCCACGAACTCCGGGAGCGACGCCGCGGTGACCTCGATCGCGGGCGTCCCCTCGACGAGCGTCGCCGGAGACGGAGGCTCCCCTCCCTCCCTCTTGCTCTCCTCCTTATTCGCGCCGCCGCCGCCAGCGGCGGGCAGCACCACGCTCCCGGCCTCCACCAGCCGCAGCGCCGCCTTGCGGTACACCTTCTCGATCTGCTTTTTCAGGTTGCGGACGCCGGCCTCGGAGCAGTACTCGTCAATCAAGCGCCGCAAAGCGCCGTCGGCGAGCGATACGGCGCCGGCGGGCACTCCCGCGTCGGCGCGCGCCGCGGGCTCGAGGTATCCTCGAGCGATGGCTTCCTTTTCTTTCCCGTAGTACCCCGGGATACGGATCACCTCCATGCGGTCCAGCAAAGGGCCAGGAATCGCCTCGAGGACGTTGGCGGTGCAGACAAAGAGGACGCGGGAGAGGTCGAGGGGCACGTCGAGGTAGTGATCGAGGAACGTCGCTTTTCGATTTTTTTGAATGTTTTTTTTTTTTGTGAGTGTGCGTGTGAGTTTTTTCCTTCCGCCCTTCTTCTTCCCCTTCGTCTCTCTCCGAGAGCGAGAGTCCATTTCATTCATTCTCCTTCTCCTCTTCCTCCTCCTCCTCCTCCTCCTCCTCTTCCTCCTCCTCCTCCTCCTCCTCCTCTTCCTCCTCCTCCTCAAACTGCTCACCGTTCTGCTCCGGGTCCAGGAGCTCCAGCAGCGCCGACGCCGGGTCGCCCTGGTGGCCCCTCCCGAGCTTGTCGATCTCGTCGATCAGGATCAGGGGGTCCGAGACGCCGCAGGCCTTGAGGCACTGCACGGCCTTTCCCGGCATCGCGCCGACGTAGGTGCGGCGGTGGCCCTTGATCTCGGCGACGTCGGCCAGGCTGTTGTTGTTTTTTGAAGAAGAAGAAAGGAAGAGAAAAAGGAAGGAAATGAGTTTTCGTCGTTAAAGCCCCCCAACCCGCCATTTTTCCGAAAAAGAAGAAAAAGGTTAAAAAGAAAACTCACCCCCCGACGGAGAACCTGTAGTACTTCCTCCCGAGCGCGTTCGCGATTGACCTCCCCACCGACGTCTTCCCGACCCCGGGCGGGCCCGCCAGGCACAGGATCTTCCCCGCCGTGCCCCCGCGCAGCGCTCCCACGGCGATAAACTCCAAAACGCGAGCCTTGACGTCTGCGAGCCCGAAGTGGTCTCGGTCGAGCGTCTCCCGCGCTTTGCCGACGTCGAGCGTCTCCACCGTCGCGACGCCCCAGGGCATCGCGGTGAGCCACTCGAGGTAGTTGCGAGTGACGTTGAACTCCGACGACGACGGCTCTAGGGCCTGGAGCTTGCCGAGCTCCTCGTCGATGACGCGGCGCGCCTCCTCTGGGATGCTGCCGCCGCTTCCCGCGGTTTTCTCGCCTCCTTCCCCTTCTTTCCCTCCCGCCTGGCCGCGCTTCCTCTCCGTGGCCGCGAGCCGCTCCCGAAACCTCTGCACCAGGGCCGCCTTGTCGTCCTTCTCCAGCCCCAGCTCCTTCTTGATCGAGCGGAGCTGCTCCGTTAAGAAGTACTTTCGCTGGTCCTTCGAGATCTTCTCCTCGACTCGCCGGCCGATGTCGGCCTGCAAGCGGCAGAGCTCGGCCTCTTTCTTGAGGAGCAGCAGCGCCGCCGCGGCTCGCTCGGGCACGCGCAGCTCCTCCAGCACGGAACCTTGCAGCTCCTCTCCCGGGGCCGAGCACAGCGACGCGGCCATGTCGGCCAGCCTCCCAGGGTCGTGGAAGTCGCCGCCCAGTGCCGCGAAAGATTTCAGCTGCTCGTTGTACAGCGGGTGCATCGTGAGGAGCTCTTTCAGGGTCGCGACGGCCTCCATGGCCGTGGCTCGGAGCTCGTCGGCATCGGGGTCGTGAGGCTCATCGCGGAGGTGCTCGACGGTGACGCGGAGGGGAGGAGAAGAGGGCTGGGTTCCGGTTCCTCCGGCGCCAGCTCCGTCTCCGGCGAGAGGGGCGGCGGCGACGACGCCGGTGCGGCGGAGGCGGCGGTGGCCGAGCAGCAGGAGCTGCGCCGAGCCGGCGCCCCCCTCCCCCTCCTCGAGCCCGCTGCTGCTGCTGAGGGCCAGGGTGTGGATCTGCGCGAACGTGCCGACCTCGTGGAGGTCGTCGTCGGCAGCAGCAGCAGCAGCATCAGCAGAAGGAGAGCTGCTTTCGGTACCGCCGCTCGGTCGCAAGTCGAGGAGCGGCTCCGTTGTCGCAGGCGCCGTTGCTGCCTCTCCTCCTTCCGCCGCCGCCACCGCCAAAGCGTCCCTCTTCAGAAACGCCCCAACGTACGGCTGCCCGCCTCCCGCGGCCCTCGACTCCGCCACAGCCCGCCGCAGTGCCGCGACGAGGAGTGGGTCGTCGACCGTCACGGGCATCAGCACCCCCGGGAACAGCGGCCGGCGCGGCAGCGGCACGGCCAGCACCTCGCGGTAGCGCGCCTCGGGCCTCGAGGGCACGAGCGCCGTCTCTGCAGCTGCTTCCGTCGTCGTTTTCGTCTTCGTCGTCGTCGTGGTTGTCGCGTCCCGCGGGGCGCGGGAGCGGTGCGAGGAGTAGGTCCAGGTGCGGCCGTGCGGGCGGTGGCCCGACGTGCCGCGGATGCTGCGCGAGGAGGATGTTTTTTTTGAGGTTTTGATTTTTTTTTTGAGAAGGAGAAGAAGAAGAAGAAGAAGAGGAAAAAAATCAATGGAAGAGCGGCGACCTCATCGCCTTTTTGCTTTAGCGGGCGCGCTTCTCCACGATTCCGATTCTGCAATCGTGGCACAGACACAGAAGACACTCTTGCATGCTAAGCAGCGGCGGGAAACAAAATACCTCTTTTTCAATAGCCATCTCACCTGTCCCAAATCCGCGACGCGGCGTCGCTTCCGCTGCCGCTCCGATTGCTTCCGCCGCTAGCTGAAGACGACGATGCAACCCACCTCGTGCTGCTGCTGCTGCTCGCGGCCGCTCGCGACCGGCTCACTGCTGCGAAAGAGACAGCGGCCAATTGAGGCGCACGCGAGGCAGCAGCTCGAACGAGAGAGGAGAGCATCTTGAGGCTTTGGAGGAGATCGCGGCCGAAGCCGGAGGTGGAGAAAAGTTGGAAAAAATGAAAGAAAAACTTTATTTTTTTTTGCAGTAATACGGAAATCATTCTCGTTCTCTCTCTCCGACCCCGACTCTCTCTCTCTCTCTCGGCTTTCCCCCCGGAGCAAACTATTGTTATAGGAAGAAAAGAAACAAGAGAACAAATTAGACACGAAAGAAAAGACAAGCTCAACGCGGCACGATGCTCCTCGAGAGGCCGTCAAAGTCCCCTCCGGCAGGGGCGGACGAGGAGAGCAGCCCGAGGGCCGCCTCCTCCTCGAGCTTCAGGGACAGGTTCATCCCGACGCGGCCCCCGGCCTTGCCCGACGACGCTCCGATGGCCTTGCCCGCCACAGCAGCAGCAGGAGCAGAAGCCCTTTTGGTGTTGGCTTCGTTGACGTTGGTGCGCAGGACAAACCTCCTGCCCGCGGCCGGGCGAGGGGACTCGGGCTCGATCTGTGGCGGCTTGGGCGGCGATGCGGGCGCCCTCTGTCGCTGCGCCTGCTGCTGAGCCTGCTGCTCTCCTCCAGCGGCGTTATTCTCCTTCTTGACAGGGGAGGAGGGAAGGGACCGCTGCTTGGGTTTGGGAGGACTCCTCACCGCGCGCTGGAACGGCAGCGGCACGGAGGTGGTGGCGGCGGAGGCCGAGGCAGCGGCGACCGCAGGGTTAAACGACGTCGCTGAGGCAGCCGAGCGGCGGACGCCCGCCGCTGCGCCGTTGACGGCGAGCGCCCTCGCGATCCTCACGGGGTCGTCGCAGACCAGGCGGAGCTGTCTGGCCCAGGTGACGGCGTCGACGGAGAGCTCGAGGCGCGGGGCAGACGAGGAGGGCGCAGGGAGCGGCTTCTTCCCCGTCGCGTCTTCGCTCTCGGCGACGGCCTCGGCTCTGGCCTTGGCCTCGGCCGCCGCGGCCGCGGACGCCAGCGCGTCCAGCTCTGCCGGCGTCGCCTCCACCTCCACGCCCAGCCTCCGCATGTGCTCCAGAAAGGCCTCGGCGTTGGACGCTCTGCGCCCGGGAAGCCACCCCATCCCCCTCCTGGCCCCGATCGCGGCGCCGAACCCGCCCTTTGCGAACTTTGACAGCGCCCTGGCCACGTCTTTTTTCAAACCCTCCAGGGCGGCCTCGAGCTTGTCGGCCGCGGCGAGCGCGTCCTTCTTGGCCTGCTCGGCGTGCCTCTCGGCGACTTCGGCGCGCCGCTTTTCCTGCCCCGCGGCGGCCTCGGCGGCCGCGGCGCGCTCGCGCAGCTCGTGCTGGACCTTGCGCAGTGCCTCGGACGTCGCCGCGAGCGAGGCGGCGCGGTCAGAGGCCGTGGCCGTTGCGGCCTTTTCTTTGGCGAGCTCCTTCTCCATCGCCTGGGTTGTGGAGCGGAGTGGAGAATGGGGAGTTTTATTTTGTTTTGAGTGGGTGGGACGTTTGGGTTGAGAGAAACTGAAGAAGGAAGAGCGAGCGCCGCCGTCGTCGAACGGCCAAAAGGACGCGCTGATGGAGCTGAGGAGAGCGAATGCTCTCTCGAGCAATTCCTTCTCTTGTTCCGCTTTTCTGTTTCGCGTCTATTCTCTCTTTCTATTTCTCCGTGTCGACACGAGCTCCTCGACGAGCTCTCCGCGATGCACGAGGAATTGGACGCAGCGAGGGACAGGGAGGCGAGACAAAGAGAGCGGAAAGCTCTTTCCCTCTTCGCGTGGCCGTTTGAATTTTGCTCCCCGACAGCGGCGGCGGCGACACCGGTCAGAGAGTCGGGCCATCGGCGATTTCGCGCCGTTTCCCCTTCCTCCCCGCCGACCGCTCAGAGCCCGTTCTCCTTTTCGCAGAGGAGAGACCGCTCTCTTTCTGCGTATCGAGGACCCACCTGCACGATCTTGGTCAGCTTCTGCTCGCTGGCCCGCAGCTCGTCGAGCGCCCTGCCCTCTTCGCCGCGCAGCGCCATCCGCCGCAGCTCGAGCACGGCCGTCGTGCCCAGGCAGACCAGGATGGGCATCGCCATTTTGGGTTCGGGATAGAAATCCGGTGGGATGGGCGGTGACACACTCCGAAGGCACGCTCCGAAGAAGCAGCAGCAGCAGCAGCAGCAGCAGAAGAAGAAGAAGAAGAAGCGCGAACGACAGAGCTGAGAGTGAGAACGAAAAAAGTGATAGCATTAGGTGACAGGAAAAAGAAGCAACAGTTTTTCCCCCCCCACTCTCAACACTCTGAAAGCTCAGAAACCAACGAACTTCAAGACACAATCCCCCTGTTCAGCGCCGCGATCCTCGCCCTGAACGAGCGCAGCGCGGTCGACACCTGCGGGAGGGCGTCGGGGTCGAAAGAAGCGGCGGCGGAAGCAGCAGCGGGGGCGGCGGCGGAAGCCCCGCCGCCGCCGCCGCCGCTCCCGCTCCCGCCGCCTCCCCCGCCCTCCCTCTCCGGCCACAGCCACGGCACCACCGCCCTCGAGAACCCCGCGGGCGTCCTGGACAGGATCGCCTCCCAGTCCACCTGCCCCCCCTCGGGGGCCCCCGACGTCGCCGGGAGGCCGCCCGCGAGCCCCGCCGCGAGCAGCATCGTCAGGCCGACCGACGCCGAGCCGCGGGCCAGCGGCATGAAGTTGAACCAGTAGTACGCCAGGCGCGCGCCCGCCGCCCTCGCCGCGGGCGCGTCGCGCCTGGCCAGCGCCGCGGCCAGGTCGGCGAAGTGCGCGTCGAGCTCGGCGGCGAAGGTGGCCCAGCGGGCGGGGGTCACGGGCGTGCGGATCGAGAGCTCGACGCCGCCGGGCACGCCGGCGACCTCGGTCACCGTGAGGCGCGTGCCGTCGAGCGTCGCCGTCGTCGCCCTGCTCTGCTGCTGCTGCTGAGAGGAGCCCTCTCCGCTGCCGCCGCTTCCGCCCTTTCTCTTCTTCGGCGCTCCCCCCGCTCCCCCCGCCCCTCCCCCCGTCCTCTCGGCCTCGATCGGAACGGCCACCCACGCGTCGCACCCGCAGGCGTCGAGCAGCTCCCTCGGCGACCGCGCCGCCGCGACCGCCGCCGCGCGCGCCGACCCCCGCGGGCAGGGCACCTCCTCGCCCGCGGCGTCCCGCACCGCGCCGGCCAGCGCCGCGCACTCGGCGAACAGCCGCAGCGCCCTCGGCGCGTTGGCGGCGTATCGCACGCAGGCCGTCTGCCCCGAGAAGACGGGCGTGTGCGACCCGAACCCCGCCTCAAACTCCTGCGCGCTGAGCCGGTCGACCCAGAGCACCTGGTCCGCGGGCTCGGCCAGCTGGCGCCAGCGCGCCGCGACGTCGGCGAGGTCGCGCCAGCCGCAGGCGCGCGGGCTGCCCGAGGGGTGGGAGGCGCCGCGCGGGAGGACGACGACCTCGCCGCCCGGGGCGGCGGGGGCCGGGCCGCCGCCGCCGCCGCCGCGGGCGGCGGCGCCGACGCGGCGGAGGAGCTGCGCCGCCTCGATCACGGCGAGCCCGGCCGCCCTCCTCGTCCTCACGTTGGGCAGGAACCCGCGCTGCCTGTACTGCGTCAGGGCTCCCACGGCGTCCGCGGCGCGGAGCAGGGCCTCGAGCTGGGAGGCGGGAACGGCGTCGGGGGTCAAGGGGAAGGGGACGTCGACGCGTCCGGCCAGGAAGGCGGCGGCGGCGGCCGGCGCGCGGGGCCCCGGGGCCGAAGGGCCGCCGCCGCCGCCGCCGCCGCCGCCGCCGCCGCCGCCTCTGCCCGAGGGGCCCGCCTGGCCCCCCCTGGCGGGAACGACGGCCGCCCTCGCCGACGGAGGCGAAGGCGACGGCGACGACGAAGAGGAAGAGGCTCCAGCGCCGCCGTCGTCGTCCTCCTCGCCCCCCTCCTTTCGCCTCCTCCGCGACGGCCGAGGCTCGAACAGGTCGGGCCGCAGCGGCGCCCTCCGCGCCGCGAGCAGCGCCGCGCCCGGCCTCGCTTTCTTGCACCACCCTTCCTTGAAGAGAGGGTCGAGGTCGGCGTCGAGGCACGTCTCGGTCGCGGGAGGGTCGTCGAGCCGCTCGGCGAGCCAGAGGAGGGTCTCTTTCTGGTAGAAGGCGAGGGCGGAGGCGACGCGCGCGGTCCTCCTGGCCGAGGACGAGGCGGAGGCACCGCCAGAGCCGCCGCCGGCCTCCTCGCCGTCGCCGTCCTCGTCTTCGGAAGCGGTTTCGCCGCCGCTTCCCCCGCCGCCGTCCTCCTTCTTCTCCTCCTTCAGGACCAGCTCGGCGCACCTCGCCGCCTCGTCGTACGCCGCCGCGGCGGCGCCGAACCTGCCCGCTGCGTGATAGAACCCGCCGAGCGCGACGAGAGACTCGGCCCTGGCCGCGGGGCGCAGCTCGACCGGCCTGCGCGCCGTCGCCGGCGTCTGCGCCGGGGGCGGCGGCGACGAGCGCCCGCCGCCGCCCTTCGCGGCGGCGCCCTTCTTCGGCGACGAGGAGGAGGAAGGGCCCCCGGCCGCGGAGTCGCCGGCGACACCACCAGCAGCGGCACCAGCGGCACCAGCGGCAGCAGCAGCAGCCGCCTTCCCCGTCGAGGACGCCGCGGCGCTCCTGTAGCCCAGCGAGACCTCCATCTCCTGGATCGCGGCCGACAGGTCGCCGCACCCCGCGAGCATCTGCGCAAAGAGCCGCGTCGTCGCCGGCGAGGGGCCCGCGCCGGTGCCCCCCGGGGTCATCGCCGCCGGCACCGACCCCGTCGCGGCGCGGAGGTACCGGGCGTAGGCGCGCTTGCACTCCTCGGGGTTGGCGGCCTCCTTGTGCGCGTGCATGAGGTGCGAGAGGATCTCGGCGCGGGCCATGGCGACCTCGGCCGCGCCGCGCTGCTCGGCGGGCGAGAGGGGGGCCGACCTCTTCTCCTTGCCGCCGCCCCCGTCGCCCTCGTCTCCGTCTCCTCCCAGCAGCGTCAGCGCGCGCTCGTAGGCCCGCACCCCGTCGTCGATCTCGCCCAGGCCCACCCTGACCAGGCCCAGCGACGACCAGAGCCTCGCGTGGACCACGGGGTCGAGGGGCTCTCCCACGCGGTCCGGGGAACCGGTCGGCGGCGCTCCCCTCCTCGTCCCGTCGGCGGGAGTCGGAGGTGGGCCGGCGGCGGCGGCGGCGCCGCCGGCCTCGTCGACGGCGCGCTGCAGGTCGAGCGCCGCCCGCCGGAGGTCCCGCCGCCTGCGGTGGATCGCGGCGCGCTCGCCCAGCACGTCGGCGCGGGCCGGCCCTCGGGGGAGCAGGCGCGCGGCCTGGGCGAGGTCGCCCAGCGCGCCGCCGAGGAGCCGCTCCCGCTCCTCGGCCGACGAGGGGGCCCCGTTCCCGCGGCGCTCCCTCTCCTCGCGGCCCGCACCCCCGCCGCCGTTGAGGCGGATGCCCGAGGCCAGCGCCGCCCTCGCCTGCGCGCGCCGCTTCCACGAGTCCGCGTACCCCGGTGCCAGCCGGATCGCGGCCGTGAAGTCGTCGACGGCGCCGCGGACGTCGCGCATCAGGGCGCGCGCCGTGCCGCGGGCGACGCGCGCGCCCGTCGCTGCGATGGCGAGCCCCGACGCCGACGAGGGCGCGGCGAACGCTTCCGATCCCCCTCCGCCCGTCGCCGTCGTCCCAGCGGCGAGCGGCAGCGCCAGCTGCGCCACGGGGCCCTCGATCAGAGCATCCAAAATAGCCAGGGCCGCGCCGAGCTCGTCGGCGTTGATGGCCCCGACGGCGGCCGAGGTCAGGTCGGTGATCCGCTGTCCCAGTGTGGCGCGCGCGAGGAGCCGCGCCGGCGGGAGGAGCTGGCGAGGAGCGGGAGGTGATGATAAAGACGACGATGATGACGAAGAAGAAGAGGACGACGAAGCGGCTCCCGCCGCGTCGCGCGCGAGGCCCGCGGCCGCGGCGATCGCGGGTGCGAGCTGCGCCGCGGCGGAGCCCGAGCCCGCGCGCGACGCGCGCGCGGCCGCGGTG
>Ga0315274_10003982_pt1 | contig 21823 bp, 39 predicted proteins | sample YL17G02_20_MG_FD_203700 | JGI IMG/M metagenome (GOLD analysis project Ga0315274, IMG submission 203700) | Sediment microbial communities from Yellowstone Lake, YNP, Wyoming, USA - YL17G02_20 | ecosystem: Environmental > Aquatic > Freshwater > Lake > Sediment | place: USA: Wyoming | collected...
ATCTACTTTAGGGGCGGCAATATCAGTCGTAGCCAACCAGACAGGAACCATACCCGTTTCATTCTTATCGACATCGACTATAGGAGCTGCTATAACAGGAGCATTATCAACAACATCAACAGTTCCTGTTAGCTTCGCTACGACATCTACAATTGGATGTTCTATATCGACCACATCTACAATTCCAGTCAGTTTTGCAACAACTTCAACATTGGGAGCTGCTGTGACTGGTGCAGTCACGTTGTCTGGATCGGGTTCGACTGTCCAGGCACAGATACCAACCAACCAGACTGGAACCATACCCGTTTCATTCTTATCAACATCGACTATAGGAGCTGCCATAAGTGGGGCATTATCAACAACATCAACAGTTCCTGTTAGCTTCGCTACGACATCTACAATTGGATGTTCTATATCGACCACATCTACAATTCCAGTCAGTTTTGCAACAACTTCAACATTGGGAGCTGCTGTGACTGGTGCAGTCACGTTGTCTGGATCGGGTTCGACTGTCCAGGCACAGATACCAACCAACCAGACTGGAACCATACCCGTTTCATTCTTATCAACATCGACTATAGGAGCTGCCATAAGTGGGGCATTATCAACAACATCAACAGTTCCTGTTAGCTTCGCTACGACATCTACAATTGGATGTTCTATATCGACCACATCTACAATTCCAGTCAGCTTTGTTACAACTTCAACGTTGGGAGCAGCAATCTCTATGGCAGCAAACCAAACTGGGACTTTACCTGTCACGTGGTCTGGAAACGCATTGTCGACAACTTCAACTGTGCCAGTTTCATTCGCTACGACATCGACCATCGGGGTTTCAATATCAACGACATCCACAATTCCAGTCAGTTTTGCAACAACTTCAACATTGGGAGCTGCTGTGACTGGTGCAGTCACGTTGTCTGGATCGGGTTCGACTGTCCAGGCACAGATACCAACCAACCAGACTGGAACTTTAGTAGTCAGACCTTGGGCAGTGGCACAAGCTGGAACTGTAGTATTGACTACAAGTGCTGCTACTATACCAGTTACTTTCGCTACTACATCTACAATAGGCATACCACCTATTACTTTTGCATCAGCACAGGCAGTCACAACAACATCAACAATAGCTGTTTTACTGGCTAATACTACGGGAACAGTGGGAGTAAGTATTCCTACAACATCGACCATTGGGGTTTCAATATCAACAACTTCCACTATTCCTGTTTCAGTGGGATCTGTTGCTGGTACTGTTAGTATCGGTGCAATGGTCGGAGCAATATCATCAACTATTGTTTACTTAACTACTGCCAGTTCAGCGTATGCCTTACCTCAGGGGGCACTGTCAAGCAGAAAAACACTAATAGTAAGGAATGTAACCAGTGCAACAATGTGGATAGGATCTGCCAGTGTCAGCACTGCTGTGGGATTTCCGTTGATGGAGAATGAGGTTTTATCTTTAGATGCAGGCGCCAACGTATCTGTTTATGGTTTTTCTGAAACCGCCAAATCGACAGCAGCACTTATAGAGATGAGTTAGACAATAGGTCCAATGGAAAAGTATTAAGTTAAGTTCAACCAATAGATAATTGTGGTATTCTTGAAGGGATACATGAAATGGCAAGACGTGGCAAAGGTTTTAACACCTTCAGCATCGATAATTCTAGTCATAATGGGTATCCTTAATCTGTCTGGAATGAATTATATAGTTCCCCCAGACAAGATTTGCGGTGCTAACTGCACTTCTCCTGTCAGAGTAAATTCTACTTATTGGGAAGTCTGCGTAGAGCATTCTGGCAACCAGCCAATACTTTATAAAAAAGTCGACACGAGCAGAAGGTTATGGCTTAATCTCGATAAGATTGATTTCTTTATCAATACTTCGCCTAAAGTTCCTGTCAAGTTGATGGTGAAGACTACTAAAGCATACGCAGAGATAAACGACTCAGAATATGGTTATCTGAGGTCTGTGAAGGATGGCGATTGCATCATTAAAAGAGTGACTAAATCCAATCCTTATGAAAGTGTGTTCTATGTTCATGGAACTAAAGACCCATTCCAGACTGTAAAATGGGGAATGGACATGGAAAGTCTGTTGATGCAGGATATTAAATTTGACCCGATTTGGCAAGGAACTTTTGAATATGAATTGTTGGCCAACACCAAGCAATGTCTATCTGATGACTGTTATATGATATTTAGGATAAAAACGAATGCGAATGTGACCATCGCAAGTAAATCCCAGTTCAATGCAACTTTCAAGAGATTATACCAAACGACAACAAGAAAAGAAATGGAATTATGGGGTTACAGAATATTGCAGAATGTCACTCGGAATGAAACAACATATATTTCCAACATAACCTGTCATAAATCAATAATGCCCAATTCCACCGTAATCGAGGAGTGTTTTGATAATCCTTATGAAAAAAATGTAACGGTAACGAGGGAGGAATGGGTCGATTTCAACCCAGTAGGATACAAGTTCATTGAGGGTGTTTGGTACTACATAATGTTGTGGGGAATAAGGACTCCCATGCTTGGCGAGAACGACATCGATGCTGTGCCGATTATATTCGGCGGTGAACTGCCTTTTGCATGGTGGAACTCCTCATGGCAGAACAGGATAAACATAAGCGTCAACACATCAGACACAAGATACGGTAGAATGTGGGAACCAGTTACGGTAAACATAACAGGAATAACCTTCCAGAACATAACAAAAGAAGTAAGACTAGTTAATGGCAATACAGGAAATAATCCCAATGTCAAGTTCGACATAATCGAGAACGGAACCGACTGGGTCAAGCTGATGTTTTCAGGCAACATGTCAGCATCAGGAAACAGCACATACTCGTTCTATTACAACAACCCCAATGCAGATGAGCCCCCATATGTGAGACGGATACAGAACTCGTCGACCACGGCAACGCATAATGCGGGTATATGGACAAACTATTACAACGGGAGCCAATGGAACTTGAGAAAAGAAGGGTGGACAGCAGAAACAAGCGGAAGATGCGAAAACTCGACAGTATTTCAGGATGACAGGTATTACCTCAATGTCACATGCCAAGGAGGGACAGCATACCAGGGATGGTACAGGCTCAACCTCGACTATATGAAAGGGAGAAACAGGACAATGGAAGTGGCATTAAAGGTGGGGACAAACTCGCCGAACTCAGCACAAAACGGGGACTTAAGAATATTCACGGGATTGAACGCAGGGGTTCAAGACATGTTACAGATATACTTCAACAAGACACATGTGTTCACGAACACATCTGGTTATACGAATGTCGCATGTAAAGTGCCATTATCATCGGAGTTTGTCACCGTGAGGATATTGCAGAACAGCACGATACAGACATTAAGCAGTTGGGGAACATGCCAGATACAAGGTGCAGGATGGGGTGGTCCAAGTGCCAACTCGGTAATAGCTTTTTATACCTTAGTAAAAGGTGTCACAGGGACAAGCAATAATGAAATCTATTACAAATATTTCACGTTCAACACGACATTCAATCTGACGATGGTGAACACTGGGTTGGGTTCGATAGAGGGTGTGCCAATACCACAGTCAAGTCTCAATCAGACCAACACCACATTGGCAGGTGTACCGACTTTATTCTCTTTGAATTGGACCGATACTGAAGGACTGAGTGCATGGGTATTCAGTCTTAGGAACTGCACCAACACCTATGTCAACAATTCCGCAATCCTTTTCAGTGGTGGAACATGGTCTAATGCGACCAACACTTCTAACTTCACATCAGGATGCACAATGAGTTGGAAAGTATTTGCCAACAACACCAATGCATTGTGGAACGTATCGCAGGAGTTCAACTATACGACGACAGGAGACATCACACCACCAACATTCTCAAGTTATTCAGCAAACACGACAATAGCAGGGATGCCAGTAAATTTTTCTGTAATTATTTCCGATGGAACTACTTTATCGGGATATATATTTGAAACTAACAATACAGGAACTTGGATAAACACTACTTGGGTTTCTTTAACATCGGGAGGGACTGCTCAGAATATAACTACTCTAAATTCCACGAGAGGTGTGGTCGTGAACGTAAGTTTCTATGCGAATGATTCGAGTAATAATTGGGGAACCTACAAGACGAGTCTGACGACAAATCTCACTTACATAGGAATTTGTCAAGTCTTAGACCAAGCAGGAGCGACTTACTATCTTACTGATGACATAATTGATTCTTCGACAAGTAATTGTATAAATATTATAGAAAACAATGTTACTTTGGATTGTCAGGGACACACAATTGATGGAGATAACGTTGCAAGTTATGGCATAAATGTTCATAGAACGAGTAGTAATAAAACAAATGTTACGATAAGAAACTGCATTTTAACTAATTGGAATAATGCAGAAATTTACTTTTATCGGTCAAATAATAACATAGTAGAAAATGTAACAATTGCTTCTGGGAATAAATATGGACTATATTTGTTTCAATCAAATAATTCTTTAATTAAAAATGTTACAGCTTATGGGTTTAGTGTCCCTGGTAGCGGGTATGCCGTAGTAATTTCATCATCTTATAATAATACAGTGATTGATGCAAATTCTTCAAACAATTTCATGGGAATTTCTATACAGGGTGCCATGGATAATGTGATTGAAAACTCTATAATATATGACAATGATTGGTTTGATTTCTATATTACAGGAGATTCACGAGGATGCAATAATATTTTAACAAATGTTAATGGAACGGGCAATAAACCAATAGTTTTTTTCAATTATACAGTACAATTGAACAACTGGGATAACAACTCGAGTATGATAATTCTTTGTAATGCAAACAATTCAATGATAAATAATGTTACTATAAGTCATTCATCAATTAAGAAAAACAATGCTTTATTCTTAGTTCAAACTTCGAATACAACAATCACAAATTCATCTTTTTATAGTTTAACGCATGGAATACTCTTTGATTATTCAGGTAACAATACAATCATAAATATTACATCTAAGCATTGTTCTCAAACTGGTATGAGAATTGCTACTGCAACTTCAAGTTTCAATACTATAAACAATTCTATATTTGAAAACAATACTGTTGGAATAAGCATATATACGGGAAGTCCAGCTAACAATGTTTTTTATAACAATTTACTGAATAATTCAAACAATTCACTCTTTTCTTCAGTAAAAAATAATCAAACTTGGAACACAACCCAACAGTCGGGGACGAGAATCTATTCATCTGGAACGCAGATAGGTGGAAATTATTGGACCAATTCCACTAACAATGGCTATTCAGATACTTGTGGTGATTCAACTTGTGACGGTTTCTGTGATATTCCATATTATTTTGTTGATGGAACTTGTGAAGGGACTGCCACTCCCTGTGTAGATATACTTGAAGAAACTGATTGTGAGGAACAGTTAGGTTGTGGTTGGGATGTTAGCTGTTATGATGATGAATTAGTAGCCTGTTCTCAAATATACAATTCCATAGATTGTGGAACGCAAAACGGGTGTAATTGGAATACAAGTAATCCGAGAGTGAATAATGTAGACTATCTTCCATATAGCGACGAGTATGTAGAGGGTGGATGCGTAGGTGCACCAAGCTGCAGGGTGGACATAGGCCCACCGCAAACGAATGAAATACGTTTCAAATCCACATCGCCAATAGCCAAGGGAGTGCCGCCAGAAAACCAAACATCTACTTTCGGCATATTGAACTTGACTAACAATGGGACTGCATCTGCCACTGGGTTCCAGTTGAAAATAAACAATACTGTGACGGGTTGGACTATGAAATGCTCAAATACTTCCACTTACACAAATTCTATTGTGGTTGATACTACATACAGAACAGTTTATATAGGAACTGTTGATCAGGATGCAATCGTTCAAGAGTGGTGCTTTATCGATCTCTTTTATCCAACGAAACCTTGGATATTCGAATATAGTTGTAGTGCTTTGTCGTGATTGAAATGCAATATTATAAATTTCCAAAGGGGTTTCATCCAAAAACAGAATTTAAAAAAGGACAAGATAATCCAAATTATGGTAAACCAGCGTGGAATAGTGGTAAAGTAAATACTTGGATGATAGGCGATAAAAATCAATCTAAAAGACAAGAAGTAAGAATAAAAATTTCTGAAATAAAAAAGCAACTATATGGAGAAAAGAAAATTATTAATCCCATGTATGGTAAACATCATTCTAAAGAAACAAGAGAGAAAATAAGCAAAACGAGAATTGAAAGGGGGTATAAAGGTGAAAAATGTCCGAATTGGAGAGGTGGAGTTACTTCAGAAACAATAAAAAGATGTAGTGAACTTTTTTGGAAAAAATTAAGAAAAATGGTATATCAAAGGGATAATTTTACTTGTCAAAAATGTGGTAAACATGAAGGAAAATTACAGTGTCATCATATAGTTCCTTTCAGAATAAATGAAGATAATTCAATGAATAATTTAATTACTTTATGTATTGCTTGTCATAGAAAATCAGATTGGAATAAAAGTTGGTGTTAATTATGCCAGTAGCAGGAGGAATATTTGTAAAAGTACCGCCTAAATTAATAAGTGCCAGCTGTAATATTGTAATGAGCAATGCTTTTCACAATATCAGAACCAGAATAAGAATATATAGGTAAAAAAATGTTCATAACAGGAACGAAACCTGGAGTGGGTTGGTACGTTTGCATGAAATGTGGAGAGGACTTACTCCTAAACGAAGATACGGACAGATTACCGCCATGCATCAAATGTAATGGCTCAAATTTTTTGAAATCAAGGTTGACATGCAAGAACTGTGGCAGGTTGGCTTCTGCGTATTATTTCCCGACTTTTATCGGGTTTGCGGCCGATAAAATCGTCAGGGTGAATTTCTGCAAATACTGTATGGTTAAACTTTAATAGATAATAAAAACAAATAATAATTATGGCAATGGAACGAGTCGAACTGATCTGCAAAACATGTAAAAATAAAACCTACATGAATGTGGATACGGAAGCGATAAACCCAAAAAAAATAAGGCTCGAATCGTGCTTGCAATGTCCTCTCGATGTTCGAAGGGAAAAATTCAAATCAATAGCAAATCATGGAATGAAACAAAAGAAAGTGTCAGTTAAAGAGATACCTGGAATGGAAGTTACCGCCGAAATCAGACCAATCCAAAGCAAAAGGTACAAATAACTCATTTATATGAGATTGCCAATGCTGAAATAAACAGAATAATATAAATAGAAAAACATAATACTTAATTGGTGTTGACATGGGACAATTGAATTTCAGGCAGGAGGTTGCAGCCTTATCGGAAGAGCATGAAATAAAAACTTCTTTGTGGAAGGGCACGATTAAAGACATTATTGTTCATTTTCCCCCAGGGGCAAATGCGTTGGTGGAAGTAAGGGTTTTTCATGGATCGACACAGATACTGCCAGAAAAGGGCGGGGTGGCTTTGGACGATGCAACACCAATTTTCGGCGTGGAGAGACCCATTAATTTGGGGGATCATATAAGGGTTGAATGGGCGAACCACGACGACACTTACGAGCACACGATCTCGGTCATAGTCAACATAGAGGGGAGATAGGATGGTGGTAAATTGGGGGACTGGGAGGAAGGATTATTCATCTAACGTAGAGATGAGTGTAGTCCCGACTGCCAGGTCCTACCAAGTGAATGCGTATGCCTCATCAACGTTTACCATAGCCGCCAGTTCTACTTCATCCATAACGCCCACGATGGATTTTTCTACTGGCGCAAGCAACCATTTCGTATTCAATATCGATGTTACTGTGGATGCGAACGTGCTGATAGGGGCGGACATATACAGCGGAGGTTTGTTGCACTTGTCGAGGCAGGGTTATCAAAATATCAATATAAATATACCACAGGGCCTTCCCACATCCGATTTGAGTCTAATAGTTACAAATTTTAGTGACAGGATCATAAGCGGAGCTTATTCGCATAACGGGATTCAGGGAACGGAGAAAATAATGCCCATACCGACACCGTAAGAGGTCATGCAAATGGTTACATCATGGGGGACTGGAAGAAAGGATTGGTCAAAGAACATCGAGTTAAGCGTAGTGCCAGTTACAAGATCGCACCAATACAGGTCATTTGCGGCTCAGTCTGCAGTGGACGCCACTGCATACGATTTTGCGACCATCGACGAAGAGGGCACATACGGGACCATCGGGGTGGATGTTGACATGGCCACCTATATAGGATGGAGGACAAACTTTTACCTGTATTCGTTCAGGGCTGACTTCGATGCCAACGTTCTGATAAAGGCGTATTGCGGGTGGTACAATACCGTTACAGGGGTGTTTGTAAGAAGGCAGGTCAAATTTGGGTTTGGGTCGGTGGAGTTTGTTTTTCCCAAAGGATTTATGCTCTCGCTCGACGACATGGACGATGGATGGCGCCCAGTCATAGAATTTCTCCCAGGGGGATATACCCTATCGATTACTGCTCATGGCATGGTGGATAAAATGGTGAATGCATGAATCTCATAATAAGCAAGAATGCTTATGAAAAAGCAAAAGAAAAAAAACCAGATATAGAAGAAAAAGTTAAGAGCGGTGAAATAATAGTCAGGGGATAATATGACAGAACCAAGATTTGCAGTCGGCGGGATAGATTCAACTGGAACTGTAAGACCGTTCCTGATGAAAGAAGTGACTACATCTAGCTATGGGTTGGTCACTGATACGGAACTGACTCTGGCTGCAGATAATATCAGCATTTCCAATGTCAAGATATTTACTGATAATACGGGCACCCTAACATTTGCAGCGGTCGATTCTTCCACAAGAATATTGCTTTCACCATCCTCGACTGTCGTTACTGCCAATGCATCTACTGTCAATTTTGCGACAACTTCAACAGTCAATTTCCCTGCATCATCAACTATACAAGTCTCTGCGACATCCACGATTAGCACCAGCAACACATCGACTGTTAATATTCCAACTACTTCTACGGTTAATTTCCCTGCATCATCTACTGTTCAGATATCGAATACATCATCGATTAGTTTTGCGACAACTTCAACAGTCAATTTCCCAGTGACATCGACTGTTCAGGCACAGTGGACTGCCACGCAGCCAGTAACCATAGCGACATCTGGGACCTATCAAGTCCAAACTACGACTTCGACCTTTGGGTTGTCAGGTCACACGACTTCCACAATTCCTGTAAGCTTCGCTACAACATCGACCGTCAACTTTCCATCTTCATCTACAGTTCAAATCTCAACAACATCTTCAATTGCTTTCGCTACAACGTCAACTGTTAATATCCCAATTACTTCTACTGTGAATATTGGTGGAACAGCAGTTCTATCTGCAACTTCTACAGTACCAATTAGCTTCGCCACTACGTCAACATTGGGTGCGGCCATATCAGTAGCAGCTAATCAAACAGGAACCATACCCGTAACATTCGCTATAACCTCAACAGTTCAACCAGGTGGAACTCAGGATGTTTACACAAAGGCCAGATACTATTTAGGAACCCAACTATTCACGAGCACAGTAGTTGCAGCTTCAGGAACTATAAACTCTGGGACTATTGATATTTCTAAATATGAGATTAAGACGGTTTCGGTTTATGTAATAACTGGAAATAACAACTCGACATTAAAAATTGATGTTTCCCCCACAGCTTCAGGGACTATAAACGAGTATTATGTCAACAACATCGCCAGTACAGTATTCACGACAAAATCATTCACAGAAGCATTCAGTAATATAAGAGTTCAGATGATAGCATCAACCGTCAACAGCACCGTCGATGCATGGCTGGGATTGATGGCTTAAATTCAAAATGTTAAATAGGCGAAAATATAATTAATCATTATGACCTGGATAGACAGAAAGGAAATTGTAATAGGAAAAGATGCCAACTTGGCTGGCGTGACACGACTCGAAGAGCTTCAGGTCAATACCACGAACTCATGGGTCACGGCAGGAACGCTTTATTCGGCAGCACAAACCAACGGGACACTGCTAGCACCAGCGACTGGCAAAAAAATTGTTATGCATAGCCTGTTCGTTTCAACGAAATCGATAAACAATGATATAGACATTAGAACTGGATCAGGAACACAGCTGTTTTATTTATATACCAGCCAAAGCCAAACTTCTCAAAGGACAGATTGCAATAAGGAATTGGCGACAAACGATCCTGTAGTAATTGCTTGCGGTGCAAAAACATTCGTTTGTGCGTCCTATCATGAGGGAATCTAATGGTTAGGGAAAGCGTGTTTGTTGACGGGAATGTTCCAGAAAACTTGATTCGTGCAAGTAGCACTGTTGACACCACAAGCGGATTGTGGACACAGTTGACTTCAACAATCATAACCTCTGGCATGACTGGATATATTACGGATGCCATAGTCACTGCAACCAGCACTGCAAATGGGACAGAATATTTGTATAGGGTTCAGGATGATGGGGTGGATGTGTTGCTGAGGAGAGGAAAAATAGAGGGAAGCATGATCCTAAAGACACCGATCAAAGTAGCGGCATCTTCTACCGTTGATTTGGATGTCATGCAGTGGTCGGGATCGACAATAAATTTTGAGGGATTCTTGATCGGTTTTGAGGTATAACAATTTAAATAAAAAAGATGATAATATAATTAGTGTTTAAATGGGTAATATAGGTTTTATCGATACAGGAACGATAGGGCAAATAACTACTGTAAGCTCCGTAACGTCGACAATCGGTGCGGCAGTCGTATTCCCGACAACATCTACTTTAGGAGCAGCTGTTACAATACCTACATCATCAACAATTATAGCAAAACTTGGTGAGGCTGCATACACATCAACAGCCATTTATTACCAATATGTTGCCTCAACAGCATTAGCCACGATATGGACTCCTGCTGCTGGGAAGAGGTTTAATATAACTGACTTAATGATTTCAACTTCTACAAGCTCTGACATAACGCTGATAGACAACACTAATACTATATCTATATTCTATTTTGATAATAGAGGCGGTCTTGTCTCGAACTTGAGAAGTCCTTATGTCTCTAGCTCGATTACCGCATCATTAAGAGTCGCTACGACTACAAGCACTGTTTCCATCTTCGTAAACGGTTTCGAGGCTTAAACATGAAAAAAATAGTTTTAGTAAAACCGAATAGGACGAGGAGTCCTGACGGAACTATGGATAAATACGACTATCCAGATCATAAAAATTTAAAAATTACATTGGTTTGTTATAACAGGAAAAATAATCCTCCTAATGGCGACTTTCTTTGCGAACAGATGTGGATCATAGAAGGAAATGACGAGGATGTGAATAATTTCACAAAGGATTCAAGAGTTCAGGTTATAGATCAGTCAACAGCAATCAATCTAGGCAAATCTTTTGATCCACCCAGGGAAGAGGAGACAGATATTTCTGCACAACTCATGGGCATAAAAATTGAATTAAAAAGCACAGGAACGGAAATACCTTTAAATAATATAAAAGGGACTGTGCAAATAAGAGGGTTCGTAGAAACTGACTGGAACTTTAATTAGTTTAATATATTCTTTATAATAAAATATAATCATGACAGATAATCTTATAAGTGCCTGTGCTACAGGCGATTTGATATACATACATTCTGGTATAACAAACACTATAACAGATAGCTTTAGTACACCAGGGGGTTCCGTGGGAGGTCTTGCAATTGATTCTTCTGGCAACTTGATAAGTTGCGATGATGTTGCCAATAAAGTATATGTACATTCTGGAATAACGACTACCATAACAGATAGCTTTATGAGTATTGGTACATTGCCATCTGGTCTTGAAATTCAAGTAGTAACAGAAGGTGGTATATCAGCAATTTTCAGATATCTGGATACATCAAGCAAGTTCTGGTAACGTTTTTAAAATAATTTAAATAAAAAAACATAATTAATAATTATGACTGTATATGATGTTTCACTAAGTATATCTGGAGTTCCGTCTTCCGCTAGTAATGGACAGGAGTTCATGCCAGGATGGTCAATATGGTATAAAAACATCGATAAAGCCCTTTCTGTCCGTTTCAGAGTAATTGATCTGGACACCAACACAGTTATAAAGGACAAATGGGGCGGATCTATGGAAAGGAATTATTCCCTCAGCCCCACTGTTAACAACGTATCTTCTGCTAGAAATGTTGTAATGCCAAACAAGACATGGAGGCTTAGGTTTGAAGTCAGCCATCTGGAAGACACTGCTTATATAGTCGATAAGTATGTGGATAAAACAGTTGCCTTAATAGGTGCTAAGGCGACAATAAACGTCGACACGACCCCTGTGAAGGGGACTGTACTTGTGAACGGGGTTTCATACGGAACTGCACCAGTCTCGTTCCAGTTGGATGCAGGAACTTACACCGTATCATTCAGCGGTATTTCTGGATATTACACCCCATCAACACAGACGATAACGGTATCTTCTGGAGAAACGAGGAACGTCGTTGGCGAGTATGCCGTAATTCCCCCAGCAAAGGCAACGATAAACATTGATACCACTCCCGTTAAGGGCGAAGTGATTTTGAACGGGGTATCACAGGGCATAGCGCCATTATCATTATTAGCGGATCCAGGAACTTACAGTGTTTCGTTCGGCAACGTGGCTGGATATGCAACCCCCCCTACTCAAATTATCACAGTGGTATCTGGTGAAATAAAAAGTGTTCTAGGGGAATATGTTGCAGTACCGTTAAAGGCAACAATAAATGTGGATACCACCCCAGTAAAAGGAACCGTGTTTTTGGATGACACATCGCAGGGCATGGCACCGATTTCAGTATCGGTAGATGCTGGAAATTATAACGTATCGTTCGGCGATATGCCTGGGTATAATGCTCCTTCTTCACAAGATGTTACTGTCTCCTCTGGGGAGGTAAAAAATATTCTTGGGACATATACTACGGTCGGCCCCCCGACAAAGTACTTCGGGGACACTGTGAACGTGGATGTCCAATTCAAGAACACTGGCCCTGTTGCCAGGACTTTCCAAGTTACAGGACAAATGGTGCAGGGAACGCAAACCGCACAGACACAAGTCGAGGCATTGATAAATCCAGGTGAAACGCTAACAATCAACCCTGCTGTTCAGGTCCCGACCACTTTTGTTGAGGATCAGTCATGCGATGTCGTTGCCATTCTCAGGGATAAAGAAACATTGAAGGAGCTGGACAGGGAACCGAACCCAGATGCAGTCTATATAGGGAAGAGCGTAGGGGCGACGATAATTGGTAAGGTAGTGGGATAAACATGACAATGATACCGCCATTTCTGGCACTGTCGATAGGGGGTTTGTTGTTCTACGTGTCGGAGGAGGACAAGCCGAAAATATACGGGGTTCTGGGTTTCTCGATTTCACTGATGGCCATCCTCACTGTATCTTACGGCATTGAAACGCTCAGAATGCAACTGATGAAAAAATAAGGATTCATCAGTCTTCGTCCAGTCTTTTAATTAGGTTAGAATAAGTTTCCTGGAAGAATGCAAGATGGGAGGTCAGCTGATCGAACCTTCTGTCCAAATCCTCTAGCTTCTGCATGACTTCCCCGTCATGCTCTAACTTCCCCAGAGCCCTTTCCATGATCTGATTATTGTCGAGCCTAAGGTTTTCCCTCATTTCCTTCATTTTATTTCTGTGTTTATCATCGACCAAAACTGTAAGTTTATAGCTCATATCGACCACTTAATCACGTCTTGAATAATTGGTCATTATTCTTAATAAATTTATCGGTTTGTAATCATTCTGCTCTGTCGGGTAGAGCGCTTTCAGAATGTTTCTAATACCTCGAAATCAACGACCCAATAAATCCCGCCATCGTTTCTCCAATCCTCAAATGCCTGTCTGGGATCTTTGCCCCAAACTTTCAACCCCTGTTCTTCCATGTACTTGAACCCTTCCCTTTCATAGTCATCGTCGGGCATCAACGAGATATCTTCCTTTTTCTTCCCTGTAATTTTAATCGTTGCTACTTTCTTTCCTTTGAATCTCGGGTGCCTGTTATAAGCTTGGCAAACATCGCCCATCTTAAAACTTTTTGCATAGTTGTCGTCCCACTGCCTTCTGGTTCTTGTCTTTCTATTCGCCAACAAAGGAGGAGTAGTCCAAGCGAATGAAATTATTTTTGACATTTTACATCATACCTTTTTATTCTGATTGCAGAACTGCAACAAACCTATTTTTTCCCCCAACGATTTCAGTTCATCGTTTATTTTATCTTTGTCAATAAAAACATGATCTCCTTTCAACTCTTCTTTTAAATATTCTATCCTTATTTTTCTATGGGATTCTTCGTCAAATGGGATCCAATGCTCTACGACAGACCATACTTCTTCCCAATCTATTTTCCCGTTATCAACACTTTCATCATACCTGACTTCACTGCACAACAGGTTTCTCAGCTTTTCCTTGCTCCCCACATGGAGATTGACATAAATCGCATCTAAATCCGTAGTCCATCCGAGTTCTTCCAGCATCCTTTTGCCACGACTGCTCATTTCATCCATATAATCAAACCTTAAAGTATCGTAACCATCGGAATCCTCTTCATTTGCTTTGCCTAATGGATGACCGCCAAAAACAAGCATATCTTTTCTTATGTTTGGTGCCTTCATTTTGCTCAAGTGTTTTTTAATGGTTTCCTCATTAAGCATCCAATCCTCTACTTTGTGATCTTTGATTTTGTCCTTACACCAAACGAATTCAAAAATCTCTATATTGGAGGGATTCATTTCGGACACTCCACAATTACTTTATACATTGTCTCTATGGATATAGGATGGACTTAACTACTCTAAAAATTTTGCAGACCTTGGAAAGGTCTGATAACATTATCTCTTGCGTTTTTTATGTGTTTTTTTAGTGCTTAACCACCACATCTTGTGTTTTTTATGTGTTTTTTTAGTGTTTAACCACTACATCTTGTGGTACACCTTCATAAAAACCCATAAATAATCAGCGAGATCTGAATTTGAACCAGAGTTCTCAGAATCATGGGTGGATAAATTTAAACTCCCGAAATAAATTATAGAATATGAGGATAATAGACGTAAACGGAAAGAAGAGGGATGTGGAATCGATTAAAAAGATGGTGCATCAGGTTCCTGATAAAGACGGAAATATGATTGACGAGGAGTACGCAGAAGCAGTTATAAACGGAAGATATAGAAAGGGAACATGGAAAGAGTGGTATCCTCTTGAGAAATTTAAAGAAATGAATCCTAAGGTGAAAATATAATGCCAGCAATTAGAGATTGGTCATTTAACTATACTTCCGCTACTGCAGTTCTTTTATTATGGGCGTTACTTTGGCTTCGTACTCTTTCTCGTATTTCGGGGAATAAAATTTTGATATTCTGTTGAACTCTTTCTTGGCTTGTTTTGCCAGTTGCATTATCTTGATAACATTGAAATCGCATCTGCCTTCTTCGTTAATCATAATTAATGATTTAAATATCGAAATATAAATGATTAATATGGCTACTCAATGCATGATAGGAAAAGTTCCCCACTGGACTAGGGGGCATATGAAAGGATACATCGCATACTGCTTTGATTCAAGAACTGGGAAGAGCAAAGGGAAGAAACTATTCGAAGGCACTAAAAAGGATATTGCTAAGCAGTTGAGAGGGAAGGGTTATAAGGTCAGAGTGTGATAACATGGCTAGAAAAAAATGCTTGAAAAGAATGGGGAAAAGATGCGTTAGATGGAGCCATGGTAGAAGAACTCTTGGTTTTTATAGGAAGAAGGCAACAAAATTTCTCAAGAAAAGGGGAATATTAACCGACAGATATATCGTAGACAAATATGCAAGGGATATGATGAGAGCAGATAAGTAAAAAATAGTTCGTGTAAAAATTAAAAAAAGTGATGATATGGCTAGAAGATACCAAACGATTAAAGGAAAAGGGTGGACATGTGTCAGTGGTGCACTAGGCATCCATTGTCACAGAGACAAAGCTCCTGTTGAGGGTGTGTCATTATATGATGATGAAGCCCTTATTGTTGATGCAGTTAAATGTAAATCAAAAACAACACTTGCTGGAAGAAGACATACAATTTGCAAATTTAAAAAGAGATGATTAGTATAGCTAAAAAGAAATGCTTGAAGAGGGTAGGAAAGAGATGCGTAAGGTGGAGTAAGAGCCACAGTGAAGAGAATCATGATATTGAAAAATTAATTGTCAGGGATTATGTAGAAGGTAAATATAATTATGATCAAATGATCAAAAGATTGGATCTGTTCAAACGAAAAGGCACCAGAGTACATCCAAAAATAAAACTTTGAGGCAAATAACAGCCCCTTTATTTCCTTTGGAGTTAATTGATCAGAGAAATATCAAATAATTCGAGGGGGTTCCCTAAAATTACCCCCGTATGTGTTCTCTTAAAACCTTATCTTAAAATAGCCCTATTTCTTGGGAAAACATACCTTAAGATAGGAAATGTCATAAAATGTGTACTATATGACATGTTTATATAGTCATAACTTCCATAAAAAATAGTTTGAAATATATTAAATCAATTAATCTGTGATATCATGCCTAAGCGTTCACCAGATCCTCTTAATAAAGATGAAGTGGATGGGATATTAAAGATGGCTAAGAAGCATGATGATTTTTACTATTTAGTGTTATTATTCTTGAGGAAATCTGGAAGAAGGATAGGGGAAGCATACAAAATAAAGGTAAAGGATATAGATTTTAAAAAACTTACGATTGAAACAGTTATATTAAAACGTAAGAAAAAATCTATGAGACCTGTTAAGAAAATAATGCTCATAGATGAGGAGACAGCTAAACTGTTACAGAAACATATAAAAAAATATGGATTATCTGGTGATGATTATGTATTCAGACTTAAGTCTTATAGACAAATACAAAGAATGCCCATGATATATGCAAAACAAGCTGGAATCAATAAAAATGTTTCTCTTCATAGTTTTAGGCACTATTTTATTACTCAGGCAAGAGCAGAGGGGTGGAATTATGAAGATATAAGAAGAATGACTGGTCATGAACTTCTTCAAACCATAGCAGAGTACGACCATTCAGATGTTTTGGCTATTGAGCCTAAAGTCAGGAAATTTATAAAGGGGGTATAGAGTTGTGATAATATGATGATCAATTTGGGTGGGAAGATAGTAAGAATCAGGAGAGAACAATGCAATCCTGAATTCTATAACAATTATGCTGTTCAATCAGCCAGGAAAAGGCATGTTCCGTTAAACAAACATTAGGGGGGTGAAATAAATGGCAGATGTAAAGGTAAAGGATATGATAGTTGACGACCACTTACAAATCTTGGAGATAACCACAGAAAACGATAGAAAATTCATAGTTGAACTAACGGCAGTGGAGTAGAGTAGTTAACTTGGAGTATAATAGTTGAGGGGCCAAAAGCCCCATTCCAAATAAGTTTAAGAGAAAGAAGGTTGAAAGATGTTTGAATACAAATGCGGTCACAAAAGTAATGCAATAATAATGAATAATTCTCCTTTAGGTTTGGTAGAATACTTTGAATGGAAAGAGCATAACAAAAGAAATAAACAGTGTTTTAATTGTTGGTTAGAAAAAAAAACCAAGACAAAAGAAGTGAGATAGATGAAGATATGGATTGATGGTTCAGGGGCATTGTTTGAAGGGCAGAAAGCAAAAGCTCTGGTTTTGTATGAAGATGGGGTAAAAGAATCTACAGAGACTAACCAGAAAAAAACAAACAATGAAATGGAATACCAAGCTTTATACATAGCTTTGATTAATGATGATTCAAATAATGCAGAAATATTTACTGATTCTCAATTATTGGTCGGTCACTTGACAAAAGGGTGGAAAGTGAAAGCTACTAATCTGAGGGGATCATTTGAGATGTGTTCGAAATTATTATCATTGAGGAAAGCAAAATTAACATGGGTTCCAAGAGACCAAAATAAAGCTGGATTGTTGTTAGAAGGAGAAATCAAAACAAAGAAGTGAGATAGAATGGTAACATTAGATTTTAGAAATTGTAAAACAAAAGAAGATGTTGAAAAAGTATTCCAAAAATCAGGATTAAAAGAAGCTACGAAATTAATCAGAAGATCTTATATCGAAATGTCTAAAGATAAAGGCAAAGGAGATGATTGAATGAACCCAGATGATGCACAGGCCGAACTGAAGATTAATGAATTTTTTAAGAAACATGAAAATCTTGCTAAAATATTCAGGTATGAAGTGATTGAATGAAATTAATAGATAAGATAATCGTCCTATTCATGCCTAATCCCGTTAAAATGGGTTATATCCATATATGCAAGAACATAGAGGATTCGCGGAAGGGATCTGAACGAAAGGGATGACCAAAGGCCAGTTCCACGACATAATGCTCATGTTGGCTCATATAAAGAGGGAGATTCAGAGGGTAGAGAATCTGCTCAATGAGATTAAGAAGGGTGATAAAAACGTGCGAGATATGTAGGATAATGAAAGAGAAGGGAAAAATTCCCGAGGACAAGCTGATATATGTTGATTTTACAGGCGGGGCAAACCTCAAAACGATGAGGGAATGGTTCAAGGATAACAATATGGAGAATGACGATTTGGGTTTTTATTTTACGATGGGGAAAATCCATCAGGCGTTGACAGGAAAAAAAGATGATCGTGGACAGGATTTGTGCGATCTTCTTAGAAGTTTAATAAAAAACACCGTGTTGGCGACTGTCTGGGGGTACCACAGGCACCCAGAAAGGTTCAAGATCAGACTCGTCAAAAGGGAGCAAACCAAGGAAGAAGGAAAAAGCTACATAGGTTGATCAAGAAATGAACGATTCCGAACAGAGGAAATTATTAGAAACCATTGAAAAAATAAGGCAAAGGGCGAACATGATTCACAGGAAAGATGGCGCTTATGACCAGACAGCAGAAGACATAAGAAAAATATTGAGAGGGGGTTGAATGATAGTAAGCATTGCGTTGATCTGGTTGTGCTACAAGTTGAACACTGTAATCCCACTCTTGTTTTTATCGGTGACCTGGATACCAGATGTCGTCTTAATATTTTTTATATACGGTTTAATTGCGCAACTGATGGAGAAACTTGGGAAAAAACGATAACTCAGAGAACGGATGTAGGATCGGAAACTCCATTCAGGATGAAGAATACCCCCTGAAAATCTCTAAAATGAATACGTTCGTCTGAACGGTTATTGAACGGAAAGGAGGATGAAATGGAATGTGCGGCATATTTGGGGTTGTGTCGGGGAAGAAGAATATCGTACCAATTCTGATAGAGGGGATCAGAAAAATGGAATACAGGGGGTACGACTCGTGGGGGGTTGCTGTGATAACCGAAGGCGGCAAATTGGTTGTCCATAAAAAGACTGATAGAATTCCAGACTTTAATGAAGGGGGTATTAAAATATGAACAAATGCTGTAAATGCGAAGAAAATGGAGAATATTATTACAAAGGGAATTGGTACTGCTTAAAACATTTCAAGGGCGTTTGAAAGGATGGGAAGATATCTAAAAAAATGTCCAGTTTGTAGATCAAAAAAATTATACATAGATCCCGTTCAAAAAATATTCAGATGTAGAAAATGTGGGTATATAAACAAAAAAATCGTAAAATGATATAACAAAAATAGGAGGGTTTATAATGAAAAAAATGATGGCAACCGTATTCATCTGCACTCTGTTATTTCCGTCGATTGTGTTCGCAAATGGCGGCAGCGTAACAGTGGCAGAGGATTGCTGGATGGAACAAAGAATCTGTATCCACTGGCATCATTTAAGTTGCGACCAATATGGTGGTTGGATTGCTAAGAAATGTGAAACTAGTGGTTATAATACTGGAGATTGCAGGGTGGAATGCGAATATAACACAGTAATAAACTTCGATTCGAGCAATTACTATACGAAGGCAGAAATAAACGACAAGTTCGATGGCGTGTACGAATACCTGGATGCGGAATATTACGACAAATCAACGGTCGATGGTTTGTTCTCCGATGCGTATGAAAGGATAACCGCAATGGAGAACTATATAGCAGGTCACGAGCAACAGTGGTCGCAAGACACTTCGGGGGCGAGCCACAACTGGGTTATGGAACAAATAACAGAAGCGATAGAAAGCCTGAGGGCATGGGTTACGGAATCAATAACAGCATTGCAGACGCAGGACAAATATCTCAGAGATAAGGCCAACGTCATGGACGAATACCTGCAGGGGAAATTCGGGAAGGAATACTGCGACTACGAGGCACAGAAACTCATCGACGAATACGGATGGGAGACAGTCGAATGCGGAGGTACTACATACTTTTCTAGCGATAGGGGTATCCTGGTGATAACCCCAGCTTAATTTTTTTAAAGAAATAATATTTGTATCATTTATGTTATAGGTGCAAAAATGCAAAAAGAAAACGACATAATAATCAGCCTGATAAAGGAGGAGTGCAGTAAGAACGGTTTTGCTTACGAACCGATCATCGTTAAGAAGGCCACGATACTGAACATCCATTTTGACAGGTACCAGATCATCAAAAAAAGGCTGGTGTGTTCTGGGAAAATACTCGAGGAGAGGCACAAATTCTTCATCTCCGAGGGAAAAACAATATAAATCCAAGAATATAATTTTAGAATATGAACATGGAGACTTTTCTTGCGACTGTCTTGGGCTTTGAGATCCCGTTACACACCCAAGCGGTTTTCAACCCGAGCGTCTTCACCTTCGAGAAGTTCGGGATAAGGGAAGGAACCACTATGGACATAAGCTCTTTGGACAAGGGGTTGAACGTGGCCCTTGCGTTGAATCTGCTGTTCAGCGGCGCATTATACGTCGGGATGAAATCCAAGATCCCATCCATCGTGGCTGGCTTAACGACCCTCGGAACTTATGCGTACTACAAGACTCTGCTCGTAACAGGGGTGCAGAAGAAACAATTTGATAATTCCGATAAAATGAACCATGACACATTGATTCAGGTGGATTAGCATGTTTACAGCCTTCTGTAAAGTCTGCAACCAGGATGTTACGCATCAGGTTACTATAGATTCCAAGGGCATCCATAACGATCATATCCACCCCAATGTTGAGATAAACCTTGACATTCCCACCAACCTAAAAATCCCCATAGTCGAGGAGAAAATAGATTCTTTGAGCATGAGGGTGGATAAGATTGACAGGAAAGTGGACAGCATGAGGACCCTCGTATCCAGCATGGTCGATATACTCTCGGTGATGTCGGAGAAGGATGGCAAAGGGATTACCGAAATTTCTGGAATAATAGAAAAGATAAAAAGGAGCGAGGGTTAATTACAATTCCTCGTCTTCGTCCTCAAAATCGAAGTCATCATCTTCATCGTCCAATTGGTATTTCATTCTATCAATTATTCTTAGAATACGCCGAAGATTTAAGCTTATCGCTAAAATAAAAAACAGGGGATTGAGATACCAATTGTAGTTTTTGAGTGTATAAGTATCCCATTCTTAGTCAATCCCCCTTATAAGAGGCTGAAAGTATCTCCCTAGTTTTTAATGTGGGTAGTAGTCGGCCTCTTAATAAGTAGTAAATGTCTTTAGCCATCGCTTATCGGTTTGCAGTCATCACAATAATAAATGACTGGATCTCTGGAACTCTTCCAGAACTTCTCGCCGACCTTTATCGGCCTGTCGCAATCGCAGCATCTCGCTTCGTATCTTTTAACCCAACGTTCTGTCGCTATATAATCTTTCATATGGATCTGATATAGTGTTATGATTTTAACTACTCTACAAAAAGTGCTCTATCTGGCAGAGCAGTCACAACCGAATGG
>Ga0315274_10003984_pt1 | contig 21822 bp, 23 predicted proteins | sample YL17G02_20_MG_FD_203700 | JGI IMG/M metagenome (GOLD analysis project Ga0315274, IMG submission 203700) | Sediment microbial communities from Yellowstone Lake, YNP, Wyoming, USA - YL17G02_20 | ecosystem: Environmental > Aquatic > Freshwater > Lake > Sediment | place: USA: Wyoming | collected...
AGAAAGACCAGATTTCTAATTTAACCGCAAAGTCGGTATTGAGCGAAATGATTAAAACTAATTTATCGGCAGCGCAAATCATTAAAAATAAAAATTTAATTCAGATTTCCGATTCGGCAGCTTTAGGGCAAGTCGTGGAAGAAATCATAAAAGAGAATTCAAAGTCAGTTAATGATTACCAAGCCGGTAAAAATAATGCTTTGATGTTCCTGGTGGGTCGGGTAATGAAAAGGAGTCAAGGCAAAGCTAATCCCAAAGTAGTACAGGAGATCTTAAAACGGAGGTTGGACAATGCGTAAGAAGTTAATTATTATTTTAATTTTAGGTTTTATCCTGGCGGCGGTCCTTGCGATTTCCTCTATAGCTATCTCAGGAATGGAAAAAAAGAAAAAGGATGACCTGTATCGGCAGGTAGGGCTTTTTTCCGATACCTTAGCGATTATAGAAACTGATTACGTCGATGAAGTCAAGCCGCGCGATTTAATTTATGGCGCATTAAAGGGGATGTTATCTTCATTAGACCCGCACAGTCAATTCATGGACCCGGAAACCTATAACGAACTAAAGGTGGATACCGAAGGAAAATTTGGCGGCTTAGGTATTGAGATTACGGTTAAAGATGGGCTATTGACCGTAATTACTCCCATTGAGGATACGCCGGCCTGGAAAGCGGGGGTAAAGGCTCAAGATAGGATTGTCAAAATTAATAATGAATTAACCCGGGATATGACTCTTACAGATGCGGTAAAGAGATTAAGGGGAAAACCGGGCGAGCCGGTAAATATTACAATTTTAAGGGAGTCGGAGAAAAAGCTTTTAGAATTTAAGATTGTGCGCGCTGAGATTAAAATAAAGGATATCAAAGAAGCCAGAATTATTGAGGATGGCGTCGCTTATATCAGATTAGTGGAATTTAGAGAAAATACCTCCCGGGATTTCGCCTTGACTTTAGAGAAATTACAAAAAGACGGCATGAATGCGCTAATCTTAGATTTGCGCAATAATCCCGGAGGTCTTTTGGAGTCAGCAGTCAAGGTAACCGAAAAGTTCATCCCCAGAGGGAAATCGATCGTCTACACTAAAGGACGCAAGACCTCGCAGAATTTAGAATTTTCTTCTCGCGAAAGCCGCCCGATGACGGATATTCCCCTTGCAGTCTTAATCAATGAGGGTTCAGCTTCCGGCAGCGAGATAGTAGCTGGCTGTTTACAAGATTATAAACGGGCAATTATCTTAGGCACAAAGTCATTTGGTAAAGGTTCGGTGCAGACCATTATGCCATTATACGACGGTTCGGCATTAAGGCTTACTACCAGTAAATATTTTACTCCTTTAGGAAAAGAAATTCACGGTAAAGGAGTTGTTCCGGATATTATTGTAGAAGAAGGAAAGATTGAGTTAATACCCCAAGAAAGCGAAGAGCCAGAGAAGGCGGCAGAGATATTTGAAAAGATAGAAGGAAAGGAAAAGCCGCAAGAAAGCCAGGATTATAAGTCTGACAATCAACTTATGCGCGCAGTAGATGTCTTGAAAGCAATCAAGATTTATCAGAACAATAAAAAAGAGTGACGCGCTACCGAAACTACAAAATAGCAATTTGGATTTTATCTATCCTCTTGATCTTTGAGAGCATTTTGCTTCTTCGCTTTTGGATTACTTTTCCTAAAAAGATACCCAAAATACCACCCATTGCCATAAAGGGTAAAATCGCCATTGTTATTGACGATTGGGGTTATAATTTAGACCATTTAGATATTTTAAGCCAGATAAAATATCCGTTTACCGCTTCGGTGCTGCCTAATTTAAATTATTCTCAAGGAATTGCGGAAATTTTGCACAAAAAAGGACTCCAGATAATCCTGCATTTACCGATGGAGCCCTACGAAAAATATAGACTAGAACAGAATACTATAATGGCCTCTATGGACTCAGCCACTATTGAAAGAATTGTCAACCATGCCCTTCAAGATGTACCTTATACCGTCGGCGTATCTAATCACATGGGCTCAAAGGCTACCGAAGATCTAAGGACTATGCAGATTATCTTTAAGGAATTAAAGAGCAGGCATCTTTATTTTTTAGATAGCCTTGTTTCTACTAAATCTATTTGCGCGGATTTAGCTTTGAAACTAAAGCTTCCTTTTGCCAAAAGAGATGTTTTTTTAGACAATAAAGAGGAATACGGATATATCAAGCAGCAGATTGAGAAGTTAAAAACACGGGCTAGAATTCAGGGTGAGGCTTTAGGCATTGGCCATGATTGCAGGATCACTTTGGAAGTCTTAAAAGAAGTAATGCCAGTCATAGAAAAAGAAGGCTATCAATTCATTTTTGTTTCAGATTTAGTGCGTTGATTACAAAAATATGTATGTTCTAGGTATCGAAACTTCCTGCGATGAAACCTCTTTAGCCATAGTAAGAAATGGTCAGCAGATTCTTTCTAACGAGGTGACCTCGAGTCTGGAGTTTCATAAAAAATACGGCGGAGTGGTACCTGAAATAGCTTCGCGAATGCAATTGGAAACCATAGCCGAAGTCGCAGATTGCGCTATAAAAGAGGCAGGGGTTAGCTTAAAAGACATAGGCCTGGTAAGCGTAACCAGCGGGCCGGGGCTTTTAGGCTCATTATTAGTCGGTGTTTCTTTTGCCAAAGGGATTAGTCTGGGTTTAGGAATTCCGGTATTGGGAGTCGACCATATTCACAGCCATATCTACGCCAATTTTTTAAATGGAAAAAATATAACCTTACCTTGCACAGCTTTGGTTGTTTCAGGAGGACACACCAGTTTATTCTACGTTGAAGATTTCGCTCGCATTAAAACTTTAGGTTCAACCCATGATGATGCTTGCGGTGAGGCTTTTGATAAAGTGGCAAAAATCTTAGGGTTAGGTTATCCTGGAGGGCCATTGATTGAACGCTTAAGTAAAGCAGGAAATCCTAAAAGAATTAGATTCAGTTGCAGCAATACCAGTAATCCTTTAGACTTTAGTTTTAGCGGGATTAAAACCGCGGTTCTTTATTATGTAAAAAAGCATCTTTCGGTTGCATATACAAATTTAGATGAAACAAAACTTCTGACGCTGGGCCGAGATAAGATGGCGGATATCGCTGCTTCTTTTCAGGAGGCGGCAATTGATACTTTAATTAAGAAGGCATTCTTTGCTTGCAGAATGAAAAGAACAAAAAAGTTATTAATCGGAGGCGGGGTGGCAGCTAATAACAGGTTGAGAGAAAAGTTTTATCAGGAAGCAGCCAGAAACAATATCGCCTGTTTTTTTCCTGCACAAAAGCTTTGTTTGGATAATGCCGCTATGGTCGCGGGTTTGGGTTATCGATTATTTAAAAAAGGTTATCGTTCGGATTTGGATTTAAATGCGCAGTTAAACTAATCAGGGGGTGAAAAAATGACGGATAACCAGATTATGCTACGCCTGACATTGTCTGTTGTCTTAAGTGGCCTTATTGGATTCGAACGCCAGATACACCGCCGCACCGCAGGCCTACGCACTCATATTTTAGTCAGTTTGGGCTCTTGTCTTATCATGTTGACATCTCTATATATTTTTGATATATATAAAAATCAAGTACCCTTGGACCCGGCGCGTATTGCTGCCGGAATAATCACTGGTATCGGTTTCTTAGGCGCAGGCACAATTATTCGCGAAAGAGAAGGGGTAAAGGGCCTGACTACTGCAGCGAGCCTTTGGGTAGTAGCGGGCATCGGCATGGCTGTAGGAAGCGGTTTTTATAGCGCAGCTGTTTTTACCACTATTTTAGCTCTCGTAGTGCTCCTTTTTTTAAGGTATGCAGAAGGATTAATTTTTGAAAGATTGGACAAAAAAGAGGTAAAATAGGAACTTAAAAAGGAGGTGAAATAAGATGGCTTTTAAAAAGAAAACAGAAGATAGGATTCTCGATGTGGATGCAGACATGCAGGGTACTTTAAGTTTTAAAGAACCGGTGAATTTACGTATTAACGGTAAATTTGAAGGGAATTTAGAAACTAAAGGCAATCTCACTATTGGACAGACAGCTATAGCTTTCGGAGATATTGTGGGAGATAATATTGTTGTAGGCGGAAGGGTTAAAGGGAGAATCACTGCTAAAGAGCGTTTAACGCTTTTACCCACAGCTGTAGTGGAAGGCGATATATTTCCGGCGAAGTTAAATGTAGCTGAGGGCGGGATATTTGAAGGAAGATGCTCTATGCTGCATGATTTTCTCAATGCCCAAGAATTAGCGCGGTACTTGGAGGTGGATTTAAATTCGGTTCTGGAATGGGCAAATTCCGGTAAGATGCCTGCTTTGAAAGAGGGGGATGGCTGGAAGTTTGAGAGAAAATCCATAGATTCCTGGGTTGCCTCGGGTAAAATCGGCAGATAATTATAAAAAAGCATAACCGGTTGAAAATTTTATGTTTTGTCGGGTGGTTTATTTACCTGCCAGAAGGCAGGTTTTTCATTTTTAAGTTTTAAGGAATATGGCCGAAGAAAAACTTTTAACTATTAGAGACGTATCTATAATATTGGTAATCTCGGAAAAAGAAGTAGTAGATTTAGCTGAGAGAGGAGAACTTCCTGCTTACAAGGTAGGCGGTGTTTATTTAAGGTTTAAACGCGACCAGGTAGAGGAATTCAAAAAGAAATATAAGCTGCCTACACCGCAAGCTGCAGAGTCGCAAAAGTATTCCTTTAAAGATAGAATAAGCGATTTCCTTTATTTTAATGATTTTTATATCCTGACCTTTTTAATTATATTCTTGATGTTAGTGATTATCTTGCGGGGATAAGCATAAGATGCCGGTCAAATCGGGTTTCTGTGATTTGGGTTTTGCCAAAGTTGATATAGATAGGTCTGCGCGCAGAGGTTTTTCGGAAGTTATTTATTGTCCGGGGAAGTCTCCAGAACACTTAAAAAAAATTGCCCAAAGTATCGTCAGAAATAAACAGGATTTATTACTCACCAGGTTAGAAAAAAATACCTTCGTTTATCTTAAAAAAAAATTTCCCGCTTTAAAATACAATCCCGCTGCGAAATTAGGATATCTAGTAAAAAAACCAAAGAAAATTAGCAAGGGCTTAGTGGCGGTAATTAGCGCAGGGACTTGTGATATTCCAGTAGCTGAAGAGGCAGCTACTACCTTGGAAGTAATGGGAAACCGTGTTTTAAAACTTTACGATGTGGGCGTAGCGGGCGTGCATCGGCTTTTAGATCATATAGGTGTGATTAGAAAGGCAAACGTAATTATCGTCGTCGCAGGTATGGAAGGAGCGTTGGCCAGTTTAGTGAGCGGTTTGGTAAGCTCGCCAGTTATTGCTGTGCCTACCAGTTGTGGTTACGGTGCTAATTTCGGGGGCTTATCTGCGCTGTTAACCATGCTGAATTCTTGTTCGCCGGGAGTTGTAGCGGTAAACATAGATAATGGTTTTGGCGCAGGATATTTTGCCGGCCTGATTAATAAGTAATACCTGCCTGCCGGCAGGCAGGGGCGTTAGGTTTTAGGTGATAGGTATGGGTAAAGATAGAATTACCTTGAAGGAAGCAGAGAGGTTTCACGGCCATTTGGGTCCGTGGTTAGTTTTGGGAATTTTGATGGGAGATTTCGCTATTAGAAGATTAAAGGCAAAGAAATATTTTGGTATAGATGTAAAGGTTTGGGGAGTAGATAAAAAACCCAAGTCCTGTCTTATCGATGGACTACAATTATCTACCGGAGCAACCTATGGTAAAGGTAACATCCAAAAATTAAATGGCTCAGAAATCAAAATGGAATTTTATAACCGCACTAATCATAAAAAAATTATTTTAAAATTTAAGCAGGAACTCATGCAAAAATTAAAAGAGGCAAAAACGCATAGAGATTCAGAGTTATTAACAAAGAGATTATATAAGACAGATTATTATAAAATTTTTAACCTAACACCTAACACCTAATACAGATAACCTAAATTACGAACGATGCAGGAGCAAACAGATGGCGCTTTCCGGATTAGATATTTACAAATTACTTCCCAAGACTAATTGTCGCAAGTGCGGATTTCCGACTTGTCTTGCTTTTGCGATGCAACTGGCTAAAAAAGCCGTAGACATCAGCAAGTGTCCCTGTTTGACTGAGGAGGCAAAAAAAGTATTAGCAGCGTCCAGCCTTCCTCCGATAAAATTAGTTACCTTAGGGATAGATGAGGAGAAATTAGAAATCGGAAACGAAACAGTGTTATTCCGCCATGAAGAAAAATTTCATCACCCCTGTGGCATAGGCTTTATTATCGATGACGATCTACAGGATTCCCAGATAAAAAAGAATTTAGAGAAAATTAATCAATTAGAATTCGAAAGAGTCGGACAAAAATTAAAGGTAAATCTCATCGCCTTAAGACAGAAGGGCAAGAAAGAGAGATTCATCCAGGTATTGCAGTTGGTCTTAAATAATACTAAGTTGGCTTTAGTTTTGATGAGCAAAGAAGAAGAGGCGCTAAAAGAAGCGCTAAAATTAGCTCAGGGCAGAAACCCCCTGGTTTACCGTGTTACTAATGATAATTTATCTGAAATTTCTGAACTAGCTAAAGAATTTAAATGTCCGCTGGTAGTTTCGGCTTGCGATTTAGAAATGCTTTCTCATCTTGCCAAAGAATTAAGTAATCAAGGAATTAATGACCTTATTTTGGATACGGGAGAAAAACCAATCAAAGATAAAATTTGGGCTTTAACCCAGATTAGAAGATTAGCCTTAAAAAAGTCTGACCGCAGTTTAGGGTATCCGACTTTGGCGATTATTGAGAATGACGACCCTTACGAAGAAACAATGGAGGCGGCTGCTTACATTGTCAAATACGCAAGTATTGTTTTACTTAAAGGAATAGAATCCTGGCAGATTTTGTCGCTTTTAACCTTAAGACAGAATATCTACACTGACCCGCAAAAGCCTTTACAGATTGAACCTAAACTTTATCCTGTAGGCCAAGCAAACGAAAAATCACCGGTTTTAGTGACTACTAATTTTTCTCTTACCTATTATACGGTATTAGGTGAGGTGGAGGCCAGCAAAGTCCCCAGTTTTATTGTCAGCGTTGATACTGAAGGTATGTCGGTATTGACTGCCTGGGCGGCTGAGAAATTTACTGCGGAAAAAATCACCGATTCCCTAAATAAATTTGAAGTCAAAAATAAGGTAGGGCATAACCGTTTGATTATTCCGGGTTATGTTGCGGTAATGAGCGGAGATTTAGAAGAACATTGCGGCTGGCAGGTAATTGTCGGGCCAAAAGAAGCATCCGGAATCCCCTCGTTCTTAAAAAACTTGTAAGATTCATATTTTGCTTCGGGCTTTGTTCGCGTGCTGAAATTTTTCGCCGTCTGCTACGGTTTACTCGTCGTTTTCGGTTAGACTTACGTTAAAGTGCGACCTTCACTCCTCGTAAATCCTTGCAGACATTTGCCGAAAAATTTCTAATGCACGCTCACAAATCCCTCTGCAAAATAGCAATAAATTACTTGAAATATAAAAAGGAGAGGCATGGAGAAGAAAAGGTCGGTTGGAGTGACGGTGTTCGGTATCATTATGATTATCGTAGGTATTTTAGGGATTTTATCCAGTCTTGTTGGAGGCTCAATGATATGTTCAATTGCAGGCGTAAAACCTCATGCGATATTCTTAGGAGTTGGGTTTTTATTTACAACGATCGGTATTATGTATTTAATAGGAGGCTTTGGCGTTTTAAGTCTTAAGCCTTGGGCAAGAAATCTTACATTATTACTCTCTAGTTTTAATTCCATATTAATAATATTAATGTTGTTAGGAACTGTAAAAGTAATCGTAAAAGATCCAATTGCTATTTTGTACTGTATTCCCCAAATTCTTCTTTTATTTTTGTTAATAGGTATTATCTATTTCTTCACCCGCCCCAAAGTAAAGGAGCAGTTTAAATAATTACATTAGCGGGTGGCTTGGCTTGGATTCGAGCAGGGCGTCCGAGGATGCCGAGCGGGCACGGTTGCCCCGCTAATAAGATTATCGGGCAGAGCGAGGCACCGCAGGCGAGTGCAGTTGCGCCACGCTGGGGCGCAACAAACTCACCCTCGCGAGAAACAAGACAAGACAGGACCCGTTAAATTTAGGAAGATATGGAAAAATTCAAAGTCACATTTTATCCAGATAATAAAACTATAGAAGTAGAGAAAGGCAAAACTCTTCTTTCCGCAGCTATCTCTGCAGGTGTCTATATTAATTCCAGCTGCGGTGGTGATGGCGTCTGCGGCCGTTGTAAAGTAATGATAAAGAAAGGAGGAGTTCTTACCCAGCCTACTGGGAGGATAAGTTTAGAAGAGAGAAAGCAGGGGGTTCATCTTGCTTGCCTTGCCACTATACAAAGTGATTTGGAAGTAGAAATCCTTCCTGAATCAAGAATAGATTTAGAAAAGTTAACGCAGGAAGAAATAGATTTAAGAATGAAAGGGCTATATTCAGAGTCAGAAGAAGTAGAGTCAGCCGCATCCATTTTAGGGGAAGAAATTTTTATTCATTCACCTTTGGCCACTAAATTATATTTGGAATTGCCCCCACCAACTTTAGAAGATAAAGTAAGCGACTTAGAAAGACTGTATCGTCAGATTTGCCAGATTCAGGATATTCCCATTATGCAAACCGGTTTAAGCAATATCCGGCGTTTGGGAGAATTATTACGCTCTTCGAATTGGAAAATCACGGTGACTTTGGGCAAGAGAAACGGGACTACCGAGATTGTACTGATTGAACCAAATGACACCTCGCATAAAAATTTCGGAGTATGTTTTGATATCGGAACCACTACTATTTCCGGTCAGTTAGTAGATTTAAATACAAAAAAAGTTTTGGGTACAAAAGCAACCTATAATAAACAGGCAAGTTTCGGCAGCGATATTATTACACGTATTATTTATGCTCAGGAGCAGGATGGTCTGGAAAAATTGCACCATGCAGTTATCGATGGAATGAATCAAATGCTTCAGGAATTAATTCAGGAGCACCATATAGATCTGAATGACGCAAATTGTGTATTATGCGCGGGAAATACTACGATGGTGCATCTACTATTGCGCGTCGACCCGACATACATCAGAAGAGAACCCTATGTACCGACAGCAAATTTTGTGCCCACCATCCGCGCTGCGGAGGCCGGAATAAAGATAAATCCGCGGGGACTCCTGTCTTGTGTCCCCGGCATATCGAGTTATGTCGGCGGAGATGTTACCGCCGGAATCTTATCCTGCGGTTTAGACGAAGAGAAAGATTTAAGTTTATTGATTGATATCGGCACTAATGGCGAAATTGTTTTGGGAAATAAAGAGTTTTTGATTTCTGCTTCTGCTTCTGCCGGCCCTGCCTTTGAAGGAAGCGGGGTAACCTGCGGTATGCGCGCCAGTCGCGGCGCAATTCAGAAGGTCAAAATTAATCCTACCGACTCTTTAGTGACTTACGAGACAATTGCTAATGCCAAGCCCAGGGGTATCTGCGGTTCAGGTTATATTGACACCATTGCGCAGATGTTAAATTCCGGCCTGTTAGATAAAAATGGCAAAATAAAAGCCATAAAGAATGAACGTATCCGCGAAAATGAATTTGGAAAGGAGTTTGTTTTAGCCTTTAAAGAAAAGGCAGATTCAACTTCCGATATTGTTATTACTGAAGCCGATATCGAAAATATCAAGCGTGCTAAGGCAGCCATTTATTCTGCAGCCAGTGTTTTAGTCAGACATATGAATCTCGATTTTCGTAAGATTAAGAAAATTTTTATTGCCGGTGGTTTTGGTACCTATATTGATATCAACAATGCTATAACTATTGGATTATTGCCGGATTTAGAGAAAACCAGATTTATTTTCGTAGGCAACAGTTCCTTGGCCGGGGCACGACAGATACTCTTGTCTTATGAAGCCATGAAGAAAGCAAATGAGATTGCGCACAAGATTACTTGTTTTGAATTATCCGTGGAAGCAAAATATATGGATGAATACGTAGCAGCGCTGTTTTTCCCGCATACGGATTTGTCTAAGTTCCCTAACGTAAAAATATAATTCGTTATGTTCGTTAGTATCGTTAACTAATGAAACGAAATTAACGAACTTAAACGAACTAAACGAAAATGGGTTATACGATTGCTTTAGCAGGAAAAGGCGGAACTGGTAAAACTACCCTTGCCGCACTCATTGTGCGGATTATCAAAGAGAAAAAACTCGGTTCTATTTTAGCCGTGGATGCTGACCCAAATAGCAATTTAGCTCAAGGCTTGGGTTTAGAAGTAAAGGAAACTATCGGGTCAATACTCGATGAGATTAGCACTGGCGCCGATAAAATTCCTTCAGGAATGTCCAAAGATAGATTTATCGAGTACCGGATTCAGACCGCCATTGTAGAAGGAGAGGGTTTTGATTTATTGGCCATGGGCAGGCCCGAAGGCCCGGGCTGCTACTGTTATGTGAATAATGTCTTAAGAAATATTGTGGGTAAGCTGATTGATGATTATGATTACGTGGTTATTGACAATGAGGCTGGACTCGAACATTTATCGCGCCGCACGACCAGAAGCGCCGATGCTTTAGTAGTGGTCTCGGATGCTACAAGGGTGGGATTGGTGTCTGCTAAAAGGATGAACGAACTCACCAAAGAGTTAGACATTAAGATTAAAAAAAGACTGTTGGTGATTAACCAATTTAATCAAGATTTAGACAAGGAGGTAATAAAAGACTCAAAGTTAGAATATATCGGAAATATTCCGACAGATAACCATATTGCTAAAATAAGTTTGAATGGTAATTCTCTCCTGAAGTTAGACGAAGATACAGCAAGTTTGAAGGCCTTGCGCAGAATAGGGGATAAGATATGGCAAAAGAATTAATGCTGGAAAAGTGGTCAGGAGGAGTTTCAGTAGTAAAAATCGGAGCTACCAAAGAAGAAGGAGGCAGCCGCAGACAGACAATTAAAGTAGGCGGGCAAGAGACCTTGCCTTTTTTATTTGCCGAAGGCGCCATTCCTAACAAGCCAGTAGTTGCACTGGAAATCTGGGATATTGCGCCTGCGGGTTGGCCTGGAGATTTGGTAAAAGCTTATGGAAGTGTTCTTTCCGAACCACTGGCCTGGGCAGAAAAATGCGTGAAAGTTTATAGAGCAGAGTTACTTTGCTTAAGATTAACCGGAGCGCATTCGGATTTCGGCAATAAGTCCGCCTCTGAAGAAGCAAAGCTTGTAGAACAACTATTAAAGAAGACGGATGTGCCCTTGATTATCTTGGGTTGCGGCGATGATGCCAAAGACGAACAGGTATTACCTGCCTGTTGCGAAGCGGCTAAAGGAGAACGTTGTTTAGTAGGCAGTGCGGTGCAGGATAACTATAAGACGCTCACCGCCTCGGTTTTAGCCGACGGACACAATATTATTGCTGAATCTCCCATTGATATAAATATTGCCAAACAACTCAATATTTTAATCTCGGATATGGGTTTACCTTTGGATAGAATTGTGATCAATCCTACTATCGGTGCTTTGGGTTACGGCTTGGAGTATGCTTATTCGATTATGGAGCGGGCAAGACTTGCAGCTTTAGCGGGTGATAAGACTGTGGCAAGTCCTTTTATCTGTTTTGTGGGGCAGGAATCCTGGCGGGCAAAAGAAGCCAAGGCCAGTCAGCAAGAATTTCCAGCTTGGGGTCCGCAAGCAGAACGTGGAGTGCTCTGGGAAGCCGTGACTGCCACCGCGCTCATACAAGCAGGCGCAGATATTCTGGTGATGCGGCATCCTCGGGCGATAGAGAAAGTGAGTAAGTATATAGATAACTTAATGATTAGCGTATAGCGTAGAGCGTATAAAAGATAGCGTATAGTATATAGCGGATAGCGTATAGTAAAAATCATTTAATCCTATACGCTAAACGCTAACCGCTAGACGCTAATAAAAGCTAAACGCTATCCGCTAAACGCTAAAAAAGGAGTTCTAAGATATGTTCATCATTGGCGAATTAATCAATGGTATGTATCAAAATATAGGGAAAGCGATCAAAGAAAAAGATAAATCCATTATTCAAAAGTGCGCTCTGGAGCAAATCGAGGCAGGTGCAGATGCCTTGGATATTAACTGTGGGCCGGTCTCGCGGCAACCCGCTGTGGATATTCAATGGTTAGTAGAAACGGTTCAAGAAGTGACAGATAAGACTATCGCCTTAGATTCGAGTAAACCCGCTGTAATCGAGTCGGGATTGAAGGTAATCAGAAATAATAAAGTAATCATTAATTCTACTACTGCCGACCGGGAAAAATTGGATGTTTTGGTACCGTTAGCAAAACAATATCGGGCTAAACTGATTGGTCTAACAATCAGCACCAAAGGCATACCCCAGAATAAAGACCAGCGCCTGGAATTAGCGGCGCAAATCGTAGCTTATTGTTCTGAGCAGGGGTTTCCGACTGAAGACCTTTACCTTGACCCGATTGTTCTTCCGGTAAATGTGGCACAAGCCCAGATGAAAGATATTTTAGAATCTATCCATGAATTTAAAATTATTTCTGAGCCTTCTCCTAAGACCATTCTCGGACTAAGTAATGTTTCACAGGGCACCTGCGTGCGCAGTTTGGTTAATCGGACATTCCTGGTTATGGCCACTGCCTTTGGTTTGGATGCAGCAATATTAGACCCTAAAGATAAGGAATTAATGGATGCGGCTATAAGCGCAGAACTCATTTTAAATAAACATATCTACTGCGATTCTTACTTGGATGCGTACAGAAAGAAATAATGGGAAAGGGGTAAAAATGAAAACGATTTTAGTGGTTGACGATGAGCAGGAGATAAGGGAGTTAGAGAAGAAGAAGCTGGAAAAATGCGATTATAAGGTAATTACTGCTTCCAGTGGCGAAGAGACGCTGGAGGCCTGTAAAACTACAAAACCCGATCTGATTATTTTAGACATTGCTATGCCTGGTTTAGACGGTTATGCTGTTGCTATTCAGTTAAAGAAGGCAAAAGCTACCGAAAATATACCCATAATTTTTATCACTGCCAAAGAACTTGACCCTATCGCTTTAAATAGAAAAGTAGGCCAGATCGGTGTTTGTGGGTTTTTGATGAAGCCGTGCAAGTTTGAAGACTTGTTGGCCAAGATTAAAAGTGCGATAGGCTAGTAATCTAAAAATTTGGCAGTTACTATAAAAAAGAGGCGGAGTAGCTCAGCCCGATAGAGCAGGCGGCTCATACTTAATGAGGCCTAAGCTTATGGAACAAAGTAAACATAAGCTTATCGGCCGAATTAATCCTGAGCGAAGCGAAGGACCTGCGCCATATAAAAATATTTTGATAATTTAATTGGCGGCGTAACTCAGCCTGATAGAGTAGTCGGCTCATACCCGATTTGTCACTGGTTTAAATCCAGTCGCCGCCACCATTTTTTTTGCAGATGGTTTTCCCGCCTTGAAATAAATCAAGGGGCGGGACTGCGCCGTTAGAAAGTAAGTGAGAGTGGCTTGAAATACAGTCTCCGCCACCAAAACAGGGACACCCTGTTAGATAATCACTAGGGTGTCCCTAAAATTTAAGATGATTTTGGATAAAGTAAAAAAAACTATTAAAAGATACAAATTAATCAATAAAAAAGATAAAATTGTAATAGGTGTTTCCGGTGGTCCGGATTCAGTTGCTTTGCTTTATGTATTGAATAATTTGAAGAGGGAGTTAGGCCTAAGTTTACATATCGCCCACTTAGACCATATGTTAAGAGAAGGTTCTGCCAGGGATAGGGAATATGTACAAGATTTAGCCCGGCGACTAAATTTACCCTTTACTTCAGCCCGGGTTAATGTAAAAGAATTGGCTAAGCGGGGGTCACTGGAAGAAATTGCTCGTCATGTCCGTTTGGGGTTCTTATTCAAGGTAGTCAGGGACATAAAAGCGAATAAAATCGCCCTGGGACACAACCTTGATGATCGGGCAGAGACGGTATTAATGCGTATTTTAAGAGGCGCAGGGTTATATGGTTTATCGGCAATATTGCCAAAGAGGAATATTGCCGCTTACCGCATTATCCGGCCTTTGATAGAAGTAAGGCGGAAAGAGATAGTAGCATTTTTAAAGCAAAAAAAGGTTAAGCCGCGCATTGATGCTTCTAATTCAGAAAATATTTATTTTCGAAATAAAGTAAGAAATAGATTATTGCCGCTTCTAGAAAAAGAATATAATCAAAATATCAAAGAGATATTAAGCAATATGGCTGAAACCGTAGGATGCGATTACGATTATTTAAGCCGGGTAGCCAGAAGAGCAACCAAGAATACGGCTACAAAAATTAACTTAAAGAAATTTTTAAAATTACATCCGGCAATACAGAGATTAGTGGTCAGGCAAATGGTTGCTAAGATAAAAGGGGATATGCGCAGGCTTACCTTTCAGCATACGAAAGAAATAGAGGATTTAATTTTAAACCGGCCGGTAAATTCCATTGTTGACTTGCCTAAAGGTGTATCAGTAATAAAAAGAAAAAAATACCTTTCTTTTTTCCGCAAAAAATCCAGATAAAATATTAAGATAAATACTTGATTTTGTAGATAGTTAAAGATATAATAAAACTTTAAGGATTGGTGGTGTAAAATGGCCAAAAATATGCCTACTTCTAAAAAAAACAAGCTCTTCAGGCGTTTTCCCTGGGTGTTAGTTTTAGTGCTGTTTGTCTTTTATCTATTGATTACTTCCATCAATATTTCGGTCACGGGTTTACCTAAGGAACTCACCTACTCAGAATTTTATCGGATTCTAAGAGATGACCCTTCCAAGATTAAATCGCTGACCAAAATTGAGAATGAGCTGCAGGGAGATTTTACCGATAATACCAAATTCAGATTGAATATCCCGGATAATGACCAGGAATTGCTGAATCTGATAAGACAGAAGGAAGTTAATTTTGATGTTAAGCCGCCGCGCACATTTTTGGCGGCCTTGCTTCTGAATTTAGGCCCGATTTTACTGCTGATTCTTTTCTGGTGGGTAATGGCTTCGCGAGGAGAACAATTAGGTAATAGGATCTTGAGTTTCGGAAAAGTGCGGGCGAGGATACAAAGCGAAAAAGACGCAGAGAAGGTTACTTTTAATGACGTGGCAGGAGTTGACGAGGCAAAAGAGGAATTGCAGGAAGTGATAGAATTTTTAAAGGACCCGAAAAAATTTCAGCGTTTAGGCGGAAAGATACCTAAGGGGGTCCTTTTAGTAGGGCCTCCTGGCTGCGGAAAGACCCTGATTGCTAAGGCGGTTGCCGGAGAGGCGGTGGTACCCTTTTTCTCTATCAGCGGTTCGGATTTTGTAGAGATGTTTGTGGGCGTGGGGGCAAGCCGCGTGCGGGATTTATTTGAACAAGGCAGGCGCGCCTCCAAAGTTTCGGGTAAAGGAGCAATTATTTTTATTGATGAAATAGATGCAGTTGGGCGCCTGCGTTTTTCCGGTATCGGCGGCGGCCATGACGAAAGAGAGCAAACCTTAAATGCCCTTTTGGTTGAGATGGATGGGTTTGATACAGGATATGGTTTAATTCTTATTGCTGCCACTAACCGGCCGGATACCCTCGATCCTGCGCTTTTGCGGCCGGGTAGATTTGACCGGACCATTATTGTAAATTTACCGGACATCAAGGGAAGAGAGGAAATACTTAAAGTTCATACGCGTAAAATAAAGCTTGCTTCAGATGTAAACTTAAAATCTTTGGCTAGTCAAACACCGGGTTTTTCCGGAGCAGACCTGGCCAATCTTTGCAATGAAGCAGCGCTTTTAGCTGCGCGTTATAGTAAAGATGTCGTAGAGATGGTAGATTTTGAAAAGTCTGTAGAAAGGGTGCTCATGGGTCCGGAGAAAAAGAGCCATATTATCTCCAAAAAAGAGAAGGAGATTACTGCCCTGCATGAATCCGGGCATGCGTTAATATCCTTGCTATTACCTGAAGTAAATCCTTTAAAGAAGGTTTCTATTATTCCTCGCGGGTTAGCCGGCGGTTATACCTTTACTCCGCCTCTTGAAGACCGCCACTATTGGACGAAGAAAGAGTTAATTGCCGAGATTGCTCTTATGCTGGGCGGTAGAGCTTCGGAGGAGATAAATTTAAGTGAAGTTACTACCGGCGCGCAAAATGATTTGGAGATGGCTACGCAAATGGCGCGGCGCATGGTTACGCAGTTTGGGATGTCCGATAAGTTAGGCAACGTTACCTTAGGAAGAAGGGAAGGGCTGATATTCTTAGGGCGCGATATTATGGAGGAGAAAAATTACAGCGAAGAGACCGCACGCCTGATTGATGAAGAAGTCAAAAAGATTGTGGATGAGGCTTATGCCAAGGCAAAAAATTTATTGCAGCAGAATTTAGATAAATTAAAGCTTTTAAGCAATAAACTCTTGGAAAAAGAAGTGCTGGACGCAGAAGAGGTCAAGCGCCTGCTTGGCATAGAAAAAAGCAGTCTCGCCTAAAAAAAATCAAATGCTACGCATCTTACAAATTTCTGATTCTAAAGAATTATCCCGAATAATGCAAGATATTAATGTTGATCCTTACGGTATACAAATCATGGCGCCCAAGGGTATGTCTTATACTATAAGAATAAATTCTTTGCCCTGTATTGCGGCCAATATATTAAAGCAAGAAATGCTTTCCTTGGGCGCAGATGTGGCAGTGGCAAAAAATGCCTTAACCGGCAAGATTAAAAATACAGATTGTCTGCTGATGGGAAATCTTTCCCAATTTCAGCGTTTAAATATAAAACTTAACCAGCAGCCCTTTGGTTTGAATAGATTAGCCGAGGATATTTCCCGGGCCCTGCTAAACTATAAAAAAAATAATTTTATCCTTGATCTGGGCAGGTATAAAATTAAGCTGAGGTTACGCCCGGTCATTATGGGAATTGTTAATCTTACTCCGGATTCTTTTAGCGGTGATGGGCTTTATCGAGCATCGAGTATCGGGCATCGAACATCGAGTATAATAGATTTTGTAGAGAATTTGGTCAGGGACGGAGCGGATATTATTGATGTAGGAGGAGAATCGAGCCGGCCGGATGCAAAACCCTTGTCGCTTAAAGAGGAATTGCAGCGAACTATACCTGTAATTAAAAAGATAAGCAAAAAAATAAAAGTTCCTATTTCAATCGACACTTATAAACCAGAGGTGGCGCAGCAGGCACTGGCTAACGGCGCCTTAATTGTCAATGATATTACCGGTTTAAGAAATCCTAAGATGCGCAAATTAATTGCTCAATACAAAGCCGCTGCCATCATTATGCACATGAAGGGTAACCCGCGCACCATGCAGAAAAAACCCGTATACGAATCTTTAATCGATGAAATTTTAAAATATCTAAACCGGTCCGTTGAATTGGCGTTATTCTCGGGTATAGCCGAAGATAAGATTATTGTTGACCCCGGAATCGGTTTTGGGAAAACCGTAGAGCATAATTTGGAAATTATCCAAAAGCTTAAGGAATTTAAAGTCTTGGGCTATCCTATTCTCATCGGCACTTCGCGGAAATCATTTATCGGTAAAATATTGAATGCCGGGCTTCAGGAGAGAATTTTTGGAACGGTATCGGCTTGTGTATTAGCAGTAAAGAACGGCGCAGATATGGTTAGGGTGCATGATGTGAAAGCCGTCAAACAAGCACTCAAAATAGCGCAAAAGATAAATAGCTTATGAACACCTTTAACATTACGGTAATGTGGAAACCTTTATTCGAAATAATTATACTCTGGTTTGTGATTTATAATGTTCTGCTTTTCTTTGAAGGCACGCGCGCGATACAGGTTTTACGGGGTATCATTATTCTTTTAGTGGCATTCTTTCTCTTTCAGAAGTTGGGCTTGGGAGTGTTGGATTGGTTATTGACTAAGTTATTCGCCATATCGGTAATAGCCATCTTGGTTATCTTTCATCCTGAGATCAGGTCGGGACTGGCACAATTAGGCCAACGACAGCTATTTTCTACTCCCTTAAGAGAAGAGGAGTTTGAGTATATTATTACTCAGGTAATAAAAGCCGCAGAGAATCTCTGTAAAGATAAAATCGGCGCACTTATTGCCATACAAAAAAATGATCCCCTAAATGGTTATATCGGTAGCGGAGTGCTTCTGGATGCGCGGGTTTCTTCGGACTTAATCCAGAATATATTTACGCCGAATACACTGCTGCACGACGGAGGTATAATCATTCAGCGTAGCCGTATTATTGCTGCAGGTTGTTTCTTTCCGCTCAATCAGAATCCGGAATTAAGCCGTTTATTCGGTACGCGTCATCGCGCAGCGTTCGGCTTAAGCGAAGAAACCGACGCGATTATCATTGTTGTCTCCGAAGAACGGCAAGATATGTCTTTGGTTTATCAGGGTAAGATATATAAGGATTTAAGCAGAGAAGAGATCCTTTCAAAAGTAAAAGGGATTATTAAACTTTCAAAAGATGCTAAAAGATAGAAGAAGCAGCAATATTATCCTCTGGTTTATTTCTCATCCTTGGCTTAAACTCATTGCCCTCATTCTTGCTATTTTGGTCTGGTTTTACGCCAAAGGAGAGATGCAATTTAATTATTAGTACCTTAAGATGCCCAGGTTAGGCGTAAACATTGACCATATTGCCAGTATCAGGGAGATTCGCCATGGCATTGAACCCGAGCCGGTATTCGCCGCTTTAATGTGTCAGGAGGCTGGAGCGGATAGTATAGTTGTACATTTGAGAGAAGACCGCCGGCATATCAAAGAAAAAGATCTCTATCTTCTGAAAAAAGCAGTAAAAACAAAGTTAAATTTAGAGATGTCTGTTGCAGAAGAGATTGTTAAAATTGCCTGTAAAGTAAAACCTGACCAGGCAACCTTAGTTCCGGAAAAAAGACTTGAGATAACCACAGAAGGCGGTTTGGATGTCGTATCGCAATTTAAGAAAATAAAGCAGGTGAAAAATATCTTAGAAAAAGAGGGGATAGAGGTAAGTTTGTTCATTGATCCGGATAAAAAGCAGATTCTGGCTGCCAGAGAATTGGGTATTACGATGGTTGAGTTACACACCGGTCGTTACGCGGATGCGAAAAGCGCTTTAGAACAAAAGGAATATTTTAACGAAATAGAAAAAGCAGTGGATTATGCCAGAAGAAAAAAATTACACGTTTTTGCCGGACACGGTTTAAATTATAATAATGTTACGCGAATTGCGCAGATAAAAGGAATAGAAGAATTAAACATCGGTTACGCAATAGTATGTCGCGCAGCTTTGGTAGGACTCCAGCGCGCTATCCGCGAAATGAAAATATTAATCGGTTAAGATGATTATTGGAACCGGGGTAGATATAACGGAAGTTAAACGTCTAAAGCTTGCAGTGGAAAAATGGGGCAAGAGTTTTTTGAATCGTATTTTTACCCCAGAAGAGTTGAAAAATGCCCAGTCGCGCGGCAGCCCCTATCAGTATCTCGCCGGAAGGTTTGCCGCCAAAGAGGCAGTATTTAAGGCATTAGGTGATAAGGAATTAAATTTCAAAGACGTGCAAATCTTAAATGACAGAGAGGGTAAGCCTTTTTGCGCAATTTTAAATGGTAGAGCTAAAAAATTGCAAGTGCATGTTTCCATTTCGCATGTAAAAAATTATGCGGTTGCCAACGCAATTATTACGCAGGAAACTTAAAAGCCATAAAGGCGATTTTGGGCATATTTTTATTTTGGCCGGCTCCAAAAGCTATTCGGGAGCAGCTGTTTTGTGCAGTGAAGCAGCGATGCGCTCAGGTGCAGGCCTGGTTACTTTAGGAATCCCTGAGAGTTTAAGTAACGCAATCATCAAAATAAAACCCAAAGAAGCGATGACGCTTCCTTTGCCCGAAACCAAGGAGCAAACGTTAAGCCTGGTTGCGTACAAAAAAATAAAAGATTTTATAAAAAATATTGATGTATTAGTAGTTGGACCAGGTCTTACCCAGAATAAATCCACTCAAGAGTTAGTGCGTAGGGTGATAGCTAATATTGATAAACCTATGGTTATTGATGCCGATGGGCTTAACGCATTGGTGGGGCATTTAGAGATGTTGCACGCTGCACGCTGCACGCTGCACGCTAAAATATTGACGCCGCATCCGGGTGAAATGGCGAGGTTATTAGGTATCAGTATAAAAAAAGTTCAAGATAATAGAAAAGATATTGCAAAGCAATTTGCTAAGGATTATAAGGTAACAGTGGTCTTAAAAGGTCGTAATACTGTTGTCGCGGGTCATAAAGGGAAATTATATATAAATAAAACCGGCAATCCTGGAATGGCAACTGCAGGAAGCGGTGATGTCCTAACCGGAATGATTGTAGCTTTTTTGGGGCAGGGCTTAGATACTTTTAGCGCCGCAAAATATGCAGTTTATCTACACGGCTTAGCCGGTGATTTAGCGGCAAAAGAGAAAACGCAAATTTCCTTGATTGCTTCTGATATTATTGCTAAAATTCCCGAAGCAATCAGAAAGTGTTCTTAGATATATAAGCGAATTTCGCTGGCGTGGCGCAACGGCAGCGCAGCGGTTTTGTAAACCGCGGGTTGAAGGTTCGATTCCTTTCGCCAGCTTAGATTAGTTCATAGTTGATAGTTTATGGTTCATGGTAAAGTCTATGAACTAAGAACCAAGAACTATGAACTATAAGGGGCAGGTACCCAAGCGGCCAAAGGGGACAGACTGTAAATCTGTTGCACTTGTGCTTCGGGGGTTCGAATCCCTCCCTGCCCACCATTTTTCTATAATTTACACGTTGGAAAAATGGTCCCGAGTGACACGAATTTTTTGATTTCAGTCACGAGGGATCAAGGTTAAATGTGGTATGTCTATATAATAAAATGTAAAGACAAATCTTTCTATACGGGAATAACAACTAATGTTAATAGTAGGCTACAGAAGCATAATAGCGGTAGAGCTTCAAAATATACAAGAGCAAGAAAACCCGTAGAATTACTATACACAGAGAAATTTATTAGTAGGTCTAAAGCCCAAAGTAGAGAAGTGGAAATAAAAAGTTTTAGCGCGGAGAATAAAAGGAGATTAATTAAATACGGGTTAGGTCTGAGGTTTCCCTCGGCTCTGGAATTGTAGTGATAGAGCCTCGGGATTCGTCCCTCGTTCAATAGCATAAGGAAATTGAATCTCGGGACTCGCGAATCCCTCCCTGCCCACCATTTAGTTTGCGGTTCACAGTTGACAGTTAACAGAATATAGCGAGAGATGCGGGAGTAGTTCAATGGTAGAACAATAGCCTTCTCCCGCTGCTATAATAAATTTTGCGGGTGTAGTTCAATGGTAGAACAATAGCCTTCCAAGCTATATATGACGGTTCGATTCCGTTCACCCGCTTTGGGAAACAGGTCATCAGCGGGATCCCGATGGTAAGCTTCTAAGAAGCGCCACCATCGGGACAAGCACAACAATACGCGGGTTCAATTCCCGTCTCCCGCTTTCAATGAGCACATAAGTTATGGAGCCGCCGTTTTATTATTTCTGGCGACATAACTTATTGTGCGAATTAATCCCGAGCGACAGTCTACTTATTTTAGTCGCGAGGGACAAAAATACCTATGCCAGACAAAGAATTTCTAGAGCCAGTTTTTATTGATGCCTTTGATTTGGATGATGCCTGGTTTCAGTGTCTCTGCCAGATTTTAGAGAAAGGGTATGTCTATACTATTACCAAAGGCAGTTATGAAGGTCAGAAACGTCTGGAATTCGATTTCGTAGTAGTGCGAGCAAGAAAACCGTCGCATCAAATTATTCCTATAATCCCAGAAGGAATGAGTATCCCTGCGCCTACGGATATGGAGTATATACGGCGATA
>Ga0315274_10003985_pt1 | contig 21820 bp, 20 predicted proteins | sample YL17G02_20_MG_FD_203700 | JGI IMG/M metagenome (GOLD analysis project Ga0315274, IMG submission 203700) | Sediment microbial communities from Yellowstone Lake, YNP, Wyoming, USA - YL17G02_20 | ecosystem: Environmental > Aquatic > Freshwater > Lake > Sediment | place: USA: Wyoming | collected...
CTTGCTGGCGGCTGCATATCGCCGGCGGAGCGTCCCAAGATAGTCGGCAGACGGCTTGGATTTGCCCACGAGAATGTCTCCTGTTTTGGGTAACATTCTTAGTGAGGCAATTCACCTTCTTGACCCCTGGCATTCGGCGGACTATACTTCTGCTAACAGGCGCCCCCCGTCGTTCTGCGTACCCACGCAGACGGCGGGGTTTTGTTCACATGCCCTCTCTCGCGCTCCGCCTCCCTCTGGTCCTCCTCGCTCTGCCGCTCATGGCGGGCTGTCGTGCCATCGACGTTCCAGCCGAAGCGGAACCAACCGGAACGCCCGATCTCCGGCCTAGCGCCAGCCCGCAGCCCGAGCGGCCTGCACCACAGGCGACTCCTCTCGGCTGCATCGACCTCCACGGGAGGGTACTGGCTGAAGACCTTCCGATCTCAGGTGACTCACGCTCGTTGGCCTACCGCCTCTACCTCCCGCCGTGCTTCGACCCAGAATCGGAGGCTCCCTATCCCACGCTGTACCTGTTGCACGGCCTTGCCCAGTCGGAGGCCGAGTGGGACGACCTGGGCATCGATGAGGTTGCCGATCGTCTTATCCTGGACGGTTCGCTGCCGCCAATCTTGATCGTCATGCCCGGCGAACGTACCGGCTTCGACATGCATGCGGCCATCACGGAGACACTGCTTCCCCATCTTGAAGCAACGCTGCCAACGGGAGGAAGCCTGTCGTTGCGCGCCATCGGCGGGGTATCCCGCGGCGCCGGATGGGCGCTGCGCATCGGGACCCAACGGCCGGACTTGTTTGGCGCCATCGGGCTGCACAGCCCGGCCGTCCTCAGCCCGGATCTCTACCTTCTGCGGGATTGGGCGCGGCTGGTCCCTTCCGGTTCTCTCCCTCGCCTGTGGCTCGACATTGGCGCCGACGATACGCTCCTGCCCGCCGCACGTGAACTGCGGGACGTGCTCGACGACCTCCGCTGGCCGTACACCTGGGCCCTCAACCGTGGGGAGCACACCGCCAGCTATTGGTCTGAGCACCTGGCGCAGTACCTGCGATGGTATGCCGATGGATGGCCTTCGAGCAGCCGCGTGGACGCCTCGGGGTAGCCGATGATCTCGATACACGCCCCGCGTGACTCCCAGGCCCGGACCATCCGGCGAGTTGTCCACAAGTCTGGCGATCCCCGACGAAGGGTTGTTCCCCTCCATCCCTTCCCGTCGTCGGGCACCGGCGGGGGCTCCCCGGCCTGCGAGTCGCGGACGACCCAGCGGGAAGCTCGCAACCCGCTCGAGGGTACTGCCCCAGCTACTGACCCTCGCAGCGAAGGAGAAGGAAGATGATTCGACGAATCGTGCTTATCGTGGTTGCCCTGGGGGTGGCCCTCCTGCTGGCGATCCAGCTGGTTCCATACGGGCGCCAGCACACCAACCCGCCAGTGACCGCCGAACCCGCCTGGCCGGACCCGGCTGTGCGCGAGCTGGCCGTCCGGGCGTGCTTCGACTGCCACTCCAATCAATCCACCTGGCCGTGGTACAGCAACATTGCGCCCTTGTCGTGGCTCGTGCAGAACCACGTCCAAGAGGGACGGTCCATCCTCAACTTCTCAGAATGGGATCGTCCGCAACAAGGGCTCAGGGAGGCGGCGGAGATTCTTCAGGAGGGCGAGATGCCGCCGGGGTACTACCGGTTGATGCACCGGGCGGCGAACCTGACGCCGGCCGAGACAGCACAATTGGCCCGGGCGCTGGCGGGACTGCGCTGAGGCTCGGCGGGGTTGTTCGCCCGCGCGGTGTGGCGGTGCCAGGGCCATTCTGAAGCTAGAGGAGCATTACCTTCCGCGACGTATTCCGGGCTGTCGCTGTCCCTATGCCTTAACCCAATCCGCGCGCCGGAGCCTGCTCAAGGCTCTGACGCGCGGGTTGAGGAGGAGAATGCAACCGTATTCTCTCTCCTCCGCCTGAACCGGCTGTGAATGTCGCCTTAGTGTTTGCTTAGCTGCCCCCGACCCCTAGAACCGCCAGAATCGCGGCCAGAGAGACCGGCCCTTCACGGACCAGCACCGGCGGCTCGACCGTGCAATCGACCACCGTCGAGGGCCGGCCGCCAGGGGTCTTACCACCGTCCAGAACCAGGTCGATCTTGTCCCCCAAACCCGAGACGACCTCATCCGCCGAGAGCGGGTTGGGACCGCCCGAAGGGTTTGCCGAGGTCGCCGCCAGCGGTCCGCTGGCCCTCAGAAGCGCGATGGCCACCGGGTGGTCGGGGACGCGCAGCCCGATGGTGTTCCCCTGGCTCACTGCCTCCGGCACGCAGGCAAGCTTCCGAACGACGAGCGTGAGCGGCCCAGGCCAGAAGGCCTTGGCCAGCTTTCGGGCCTCGTCCGGCAGGGGTTCCGCCACCCTCGACGCCGATTCGGCGTCGGCCAGCAGAATCGGGAGCGCCTTGGCGACGTCCCGCCCCTTGGCGGCGAAGACACGCTCGACGGCCGAAGAGTCGAACGCCAGCGCGCCCACGCCGTAGACCGTGTCGGTCGGGAATGCCACCAGTCCGCCGCGGCTGAGCACGGCGAGCGCGGCTTCGATGGCTCCTGGGTCCTCGGCTTCGAGCACGCGTGTGGAGGTCATCATCGCCGGCGTTAGAACTCCAGCCCCAGCACGCGGTCGCGGCCAGCCAGGTCCGGCGATACCCCCGCCCTCAACGGGGAGCAGGTCGCCTCTGCCATCCCCAGGATCCGGTCTCCTTGTCCGGCGCCAATCTCGAGCAGTACCGTCGTTCGCTGCGGCCGACATACGCTGAACTGGTCGAGCAGCCGGCGGATGAGCGCCAGACCGTCGTCGCCCGCCTCCAGCGCCAGGTGCGGTTCGAACCGCATTGAAGCCGCCTCGCCGGCAGGCACGTAGGGCAGATTGGCAACCAGCACTGCGTCCTGCAGAGCGAGCCCATCCGCGAGATCAAACCGGGCGAAGCCGATGCGCCCCAACACGCCGTGCCGGCGGGCGTTGTCGCGCGCGATGAGCAGCGCAGCCGTCGAGAGATCCGTGGCCACCACCCGCGTGGATGGCGATTCGAGTGCCAGCGTGATGGCGATGCAGCCGGAGCCGGTGCCAAGGTCGACGGCCCTGGTGCCAGCCGGGCGACGCGCAACCGCCTTGAGGGCCGTGTCCACCAGCAGCTCTGTTTCGGGTCGCGGGATCAGGACCTCCGGGCTCACCCGGAAGCGGCGACCGTAGAACTCCCACCAGCCAAGGACATAGGCTAAGGGTTCGCCATCTGCTAGGCGACGAACGGCGGAGGAGAACCCCGACTGCTGAGCCGGGAGCAGCGGCGCCTCGGGATGCGCCAGAAGCCATTCGCGCGATTGACCCGCTATCTCCGCCAGCACGACCTGGGCATCCATGCCGGCGGTGTCACTTCGCCGGGCCAGCGCCCGCCTGCCTTCGGCCAGTGCCTCCCCGACCGACATTCCGGGCAAAGGGCTACCCCTCCGCGGCCTGCAGCCTTTCGGCCTCATCGCGCGTGGCCAGTTCGTCGATGAATGCGTCCAGCCCGCCGTCGAGTACGCCGGGCAAGTTGTGGGACGACACGCCGATCCGGTGATCGGTGACGCGGGATTGAGGGAAGTTGTAGGTGCGGATCTTCTCGGAGCGCACGCCGCTTCCGACCTGTGAGCGGCGGTTGGCATCCTCTTCCGCCTGCCGGGCCTCGAGCGCCATGTCGTACAGCCGGGCTCGCAGGATGCTCATCGCCCGCAGCCGGTTCTGAAGCTGCGAGCGCTCGTCCTGGCACTGCACGACGATCCCCGTCGGCAAGTGCGTCAACCGGACGGCGGTCGAGTTCTTCTGCACGTTCTGCCCGCCGGCTCCGGCCGAACGATAGACGTCCATCTTGACGTCCTTCTCGGGAATGTCGATCTCGACCTCGTCGGCCTCGGCCAGGACGGCTACTGTCGCGGTGGAGGTGTGGATCCTCCCCTGCGCCTCGGTGGCCGGGACCCGCTGCACCCGATGGACGCCGCTCTCGTACTTCAGGCGCGAGTACGCTCCCCGGCCGCGCACCTGGAAGATGACTTCTTTGAAGCCGCCGATCCCGGTGTCGTTCTGTGACAGGATCTCCGTCTTCCAGCCGCGCACTTCGGCGTAGCGAGTGTACATACGGAACAGGTCAGCGGCGAACAGCCCCGCCTCGTCACCGCCCGTACCGGCGCGGACCTCGACAATGACGTTGCGCTCATCCCGTGGGTCCCGGGGTATGAGGAGCGAGCGCAACTGCCGGTCGAGCGCCTCCAGACGCGGCGTCAGCTCCTCGACTTCGGCCTCGGCCAGGAGGCGCAGCTCGGGGTCGTCATTCGATTGCAGACCGCGCGCCTGCTCAAGCTGTTCCTGCACGCTCTGGTACTCGCGGAAGACGCTGACGACCGGCTCGAGGCCGGCGCGCTCCCGCGCCAGCTCGGTGATGCGTGCCGGCTGAGTAGCGGCAACCGCCAGTTCGCGTTCCAGTGCCTCAAATCGGGCGGAGATTCCTTGCAGCTTGTCGAGCATGTCCTGAGCTCCCCCCTGCCCTCCAGGGGACACGGCATGCTCCCACGGCCTGAGTGGGAGCATCAGGCTGATTCTACCATGCTCGCCACGGGAACCCACCTGCCCTGCCCGGCGTCTTTGGGCTAGATCGTCTGCGCGTGGAGGATCCCATGCCTCGCACCCTTCGTCTTTTCCTTGGCCTGCTTGTGGCCCTCGGCCTGGCACTCCCGGCCGTCGCCGCCTCGGCGGACGGGATCATTGTCCCCGAGCCGCCCATCTGTGGACCGGAGCCGTGCCCTGGCCCCTTCCCGGTTTCCCAACTCGCCATCCGCTACCACCGGGTGAGGGTCGGCATCCAGGATCAGGTCGCCGTGACGCATGTTGACCAGGTCTTTCGCAATGACAACGCCTACACCGTCGAAGGCACCTACCTCTTCCCGCTTCCCCCAGGCGCCGTCGTGACGGACTTCACGCTATGGATCGATGGCCAGCCGGTCGAGGGCAAGGTCATGACGCGCGAGGAAGCCCGGCAGACCTACGAGGACATCGTCCGGACGCTGCGCGACCCCGCCCTGCTCGAGTACGTCGACCGAGGTGCCGTGCAGGCGTCGATCTTCCCCATCGATCCTGGCGCCGAACGGCGCATCGAACTGGAGTACACCCAGGTTTTGCAGGCCGAAGACGGCCTCCTGCACTACCGGTACCCACTGAACACCGAGAAGTTCTCTACCCTGCCCCTGGAGGAAGTCACCGTCCGGGTGGATGTGACCAGCCGCGATCCCATCCAGGCCGCCTACTCGCCGTCCCACGCCGTGGACCTGGTGCGCGACGGGGAGAATGACCTGCACGCCACGTACGAGGCGGCCAACGTCCTGCCCGACAGGGACTTCGAACTCTACTACTCGCTCGGCGATGACCGGGTTGGCGTTCAGGTGCTCAGCGCGCGCGAGCCTTCGGAAGATGAGGATGGGTTCTTCCTGCTCCTGGCGTCCCCGGCCTTCGGCTCGGACCTGGCTTCGGCCATTGCCAAGGACGTCGTCATGGTCATCGATCGCTCCGGCAGCATGGACGGCGAGAAGCTCGAGCAAGCCAAACAGGCGGCGATCTATGTCCTGCGCCATCTTCATCCGGAAGATCGCTTCAACCTGCTGTCGTTCAGCAGCGACACGGACGCCTATGCCGGCTCCTTGCGTGAAGCCGGAGAGGCCGCCGAGGCGATCGCCTGGGTCGAGCAGCTGGCGGCCCGCGGATCCACCGACATCAACCGCGCCCTGCTCGAGGCGCAGGCGCAGCTCAACCCCGAACGACCGGCGATCGTCCTGTTCCTGACCGACGGCTTGCCCACCGAGGGCGTTACGGACCGGGAGGCGATCCTGGACAACCTGGCCCGCTCCGCGCCGGACAGCCTGCGGTTGTTCTCGTTCGGCGTGGGCTACGACGTCGACGCCGTGCTGCTCGACACGTTGTCCGAGACCCACCACGGGGCGACAACCTACGTCCTGCCCGACCAGGACATCGAGGAAACCGTCTCCGCCTTCTATTCCAAGGTCAGCACCCCGGTGCTCACGAACCTGCAGTTCGACTTCGGCGAGGCGCGCGCCTACGACCTCGTTCCCGAGACCCTGCCTGACCTGTTCGCCGGTGGCCAGCTGATCCTCGTGGGCCGCTACCGGGATCCGGGTGAGACCACCTTCGAGTTGACGGGCGAGGTCGGTGGACAGCGGGAGCGTTTCTCTTATCCGGAGATCGACTTGCGCAGCACAGGCGGCCCCGACTTCCTGCCGCGCCTGTGGGCGACGCGCAAGATCGGCGCGCTGCTCAATGACCTGCGCCTTCATGGCGCTGACCCGGAGACCGTCGATCAGGTCGTCCGGCTCAGCATCCAGTACGGGATCGTCACGCCGTACACCTCGTACCTTGTGACGGAGCCGAAGGCGCTCGGTGCCGAGGCTATCGGCGATATCGCCGCTGACGCCTTCAAGATGCTTCAGTCCCAGCCGACGATAGCCTCCGGGCAAGCTGCCGTCGAGCGGTCGGCAGCTGAGTCGGCGCTGGGTGGAGCCAACGTACCCCTCTCCCCGGAAGGCGAGACGGCTCAGGTCGTACGGGTGGTGGGCACGCGCACCTTCCGGCTGCTCGACGGCGTGTGGACTGACACGGCCTTCGACCCCGAGACGATGAAGCCGAGCGCGGTGCCCTTCCTCTCGGAGGACTACTTCGCACTGGCGGCGTCGAGGGCTGATGTTGGGGCGGCTCTGGCGCTCGGCCAACAGGTGCTTGTGGTGGTCGATGGGACCTCCTACCGCATTGTCGGCCCGGACGAGCCTGGCGACGCCCTCGACCTGCCTGCGCCCGTGAGAGGGGACGAAGCGGGCACTCCGCCGACCAGCGTGAACGCTCACCTGGACCCGGAAAGGGGCCGTCCCTCATCCGCAACTGCACCGTGCGCGATCGGGCTCTTGCCGATGGCAGTTGTCATTGTCCCCGCCTACCGCTGGGCCCACGCCCGAGTTGGAAGGGCTCTGCGGCCCCGAGGCTAGGCCTTCCGGTCCCTTCCGGGTCCGTATTGGACCGTGTGTATGTCCGGGGCAATAGAGTCTGAGGGAACGAGAGCGGCTCCGTGTCAGGAGCCGCTCTGCGACCGGTTGCTCAGGGTGTTCCGCGCTGTCACGAAGCGTCCACCACCCTCAAAGCACCTCCCACACAGCGGGTACGGGAGGAAATCCGCGAATCACGCGTTCCGGCAAAGGACCGTCAATCGTCGCAAGTGTGCGACAGACTGAACGTCCCGACCGGATTGTAGGTGAGCAGGCCGAGATTATCGATGGGCTTCACATAGATCTCAACCTGGAAGTCAGTCGGCCCAGGATTGCTGGTCCCGCACCAGGTACTAGATATCTCGTTGAATGTGACGACCCCGTCGTAGCAGCCTTGCCAACTTCCATCACCCTGTATGCCACCAGAGCAGTAGGTCAGGTTGGCAAGGTAGGCATACGAGCTAACGTACCCGGGGACTTTGTACTTGACTTGCACTTGAGATATCCCGCTGGACATCGGCGCATCGTAGATGTTCGCACTGAGGTTGATCGTCGCCGAGCACCCGGCGACCGTCACACCGAACGTGCTGGATGTGACGATTGGCGGGTCCGCATCTGCCGAAGGAGGCGTGCTCGTCGGTGGGGGCGGCGCTGCAGGCTCTTCCGTTGGCACGGGCGTCTTGGTTCGGGTAGGCCGTGGCCGAGGCGTGTTCGTCAGCGTGGCCGTCGGCACCGGAGTCTCCGTCGGCACCGGGGTCACGGTAGGAGTGGCGGTGAACGGCTTGGCGCCCTCGAAGTCACGCGCCGTTGCCGTCGGGACCGGCGCCCGCATCCCGGCCGCCATCTCCTGGCTCTGGCCGGCCGCCTCGTCCTCCGACATGCCCAGGTCCTGCATGACCTCCTGGAAGATCGACAGCCGGAGCGAGCGCACCGTGCTCCCGCCGGGATCGGGCGCGTAGTTGGCCGAGAGGCGCGAACGCAGGCTGGTCATCAGGTTCGACGGCGCCGCAGCGGCAGCGCTCAGGCGCATGGCGGCGGCGATCCACAGAACCATAAGGACCAGGAACAGGCCCAGAGCCCCCATCAACCAGCGACGACCCGATGGCCTCTTCATACCTGTGTCTCCCGGGCAGGCCTCCCCGCGGCCCCGCCCATCACCCCAAGCAGGCACGCCCCCGGCCGTCCATGGCGGGGGCAGATCCCTGCTCCTTCCAGCCTAGGGCACCTTCGGCGAGCGGGCAACCGGACCGTCCTTCCTAGCCAGGAGACCGGATCCGGGATAAAGAGCAGTCCCTGCGGGCCATGACTGGGTATGTCTCGGGCTCAGCCGCCAGGGGTACTGGGGACTATTCCTCCCCAGTGGGTTCCACCAGGCGGGCGAGGCGATCGCGGATCTCATGGATCCCCAAGTCGCCGGCCACGCCGCGCACCTGGGCCCGGCCAAAGCGGCCGAACACGAACTGGCGCTGGGCTGACCCCAGACTGCGGTACGTCTCCTCACTGACTAGTACGGCCGCCGGCCCAGCCTCGCGGGCAATAGCCAGCATTCCTTCGGCAGCCGCCAGGGCATCCCCGAGCACAGCCGGGTACGACAGACCTTCGGCACCCAGGCTGCCGAGGACCAGATCGCCGGTGGCCACTGCCTGGCCAATCTGCAGAGAGCCCAGCCCTCGATCGAGACGCCCTTCGTTCAGCGTGCGCAATCCCTCGAGGACGTCCATGGCAGCATGCGTCGCCTGCAGTGCGGAGATGGCTGGAGGGACGACCGTTGGCGGAAGGCCGAATTGAGCGACCACGGTCGTTCCGCCGGCCCGCGCAATGGATCCGCCGTGGCGGACGACGATCGCGGCGATCATCGCCAGCCATTCCTGCAACCCGCGCAGAAGGACCTCGGGGTCCTCCTCCGCCTCGTCCAGACCGCGCACCTCGAGTGCCAACACGGATGCCCGTCTCCGTCCCACGGCCTGGGCGGCTGGTATCGAGGTTGCCTGCGCCGGGGCTCGCGCCACGGACGGGCTGGTGACCTCCGGCTCGGGCCGGACGTCCACCATGGTTCGCTCGCGCAGGTCATCGACCATCTGATTGAACGTGCGTGCCAGAACTGCGAGCTCGTCCGTCCCACGGTCGGCGACCCGCGTTTCGAGATTGCCCAGGGCGACCTGAGCCGAGGCGTCGGCGATCGCAATGATCGGCCGCGTGATGCTATTGGAGATGATCAGACCGGCGACCACGGTCAGCACCAGGGCCGCCGCGCCGAACTGGATCACGCGCCAGACGTCGTCGGATGTCCCCCCCGCCAGAGCCAGTTGAGGCAGGGCGATGCCAAGGACGCCCAGCGGTTCGGTCCCATGACGGGCGACGAACGCCGTCAGCACCTCGGTGTATTCTGTCCCCGACACGGGCAGGCTGCGGATCGGGTCGCCGGCCTCGCCGGGTGACATGGCACGTTCGATCGTGTCACCGGCCAGCGTCAGCGCCCCCGGGTCATCCGGCTCAAGCGAGGTAGCTAAGAGCCGGCCATCGAACTGGTCATACACCGACACGCTGGCGCCGGCCTGTTCGGCCAACTGCGGGACGAGCGCGGAGAGGTAGCGGCCCACCAGGACGGCGCCGTATACGCTGCCCGCCGTGTCGCGCACCGGGCCGCCGACGAAGAACACGGGCACATCCTGCTCTTCGAGACGGATGGCATGCACGCCCGTTTGCTTGTCGCCGATCAGGCTGTCCGCGGTGCCGGCCAGCAGACGCTGGACGAACGGCCAGGAGGTGTAGAACCCCTCGCCGCGCAGCGTGCCGTACTCGCCCGCGGATCCCCCGGGAGTGCGGCGGACCGAGAGCAGGCTGGTACCGCGTGCGTCGACAATCGAAACCACGTCCACGCCGGCGTTGACCACGAGCGGCAGGACTCCGGCGCGCAGTGCTTCGGAGTCGGCCCGCTGCACGCCGTCGAGGATGCCTTCCGTGTTGGCGATCAATCGCTCGGTCGCCAGCAGGTCGCTTTCCGCACGCACCACCGCGTCGGCCGCCTGCTGCCCGCTGTCCGCCAATTGGCGCAGATAGCGGTCCTGCTGCTCCTGCCCGAGCGTGCGGCTGAGCAAGTAGACCATGCCCAGGCTCAGGACCAGGGCAAGCACAATGAACGGAAGCGTGATCTTCCACCGAAGGCTGAAACGCGGCGTCGGCATCGAGGTGGGCGCGGGCATTCTGTGCTCCCTGGGGTCTCCTTACTTCAAGAAGAACGCCAGAACGATCAGGCCGAGGATCAGGCTGCCGGCCAGCAAGCCGATGCGCCGAAGATCCTTGACCACGTGCGTGTAGTCCGGGTTGAACTCCCCCCTTCCCGGCCCCACCGCGCCCCCGGGCTTCCGTATCGCTGAGGTCGTCACCGATCCGGCCGCCGGCCGGCGCTGAGTCTTGCGCGTTGCTTTTGCCACCTTCTCACTCCATCCGATCGATATCCCGCGGTCGCTATCCGCCGGTCAGTTCGGCAAAGACGACGATCCGCTGGTTGTCCACGAGGTAGGGGTAGCACGAGACCATCGTCAGCGTCGGACGCTCCGTCGGCGCCATCACGCTGACGTCCGTCGGTTCGACGATCTGGACCCCGGTCACACGGTACTCCCACTGGCGTGTGGCCGTCGAGATCAACACTTCGTCGCCGGGCTTGAGTTGGTCCAGGTGGCGGAAGAGCTCGCCGAAGATGTCATTGTGCGCCGAGACGACCATGTTGCCCTTCTCGCCCGGGTTGGCCGTTCCCGCGTGCTGCCCGACGCCCTTCTTGAGCTGATCCCATCCGTCGCCCTGAACCACCGGCGCCGGGTCGTTCCACAGTGCCGGGATGAACATGGCGCGCGCCTGCTCGGGACCCGGTGTCGGCAACGGAACCTGGCTCAGCGACTGAACCAAGGGCCGCAGGTTAGCCGGGATCTCGGCCTCGTTCGGCGCCGCGCCGCCCGGCGAGGTCGGAGGCGTGTGGCCGGAGGGCAGCACGACCGCGGTGATCAGCGGGGTGGCCGTCGGCGTCGGACCTGCCAGTGCTTCCGCAACTTCTTGGTTAAGCGTGCGCAGGACGCCCATGCCGCTGAAGAGGACAAGAGCCAGCCCGAGCACGGCACCGACCTCGACGACCAGCAGCGCCTGGCTCAGGACTCCTCGCCCGCGTCGACGCCGTGGTTTGGGCTCACCCTGACCATCGCCATCACCGGAGACGCCAGGGAAAGGCTCCGCTACCCTCAAAGCCGAGGCCGGGATCGGATCCGGGCTTACGGCTACGGCCCGGCCGCTCTGCCGAAACTTCTCCAGGCGCGCCTGACGGCGCTCCAGCCGCTTGCGCGTCAGCAGCGCTTCCAGTTCCTCGAGCGACAAGTCCTCGGCCGGCCGCAGATCCTTGGCCACGACACGCCCCGCAATGCCCGAGTGGCCGGATGCACATTCGATGCCAGCTTGGGGCCCGCGGATTATACCTGAACCCCCTCACCGTCGCCCGGCGCCGGCCTTTCCTTCTATAATCGCCGTCTGTCCTGCTTGGGCATGGCTTTCGACAGGAGGTTCAATGGACGGACGGTTCGGTGTGATAGGCGCCGGCCGCCAGGGCACAGCGGCCGCCTACGACCTGGCACGCTTCGGTCAGGGAGTCGAAGTCCTCCTGGCCGACAGCCGGGAGGACCTGGCGCGGACGGCGGCCGAGAGGGTGAACCGGCTGCTGGGCCGTATGGCGGCCCGACCGGCGGTGCTCGATGCCGGTGATCCCGCCCGGGTCGAGGGCTGGCTGCGCGCGAACGACGTCCGCGCCTTCGTCAGCGCCGTCCCGTACTTCTTCAACCTGGGCCTGACGCGCGCCGCCATCGCCTGCGGATGCGGCATGACCGACCTGGGCGGCAACTCCGACGTCGTGTGCGCGCAGCTTGACCTGTCCCCGCAGGCCATCGCCTCCAGCGCCTGCATCGTCCCGGACTGCGGCCAGGTACCCGGCATGGGCACGTCGCTGATCGTCTACGCCATGGAACAGCTGGACGAGCCGCGGGAGGTTCTCATGTGGGACTGCGGGTTACCCGCCGACCCGCAGCCTCCCTGGAAGTACCGGCTCGGATTCAGCATCGAGGGGCTGACCAACGAGTTCTACGGTGACTGCCTGTACATCCGCGAAGGGCGCACCGTCCGCCTGCCGGCCCTCGAGGAACTTGAGATCATCGAGTTCCCCGCACCGATTGGGCCCCTGGAGGCGTTCACCACTGCCGGAGGCCTGACCACCGCGGCGCTGACCTTCGCCGGCCGGCTGGAGGTGCTACAGAACAAGACGCTGCGCTACCCGGGCAGTTACGCCCAGCTTAAGGTCATCCAGCAGCTTGGCCTGCTGAACCCGGAGACGATGGACGTCGGTGGCGTGCGACTGGCCCCTCGGCAGGTGCTGCACGCGTTGTGGGATCCGCAGATCCGCGCCGCCCCGGGCGAACGCGACCTGATCATCATCCGCATCCTGGCGCGCGGGACCCGCGCAGGCAGGCCGACCGACGTCAACGTCGAGTTGATCCACTATCTGGACGAAACGACGGGCTTCACGGCCATGGAGCAAGGCACGGGATGGCATGCCGCCATCCTGACGCATGCCATCGCCGAAGGCAAGGTACCCGCGGGTGTGGTCCCGGTCGAGACGGCCATGAGCGGCTCGGGATTCGTGGCCGAGGGAGCCAAACGCGGGTTCGTCGTCCGGCTCGACGTCACGCCCGCCTGACGTCCTGGCTGCCCCGCAGACAGCTCACCGTGGACGCAGCCGAGCGCAGGGCCCTCCCGGCCTGCTTTGGCGGAAGGCGTTGGGAGATCGGCGGAAAGCCGTCGGGTAATGCGCTCCAGAATGGGTGTAGGCTGAGGCTGAGGGGCGAGCGCCGATACCTTGACCATCAATGAGGCGCCTTGCCCACATCTGCGGCGACCCCATCCATTCGGGTCGCCGCTCCTTTCGGCCGAATTCAGCTCGCCCTTCCGCTTCGCCCGAGTTCGGTTTGGAATCCCCAGTCTTGGGGATGACCCCTCCCCCGGTTGACGGCTACCTTGTGAGCGATGGAGAGCGTCTCGCTTCCAATCCAGCGTAGTGGGAAGGGGAACGAACCATGAACGGTCAACGTTGTCTCGGCGTGACCTGCGGGTTCCTGGCAGTGCTCGCAGTCCTCGGAATGGGTTTCTGCGCCCTCACCGGGGCCTTTGTCACACGCGCAGTTGCGGTTGGGGTCGGACGAACGGCTGAGGTGGCGGTCCACTCCATTCCCGATTGGGCCTTCGGTTGGGGCGACAGACACCCCTTCGTCATCAACGCCGATATCCCGGCCCTCGTCGAAGACCTGGTCGAGCACGCCGTGACGGGATCCGGCATCTGCAACCGCGTGGAAGCGCAGGTTCGCCTTAGCCCGCAAGCCCAGGCGGCTCTCGGAGAGCCCATCGGTGAAGTCGCCGTCCTGAAGGTGCACACGTTCTCGTTTGACCCGGTGACGGGCGGCAGGGCCGGCCTGAAGCTGGAGGTGCGGGGGCCGCACGGCAAGGGCGAACTGGAAGTCGTGGCTCACCGGGGATCAGGTGTGCTTCGCCTCGGCCGGATCATCACGCTTAGGGTCGGCGATAGCGAGTGGGACTTCGACCGACTCGAGCTCTACCTGCCCGACCGCCAGGAGCACATTGACCTGCTGAACCTCGCCCGGTAGTCCCGCCCGCGATCGGGGGTCCGATCCGGCGCGCGTTCAGTCATCTTCCGACCGCAGCCGCCCTGCGGGAGCCTCCGGCTCGCCAGGTGCGGCTGCGCGCGCTAGCACCTCGCCAACCAGGCCCTCCAGTCGTTCGTAGTGCGTGCCCTTCCAGTAGATCTGGTGGCATGACCCGCAACGGACGGCTTCGGTGATCCGCCCGCGGACGCCGGGAGGGATCCTGTCGCCGACCGCGTCGATCCCAATCGGCTCGAGACGCCCGTTGCAGCGCAGGCAGCGCGTGAACGGTGCCGCCAGGCTTACCAGGTCGAATCGGCGAAGGACCTCGACCGCCTGCTCCGTCGGCTGATCCGACCGCAGGCAGTAGGCGTGGGTCACGATGCTGCGCTTGGGAAGCTGGCGATCGCGCGTGAGCAGGATGCGGCGCTCCGCGGCGGCCTGCGATGCCAGCCGCTCGTCGTCCATATCGTTGGCGTATGCGGTGTCGAATCCCAGCAGCCGCAAGATCCTCGCCAGCCTGCCCAGGTGGACATCCAGGATGAAGGCGGGCACTCGCAGCGGCTCAGGGCGCACCCGGCTTGCCGCGCCGACGTCCAGCGCCTCGAACATCGGGTACACGCTCACCCGGTCGCCGTCCTGCAGCCGGTAGTCGAATCCCCGCGACTCGCCGTTGACCAGGATCATCTCGATCTCGGTATGCGGGACGCCGATCGACTCGATGACGTCCTTCACCGACGGCGACCCGAGAAACGCGTGCTCGCAGTCCGCGAAGCGGCGCGCCGGCGGCAGGAAATCGTTCAGTTCAGCGTAGAAGCGTAGGGTGGCTCGCTTGCCCATCCCGTGCAACGGCCTCAGGCAGCGATCCCGGTGGGCAGGAGGTACAGGGTGTGTTCCCCGGACGGCAGGCCGAGCGCCGCGTCGACCTGCGCGTCGTCGAAAGCTCCGACCGGAACGCCCGCCATCCCCATGGCTTCTGCTTGCAGCAGGACGTTCTGCGCCGCGTGCCCGGCCTCCATTGCCAGGTAGCGCGCGCCGCGGCGGCGGCCGTACTTGACCTCGATTCGGCGTGGGACGCCGGTCAGGACCACGACAACGGGCGCCCGTTCTACGAAGTGCTGCTCCCAGGATGCGTGTGCCAGCACCGCGCGCACGTCCTCGCGGCGCAGCACCCGGAGCGCATGACCCTTGGGGCTGTAGTGGGCGAGGAAATCCGGCGTCGCGGCGTAGACCTCGAGCGGATACAGCGCACCGGCCGAGGGCGCCGTCCGACGTTGGCCGCTTCCGCTCATCCCCTGCGCCGCCCACAAGAGTTGGCCGAGGGCCGCCAACGGCAGTTGCCCGGGAGCGAAGGCGCGCACCGAATGCCGACGAGCGAGGGACTCCTCAATCGACATTGGGCCTGTCAGGCGCGGCGCAGGCAGCTGAAGGATCTCATCTCGAGCCATGTATTCCTCGCTTCTCAGGCCCAGCGCCTCGGGCGGTACTGCAGCGCCTCCGCCAGGAGGGCGAAGATGATGCCGCCCTTTCGCCCGGCACACACCCGAGAGCTCCATCCACCATCCAACGGCGAGCGGAATGCCCCGCCATCAGAATGGCATAGACAACTGAACTTCGCGCTTGGGATGAGGACCTTGGACGTTCTACAGCCTTTGACAGCCCGGCTGGAACCCATCTTCGCGCCGCTTGGCATGCTGGCCAACCGCCCCGGCTGACCTGAGGTGGCCAGGCGGGGGGGATACAGTTCGGGACTGACTTCCCGCAGCTTCCCTACGGGGCCAAGTCGGCGCAGTGAACATAGATCCAGACCACGGTATTGTGGTTGGGGTCCTCGTTCACAACCTCCACGTACCATCCCTGTTGTCCGTACACTGTCTGGGGGCGGTTTGTGCCCCACGGATACACGCTGGCCTACTGCGACGCGGACTAGGGTTCCTCCGACTCCCACACGTAGAAGGCCCACACCGGCATCAACACGCTGGCCCACGGCGACCACAGGACCCACAGCGGGAGGCGGTGGAGGAGGCGGGTATGGCAATTGCCATCCGTCGTACGCGGGCGTGTGCCTACTGATTGGCGCCGGCGACTACGATTGCGCGGGAGGCAGCGGGAACGGACCGAACTATGTGCGTGGCCCAGTCCGCGTAGTGGGATACGACGAGTTTGGACTCGACAGAGATGGCGACGGGAGGGGGTGTGAGTGATTGAGGTCCAATACATAAGAGCGCCCACGGCTGGTCGTACCTTTGCTTGACACCCTTGCACGCTATTCGTATGTAGGAGGGCATACATGGGAAGGAAGCTCGGGCTCTCTTGGTCATGGAAGCGCGCCATTGGGATCTCCGCTCTGAAGGGTAGCGTAGCACGAACGACCGGCATCCCCACAACCAGCTCGGGACGAGAGCGGAAACTCGAAAGGCTCCTACTCCGCCTCTTCGGCTTGAAATGAAGGATCGGTAGCGGCACGTTCCCGCCGGGCAGCTTGGCTCGAGGCCGTTGGGCACAACCTCCAATAGCAACATCGTGCATTGTCAAAGGAGGAATAGGGAGCGCCATGCAGACAAGCCGCACCAAGGTACGGGGTTGGCGGTCTTCGTTCCTCGAACCCGTTCCACGAGAACCGGCCCAGCAAGTGCCGGTGTCATGCGACACGGAGCCGGGCCCAAAACTCGCGTTCGGCCGCCGGGTACTGGGTACGGAAGAGGCGAGCCGCAGCCGGCTCTGCATCCCAGTGACCCACGGCGCCGCCGCTCGTTCGCGGGCCAGCGGGTGCTATGCGTTCCGCCGCCTACCGGACAACAGGGCCCAAAGCACCAAGGCCACACCCACCAAGCCTAGCGCGGCCAATCCCGCCCCCGCCAGGAAGCCAACAGGGAGGCCGATCCGGTCCCGCACGGCGAAGATGCCGTCAGAGACGTCCTCGGCGGTGTTCACGCCATCGGTGGCACGCACACGCACCAGAAGCGTCTCTCCCTCGGCCAGTCCTGAGGTGTCGATCCTGTACTTGGTCTCCGTCACGTCGATGGCGACCGGCCTCCACGACTCACCCCCGTCTTCGCTTAGAGCCAGCGTGTACGTCAGGGTATCTCCGTCGCGATCCTTCGCCTCCCACGTCACCGTGTGACCGACCCCGATCCGCCAGACCTCGCCTCCATTCGGGGAGATGACCTTGACGTCCGGCGTGTTGGGCGAAACGACTCTCCAGGCGAGGGCTCTCCCGCCGCGATCCCGCAGCTCAATGCTCGCCGTCCCCTCCACCCACTCGATGCGAAAGGCGAATCCGGTCTCATCGATCAGGCCTCCATTGGGGTCCGACCGGTAGAAGCGCGGTGTGAAGCCGGATTGGCTGAGGACGACGCCTCCTTCATCGAGCAGCACGAAGGAGTAGTCCCCCTCTACTCCAGGTTCAATATCCAGGCGCGCGGCCGGCAGCCTGAGGAAGGGATCCAGGACGGCTGTCCCGGTAACCCTATTGATTCTTCCGCTCACCAGCAGGGCCTCCGGGTCTCGGGCGTCCCGGAACGTCCGGAGGAGATTGAGGTAACCGTCCGTATCCGCGCCGCCGAGGCCACACGCCGGGTCCCTGCCCTCCAGCGCGCCGATCTCGACGGCACTTTCCAGGATCATCCAGTTGTTGCCGCTGGGACCGTCCATGAAATAGGTGCGGCCCGATATGGGCTCCCAGCGGTTCACCCAGAATCCGTCGGCAGCGGGCATGTTGACCTGGGTCCGTCCGTCCGGAGCCCAGTAGCGAGTTCCACCCCGCGCGGCGCATTCGGTCTCGCACAGATCCCAGCAGCACCTGGAACAGTCGCTCGCTCCGGGGCATCCTGCGGCTACGGCGCGGCAATCTGCATCGGATTCGCCGCAGTTGACCAGACATCCCAGGCCAGGATCGATGCCGGCCGCCTCTTTGTCTTCCTTCTCCTCCGAATAGAGCTGATAGCAGCAGTAGAACCGCTCTCCATCGGGCAGCTCGCAGTAGGTCTCGGCCCAGCTGGAGTAGCAGTCGAGGCTATAGATGTCATCCATCGGGACGGCCGAATGGTTGAACTCATGCGCCAAGAGCTCTCCCGAGTCGTAGGCACCCGCCCAGATTGCATAGCCTCCACATGACTGCCCACCCCAGCAGGTTTGCAGAACCCCGAAATCATTGTCCTCCAACGCCTGTCGATGAACCAAGCCCATCACCGCGCATGAGTCTTCGGCCACGCCCCGATTCGGGTCTTGTTGCCATGTACGTGCGTATCCACACGTCTGGTCACCACAGGGCTCTGTTTGGAGCACGGGGAAGCTCCACGTGATCTTCGAGTCGGCGATCGGGAAGGTCGCCAGAAGGTACTCCATCTGCCTCTTGGCTCCCTCCTCGATGGCGGCCAGTTCCGGAGAACACAGCGGATGAGGGATCAGGATGTTGTCACCTGCGACCAGATCGCCATCAAAGTCCGCGTTGTAGGCGTTGTTGTAGTCCTCGATGTCCTGGGCGCTGGCCCCGGAGCGGGCGGCGATCGTGTCCAGCGTGTCGCCTTCCTGAACAACGCAGGTCGTCGACGGGGGGAGGGATCTTGTGGGAACGAACAAGAAGTCCCAGGATCTGGTCGTGACGACTTCGTAGGCCGGCGGGGTCAAGCGGTTATTGCCTTCGTCGGTCTCGGCGAACTCATGACCTGGATCGACCTCCACCGTGAAGGACGCCCGATCGGCGCTAGGTCGGGGGACCACACGGACATCTGGCCCGTAGACGCCGCCCGCATACGCACCCTGGATGAGTCCGTACGGATGCGTGGAAAAGTCGAATGAAGCCTGCTCCTGCCCCGGAGGGATGTAGGGCAGCACGACCTCGACGTCCCGCGGCCCCGCAGGCAGCGGCACCGGCCCCCACTCCTCCGGGTATCTCCAACCCACCGGGATGCCGGGGATCAAGCGACCGGTCGTGGGAGGGAGCGTGGACCACTGATCCTCGGGTAGGTCCAGGCGTAAACGCACCTCCAGCGGGCAGACAAATGTGGTGTTGAGACGCACGCGGAAGGCCGTTCCTTTTCCCATCACCAGCGGCGCGTCATACACGACTTGCACGGCGTCGGCTGCGGTGATCGATAGGTCCCCCGACATCAGGCGGAACGTCCGATCGTCCCCCCCCATGTTGTCCGAAGAATCGAATGCCCGCACCTGGACGGTGTTTTCGCCGCACTGCGTCAGCTCGCTCGCCGGAAGCGGGTCGACGGCAAACAGGTAGAGCCAGTCTCCCTCCGGGGTGATCCCGGCCGGTGTGAAGACCAGGTCATGAAACACACCAGGGCGAAGCTGGTAGTTCATCCGGACCAGCTCACGGTCTTCTCTCACTTCGCCCTGGAGTCGGACGTAGGGCTCGGAGACCAGCGCGCCCTCCACCGGCTGTAGGATCGTCACCTCCGGGGGCCGATCATCCTCGGGAATAGGGACTGGCACCTCGGGCCCGCGTAGAACCAGGTCGTCGATGACCTCCGGTTCGGCGGCGCCCCCGTAGTCGATCGCCACCTCGGCGATGCCCGGCGCTTCGACGCTGAGACACTCCATGATCGGCGACGCCTCGGGGCCGAAGCTGACGCTGTCGCTCCCGGCGATGACCCGATGACCGTCCGCATCCAACGCATAGCCGGTGAGTGTTGCCGTGACGGCGGTTTCCGTCCATATCTGCTCATTGAGGCCGACGTACACGCCGACGAAGTCCTGCAGATTCGTGAAGCCGATGCGCATCGGGGTGCCGGTGCTGCCGAACTCCTCCGGGTAGTTCAGGGCGAGCGCCTTGGTTCCGGAGTGGGTGGCCACGGATGGAGAGACGATGATCATGCCGCTGTCGCCGAGGAAACGCGCTCCCTCGGGCGTCGTGGTCCCGCGCAGGTCTGTGCCGGACGAGTATCCGTCGAAATCGATCACGACCTCCCCAGTACCTCCCCGTGCGTCGCACGCGGTCGGCTCAGGGGTCGGCGTGGGGGTGCGCGTCACGATCCGTTCGCGTGCTGGTGTCAGGGAAGGAACGCGCACCTCAGGCGTGTGAGTGGGAGTCGCCACCACGACGAAGCTGGCGCTGGCGCTCTCTTCGAATTCCACCCCGCCGCAATTCGCACACACCGTGATCACGTGCGTCCCTGGAGAGGCTCCTGCTGGGATGGTGAACGGCCGGGTGAAGGACGCAGTGCTCACGGCGAATGTCTCTTGCACGACGCCGTCCCACTTAACGGCTCCGGCCGGATTGGGCGTGAAGCCGGAGGCGAACACAGTCACCGTCGTACCTGCGGGTCCGCTCGTCGGGCTCACCGCCAGAGCCGGCGCGGCTAGAGGCGCCGCGGCGAAGCTCAGCGTCGCAGGCAGGCAGAGCGCAGCGACGATCAGCAGTGTCATCGCGCGTCGGGGTGAAGGAACTGGCGACATGACGCCCTCCTACTAAGGCGTAGGCCGCGACGGAGATCCTGCGCCTGAGCTGGCGCTTGGGGATCCGCTGGTGATCCCCAGGGAATCTAGGGAACGACGGTGAGGGTGTACGTCAGATAGCAGTCTCCGTAGTAGCTGGCGAATGCCTCGCCCAGGACCAAGCGTGCTCCAGGCCCGTCCTCGATGGCCTCCAAGTCCGGGCCGCTGTAGACAAGGGAGCCGTGGCAAATCGCTTCGTCGTCGCTTGCCAGGTCTCCGTCCTGGAGTCTCATGCTCACGAACGCCTGCCGTTCCCCATCTCGGGGAGACCACCGTCAAGAGACGAGCCCTCTCGCGGCGAGATGCCTCACGCTACTCTGAACTGTTGCATCGGGCGATCTGGGGCTCAAAGGGGAAGCGACCTCAGCGCCGACTGACGAAGCCCCAGCAACGAGGTTCCCCTGCGGGATGCCGCGCCGCTCTATTCGCTATCCTATTGCAGTCTCCGATCGGAGTCAACGACCTTCTGTCGCGGCATCCTCCCCGAAGCCGCCCCCCCCCCCCAGCCCGTTCGCCTGGAGCGGGTCGATGGCCGGGTCGAGTTCGACGGCGTGCACTACGGCTACAAGCCCGAGCGGCTGGTGATCCACGACTTCACGGCGTAAGTCGCGCCCGGCAAGCAGGTTCCCATCGTGGACCCGACCGGGGCCGGCAAGACAATAATGGTCAAGCTGATAATGCGCTTCTACGACGTCTCGCGCGGTGCCATCCGCGTTGATGGTCACGACCTGCGGGACTTCGCCCGCCCGGACCTGCGCCGCCTGTTCGGCATGGTGCTGCAGGACACCTGGCTGTTCAACGGCACGATGCTGGAGACCATCCGCCACGGGAGGCCCGAGGCAACCGACGCCGAGGTCATCGAGGCCGCCCGGGCGGCGCACGTCGATCACTTCATCCGCACCCTGCCCAGCGGCTACGCCACCGTGCTCAACGAGGAGGTGATCAACCTCTCCCAGGGGCAGATGCAGCTGCTGACCATCGCCCGGGCGATCCTGGCGGACCCACGGATGCTGATCCTGGACGAGGCCACCTGCTCGCTCGACACACACCGAGGTCCTGATCCAGAAGGCAATGGGCCGCCTGATGCAGGGGTGGACCAGCTTCGTCAATGCCCACCGCCTGTCGACCATCCGCGACGCCGACCTGATCCTGGTGATGCGCGACGGAGGGATCGTCGAGCAGGGCAAGCACGAGGAACTGCTGGCCCGAAGGGGCTTCTACGCCGAGCTGTATAACAGCCAGTTGAACTAAGCGCTTCGCGCAGTGTGAGTGCATCGCTGCGCGCTCTTCGATACGCTCCCCATCTTCTTTCGTATGGCTATAGCCCTGGCCAACCCTCTGGACAGGAGATGTAGCCATGACGGCCCTACGGCAGCGACACATCGAAGATCTGCAACTGCGCGGTCTGTCTCCCCGGACGCAGGAGTCCTACGTGCGCGTGGTGCGGCAACTGGCGAAGCACTACGGCAAGTCCCCGGACGTCCTGACCGAGGAAGAGCTGCGCCAGTACCTGCTGTATCTGAAGAATGAGAAGCACGCGGCGCGCAACACGTGCACGCTGGCCTTGTGCAGCCTGAAGTTCTTCTACCAGCAGACGCTGAAACGGGATTGGCCGGTGCTCGACTTCGTGCGCCCC
>Ga0315274_10003986_pt1 | contig 21815 bp, 23 predicted proteins | sample YL17G02_20_MG_FD_203700 | JGI IMG/M metagenome (GOLD analysis project Ga0315274, IMG submission 203700) | Sediment microbial communities from Yellowstone Lake, YNP, Wyoming, USA - YL17G02_20 | ecosystem: Environmental > Aquatic > Freshwater > Lake > Sediment | place: USA: Wyoming | collected...
GGGGGAGTCACCGTAGCCGACGAGGTCGGGGACGAGGATGCTGTACGCGGCAAGCTCGGGGTAGTCGTGTATTGGCTGCCAGTAGTCCTTGGAGCCCCCGAGGCCGTGGATGGGGACCATGGTCAAGGGCTTCTTGCCCCTGTGGTAGGTGTAGGAGAGGGTGTATTCACCCGCCTTGACGGTTTCACTCTTCATGGGGGCTAGGTTCTGCGAGGTGGTATATGAAAAATGGGGGCTAGAAGTGGCGGAAGCAGCGCTCGTCCGTGAAGGCCATCGCGATGCCGTGCTCGTTGCAGGCGGCTATGACCTCGTCGTCCTTGACGCTGCCGCCGGGTTGGCAACACGCCTTTATGCCGTGCTTTGCCAGGGCGTCGATGCTGTCGCGGAAGGGAAAGAAGCCGTCGCTGGCGAGGACGGAGTCCTTGAGCCTGTCCTTGTGGCCGCGCTCCTCCGCTTTCTGCAGCGCCTGCCTCACGGCGATGACGCGGTCCTGCTGACCCGTGCCGACGCCGAGGGTCTGCCTGTCGTCGGCGAGGACGACGCCGTTGCTCCTCACGTTTAGGTTGACGTACCACGAGAAGAGCAGGTCGCTCGTCTCCTTCTCCGTGCCCTTCCTCTCCGTGACCCAGCGGAAGTCGTCGACGCTCTTGATCCGGGTGAGCATGGGTGTGCTGAGGACGAAGCTGCCGTCGGTTAATGTACTTATGACGAGGGGGGAGGGGTCTTCGCCGACGAAGCGGCTGGAGGCGTAGATGTTGTCTATCTGGATTATGCGTATGTCCTTCTTCTGCTCGAATACGGGGAGCGCCTCCGGCGCGTAGCCGGGGGCGACGACGGCTTCGACGTAGTTGTTCATTATCTCCTCGGCGGTCTCCTTGTCGACGGGCTTGTTGAATCCGGCGACGCAGCCGAAGGCGGCGACGGGATCACTGTCCCACGCCCTCTTGAAGACGGTCTTGAGGCTGTCCCCCCTCCGCGCGGCGGCGACTCCGCTGGGGTTGACGTGCTTCATTACGGCACAGGCGGCGTCGTCGAAGTAGCGGACGATGTTCATGGCGTTGTTCATGTCCTCGATGTTCGTCCTGCTGAGGCCCCCCTTACCCGTCTTCAGAATCTTCATGGCGCCAACGGTCAGCTTCCCCTCATTCGGGGCGTAGTACGCCGCTGGTTGGTGGGGGTTCTCACCGTACCTGAGGCTCTGCGCCTTATGGTACTTTACCTCCTGATCCCCGAGGACGATCTTGATCTTCTCGGGGAAGCTCTCCTCGACCTTCGTCCTGTATAGCTTCTTTATGCTCACTTCTTCTTCGCCTCCTTCTCTAGATAGGCCGTGATGGCCGAGTCGTAGGCTGATGTGCGGCGGAAGGCGGCTTCGGCTAGTTCCCTGACGAGCTTCGCCGGGGTCTCGCCCTTGTTCTCCTTTAGTGCCTTGATGATCTGTGGGTACTGCTTGGGGTCGGTGACCACTGTGATCTTCCCGTATAGTAGCGCTGCCTTGGCGGCGCTGCGTATCATGGTTGGTCCCCCGATGTCGATGTTCTCAGCGGCTTCGAGCAGCCCGGCTCCCTTGGCGACGGTCGCCTCGAAGGGGTAGAGGTTGACGACCACCATGTCGAAGGGCTTGATGCCGTGCCTGTTCATGTGCTCCCTGTGCTCGGGGACGTCCCTGCTTAGGAGGAGGCCGCCGTGGATGCGTGGGTGGAGGGTCTTGAGGAGGCCGCCGGGGCTCTCGGGGTGCCCAGTGTATTCGCTGACTTCCGTCAGCTTCGCGTAGCCGAGTTCCTTGATCCTCTTGGCGGTTCCGCCGCTGCTCACTATCTCTGAGCCTATGCCTCCGAGGGCCTCGATCAGGTCCTCTAGGCCGGATTTGTCGGAGACGCTGATGAGTGTGCGCTCTATCATGCCTGTCGACTCCCTTGCTGGGGTAGGCTCCGTGTCTGGGTATTATAACTTGCCCCCGCGTGGGGTGTAGAATTAACAGGTTTAGTTAAAGAAGGGGAGGGTGTTAGAGTAGGCGGTTGGGGCCGGGCAGCAATATGTCGTGGGGCGCGATCTCCTGGTAGCCGCGCTCCGTGACGAGTGCGAGCCGGGACTTTTCCCATATCTGGGGTATGTCGGAGGCGCCTATGTAGCCCATCGCTGCCTTGAGGCCGCCTATGTACTCTTGTATGATGTCGGCGACGGGGCCCCTGTATGGGACCCAGCCCTCTACGCCCTCGTTTATGGCCTTGCTGGGCTGGCTGTATCGGTCCTGTGCGAAGCGCTTCTTCCTCGCCCTGGCGCTGCCCATGCCGTAGTACTCCTTGTAGTAGCGGCCCTCCATGGCGACGAGGCGCCCGGGGGACTCGCTGCACCCCGCGAAGACGTTGCCCATCATGGCGGCGTTTGCGCCGACGCTGAGGGCGACCGCGATGTCGCCGGGGTTGCGGAGGCCGCCGTCCGCGATGACGCTGATCTTCGCCTTGTGGTCCCTTACGGCGTCGGCGGCGTTGCTTGTGGCGAAGAGTGTGGGGGCACCGGCGCGGGTTACGACGCTGGTTGAGCAGATGGAGCCGGAGCCGATGCCGCATTTGACGCCCGAGATGCCTTCGAGTTTGGTTATGCAGTCCTCGGCGGCCTGGTATGTGCCTATGTTGCCCACGATGACTTCGGCGCTGACCTCCTTGATGAGCCTCTTGGCGGCGTCGAAGCAGTTCTTGTTGTGGAAGTGGGCGACGTCGGTGAAGATGATGTCGACGTACTTGTCGAGTGCCTTGGCGCGTTCGATGTCGAAGGGGCTGACGGCGGCGGCGCAGATGAGGCGCCCCTCCTCGTCGCGTATGGCGTCGGGGAAGTCGCCCTTGAGGGTGATGTCCTTCATGGTTATGAGCCCCTTGACGTGCCTGTCCGCGTCGACGATGGGGAGCTTCTCTATCTTGTGCTTGTGGAGTACCTGCTTAGCATCCTCGAGGGTTATGTCCTCGGCGCCGGTGATGACCTTCTTCGTCATCACGTCGCGGACCTTGAGGGTCTGCTCGGCGAGGCGGACGTCCCTCCACGTGGCTATGCCCACGAGCTTGCCACCGCGCCCAACGACGGGGAAGCCCTTTATGTGGTGCTCCTCCATGAGCCTGAGGAGCTCGCCTACGGTGGTGTCGGGTGTGACCGTCACCACGTCCCTGATTATGACCGCCTCTGCGCGCTTTACGCGGCGCGCCATGTCCACCTCCTCCTCCGCGGAGCAGTTCCTGTGGAGGACGCCGAGTCCGCCGTTGCGCGTTATGGCGATCGCCATGTCCGACTCGGTGACCGTGTCCATCGGGCTGCTTATGAAGGGGGAGTTGAGAGTGATCTTCTTCGTGAGCTGCGTCTTGACGGTTGCCTCGTTGGGTTCGAGGGTCGTCCAGCCTGGGAGGAGAATCACATCGTTGAAGGTGAAGGCGGTATCCGCGTTCTTGAATTTATCACGGAAACCCATCACTAGCACCTACATTTTAAAAGCCAACTCACCTTACGCATCTTATATACTTTTGGTTTACCGGATTGCCGTTGTTTGACATAATCTTGTTAAGTGGCGGTAGGGTTCCGTTTTTTAAACAGGCGGCGCACCCATTCCTCCGGTGCCGCCGGTGAGGGTGAAGACTCAGTGTACCCGGGATTGCCCGGACGCCTGCTTCATGGACGTCGAGGTAGTGGGTGGCAGGATAGTCTCGGTGACCGGTGGGGGAGATAACCCGGTGACGAACGGCTTCGTCTGCCCACGTGGGACGGGTGACCCGAGGAGGGTCTACAGCGAGGACAGGGTCCTGTACCCCCGCCTGAGGGAGGGGCCCAAGCCCGGGAACACCCTCGGGAGGGTGTCATGGGGCGACGCCCTCGATGATGTTACGCGTAGGCTCAGGGAGACCATTGAGGACCACGGCCCCGGGGCCGTGCTCCTGCTCGATTACTCCGGGAATACCGCCTTGGTCACCTCCTCCTTCGCCACGCGGCTCTGGAGCGCCCTCGGCGCCACCCACACGGACCACGCCATCTGCAGCCGCTCGGGCCACGAGGCTTTGAAGCTCCACTACGGTCTCAGCTACGGGGTCACCCCCGAGACCCTGCCCGGGAAGAGGTCCATCGTCCTCTGGGGGCACAACGCCAGGGTGAGCAGCGCCCATCAGTGGGCGCTCGCCTTGGAGGCGAGGAAGCGTGGCGCGAAGATGGCAGTAGTCGACCCGAGGAGGAGCGAGTCCGCCGAGTCGGCGGACCTCTGGGTGAGTCCGAAGCCGGGCACGGACGTGGCACTCGCCTACGGCGTCGCCCACTGCCTCATCGAGGGCGGGTACGTCGACGAGGGATTCGTCTCGGAGTGGACGACGGGCTACGATGCCTACAGGGAGGAGGCGATGATGTGGACGCCGGGGAGGGTCGAGGCGACGACCGGTGTAAGCCGGGCCGATGTCGGGGAGCTCGCCCGGATAATGGGGGAGGGGCGGCCTGGCGCGGTTATGATGGGGATCGGGTTGCAGAAGAGCACCCAGGGGGCGGAGGCGATAAGGGCGGTCAGCCTCATCCCAAGCCTCCTCGGCCAGCACAGGGGATTCTACTACACGAACAGCCGCGGCAGGTACGTGGACTACGGTTACCTCTCGGGCGAGAAGCTGAGCGGTGGCTGGAGGACTGTGAGCCAGACCAACATCGGCTCCCTGCTCAGGCGCGGCGAGTTCAGGTTCGTCTACGTCGTCGGGATGAACCCGGCCCTGACCCTCCCCGACCAGGCTGCAGTGAGGGAGGGGCTAAGCCGCGGCGACGTCTACGTCGCGGTCCACGACACACACATGACGGAGACCTGCGACTACGCGGACGCCGTCCTGCCCGCGTCGACCTTCCTAGAGAAGGAGGACGTCGCGCTCTCGGATTGCCACCCCTACACGCGGCTGAGTAACAGGTGCATAGAGCCCCTCGGGGAGAGCCGCTCGGAGGTCTGGGTGATGCGGGAGATGGCGGCGAGGCTCGGCAGGGGTGAGCCGTGGCTGTTCGAGGAGCCGAGGGAGGCTCTCACGAAGGCCTTGGGCGCCGCCTTCGAGGACGGATCGCCGGGGGACCTGTTCAATGGGAGAGACCTCAGGTTGAGGGAGAGGAGCCGCGGGGAGTACCAGACGCCCTCGGGGAGGTTGGAGTTCTACTCGACGACGGCTGTGGAGCCCATCACGCCCCTACCCAGACAGCATCCGCTTGAGGACGATGACTCGTTCACACTCCTCAACAGCGCCCTCCCCCAGTGGACGCACAGCCAGTTCAGGGACGTCTACGGCGCGATACCCCTCACCGTCTGGGTCAACGAGGTGGATGCGGAGCGGCTCGGCATCGCGGATGGGGATATGGTCATCCTCGGCAACTCCGGTGGGGAGATCGAGGTTCGCGCCTCCGTCGGTGACAGGGTCAAGCCGGGTGTGCTCTGGTCTCCGAGACCGTTGATCGACTCGGTGGGGAGGACCCAGAACGCCCTGGTATCGGGTATACCGCAGATCCTCGGCGGTGGACCCCGCTACAACTCGGTGAGGGTCAGCCTGAGGCGGGCGTCTACGGAATCATCGGCTTGACCCCCGCGGCGCTGCAGGTAATAGATGCTCCTTTGCATGGATCAGTGAGCCAACGGAGCCTTTTCATGGCTCTTTTTAACGGAGGACGTTTTTTCTGAGCAGATCAGGGTGACCCCCCTTTTTTCTCTGTCAGGCCGTGTATGCGGTCAAGGTCCTCCGCCGTGTCTACGTCCATCAGCGTGCGTAGCTGCGGGTCTAGCGCCCTCACATCGTCTATTGGCACGTGTCTGACGTCTGGGAGTGCGCCGAGTATCATCCCGAGCTTCCTCTCTCCGGACTCGATGAGGCGTAGGGCTGTTGCCCCCGCTGGTTTCACCCTGTACGTGGCGTGGAGGGGTTCTACCCAGCCGTTGGGCCACGTCGGCGTTGCCGCGTCGTGTCCCTCGGCTTCGGTGAAGAGGAGTTCGACGACGCGGGGGTCGAGGAGGGGCTGGTCCCCCCCGGTTAGGAAGGCGTACTCGCCGCGTGCCTCCAGGAAGCCTGTGTATGCGCCGACGAGGGGCGTGCCGCGGGGCGGGCGGTCGGCGACTACCCTCACGCCGAGTGCCCTGTACGCCTCCCTCTGGGTCTCGGAGCCGACGACTATTATGACCTCGTCGACGACGGGTCGGAGCCTCTCCACGACGTGGGCGACGAGGGGCTTCCCGCCCAGCTCGGCGAGGCCCTTGTCCCCGCCCATACGGCTGGACCTACCGCCGGCGAGGATTATACCCGACCTCAACACGCCAACCCCGAGGCAGCCGAGCCCATGGGGTATTGACCCGCCCACACCGACTTAAATGGTCTTAGGCGGCGCCTCCATAGCTTCAAGTATACATTCGGCGAGTCGAAACCCATGATCCACTGGTGGCTGTACGTCTCGAAGGATGATCTCCAGTCGGAGAGGCTTCAATGCGCGCAGGATGGGAAGGACCTCACCCCGCTGGAGGATGAGTTCAGGCGTGTCGAGGCGCTGGACCTCACCGACCCGGCGAACCAGCCCGCGGCACAGGCGCTCCTCGACGCGACCATCGCCCTCCCGACCCGCGCCGGTTACCCCTATCACGAGCCCTCGACCCTAGGGGAGATTCGGGTCGCCCGACCAAAGAAACGCGGCGCGCCTAAGCCGCTGAATCTTCAGAGAAACAGGCTATTCGACAAGGTCTACGGCGCGTGGCTCGGGCGCGTAAGCGGGTGCCTCTTGGGGAAGCCCGTGGAGAGGTGGATGAGGCCGCGGCTCTGGGGATACCTCAGGGAAACGGGCCAGTTCCCCCTCGGGGACTACATAGGCGTCGACGCCCCCGGGGAGACCCTCGAGAGGTACGAGGTGGACCCCAAGGGCTGCTTCAGGGAGAACGTCGACCACATGCCCGAGGATGACGACACGAACTACACGACCATCGGCCTAGCCGTCATGAAGAGGCACGGCCGGGGCTTTACATCCCTCGACGTCGCAAACCTCTGGCTGCAGGAGATGCCCATCCTCCACACCTTCACAGCTGAGAGGGTCGCCTACAGGAACCTCTGCCTGCTCATCCCGCCCCCCGCCTCGGCTTCCCACAGGAACGTGCACAGGGAGTGGATAGGGGCGCAGATCAGGGCGGACTTCTGGGGATACTCGGCGCCGGGGGACCCCGAGCTCGCCGCGGAGTACGCGTGGAGGGACGCCTCCGTGTCCCACGTGAAGAACGGCGTCTACGGCGAGATGTGGGTCGCCGCCATGATCGCGTCCGCCTTCACCACGGACGACGTCGGTGAGGTCCTCGACGCCGGCCTCACCCAAATACCCACCCGCTGCCGCCTCGCCGAAGAGGTCAGGGAGATGATGAAGTGGAGGAGGGAGGGAGTCGCCTACGACGACGCCGTCGACCGCATCCACGAGGTCTGGGACGAGAACCGGCTCCACGACTGGTGCCACACGATAAGCAACGCCCGGATAGTCGCCCTCGGCCTCCTCTGGGGCGGCGACGACTTCGGGGACAGCATCGCGAAGGCCGTGCAGCCGGGCTTCGACACCGACTGCAACGGGGCGACAGTCGGCTCCATAATGGGGGTAATCCACGGCGCCTCCAAGATACCGGGGAAGTGGACGCGCCCCCTCAACGACACCCTGGAGACGGGGGTCTCCGGCTACCACCGCGTCAGCATCAGGGAGATGGCGGAGGAGACGCTCCGCCTCATCGAGGCGCGGCCTTAAACCGGCTGAGCCGCCCCTAGAGCCCGTATGTCTAAGATATTCAAGGTCAAGGACGCCAAGAAGGCCACGAATCCTGGCGTCAGCGACATGTACTGGCTCGTCGACAAGGACGTCGGGGCCGCGAGGATGATGGCGGTGCTCTACGAGTACCAGCCCAGCTTCTCCACGAGGAGGGTCCACTACCACGAGAGGCGGGAGAGCGAGTACATCGTCCTCGAGGGGGAGGCTAGGGTTCACCTCAACGGGGAGGAGCACCTTCTCCACGAGGGCGATACCGCCTACCTCTCGCTTAAGGACGTCCACGGCGTGGTGGGCTCCGGCCCAAAGGGGCTCAAGATGATAGAGATATGGGCCCCCAGGAGAAGGACGTCATCTACATCGAGGACGGCAAGGTAGTAGAGTAGGGGATAGAGCTGGATATGACTCTGAGTCCATCAACGCACACGCCAATATCTTCGTGCGGATGCCGGCATGAAGACGACTTCCAAGCAGTGATGGACTACCTGCGGGACACCTACGCTAGTGGATTAGCTAAACTTACATCCTACTCGACGAATATGATTCGACGGGTGGAAAAAGGGGTATTGAAGCCATCATCTACAAGCACGTTCAGCAGATTACGATCGTTTCTACTCTTCTCCACCTATGGAATTTTTGCGTTAGGGCCCCTGCAGTGGTACAACATCTCTATTCCCGCCGACATCCGAACAGCATACAAAATAGGCGTGCCCCTGGTTTCTCTCATTATCGCAACATTCATGCGTCGAAACAGCCGATTCAGCCAATATTGGCGGGTTTTCTTCGGATTTTTCATAGGGGGAACCGCATTCCTCCTCCAGTGGCTGATCTTCCAGTTTCTAACATTCCCAAAAACCATAGAGTCGATCGCCCTCGAAAAGGTGCTAGCTGCACTCCTAATCATTATACCAATAATGGCGCTGACAAAGCTCTCCGGTAATACCCTGGGTTCAATATACGTCAAGAAGGGGGAACTCCGAACAGGGCTCCTTGTGGGAGTAGCATCCTTTGCGTTTTTCGCGATCTCCGCAGTCCCATCAGCAATCTCGATATTCAACGCCCAGAACATGGGCCAAAATGTAATTTTCGAGTGGGCTCCATGGATCCTGGTCTTCGTGTTCGCAAACGGGTTGCTGGAGGAATTTATGTACCGTGCCCTATTTTTGAAAAAATACGAGATGTTTTTCGGGCCAAAGATCGCTAACATTCTGCAAGCAGTAATCTTTTGTACGATACACCTGAGCGTGGCCTACACCGCGGAACCTTACCTTTTCGTGATCCTAACATTCTTTCTCGGTCTTGCGTGGGGGTATGTGATGCAGAGAACGGATAGTCTCTTAGGCTCGGTTCTGTTCCACGCTGGAACAAATATCCCCATAATAATCAGCATATTTTCAACTCTATTTTAAGCGTAAAAACGATCCCGATGCGCTGATTCGTTTGATACATATTTAGGTAATGTCCGGTGATCGTATTTACTGGCGAAGCGTAGGTTTGCTAAATCCGGAAGCCTCTGGGACCACGCGGGGGAGGGTGTTCATTGGCTCCGCGATCGTCTTCAACTTACTTGTGAGTGCAATCTACGTTTTCACTAAATTCGATCAGATGGCGGTCGTCGGTGCAATCGGTGTCCCGATAATATTGCTGATGATCCCCTTCACCTACACTTTAATGGGGTTCCTGAAGAGTAACGTCGAAAGAAGGATAATAATCTCGAATGTCGTGATCATCGTCTATCTTCTCTTGGAGTTGTTGCTGGATTTTATTTTGTTAATGCCGTTTAGGGAGATCCTCGTCATTCATGTCCCGTATATTCTGGTTTTTTACGTCGCTGAATTCAGCATGATTGGGGTTTCCTTTAAGCTGAATCGGGGGTTGGGATTTGTTGTGCTGTTTACCTTCTTTATTTTGATGGGGTGTCTCATCTTCATGTACTTAGGATGAGATCGCTCTCCTGGTTGGACGCGCGTGATATATAGGAACTAAAAAACTGAGCCAATAAAAAAAAAGGTGGATGAAATAGGGTGATTTCTTTGAAACCGATGTTCGATTAAGAGGTTTTTATTAAATGGAGCCGGGCGAGGGATTCGAACCCCCGTAGAGCTGCTCTGCAGGCAGCCGCCTAAGCCGCTCAGCCAACCCGGCGCGCAGAGAGAAAGGCGAAGGAGGTGAATATAACTCTTCAGCCCACCCTCAGTGGGCCTTCGAGGTCTTCCTGATAAGCTCGACGGCCTTCTCGTCTCCGTGCCGGGCCCGGTAGGCCTCTATCCCCGCCCTGTAGACGGCGCTCCTCCTCCCCTCAGGGTCGTTCGGGTCGAACATCTCCACGAACTTATCACATGGGGACTCGCCGCAGGCGCCACAGTGCCTCGCCTTGTGCTCCTGGGCGCAGGCGTACGTCGGGCACGTCCCCCAGAAGGGCTTCCCCTTGATCTCCGTGCACCCCGCGCAGCTCGGCTGCCTCCCACCCGTGTGCCACTCGCATGAGCCGCAGTCCAGCCCACAGGGACTCATCATCGTCTTCGCCATGGTCTCACTCGATCGCCTCGCCGCTCGACGGCTTAAAAGAGGTTCGAATAATCGCCGACCCGTGGCGGGTGAAGGTGGTGGGACCGCCCGGATTTGAACCGGGGACCACGCGGGCCCAAGCCGCGTATCATAGCCAAGCTAGACTACGATCCCGCACCCGGTTAATCGCCGGGCTTCGTTTTATCTTTATCCCCCGGACCCCGGCTACAAGGCCCCTGAAAAACCGGTTAAACGAGGCATATTAGCGTTTCCGGATAGTGAAGCTAAAAAGGTGCGACGTTGAGATGTTCTTCGGGGCGGAGCGTACGCGTAGCCCAACGATTGGTGAAACCGGCTAGGATGACATCGATAATCGGCGTCGAAGCTATCAGGATGCTGAACGAGGGCACATTCAGGCTCAAGACGGTGGACGAGATCGGGGAGATGCCCTTCGGGCGCCACTCACGGAAGATACTCGTCGAGGTCACGACGTGCTCCATAAGGGAGCCCATCAGGGTGAAGAACATAGCCCGGAAGGTCGGGTTATCCGAGAAACAGGCGAGCCTCTCCCTCGACTGCATGGTCAACAGGAAGGACCAAGTCTTCACCAAGTTCAAGGAGCCCGACCTAATCAGGTACGGGATGCAGTACCAGCGCCTGCGGGCCCCCCCGAGGACGGGGTGGCTCAACGAGGCGCTCATGGACCTCACCTACGCCATCGAGGAGCTCGGTGAGAGCTACCTAGCACTCAAGCTGGAGAGGCTCTTCGGGAGCTATGATAAACTCCCCTGGAGCTACGTGCCACTGATAAAGTATAACGAGCAGCCCATCTACGCCCAGATGCAACTGCAGGCCCTCAGGAGGATCTAGGGGCTCAGCCCCACCTCTTCTTCGCCTTGGCCATGGCCTCGATGACGGGGAGCTTCTCACCCGCGAGGAGGCTGAGCATGGCGCCTCCGCCGGTGCTGACGTGCTTCATCTTGTCGTCGATGCCGAGCATGCTGGCGAGGCCACCCAGGTGGCCTCCGCCGACGACGGTGTAGCCGGGGGCCTCCGCTATGACGCGTAGGAGCTCCTTTGTGCCGACGTCGAAGCCGCGGCGCTCGAACATGCCGAGGGGGCCCTCCGCGACGACGGTGCCCGCCTCGCGGATGAACTTGCTGAACTTCGCCACCGTGTTGAGGCCTATGTCGTAGATGTTTGTCTCGTCGGTGATCTGGTCGACGAGGACCTCGATGCGTCCGCCCTTGGTGTCGAGGGCGATGTCGACGGGGAGCTCTATGTGTTTCCTGTACTTCTTGAGTATCTCCCCGGCCTCGGTGACGAGTTTCTTGTCCTCCTCCTTGAGGGCGGTGAGGCACTCGGGCATCGCGCCTTCGGCCATGTGGAAACTGTCCCTAATGAGGCCGCCGATGAGGATGTGGTCCGCGATCTTGTCCCTGAGGACGCGGTTGATTACGGGGATCCTGTCGTCGACCTTGGCGCCGCCGAGGAGGTAGACGGTGGGGCGCGCGGGGTTGTAGATGACCTTGTTCAGGGCTGTGAGCTCCTTCTCCATGAGCCTGCCCGCGACCATGGGCATTACCTCGCCGAAGGCTGTGAGGCTCGCGGAGCCGCGGTGGGCGGCGGCGAAGGCGTCGTTGACGCATAGGTCGAAGTAGGGGGCGAGGGTCTTGACGAGCCCGGTCTCCGCAAGCTTCTCCGGCGGCGCGTCCAGGTTCTCGTCCTTGTGCATGCGTAGGTTGTTTAGGACGAGGACCTCCCCCGTCTTCAGGGCCTTTATGGCCTCCTGTGCCTTGGGGCCGTCTATGTCCTCGACGAACTTCACCCTCCCGTTGTGGTACATCTGGATGACCCGCGTGTGTGCCTCCAGGTTGGTGAAGTCGTACTTCCCGGGGCGGCTCTGGTGTGCCCCCAGCACCACCTTCGCCTCCCGTAGGTCTCTCAGGGTTGCCTCCGTCGCCCGTATCCTCGCCGCGTCTAGTATCCTCTTCGAAGCCGGGTCGAGGGGGCTGTTTATGTCTACTCGGAGGAAGACGCTCTTCCCCTTCACGTCTACGTCGTCTAATGTTAGAAAGTCGAACATTATGGGCACTCCTCGTGGGGTCGCCTCTCATTCAACCTTCGTCTGGGATATAAAAAATGGTGTCGCCCCGGATTTACCGTAATTAGAGTCTATACCCGGGTGAGCCAGAGGAGGGTGTCGCCCTCGTTTACGCTGAAGTGGGTGCGGAGGAAGGTGACGGTGCCGTCGTGTGGGGCGTGGACCTCCTGGAGGTTCTCGCCGATGAGGCTGTAGACGCTGCCGAGGAGCTGCCCCTCCTTGACCTTGCTGCCGACTTCAACGAGCTTCCTCCATGCTCCGCCGCGGGTCGCGTATAGTCGGCGTGACTCGGGGTCGACTGGGACCTTCCTGACTATGGGGTCGCCGGGGAGGATGCCGAGGTGGCGCATGAGGTTGTAGACGCCCTTGGCGAACCACCAGGCGTCCTTCTCCCTGACGGGGTAGGGGGCTCCCGCCTCCGTCATGACGCAGGGTACGCCGAGGCGGGGGACGACCTCGCCCGTGTTCCCGGCGACGGCCGCCGTCTCGATGTAGTCGACGTCCCAGCACCCCGCCATCTCCAGCATCCTGCCACGCAGGGCCTCGTCATCGGTCTCGAAGACGAGGACGCTCCGCGTCGCGTCCTCGCCGAGGTCGGCGGAGTGGGCGTCGACGACGGCGTCGGCCCTGCCGAGGAACTCGGTCCAGACGGCGTGGGCGACCCTCTTGGTGAGGGGGCCCTCGGGGTCACCTGGCCAGACCCTGTTCTGGTTGAGGTGGTCCCACGGGTTATCGTAGGGGGTCCGGGCGTTGAAGCCGGTTGTGTTGACGAAGGGGACTATGATGAGCCTCCCCATCAGCGTGGATGGGTCGAGTTCCTCTATTATCCTCAGGAGACCCTCGATGGGCGCGCACTCGATGCTGTGTACGCCGCCTAGGACGCAGAGGGTCGGCCCTGGGAAGAAGCCGTTGAAGGCGACCCAGGGAACCCTGACCTCGTGGGTCGAGGCCTCGGAGACCCTGACGTACCCCCTGCCGCGGGTCCCGGGCGGGACCTCGACACCGCCTATACTCAGCGACAAGCGTGCCACCTAGAGGGTGTAGTTGGCGACGTAGGGCTTGCGCCAGTCCTTGTACCAGCCGACGACGCGGGGCCCATCGTCCTCGACGATGACGGTGTCGCTGCTCCAGAGCAGCTCACCCTTCGGCCCCTCGACGACGGGGCGGATGACGAGCGCCATCCCCGCGCATATCCTGGTGTCGTCCTTGGCGGATAGGTAGGGGGCCTCGACATCGGCGACGCCGATGCCGTGGCCGAGGGCGAGCCCCTCGACGAGCTTCGCGTCACGGTCCTTCGCCGCCGCCTTCATCGCCTCGTAGACCTCGCTGCACTTGGCGCTGGGCTTCATGGCGGCGAGGGCCGCCTCCCTGAGGGCGACGACGTGACCGTAGGCCTCCCTCTGCTCGGCGGTGGGGTAGCCCTGGGTCATGAGGCGGCTACCGGTGCCCCAGTAGCCGTCGAGGCTGTACCGAGCCTCGATCCTGACGTATTCCCCGGCCTGGAGCTTCTTCTCGTGGCCTATGCCGTAGTAGGGGGCGCGTGGCCAGAACTTGGCGGTGTTGGGGCCGCCGGCGCCCTGGCTGACGCTGTGCCCGCCGACCACGTCGAGGCCCCGCTCGAGGCAGTGGACCCTGACTTCTTCGCCGAGGCTCATCTCGCTCCGGGTGCTCGTGATGAGGACGTGGTGCTGGGTCCCGAAGATGCCGTGGTCGACCCTGTAGGCGGCGTCCTCGAGGAGCTCCAGCTCCTCCTCGGTCTTGACGGCGCGTAGCTCGCGGATGAGGCCGTCGCAGCTCACCCACTCCGCCTCTGGGAGCAGCTTCTTTAGCAACTGGAGGGTGGCCTCCGGGACCCTGAGGAGGTCTATGCCTATCCGGGCGTCCTTCTTGGCCTTGAGGGCGTCGGCGGCTGCCTTGGCGAAGGCGTCGACTCCTCCGCTGTAGGTCCGAGTCTTCTTGACGCTGCTGAGCGTCGCGACGGTCTCCTCCCACTCCTCGGGGGCGATGACTGTGGGGTCGCCACTGCTTGGCCAGATGACGGCCACGGGTGAGTCGGGGTAGAGGGCGAGGAAGGGGATCGCTGCCCCCGCCATGTAGGCGAAGTTGTCCGCCCCCGTGACTAGGACCGCGTCGAAGGTCGAGCCCTTCACAGCCGCTACTATCTTTTCGTAGAGTTCCATCTCATTCATCCTCCTAGTGGACGGCCCTGAAGCCGGTCACCTCGTATATCCTGTCCCAGCTCCTGTACCAGCTGAGCTTCTTGGCTCTCTCGTGGGTGATCTCGTAGACGTCGCGGTCGACGATCACCTCCCTGCGTGGGCCGAGTGTGGCGACGCCGAGGGCGATGATGTTGCCAGTCTTGAGCTCCTCGGTGTACCCCTCGACGAGGTAGGGTGCCTCGAAGTGGCTGCAGCCGACGCCGTGGCCGACTATGGGGCCGTGGAGCTTCGCTCCGATCTTCTCGGCCTCGGAGGCGACCTTGGCGAATGTCTTGTCACAGCGCGCCCCCGGCTTTAGGAGGCCCTCCGCGATCTGCTTTAGGTATTGGTTCTCCGAGTAGGCGTCCTCCACCTCGGGCGGGGCGTAGCCGGTGAAGGCCATCCTGCTTATGCTGCACCAGTAGCCCATGCTGTGGCTCGTTATGTCGCTGCGTATGAGGAGACCCTCGTCGACGTCGCCGCGGTGCGGCGCGTAGGCGAGGCGGGTGTCGTCTCCCACAGTGACCGCGAGGTGGCCGACGCCGCTCGCCCCACTCTCGAAGGCGTGGACTCTTATCCTCTCGGCGAACTCGGGGACGGTGTAGCCGGGGCCCCAGAGGGTCCCCTCCAGGTGGTTGAGGGCGTGGATGATGCCTCGGTCTGCGAACTCGCAGCTCTCCTCAATTAGGGCGACCTCGGCGGGGTTCTTCACGGCCCTAGCCTCGGAGAGGACGCCGTCGACGGGTACAAGCTTCGCCTTCGTCGCGGCTTTCACCGCCTCGACTAGACCCGCAGAGGCACGCTCCGCGTCGTAACCAATCTTGGCCTTGGCGAGGCCCATGCCCGTGAGGGTTTTAGCGAGAGTCTTAACGAAAGCGGCGGGGTGGGGGCCATCGTTCTCATCGTAGGCGACTGCCGCCTCCATCCAGCCCTGATCCTTCACGGCCTGGAGCCAGTCGACGGGGGTGACCACCGCGCATGTGTCGCCCTCGGCGGGGATTATCGCCGCGGCCTGCCTCTCCGGGTAATTCTCCGCGAAGGGCAGCGTCGCGCCGGTGAGGTAGCGGAAGTTGTCCGCCCCGAAGGCCACGAAGGCGGAGCAGCCACTCGCCTCGACGAGCCTCCTAACAAGTGTTTCATCCATGGATACTTCTCCTTTTAGAACTGTAGTGATTATCGGGACCGGGCGTTAAGAAACTATGCCCGGGTGGCGGGTTTACCGGATCTTCACGTACTCGTACGCCTTCGTGGCGTTCTCGAGGCAGTACTGAACCTTCTCGTATCCGCTGCGCAGCTCGGCGGCGTCGGCCTGAACCCTCTTCGGGTCCTCGCCGTCGACGACGACGCGCTCCCCGACCCAGCCCTCGGCGTAGCGGTTGCCGAAGTCTGTGGCCAGGGCCTCGCGGACGGCGGGGCTCGGCACGTTCTCGCTGGCGATGAGGGGTATGTACCTGTTGAAGGCGCGGCGGTGGTCCTGCAGCGCGGCCAGCACATCGTCGTAGTACTGGCGCGGAGTCTTGACACCCATCACGTATCCAGATGAGCCACGAAGCGGGAAATTTATGCTTTACCAAAATATATCGGGTAGGGGCCTAGTAGAAGTGCTGGATCTCGATGACGTAGCCCTCGGGGTCCTTGAGCATGAACTGGCGCAGGTTCATCCCGGGCTCGTCGTGGGGCTCACTCATCGTCGCTACGCCCAACTTCTTGAGGTGGGCGTACCACGCGTCCACGTCGGGGGCGAGGATCGTCACCATCACGGGTTTGTCCTTGCTCGGCCTTAGACTCCCCTTCTTCCCGTCGACCAGCCCAACGTTGGCAGTATCCGTGAGCCTCAGTATCTTCGCCCACCCCTGGTCGACGACCACCTTGAGCCCCATGACCTCAGTGTAGAACTTCGTCGCCTTGGCGAGGTCATCGTAGTATAGGAAGGTTACCAGCCCATCGATCTTCGGCACATCAGACACCTGACGGGAAGTTGCCTCTGAGGGCTTATGAGGTTTGACGCGTTACCGGTGGCTGACTCTTAACAGGTGTTATAATCCCGCCTCCCCAGATCTTCATTGATTTCTATGAGCCTTGGCGACAGACCCTATGGTAGAGGTGAGTTGAAGTGAGTCTCGACGGGGTGACTCGAGGTGCACCTCGGCGACGAGATGACGATACTCGATGTGCAGCCGGATTGCCATGACTACTTCCAGGCGCATATCCCGGGCGCCGTGGCGCTGGAGGAGAAGACGCTGCGTGCTCCCCTCCGCGGGCTCCCCGCCCAGATCCTCCGCCCCAGCATGGTGGCGGCCCTATTCGGCAGGGTCGGCATAACCAAGGACAAACCGGTGGTCGTCTACACGGCGAAGGGGGGCTGGAAGGGCTGGGGCGACGGCTTGGAGCAGTGCATGATGGCCTATGTCCTCCTCAGAATGGGGCACGGCGAGGTCTACCTCCTCAACGGGGGGATGGACAAGTGGAGGGCCCTCGGCTACCCCGTCGAGGGGCTTGACCCTGCAAGCGGGTTAAATCTAGCCGCTCCCAAGGGGATACCAAGTGACAGCCATGGTTGAGATAGGTAAGGAGATACCCGAACTGACCCTCCTCGACATGGGCCTGAAGCAGAGGAGCCTGAAGGAGTTCAGGGGCAAGAAGCTCGTACTCGCATTCTTCCCCGGCGCGTTCACGAGCGCCTGCAAGAAGGAGATGTGCACCCTCCGAGACGACATCGCCAAGCTCGAGAGGCTCGACGCCCAGGTCGTCGGGGTCAGCGTCAACGACCCCTTCACCCTGAAGGGGTTCCACGAGGACAACGCCCTCAACTTCCCCCTCCTCAGTGACTACGCCCGTGATGCTGTGAAGGTCTTCGGCGTCGAGCTCAGAGACTTCGCTGGGATGAAGGGGTACACCGCCGCCAAGCGGAGCGTCTTCATAGTAGACGGCGACGGCGTCCTCCGCTGGATGTGGGTCTCGGAGAACCCCGGCGTTGAACCCGACTACGCCGAGATCGAGAGGCAGCTCAAGAGGCTCTGATCCGGTCATTATAGAGACTAAATTTTAATAAGATACGCTTCCCTCAGCCTACATGAGGTTCTAGAAATGAAGAGCTACGTTAGGATCTACGGCCCGCCGCTCCTCAAGGCCATCAGGGCCCTTGAGAAGATCGCGGTGAACATGCCCGAGGTCTGCATCACGAATACGATGATCGAGTTCTCGATGCCCCAGTTCAACACCGAGTTGGGCGTCATGAACTACTTCTCGACCATCGGTGGAATCCCCGAGCAGCGCTGCGGTAACATCATCAGCAAGAGCGGCGTCAAGATGGGTGACTTTGACTTCGTCTTCGAGTGGTTCAAGGATCCGAAGATGGAGCAGGTCAACATGCTCATCGGGCAGATTGATGAGGCCCTCGCCCCACTGGGCGTCAAGTACACCATCACCACGAAGTAGACGGTCCCACCCGCGGTTTTTTATCCATCACCCAAGCCAGTCGGTAGAGGGTCCTATGTTTGCTGCTGGGGCTCTGGCGCCGTGTACCTGTCCATGAAGGCGTATTTCTCGAAGGGATACCTCGCGGGGCGCTCCCTCTCCCTCGCCGCCTGACTCTCAGTCAGGTAGGGGTGGATCTTATCGGAGTGCCTCCCGACGTTCACGAGGGTGATGACCTGGTAGTTCTCGGGGATGCCTAGCGCCTGCTTCACGGCGGCCTCGTCGTAGCCGGCGACGGGGTGGGCGACGAGGCCCAGCTCCGTGGCTCGGAGGATGAGGAAGGCGGTGCCCATCCCCGTGTCGAGTTGGTGGTAGATCCTCTCCTTGACCGTGCAGTCCTCCCCGGCCCGGCTGAAGACGGCGACGATCATGCTCGCCAACTCTATCCACTTGTTGCTTTTAGGCAAGGCCGCGTGGATCTTGGCGAGCTGCCCCGGGTCCCTGACGAAGACGAAGCGCCAGGGCTGGTTGTTGTTGCAGCTTGGGGCTAGGTCGGCGTGGAGGGCGAGGTCCCTGATCATGTCGTCGGTGATCTCGACGGGTTCGAGTGATCGGTAGGCTCTCCTCGTGTTGATGGCGTCGATGACGTTCACAGCATCACCGTCTCCTATTAGAGATGTGGAAAACTGGTCAATATAAACGGTCGCGGCTAGGCGTGGGTGTGGCCCGGCTTCTGGAGGTTCCAGACGCTGCGCTGAACCACCTCTGAGAGGGCGGGGTGTATGTGCATCGCGTCGATGAGGGGGTAGATGGAGCCGTCGCCGGCGTTCATGGCCACTATGACCTCATGTATGAGGATGGCGGCTTGGGGGCCCACGATGTGGCAGCCGAGGATCCTGTAGGTCTTATCCTCGACGATGAGCTTGACGAGGCCGTCCTCCTCCCCCATGACGGAGCCGTAGGCGGTGTCGCCGTAGGAGTAGGCCCCGACGAGGTAGTTGAGCCCCCGCCTCTTCGCCTCCTCCTCGGTGATGCCGACGGCGGCGACCTGCGGGGAGGTGAAGACTGCGTAGGGGATCTTGTCGTAGTCGAGTGTCTGCTTGTGACCGTGGTCGAAGCTGTGCCAGACCAGCTCCGCCTCCCTGTTGGCGACGTGCTTGAACATCGCCCTGCCTATCGCGTCTCCGAAGGCCCAGATGCGTGGCTTCGAGGTCTCGTAGTGCTCGTTGACCTTGACGTAGCCGCGAGCGTCGGCTTGTACGCCCGTCTTCTCGACTTTTAACTGGTCGGCGTTCCCGCGTTGCCCCGTGGCGATGAGGAGGCTCTCGGCCCGGTGTATGCGGGTCTCCCCCTTGGCGTCCTTTATGGTGACCTCCTTGAGGCCCCCGGCCTCGTTCACCTCGATGAACTCGACCCCGGTCCTTATGCACATCCGTGCCCTCAGGGCCTGTGTGAGGGTCTCGCCGACCTCGGGCTCCGCGTGGCTGAGGAGTCGTGGACTCCTGGTGAGTATCTTGACGTCGACGCCTACGCTGCTGAAGAAGTGGGCCATCTCGGCGGAGATGTACCCGCCGCCGATGATTATCATGCTCCGCGGGGGCTGCCTCATCTCCCAGATGTCCCTGCTGGTGAAGTAGTTCACCCCGTCGAGGCCCTTGATCTTTGGTATCTCGGGGCGGGCGCCCGAGACGAGGAAGACGTTCTTGGCCTCAATTTCCTCGCCGCCGACCCTCATCCGGTAGTCCCCGGTGAACTCCCCGCTCACGGGGTAGTGTGTGAGGTTCTCGATCTGCTTGACGCTCTCCTCGATGTGGCGGCGGTCCTCGGAGATGCTCCCCCTCATCCTCTCCATGACGGCCTTGAAGTCGATCTCGTCGATCGTCGCCTTGACGCCGAGGGCGGCGGCCTTCTTCACCTCCTGGACGACGTCGGCTGGGTATATGACCATCTTGCTCGGGATGCAGCCCCTGTTCAGACAGGTGCCTCCGAGGTAGTCCCTTTCGACGAGTGCGACCCTCAGCCCCTTGTTTAGGGCGCCCTCGACGATTGTCATCCCCGAGCCCGAGCCGACGACGAGTACGTCGAAGCGCTCCATGGCTCAGGGAGAGCGTCGGCGGATAAAATAGGTTGTTACTCTAGCTTCACGACGCCGTACTTGGCGTAGTAGTCGAGCCAGAGCCTCTTCAGCTCCGGGTCGAGTCCGTCCTTGATCAGGCTGTAGATGGTCTTCATGTTCTGGATGCTGAAGACCCTGATTCCGAGCTCATCCTCTATGTTCTGGGTGGGGGTCTTCGCCTCTATGTGTTCGGCGTCCCCCATCTTCTCCTGCCTGTCGACGGCGATGACGAGGCCGACGATCTTGTGGTCCTGGAGGAGGTGGAGCTTCTCGAACGTGTCCATCTTGGTGGCGCCGGTGGTGATGGTGTCGTCGACGACGAGGATGCGCTGCCCCGGCTTGTAGTAGCCGGCCCCGACGATGACCTTGTCGGCGGTCATGTCGCCGTAGCTCTTCTCCTCCTTCCGGTCGTACATGAATCTCTTCTTCATCCCGTAGAGTTCTCGGAGCCCCTCGCAGGTCAGGGCGGCGAGGCTTATGCCCTTGTAGCTTGGGCCGAAGACGTAGTCGAAGTCTGGCAGCTCCCCCTTCTCGATCTGCAGGGCGATGTAGCTGGCGAAGGCCCACTTGAGCTTGGCGAGGCTCTCCCCGTCGGTGAGGGCGCCTAGGTTGACGAAGTAGGGGCTCTTGCGCCCGCTCTTCAGTGTGAAGGTATCCTTGGGGTTGGGCGGGAACCTGAGGGCGCCCCCCTTTATCAGGGCGTCGAGGAGGACGCGCTCGATCTTCTCCTGGCTTACGAGGCCGCTGCCCTCGATGGTGAAGCCGTCCCTCGTCAGCTGGTCGAAGACGGGGCCGTAGTACGTGATGCTGCCGCAGTAGGTGCAGTTAAGCTTCGTCTCCTCTAATCGTTCCCCCCTCTCGACCTTGAAGATTGTCTTGGAGGGCGTGTATTGGGCGTTGGTGGGGCATAGCGGGTTGGGGCACCTGAATATGCCCTCCACCTGCTTGGGGAGCTGGATGCGCCTCTTCTCCTTCACGTCCCAGTCCTGTATGATGTTCAGGGTGGCCTCGGGGGCGAGGAAGGCTATGAGGTCTATCTGCCTGCTCGTGAGGTAGGTTCCCTCCACCTTGATGAGGTCCTTGCGCCCCATCGTCTTGCTGTCGACGTTCTGGGCGATGAAGGCCCTCGCGTCTGGCTCAACCTTGAGGAGGCGGAGGACCTGGAACGCCTTACCGACGGGGATGTGGTCTATGACTATCCCGTTCTCAATCTTGCTGACGAGTAGCTCCCGTTTGCTCGTAGAATCCACCGGAAGAGTTCGGTGGGCGTGGGCTGAAAAACTTATCTGAGGCGGGGCGGGGCTCTGTGTTTAAATCTCCGCTTTGCGTCGGTATCCGCGAACCCCGTTGAAGCCGGAGAGCCGCGAGTACCTCCTCATGATCATCGGCGGGACCCTGACGATGTTCGCGGGGGGGCTCGTCCAGCCCATCTTCGCCCCGTTTGTGCGCCAGGAGTTCACCGCCCCAATCCTCCTCGTCGGCCTAGCCGTCTCCGGCTACTTCGTCGTCCGGATGATGGCGGAGTTCCCCATAGGGGTCCTCAGCGACAGGGTAGCCATCCGTAGGCTTCTGATCATCGGGCGCTTCTTCGGCATATTCGGGGCCCTCGTCTGCTACCTGACGACGGACATCTGGGTGCTCATCGTGGCCCGCGCCCTCTGGGGGGTGGGGGACGCGAGCTTCTTCTGCATAGGGATGACCTATGTCGCGA
>Ga0315274_10003991_pt1 | contig 21805 bp, 20 predicted proteins | sample YL17G02_20_MG_FD_203700 | JGI IMG/M metagenome (GOLD analysis project Ga0315274, IMG submission 203700) | Sediment microbial communities from Yellowstone Lake, YNP, Wyoming, USA - YL17G02_20 | ecosystem: Environmental > Aquatic > Freshwater > Lake > Sediment | place: USA: Wyoming | collected...
TCCGGGAGGATTTTGATGAGGATGATCCGTTCGATCCAAAAGTCCTCCAACCACAGTACCTGCTCGATCCCACTGTAGGACATGCCTTTGTATATGTCTGTACTATCCAACGGATGACATCACAAATACTTGGACCGGATGCGAGCAGACTGTATGATATCACGGACGAACCTGTTGAGGAGAATGTGGACCGGCTCAATATTCCTATCCATGCCTTTGATATTGTCATTGCTGATGAATGCCACCGGGGATATACTGCCGCTGAACAATCGGTATGGCGGGACACGCTCAATCATTTCGATGCAATAAAAATCGGTCTGACTGCAACCCCGGCAGCTCACACCACTTCGTATTTCGGCGAACCGGTGTATCGGTACAGCTATGAACAGGCGGTCCGGGAAGGATATCTTGTTGATTATGACGCGGTAGCCATCGAGTCCGATGTCCGTATGAAAGGGATCTTTCTTTTTGAAGGAGAACAGGTTGAGATTATTGATCCTGAAAAAGGTTCAAAGTTTTATGATAATCTTGAGGATGAACGTCAGTTTGAAACAACGGATATCGAACGGAAGGTCACATCACCGGATTCAAACCAGAAAATTCTCCGTGAGATCCAGAAATATGCCGATGAGCATGAGAAGAAATTTGGCAGATTCCCCAAGACCCTGATCTTTGCGGCAAATGATCTTCCCCATACATCACATGCAGATCAGCTCGTGCAGCAGGCCCGGGAGATCTTCAACCGGGGAGAATCATTTGTCCAGAAAATTACCGGGAAAGTTGATCGCCCGCTTCAGCATATCCGCGAATTCAGGAACCGGAAAGAGCCGGCGATTGTTGTCACGGTTGATCTGCTTTCGACCGGTGTGGACATTCCTGATCTGGAGTTTATTGTTTTTTTGCGGCCGGTGAAATCCCGTATCCTGTTTGTTCAGATGCTCGGCCGTGGTACACGGAAAGGGGAGCATTATCCTGACAAATCGCATTTTGTTGTGTTTGACTGTTTCGGGGGAACCCTGCTGGAATATTTCCGCCAGACAACGGATATGACCGCAGAGCCACCCCAGAAGGAAGTGCGGAGTATTGTCCAGGTCATTGACGATATTTACCAGAACCGGGACCGGGATTATAATACCCGGGTTCTGGTGAAGCGTCTCCAGAGGATCAATAAGGAGATGTCCGGTGAAGCCCGGGACTTGTTCCGCGGTCATATTGAGGGAGGAGACGTCGGGAAGTACGCGATGAGCATTCCCCGGATACTCAGGGAGGAGTTTTCCAAAAGCATGGACCTCCTCCGGAACAAGAATTTCCAGGATCTCCTTGTGCACTACCCGCGTCCTCCCCGGTCCTTTATCGTGAGTTATGGGACAACGGACACGGTTGCCTCCCGCTGGCTCATTCATGATGGGGCAGGTCATGAGTACAAGCCCGAGGATTACCTCACCCTCTTCTCACGGTTTGTGAAAGAGAACCCGGAGCATATCGAGGCGATCGGGATTCTTCTTGACCGGCCCAGAGACTGGAGCACGGATGCGCTGAATGAGCTGAAAACAAAATTGTCTGCAACAAAGGAGCGGTTCACTGTCGAGAACCTGCGGAAGGCTCACAAAATGAAGTACAACAAAGCACTTGCGGATATTATCTCCATGGTGAAACATGCAGCACGTGAGGAAGAACCGCTCCTGACTGCCGAAGAGCGGGTGGACCGGGTGCTCGATCGGTTATCATTGGGTACGAGCATGACATCTGAACAGCAGCAGTGGCTGGATCGTATCCGTGCACATTTAATCGAGAACCTTTCAATCAGTAAGAGCGACTTTGACGTCATCCCGATCTTTTCCAACGAAGGCGGATGGGGGAAAGCGAACCGGGTCTTTGGCGGGCAACTTCCCGCACTGATCCATCAGTGGAATGAGGCGATTGCAGCATGAGTGATATTGTTCAGAAACTATGGGGGTTCTGTCATACCCTGAGGCACGATGGGATCGACTACGGGGACTACATCGAGCAGATCACGTATCTTCTGTTCATCAAGATGGCAGATGAACGAAGCGTTCAGCTCCCTCCCGCGTGTGACTGGCAGACGCTGGTGGCAAAATCCGGGACGGATCTTACCGATCACTATGTGGATGTGTTACGCAAGCTCGGACAGCAGACGGGACTTCTGGGCGATATTTTTGCCGGTGCACTCTCGAGGTTCACAAACCCGGTGAACTTAAAACGGCTGATCAGTCTGGTGGATGAGACGGAGTGGACGGAGCTCAACATTGATGTGAAAGGGGAGGCATTCGAGGGGCTGTTGGAGAAGGCGGCAAGTGAGGGAAAGAAGGGTGCCGGGCAGTACTTCACGCCGCGTATCCTGATCCAGTCGATCGTCCGCTGCATGAAGCCCGATCCTCGCAAGAATGCAGACTTTACCATCTGTGATCCTGCGTGCGGTACAGGGGGTTTTCTTGTCTGCTCGTACGAATGGCTGCTGGAGCAAACGAAGGGCGGGGCGCTTGACCGTGACGTGGCACTCCGTGTGAAGAAGGGCACGTACTTCGGCCAGGAACTGGTTGCCCGCCCGCGAAGGCTTGCCCTGATGAATCTGTTCCTGCACAATGTCGAACCCTCGATCAAATTCGGTGACTCGATCTACGAGAACCCTGACAGCCGGCGCTTCGATATTGTGCTTACCAATCCGCCATTCGGGACGAAAGGGGCGAACCAGGCACCGGACCGCGAGGACTTCACGATCTCGACTTCCAACAAGCAGCTCAACTTCGTGCAACACGTCATCACGATCCTCAAACCCGGAGGACGAGCGGCGGTTGTGGTACCGGACAACGTGCTCTTTGCCGACCAGGCAGGCGAGGTGTTCAAGGTGCTGACCGAGGATTGTAACCTGCACACAATCCTCAGGCTCCCGAACGGCACCTTCACGCCCTATTCCCCAGGCACGAAGACGAACGTCCTCTTCTTCACGAAGGGATTCCCCACCGAGACCCTCTGGGTGTACGATGACCGGACGAACGTGCCTGGAATCACCAAGAAGGACCGGCCCCTCACCCCAGAGTATTTCTCAGAGTTCGAGCGGGTGTATGGTGCTGATCCGAACGGCGGCTCGAAACGAAATGCTGCGGACTCCAAAGAAGATCGCTGGCATTCGTTCCACATCAGCGAAGTGAAGGAGCGGAACTACAAGATCGACTCGCTGAAGTGGCTCAAGGATGATTCGCTCGATGATGCGGATAATATGCCGGAGCCGGAGGAACTGGCGGTCGAGGCAATTGAGGAACTGCGGCTGGCGATGGATGAGCTTCAGAAGATTGTGGTGTTGCTGGAGAACGGGAATGGCAACTAAAGGAAATAAACACAATGGAAAATAACTTTGAAGATCCCGAATCCGAAAATATTGAATTCATTTTTCCAGAAGAATGGAAATTAGGTACATTTATCGACGTGACGGGTAATAATGGTATTTTTATTGACGGAGATTGGGTTGAGAGTAAAGATCAAGATCCCAATGGTGAAATTCGACTAATTCAATTAGCCGATATTGGGGATGGCATTTTTAAGAATAAATCACAGCGGTTCTTAACTAGACAAAAAGCAGGTGAACTTGATTGTACTTATTTATCACAAGGAGATTTACTAATCAGTAGACTAGGAGATCCCTTAGGAAAGTGCTGCATTTTTCCAGGCGATCCTAAACCCTCTATTACGGCTGTTGATATCTGCATTGTTCGACCGGGAAATTTTAAGGCAGATCCAAAATGGCTCATGTACGTAATAAATTCGCCTGAGTTTAGAAAACGAATAAATCATTTCAAGAGAGGAACTACTCGAGCTCGAATATCAAGAAAAAATTTAGCAACATTGCCCATACCGTTGCCCCCGCTTGCTGAACAGCAGCACCTCGTCGCATGTATCGAAGCCCTATTGACGCACATCAACGCCGCCCGTGATCGGCTTAGTCGGGTGCCGTTGATCATGACGCGGTTCCGACAGGGGGTGCTGGCGGCGGCGTGTTCCGGGAGGTTGACTGGGGGGTGGAGGGAGGAAAATCCGGATGTGGAGACAGCAATTGAGTTACTTCAAAAAATTAAACCGGAAGTACGTGGAAAGAAAGTAAATGCAAAACAGGCAACTAATGACTTTTTCGAATTTGATCAATTTGAATTACCCAATTCATGGACTTGGACAACAACAAGTGACATTTGCACAGAAATTAGTGACGGTGATCATTATCCCCCTCCAAAATTTTCATCTGGCGTTCCATTCATTGTAATTTCGAATATTAGTTCTGGCTCAATTGATTTTACAAAAACAATGTTTGCCTCACAAAAATACTATGACGAACTTGCAAACAATCGTAAGCCACAATTCGGAGACATTTTGTATACGGTTACTGGTTCGTACGGTATTCCGGTGATCGTTGATACACACAAAGAATTCTGTTTCCAGAGGCATATTGCATTATTGAGACCACATCCAATGATACCATCAGAATTTTTATGGATATTAATGAAATCTGAAATGATTTACCAGCAATCGAAATCAATTGCCACGGGTATCGCACAATTGACGGTTCCTCTATCAGGTCTTCGAGTATTAAAAATTCCTCTCCCCCCACTTGCCGAGCAGCACGAGATCGTCCGCCGTGTCGGGGCGCTATTTGAGCGTGCGGATGCGTTCGATCAGGAGGTTGCGGCGGCGGGCAGGCGATGCGAGCGGTTGACGCAGGCGGTGCTGGGGAAGGCGTTTAGAGGGGAATTAGTGGAAAGAAAACTGCGATTTTCAATATTGTAATTAATTAAGCTATTTTCATCTTGCATATTATTGCGGAATGATCGCTTAACCGATTCTCTCTCGGTTCATGAGAATATTTACATTCGATTATGTTAGGGATCAGATTAAGTGAAGTAAAAAAGTGATCGTATCTATATCCATCGTTTGTCCGTCCGATCCAGCTATATTCCTTCGCTGTTGGATCGAAATGTCGATAAATGTCTTTCATTTCATAATCCGATAATTTCGAATAAAAATCATACTCCCATTTTTCAAAAAATGGATAGTGAGGATCATGATCCGGTTCTAGAACATTGAAATCACCACAGAAAATACGATTGTGAGAATGTGGATCTTTTTCAAAACATAATAATAAATTTTCAAGGAACTGTTTTTTCCGTGCTATTTTCTCATCAGTTGCGTTGCGAGATGGGACATAAGTAACTATTATTTCTATCTCTTTTTCAGACAACGGAATTTTGAAGGAAATAACTCGATCACTTAGGAACGTCATGAATTTTGAAAAATTACTGAGTTCGGGTTTAATTTTACTTATAATCATGACTCCATATTCATTATTTTCTGGCTTTGGAAATATCACATGATATCCAAAATTCTGGAAATATTTCTCAATGAAAAAGCAACCTTCACTTTTTTTGCATTCAGTGAGCAATAATAAATCAAAGTGTTGGGCATTTAACCAAGATGCCTGTTTTTTTGCTCTGTCAATTGAGGGATTCCCGAGATTCCAACATATTGATGAAATTATCGATGGAATTTCCTCATTTTTTTCTTTAAGATTTTTTTGTGAATCATCATTTGTAGCGAAGGAATCCAATGTCAGATTTGTAGCGATTTTTTTCATATTAACCGATCCTGGATTGGTTGATCAAATCGAAAATTTTTGCTGTAATTATTTCAGAATTTTCTTCAATCGAAGGGGATTCATTATCGATAATGAATACATTAAATCCCTTTTTTTTAAGGAATTCCGCCGTGTGGTTATAATATTCCAATTCTTTCTCTCGCGAATTGTCGTCCTGTTCAAAAAAACTAAGATTACTTCGTGATTTCAATCGTTGTTTGAGCATCTGTGGTGAGGCTGTGAAAATAATGCTTAAATCCGGAATAAGCACATTCTTGTTTATTTCCCAAATAAATTTCAATTCAACATTATCAATTCGTTGTAGTACAAGAGATGAATCAACATATCGATCAGATAGCACGATTTTGTTAGCTTTCAATGCGGGGGCAATTTCTTTCTCGATATGGTAATATCGATCAGCAGCTGCAATACAAGCCAGTGAATATCCTCGATACGCCTTATCATATTGCTTCAGAAATTTCCCTAAATCAGAGTTTGTTGGTTCCCTTGTGAGATAAATATCCAAATTTTTCGATTTGAGTTTTGATGAAACATATTCTAATATTGTGGTTTTGCCAACACCATTGGGACCATCAAAAGTAATAAACAATCCATTTCGAGAGCTCACGAGGATTCCTCTTGTTTTATTTCAGGGCAGACATCAGAATCGACATCCCCGATCTTTTTTCCCGCATAAATCACGGCACTTGGGCAGCCTTTACCGCAAACGCTATTTTTCTCGCAACGTTTACAATGGTCATTTTCTCCAAACTTGTACCTATCCAGAAATCTATATGCATCCAATTTTTGAGAGAGATCTGGATCTTGAAGGATGTTACCAATAATGAATTCTTTAGGATTATACTGGCTCATAGGTGTGTTTGCCGCGAAGTCTAAATATGCGCAAATTGTTACATTCCCATTAACAAAAATATAAAAAATATTTCCTGCTTCGCAGTATCCTAAGGGCAGATCATTATTGGGAAATCTGATATAGACCAATTGGATTCTTTCTGAATATTTCTGAGTCATTTTTCTGATTGATTGTAACATCTCTTCAGAAGCGGCATATTTAGATACATTGTCAACACCACGACCCATTGAGGATAATGGATTCATAAGAACATATTTTGCCTTAATCTGAATTGCGAATTCACATAATTTTTCATATTCCTTCACGTCAGCAAAATTATTAGGTGTGACCAATATTCCTTGAATCAGATCATATTTACTCAATAGTTCGATAGTACTGATGCATTTCTTGAAGGCTCCTTTTTTCGCCATGAATCTATCGTGAGACTCAGGAGAGAATCCGTGAAGGCTTACGTTGATATGGACTTTACTATTTGTTGCAAGAATGTGGATTTGTTCGTCTGTAATAACATTGGCATTGGTACAGATACCCGTGCGAATATCTGCATTTGTCAGCAGTTGAACAATATCAAGGATGTTCGAATGAAGAAACGGCTCGCCACCAGTGAGTGTTACGCTCGAAACCCGGCATTGTTGAATTCTCGGTAAAACAAAATCTCGAAAATTTTCTAAAGACATTGTTTCACCGCGATTATCAGCAGAAATGAAACAATGAACGCAATGAGCATTACACACATCTGTGATTCGGATAACCGCTTTTCTATTGGGAGGGTCAACGGAGGATCGGAAAAAACAAGAAGATACGGTGTCTTGTTTAATGATACTTCGAATCTTAGACGTTTTATTAGAATTGAATTTGTTAATATTATCGAGATAGATCATACCAATTACATCATTAATTTCGCTTGTCCGCCCATCTGACCATATTTACATAATGGGGATCCTAAAACATCTGAAATCATTTTTAAAATATAAAATTGTATATTTTCGATCTCTTCTTCGCCGAATGATTGTTTTTGATAAATCACAAATCTACCGTTTTTGTAGAGATTACATATTACTGTTTTTTTCGCAAATGCACCTGAAAGATTTGGGATAAAAGTGTAACGCTCCACATTTTCTGAAGCGAACCCTTCCTCAATGAACCACTCTTTGTTTTGGATATCATAGGCTTTCAATCGAATTTGATCAAGACCTTTTGTTTGGGGGAGATGTACTTCAATGACAGTTCTAGCTCCTTTTTCAATTATGCTTTGAAGTTGTTCTTGTGTGAGGTCTAAATCCACACACTTCACAACCATATCTTGGAAAAGAAGTTCTGCAACTATATTTGCAACTTCGTCTGTAAGTTTCGCACTATTACTTGAAATTAATAATATACCCTCTTGTTTGATGAATTTACATTCTGCAAATATGGTTTGATATTCCTGTTTGTCTCCTTCGAAAGTCTGAATGATGACTTCCTTTTCTAGAATATATTTCACTTTCATGCCATAATCTGTGATCTCTGCAGAAGACGATTGAAATCCTTTCCTTGGTTTCTTCGAATTTGGATGAAAAATAATTGACGAGTCTGAAGATTTTAAATGGTCAACAATATCAATGACCTTTTGTGGAGCAGTCTCATTCGCATTAGCCGGTAATATTTTAACTGAGCAACTAGACATAATCTCACATGTTTAAAAGTTTTTCACAAATTTTGTATTCGATGGCTGGCTCAACATTTGTTTTAACCCGATAATATACGATTTTCGAATTAGAGGGTCTTTCTTTATCGATGATATTTTTTTCATACAATTTAGTTATCTGCTGAGTGATCGCTGAACGATTTCCTACACCCTCCCCCCGGATATAGCGTAGTTTTTCTCTTATATCTTTAATATTAGCTCTTTTATTTGGTGTATTCAACAATGTTGCTAAAATATCAATTTGTCTCACAGTTAAATTGTCAACTGCCTCCCATAGAGACATGTAAAAATCTTGATCTGTTTTCAGAGTGGTCATCGAATAAGAAAAATCATTTGTATTTTGAATAAGTACATTTTTTAAAAAATTTTCAAGAATTTTAAATGAATAAAAAGGAACTCCTTTAGACTCTTTTAAAATCAAATGTAAATCATCAGTACCCAAACAGATATTCTTTAATTTATCATTAGATTTCAGTCGATTTTCTACGACTTCTTTGAAAAAATTAGGATTATCAATTTCAAAACCTTCAAAATAAATGATCCTGGAAAATCTCAATTCAAAATCTTCGTCTGAGAAAGAGGATTTAATGATATGATAGGCTGAAGGTGTTAAAAAAATGATAAAACTTGCATCGGCAGATATTGAATTTAATTCATTCACAACCTCGTTAAATAGCAGAGATTTGTCTAATAGAATTTCAGTTATATTTGTTAAAAGGAATAATTTTGATCTGCTTGCACTGTCTTCATTTTCTATCCGCCATTTTATCAAATTCGGAATTTTTATTGATTCCGGATTTTCTGAAAATAAAGGAGACGAGCCAACAAGATTTTTACAATCAATAACCGAAAATCTGAGATTAGGATCTTTTTCATTGTATGATTTCAATCGATCAATTAAAAAATGGGAAATCGATTCTGTGTTAACACTAGGAATTGCAATTATCGGATGGATTAAACCCCGATTTTTATCTGATGAGAAAGATAAAGCGGCAGTTGAAAATAAGTATTCTAATTTTTTAATATTAGGTGCGGAAAAAAGTTCTTTCTCACTCAAACCTTCATCTACATTGAATATTTTAATTATTTCTTCATACGGCTTATCTAGCTGACCTTTTAAGATTTGAAAGAAGCGTTTATCAAATTTATTTCTAATATTTGAATCCATAAAATAACTTACACTCATAACATATAATACTTTTTCTTATTGATATTAATTAAATTTATAACGAAAGAAATTCACAAAAGACTCCAATGAAAAAATACATTTTTCATAAAAACGAAAACTATAACATAGCTAAACACAATAACACTTAGGTGATGAGATGCATCGCAAAGGGATCCGAGATTCTAGATAAGGAACTAATCCCAATTGTCAAAATCGGATCAGAAAATACCTATCATCCTCAAAACATGATTCCTTGCGATACCTATGTTGTAAAAACTCAGGACTTGCTAACTTCATCGGGTACGAAATTTAACAAACATTATGTGGAGATAAAAAATAAGGGCGGCTTTGACGAGTTCTTCAAAGATGAATGCAAAGTAATTCTATCACTAATAATGCCCGATAAAACGATCGCCGGTTGTGATCAATTAAGATATTTATTAATGATCCGGGAATTAAATCCTGCTTTGATTATTACTCCAGATGGAGAAACATATCACGACGATACAGTACGATCAAAATATGTTATAGAAAAAACACTTGAATGCATCGACTTTTTATTAAATGAGGGGATCGAACCGAATCGCTTGATTGGTCTGGTACTCGGAGCAAATTATCAACAAATTGATTTGTATATTGATGAGTTATTAAATCGAGGAATTCGAAAGTTTTGCTTCCATGCTGGGGATTTCCGGTTTAGAAGAGATTCACGTTCAAAACGACTAGCATTAGACATTGCAAGACATATACGTCCGCTAGTCCCGTACCTGATGATTTATGGAGGCGGATGCAGGAATTTTTTCCAACAGTATCATTTTGCTGACGCGTTTGTAACGCAAAGTCATTTTGTCAGTGGTTTTAAACATAAAAAAATTTGTCGCACGGGTCAAAAAAAATTTAATGGAGAGTTATCGTGGAGCTTTATCATGGGAAATTTACACGAAATTTACCATTATCATTTCAACCGCGACGATCACATGAGTCTCTCTGGATTGCTTGAATTAAATCAGAACTGTATCTCGTCAGATATGGGTATTACTAAAGAAAAAAAATCGGAAAAAAATCCGTTGCTTATGGGGGGTGACTAAATGGGAAAATCGTACCGGATTCCTGCAAGGAAGCCATTTACTAAACCCGAACTAGGAATTTTACCCGATGGGCAGCAAACAATCGTTGATGCTCCGAGGAAATCGATAGGAGAAATCGATAAAAGTTCTGGAACCAACGAAGAAAAAATCCAGGACATGATCGCAACATATCATCCAGATGAAATTGGGGTTGTATTTCTTAACGTTGGTCAAGGGGATGCAACCATAATTCGGTTTCCGGATGGGAAAGTGATGGTTGTCGATTGTAATGTTGATAATTCTCCGGTGGACATCGTTGAATACTTGAAGGAGGCGGGGATAGAAAGAATTGACTATTTAGTTATTACTCATCAGCATCACGATCATACGAGCGGTCTAAAAGATATTGCCGATAATTTTAAAGTGGGGGAAGTCTGGACAACGCAATATCGACGTAAAAAAAGTGAAGAAACTGAAGAAAGCTATCAAACACACAAGGAAGAGTATCTCGCGGGGATAAATACTTTAAAACGAAAGGACGCGATTATTAAGACCCCCGCTGCAAAAAATGAACCAATAATTGATAACGGGAAAATAAAAGTTAAAGTGCTTGGGCCCTCATCGTATGTCCAGGGGAACAATGAAGATATTCATGAAGAATCAATGGCGATCCAAATAAAATTTGGTTCCAAGTCAATTTTTTTGCCAGGTGATACAACAACCAAAGGTATTGATCGAATAAATTCAAATTATGATTTAAAAAACACGACAATTTGGCATGCACCTCATCATGGTTCCGGCGAGGGATTACATGAGGATGCGTTGAGAGAAGCAAAACCAAAGTTTACTATTGTTTCAGTTGGAAAAGACAATCCTCATGGACATCCACATGACGAGGCGATGAACAGGTATCGTAAATACACTCAACGAAAAGTCTATCGTACAGATAAAGGAAACATTGGTATTAGGTTAAATTCTAAAGGTGACGATTTAGATATCCAAGAATAATTATCGGATGATATTATGGAATGGTTCGACTCTTATGAGATTAGGGCGAGAATTGCACCGACTGTAATTATCATTTTACCATTAATTATCATGTTTTTTTCCATTTTTCAAATCCCTGAATCGCTTATCACTGCATTAATTAGTTTGGGATTATTCTTCTTCGTAATCTATTCTTTGTCGTTTTTTATTCGAGAATTAGGCATAAATATGCAAAAGAAATTATGGGAAAAAGCGGGGGGTCCTCCATCCACATTAATTATGACATGTGAAGATTTGCATTTGAGTCTTGAATTAAAAAAACAAATATATAAAAAAATTAAAAGGAAGTACGAAATTGAATTACCCCGACAAAATGATCAACTAAATGATCCAAACAATTTTTCGAGGATTGTTGAAGGAGTATTTAATCGCGTTAGAGCAGATTTACATGAAAAGAGTCAAGATGATCGGTGGAAAAAGCAAAATGCGGAATATGGATTTCTTCGAAACTTAGCTGCTAGTCGATTATTGTGGTGTATTTTATCATTAATTGGAATTTTCGGATGTTTTATTGGTTGGATTTTTTACAAAAATGATTTCATATTGATTGGATTGGCGTTAAATATCATTATTTTTATCAGTTCAATCATATTTGGGTGGTTTAAATCCCAAAAAGTCATTGAGGATGCCGGATTCCGTTATGCAGAATATGCTTGGAACGCTTTTTTGACTCTTCCCTGAAATTTTTATCCCACTTCCCGAGCATTCCTGTACCACACTGAAATTGGATAGCTATATCATCATGTTTCATATTGCTGATATAGTCCACTTTCATGATGACTTCCACGTCATTATTTTGATATTATAAAAGTCTTATCGTGTTTTAAGGAAAAATGTCTTTCACTTATTTGAGACAACATTTGAATGATAAATTTTGCTGACTATAGTCTGCGATAGACATTAGCCTGTTTTTCACTGAATCTCATTCAGATAAAATGCACAAAGAAGAGATTTTTGGCAAAATATTGCAGGAAGAACGAAAAGCCAAAAAGATTTCACAAGAAAAACTCGCAAAACTCACCGGCCTCGACCGAACGTTCATCAGTCTTATCGAGAACGGGAAACGAAGCCCGACCTTTTCCACGATTTTAAAAATTTGTTCAGCTCTCGAAATCGATCCCTCTGAACTCTTCTCAATTTACGAAAAGAAGGATCCTGATTATCACGTGAAGAAAGGTGGGAAACATGGTCGAAATTGAGGAAATTTCCATTTCTTCCGATAACGATGCATACGATTTTTCTGATGAAGATCTCCACGCATTTTCCTGGACTATTGAATCAGGTACTTCCGCCGTGAAAAAGACCGATCGATCGGTTTTTCTCTATCGTGAAACGGTTATCCCGCAGAAAATTCGAGATTATTTTTCGATCGAAGATTTACAGCCTGGTCAAAAGAGACACATCGTTCTTTGGCACAGGAATAGTCGCTATGAGGCTTTTATCGAAAAAACTGTTCACGATTCCCCAAGAACCAGAATGCTATGGAAACCTGATTTTGCTGCGGTATTACGACAAGAATATCCTCAATGGCTTGATTTTTTCAAAAAAAGTCGAATCGAATCCGAAGATACTCCATCACTACGATTCACAAGACGACAAGAATCCGATCACTACGATGTTGAGTTCGAAGGTACTCCTTCTCTGGTTGCCACAACAGACTTCCATGTGCCCATCAAATCCGGCGATACTATCGATAATGATACACTGAGAGCAATCTTCAAATGCAGCTCGCAAGGTGGGATGCGACGATCGATTCGGACAAACAGCTTGGTTCTCATTTCTGATCACACCAAGTCAACCTACGAAGACAAATGGATTGGAAACATTTTTCATTACACGGGAATGGGATTAACCGGAGAACAGAGTCTTTCCTTCCATCAAAATAAAACCCTTGTTGAATCAAAAGAGAACGGCGTTAATCTCTATTTGTTCGAAGTTTTTCAAGAGGGACACTACGTGTATATCGGTGAGGTAGAACTCACTGACGGTCCCTATCGTTCTCGACAACCCGATAGTGAAAAAAACATTCGCGATGTTTATATCTTCCCCTTAAAACTCAAAGGACGTAAACGTCCCCCCCTCCTGAAAAAAGAATTGCTTGAAACAAAAGAGGAGATCATCCGCAAAAAAGCTCACAAATTACCTCTGGCTGAACTAGAATTTCTGGCAAAATATTCTTTTAAAGAGGGTGGCAAGCGCGAAGTTGTTTCTGAGGTATACGAACGCGATTCGATAGTCTCTGAATATGCAAAACGGAAAGCCGATGGTATTTGCCAATTATGCAATCAACCCGCTCCCTTCCGCAATCTTGATGGAGAACCCTATCTTGAAACCCATCATATTGATTGGCTCTCAAAAGAGGGGAAAGATCTCATTGAAAATACCGTTGCCCTCTGCCCGAATTGCCATCGTAAAATGCATGTTCTGAATTTGCCGGCAGATGCGGCTACTCTTAAGAAGAAAGCTTCCACAAGGGTCTGATACTCGTGGATAACTGTGGAAAAATTTTAAGAATTGAAAGAATCAATGCGTTTCCCAATTATTGTACTCGGTTTTCAATTCAAGAGCAGCATAAACCTCGAATAATGTTGTTCGATAGGATCGTCCATCTGGAGTACCTGGACCTGCATTTCTGAAACTCGTTTCTTTGTTTTTGAAAAGATCGGAGAGAAAACAGGATCGTTTTGAAGTTCTTCTCGTGTTCGCTTTATATCAACCCCAACTTTCTCAGCATCCAATTTGGCGATCATGAATGCAAATGTAGCTGAATTATGACCTGAACTTTGTTGACGATCGTTCTTCCCGAAATCCCCTTTTTCCCATTTCTACTGGTATCGGATATCACGAAAAAAGATCCAGCTTATAAAATGGTGATGCTCCTGCAATGAGGTAATCCATACCGTTTACGGAGCGATAAAAAAAATGCGTGAAAGGTGCCAAACCAGCCGCAGGGGTTTTGTTTGTATCCATCAAAGGAGCATCCCGATTAGATTAATAGTAAGCCTGGATAGATCGATAAAGTTAGCTCACAGATCCATGATTTTGTTCCATTGATCGGCGTAGTCAAATGGATTAGAAATGATGTTACACTCCAGATCCGTTACCTCGAGAGGAGAGGCCTTCTTTGCGATAGATAAATCACGTTCGTTCTGGAAAATATGAATTTTTTTCCGAATACTCGGGTATCTCTTAATTTTGATATCAGTATTTTTTGTAAATGCTTCTTCAAAAGTAAAAATATAAAATGCTGGTTTATTCCAAGTTTGATTTAATGCAACACCAATTAAATAATCAAATTTATTCTTGTCCTTCAAGCCGGCTCTTTGAACTGTCCATCCCCAGAATTGTATCTGTTTATCATATAATCCATCATTTTTTAAAAGCGAGGTTTTTACTTCGATACGTTTGTCGCCGACCCTTATATCATAGGGAGCCTGGCCTCCTTTGGGTTCAACATCATTGAAGCGTTGCATCAGTTGACGAATAACATAGAACTCCCCAAGTTCTGAAACTAGTTTTTTCGGGACTTTTTCTTTCTTTTTTGGTTCAATATCCAAAATCTCAAACTGACTTTTAAATGAAATAATTGTATCAATTGCACGATCGTAATCCATTTCTATTCCTCTTTAAAATGTAATGTCACAATTTTTGTGATCTCTTCGTAGTAACGGTTTTCTTTACCGCTTTTTCAATAAGTTCAACCCACACATCATCCAACTCGGAAGCGTCCCAAAGAAATCCACCTTCGCGGAGTAGATTTCTTACATCTATTCCAATATCATAATGATGAGAAACACCCCATTCTGAACCCTCCTTTTTTATTATCACTTCAATCTCTTCCATTGTTTCGGCAGGAATGTGATCAATGAGATACCTGACTGCTTCTTTCTTGTAACCCGATGAAAGGGGAGGTTCAATGAGAAATATCATTATAGTTGGTAATATGGGTCATTCAAATAAAAAAATTGGTTTTTAAAAGATGTTAAACACTTGAAAGATTATGAGTCCTGATAATGGTTTTTTCATATATTCTTGGAATGAAACGTTCTCACTCTCCCTTTCCCCCTACTGGTGACAGAGTTTGAGTTTCCAAACTCTCGCTTATAAAAAGTGAGCAATCATTCCAGTAGTGTAGGTAGTAAATGAACTATAGAGAGCATGTATTAATTGGAGTAATAATTTTTTTTGTGTATAATTTTTTCAATAATACACTGATTAATACCATTCTTCAACCTCTCTTTGGAATCTCAATTAATACTATGTGGTTATATGGGGTCATTCTGGCGGTGATAGGTTCAGGCATACCAGATATTTTAGAGCCTGCATCACACTGGACGCATAGGAGCAAATTTCATAGTAAAAAAACTTTAAGATTATCTGAAGGGATTTTTTCAATATCCGCTATTATCGGTTTATTTTTCCCGATCTCCTTTTATATTTCGTGTTTTTTCCTCGGTTACATGTTTCATCTTTTAGCTGACAGCTTAACCAAAGTTGGACTTCCCGAGGGTTAATCCAATATATGATTTAGGGCTGCATTGGGATCTCATCAGGTAAAGGATTGTCATCTTCATAGGGTATGTCATCTTCACAGTCGTAAAAAAATTTTCCCTGTGCGTACCTGTCCAATTCGTTGACGAAGGAGTTGAGCTTCTGAATAGACACGATGGGAACTCCTTCATAAAACCGTATTTCCTCTTCGATGAAGGTGACAAGGATTGGAATCGCATCCTCATTGGTGACAGCTGCATAAAACCTGGTTCGTTCTTTGTGTTGTTCAACAGCCTTTTTTATTGCTGATAGCCGGTAGCGGTTGCCTGCCCATTTCTTGCACTCTACCAGAAATGTCTGGTTGCCCTTCCAGGCGATTACGTCATATTGCCTTTTTGTTTTCTGATAGGTTTTTACCGTGTTTACTTTGACCAAAAAATTATTTTTTTCGAAGATGAAGGCCGCTAACCTTTCAAAATTCTGCCAGACAACTTCTTCTGAAACCACCGCTAAATCTTCGATGCATTGGATATCTTCGAAATTCATCTTCGCTCAACGTCACCTTCCTGAGCCGGTCGCATAGCGTAGTGCACATCTGAGGCCTGTGCCAGATAATGGCGGGCCGGGGCGGGTGAAAGTGTTCCTGCACAGGTTCCACAGTTTGCCGCACGCTCGAACCCCCAAAGTTGATCACTCCGTCCTCATTTATCCTCCGTCGGAGATACCGGGAATAAGAGAGTCTGTATTTTGAGGGAAAATAAGCCCATTTCAGGCACCTTTTCTCTTCTGGATAAATTGGTCAATACCGGAAAACCCCGTAAAACCACCCTTTTCGGTTCGTGTGGAGAATATGCCCAATAATCGCTCTTTTTGCCAAAATACGGCTGATTTGCACCTCGCCTTGTGGCTTGTAAAGCCCTTTCAATCGAGCTGAATGTAGCTACCTGATTTATCCCATCCGGACCCCCTAAACCCTGCCAGAACACCACTATGAGGCTCATTTTTTCGACGGGTTTTTTAGGAAATAGAGTTGGGCAGAAATAATAGGGACCGATCGCGGTGGGAAACGATTAAATTCAGAACACGATCTCCAGGAAATTCAAGCCGTTGATAATTTTTGCCTGGATTTTGAACCCCGATCATGAAAACTATTTCACCTTCCTGATCTTCCCTCCCGCAAAATCAACCGCGAAAATATACGACGCCTGGTTAAACCCCGCTTCAAGTTCCCTCTCGGGAATCGATTCAGATCCTATGAACTGATGAGATTTCGTCCTCTCCTTTCCGATCGCATTGGCAATCTCGAAAAACTCCATCCCGTCGTGCACGGCATCTTTTGTCTCACGCTGTTTCCATTGCTCCATAGCTTCTGCCAGAACGGAATGAACGAACTCCCGGTCATCAATAAATATCGGGAAATACCCTTCCTTGGTTCCTTTTTTCGTGACCAAAATCCCTTTTCTCACGGTTCTCATGGTATCGCTAAGGATTCATGCTCTGAAGGACAAAACCCTTGTGGACCGCTTCCACCTGAACGTGCCGGAGTTTCAGGTTGGGAACAGTGCGTTCCCCTGCCCCTAATCCCGCAACCTGAACCAGATCGCCCGGTCATGAATGATGTCGTTGTAATCGGCACCAGAGGCCGTGGCCGGATTGAGGTAAGCCCGGTAGCCGATGAACATCGGGTCGTTAAGCCCGAGACAATAACCGGGGCTCGCGCACGGATGTTCCGAAGTCGCGGTCGGTACGACGACAAAGTATTTGTCATGCTTGTCTTGCGGCGGCTGGCGCTGCACTTTCACCGCGTACAGGTAGGGCGCCATCGGGTCCCCGGGGATGTATTCCTCTGCACTCCCGGTGAAAACGTGGCTGGTCATGCTCGCCACGCCGTTCCAGCTGCGGTCGCCGCACCCGAACACGTACTCCCACGGGTTGTCCTGGCACGAACTGGTGACCCAGTCTCCGTACACCCCGAAATTGGAATAGGTAGCCAGGCCGGTTGCCGCATGGTTGACCCCGTAGACCACAACCATATCGTCGTTCCCCAGCGTGAAATTGGCAGCCTCGCCGTTCAGCGACGTCCGCAGGTAGGGCGTGTCGGAGGCTTCCCCGGCTACGAACTTGTGGTAGAGGGGCGAGCCGAAGTCAGTCTCCTCCAGCACCTCCCGCGATTCGGCAAACCAGCGGATGGATTCATAGGATTCGTTCCCGACATTGGGCGTTTGGGCGAGGATAGCGTTCTTCAGTCGCTCCAGCCCGTTGTTCAGGTCGGGATAGAGCTCGCTCTCGCTCTTCCATTTACGGACCCGCAGCTCGGGCGTGGGGAAAGGGTCCAGCGCCGGCGCCGTTTTGGGCGTAACCCGCCATACCCTGGCATAATGGTCGTCACTGAGGTAATGGTCCCCCTCAGGCTTGCTGACGAAGTTAGCCGTGCGCATCAGGATGACAAATGAATCGCTCAGCCGGGTCTCAGGAAGGACGCCGAGATTCAACAGCCCGGAAGGAATGACATAGGGGTTGATCATGGATTCGGGATACCCGGCCTCCTGGGCCTGGGCCTTCACGCGCTCATAGACGCCCCTGTCCGCCGTGAAGATCACCATCGTCTGTTTGCGGAAGGGTGTGCCGTTCCCCCCGGTCTTGATCAGCGCGCTGTTGAGCGGATCGTTCACGGCGGCAACCATCCAGTCTCCTTTGCGAATGAGGCTGTCCTTGTGCCGGACCCAGAGGAAGACGGTGAAGCTAAAGTAGTCGCACTGTGGCGGTGTCGGCCCCAGGTAGACAACAGCCTCGTCAGGCCTGAGCCGAAAAATCGTCAACCCCTCCTCGAAAGGATTTTCCTTGCCGGAAGGGGAGATCGGAACTACCAGCACTTTGTAGGGCTGACCCGCGTTGTTGCCATTGGCCGAATCACCGAAGCCGGAGTCCAGCAGATCGAAGATTGGATTCATGGATGTCATTCCGCCGCTGTTGACTATATATCCGTTTGCCTCCAGGGTTGCCCGAAAGGACGCAGCCCGGCCGTGGTCCTCGTCGCTGGCGCCCGGTGAATTTGGCACGCTGGTCTTCACCGGTTGGGCGGAATCAGACGGCGAAATGATGGTTGATTCCACTCGCGCAGATGCTGCAGTTATTGAAAGTGCCCCGACAAGACACAGTATAAGAACTAATACTAATTTTTTATTCATAGTTCATTAGATATTTTCAAGAACCATTAATACTCCTTTGTTTTCGTGGGGTATTACTATCAATCAGGACAATACAGCGTCTTGTGTGATCGATAAAAAAACCTCTCCTGACAACCCGTTCATTGAGGTGATGATTTTTACAGAACCATTCTTTGCCGTATTAAAAAAAGAGACGAGGATATTTTTTAATCATGAACAGCGCTTGAAATTCCCTGCCGCCACGATATATGGCCTCCCGTCGCTTCCCGTTACCTGAGAATAATAGGTGCGCTTGTAGTACAGGTTGGTCTGAACCGGGCTGATATACACGGACTCCTCCCAGCCAGTGCCGTTCTTTTGTGCACCAGCCCGGATCTCATCGTGCACAGGTTTTCCCGTCACATCTGTCTTTCCCTGGTAGTTGACGCCAACCAGCCGGACATTGGATCCATGTGCAACAAAGGTCTCGTTGCTGTCATACACAAAGACATACAGTTCCGGGTTTTCCGCATCACGGTACGGGTGCTGGCCGGCATTGATGTTCCGGAAGGTACCGGGTGCATCCTTCTGGATATCCGAAGTGGTGCGGTTTACCAGGGCAACAACAGACTCGTCCGGGAACGGCTGCCGGGTACATCCAACGCCGATATTTTTGTAGATTATCCGCTGATAATCACTGATCCCGTTCACATCCTCCTGGGTCTTCACGGTCTCGATCGCATCTGAAAAGGCGCTCACCAGGTCTTTTGGAACATCCCTGCTGAAGATGAAGTAGAAATCGTTCTCGCTCAGGGTGTGGACAATCTCGTAGTCATCGGGATTCACTCCTGCAACTTTCAGCTCGTATCGCCCGGTGACATCTCCTGTTGCCCAGAGATCGATCTGTCCTTCCTTGAGCATCCTGATAAGATCCGCCGGGACCATGCCGCTGGTGACCTGCGAAGAGTTCACGCCCTCGTTGGCAAGGAGGGTGTTCTCGATGGTTCCCTTCACGGTCCCAATGCGGTAGCGGTTTAAGTCAGCCAGCGAGGAGATCGTGATTTTCCTGCTCACTGGCGCATAGACCACGAACCTGGCTTTGGTGAACGGACCAGCCCACTGGTAGAGCGGCTCCCGTTCCGGCGATTTGACGATGGAGAAGAGAACCGTATTGTTCCCCTGTGCCTGGCGGAAGCCTTCGGAAAGGGGAACTATTTGTACATCAGTCCGGGTGCGGTTGACACCCATGGTCCGGAAGATTGCCTCGAGGATTTCGACAGAGATACCGGACGGGATGCCATTCTCCGCGTAATTGAACGGTGCCCATTCCTCGGTCAGGTAGCTCATCGAGGTCAGGCCGACAGATGGAATGTACCTCCCGATAATCGTATCATATGAGCTGACCCCCCGGTCGTTCTTTTTCTCTTTGAGAGTATCGAGCGCATGCTGGAAGGACTGCACCGTGGTATCGGGCACATCCCGGCTGAACCCAAAGTAGACCGGGATTGCCGGGAACCTGTGCACAACCCGGAACGAGTAGGCATTCCCCGTCATCTCCCGGGCAAGCACCCGGCCCGAGATCTCCGAGTCAGCCCAGAGGTCAATCGTCCCGTTCCGGATTTGATCAATGAGCATATACTCCTCAGGAACCTGAACGATACTGCCGCGGTTTACTCCCGCATCCACCAGCTGCTGGACCGCAGCATCATCAGCGACTACACCGATGCGGTAAGCTTTCAGATCATCAGGGCTTTTGATGATTATCCCGCTGTCCGGCCGTGCAAAGACCACGGTTGTGTACGGGTAAATCGGCCCGGCCCATTTGAAGGAGGTCTCCCGTGAGGGGATCCGTGCAATGGCAAAGATCATTGTGTTATTGCCGGTAAGAGCTGCCTGATACCCCTCTGACCATGGTACCAGCCGGATCCGTTCGCGGGATACCCGGTCTCCCATCGTTTCTGTGATCTTTTCGAAGAGATCCGGGGTGATTCCCTTCAGGGTCCCGTTTTCAAGGTAATTGTACGGATAATTATCTTCAGTATAGAACGTAAGGGCCCCCATGGTCCCACCCGGAGCGCTCCGGGGATTCTCTGTCATGCAGCCTGTCACAAGGATTATCGCTGCCAGCACCAGAAAGAGAAGAAAAACCGCAAAGCGTTTTGAAGACATCATACCGTGATTTCCGGCACAGTGGTATAAAAAAATACTGATATAAAATTACTTTGGGTCATAACTATGATCTTTAGTAATAGTAAAAACCTGACCTGCTCTGGAACGGCTTGAAGAAGATCCGTTCCCGAGGAGCTCCCTCACAATCTCAAAGAGCTGGAAAATGATCTGATCGGGAATTATTATGAGGTGTATCGGAAAACACCGAAGTTTCAGTTTGGGAATACCAGGTAACGTTTTCTTTTTTGAACTTGCCTAAGGGGTCACCCACGCGGCGGGGGCCTTGCCCCAAGGGAACGTTAAAGCACCACCACACGACCGCCCCCTCCCTCTGGGCCTGGCAGGATGCAGGAGGGGTTCGGGCACGAGTGATCTGCTGCTGCACTGAACAATCAAAAAGTTATTGCACTGACCGATATGATATATTCATCAAAGAACACATAAGGAAAGTTAAGGTATGCACAATTTCCGGTTTTCAGTTGTAATAGAAAAAGATGAAGATGGCTACACGGCATTCT
>Ga0315274_10003992_pt1 | contig 21805 bp, 15 predicted proteins | sample YL17G02_20_MG_FD_203700 | JGI IMG/M metagenome (GOLD analysis project Ga0315274, IMG submission 203700) | Sediment microbial communities from Yellowstone Lake, YNP, Wyoming, USA - YL17G02_20 | ecosystem: Environmental > Aquatic > Freshwater > Lake > Sediment | place: USA: Wyoming | collected...
TGGGCGAGTCAGAGACCATATTTGGACATAAAGGAGCTAGAAGAATGGGATCAAAAAGCTGGTATTTCCACTACCGAAGCATCAACTATTGGAGAATGAATTTGCAGACAATTTGGTACTTGACCGGAGTAAGCTGGGGAGTTGGTTCGGGGGTAGCCTGGGGAGTTACCCGGTAGGTTGGTTCGTAGGCTGGGTCATCTCTTTATTTCGCTTCACTAGTCACTAACCACTATCCCCTATACACTGTCTTTTCGGGAGTGGGTTAGGGGGTGGCTTAGGGGGCAACCTACGGGGTCACTCCCTGGTCGTCAGTTATGACTTTTTTTGAAGTTTGATATTTGAATTTTTAATTTCATTCGGGGCTCATAAGGAAAAATCACTATAAACCGTGTGTGTAAACCAACTTGCCCCCTCAACTTTATACATTATCTATTAAACTAACACTCATAAGATTTGTATTTTCAATAAATTATTTATGAAACTGAATTATTAAAAAATCTTGACAAAATTTATTTATTTGTTATATTCGTTGAAGGATGTCTGGTAAGTACTCAAATAAGTTGTGGTTATTTATTAAACTAAATTTAGGTTCAATTCAGTTTCATTACTAATTATTTGATTTTCGGCAACGGGTGGAGCCGAAATCATCAAAATCAAGATTTATCCGCCCAAAGGGTTACAGTTAAAAAGTTACAAGTGAATTTGTGCACAAGAGCACAAGGAAAAAAACAAAAACCTTGTGGCTTGTGTTTAAAAGTCTTGTACACCTAATAATAGCTGTAAAAAACAAAACTTAACCAAAGGAGATTAAGATGAAGTCAAAAGGAATGTATTTTCTAATTTTCGGATTACTTCTAATCACTTCCTTCGTTTTTGCTAAAAATACTACCGAAGAAGTTCCATTTGATTTAAGAGGAGTGATTGAACAAGTGACCCATCATCCCAAAATTGACGGTAATATCATCAAGATACAAGGTAGGTTTTACGAGGCGCAATTTGAGAAAGATGGAATCATTTTGAAAGAGCGAAACGGGAATAAACAATTTAAAATCTACCTTGATGAAGCAACTGGCAATGCAACGGTAGCTGACGACGAAGTGCATTATTCCTTAAGGAACGGAAGACTTTCGGTGAAAGGTAACAAACGAGGTCTTAAATTCCAAAGATACATAGAGGAAAAGGGTAATAACGCTAATGATTTGGAGTATCGGCTTAGAACTGAAGGTAATGCGGCTCAGCTTAATGAAGTGTCAGTAACTGACCAATTAGGTAGAAAAGTGAAACCGGAAATTAAAAATCATCAGAACGAGATTGAGATTAAACTTTCGAAAAAACAAGCTTCACGTCTCAAATTTCCTTTAACTCTTGAAGGCGAATTTATGATTGATACAAGCAAGTCCTATATCCCATCGAATGATGAAGAATTTTCACCTGCGGTTGCTTTTGATGGCACGAACTATTTTGTTGTATGGGGAGATTATGAATTGGAGGCGGTTATTGGCTCCCGTATCAATCAATCTGGAGAAGTCTTAGATAAAAGTGGAATTTTCATCGCTCAGGCAGATGGCAACTGGGAAGAAGACGGTCCCGCGGTTGCCTTTGGCGGTGGAAATTACCTAGTTGCTTGGCCAGATTATAGACCCGAGGTAATTTTCGGAGCAAGAGTAAGCACTTCTGGAGTCGTCTTAGATACGACACCAATTCCTATCTGCACCACTTATTATTATGGGTATCATCCCTCATTAGCTTTCGATGGCACCAATTTCTTAGTGGTTTGGGACGATTATGACAATGTTATGGGGTCAAGAATTAGCACTGCCGGCGTAGTATTGGACACGCTGGGCATTACAATATCTTCTGCGCCTAATGATCAATATGAACCTGCAGTCTCTTTTGGTGGAAGCAACTATTTTGTCGCCTGGGAGGATGACCGAAGCGGCACCTACTTAGATATCTATGGAGCCCGCGTGAGCACGGCTGGAGTAGTCTTAGACCCAGCCGGTACCCCAATCTCAACCGCAACTGGCTCCCAGCATTGTCCTAAAGTCACTTTTGGTGGCAATTATTATTTTGTAGTTTGGGATGATTGGAGGAGTGGTGTTGACCAAGATATTTACGGCGCGCGGGTTAATCAATCCGGAACCGTCTTAGACCCCGCCGGAATTGCAATTTCTACTGCAGGTGATGCGCAACGATATCCTGCAATTACTTTTAATGGTACGAATTACTTTGCGGTATGGAGCGACTGGCGTGACGAAGGAGATATTTACGGAGCAAGAATCAGCACCGCCGGAATCGTTTTAGACCCTACGGGAATTGAAATCTGTACTACTTCGGTTGCTGAGAAAGACCTTCCTTCAGTAGTTTTTGGTGACGTAAATTACTTCGTCGTCTGGTCTGATTTTCGTTTTGATGTCGATATCTATGGAGCAAGAGTTAACTCTTCTGGAACCATTTTAGACCCTGCTGGTATCCTCGTTACTATGCAATCTAATAACCAATGGAATCCTCAAGTCGCTTTTGATGGCACAAATTACCTTGTCGTCTGGGAAGATAACAGAACCGGTTCTTCTGATATCTATGGGGCACGAGTGAGCCCAACCGGAGTAATCTTAAACCCGATTGGATTTCCAATCTCAACCGCACCGAATGACCAATACTCTCCAGAAGTTATTTTTGGCGGTGGCAATTACTTTGTCGTTTGGCAAGATTCTCGAAATGGAAATACTGACATTTACGGAACCAGAGTCAACTCATCTGGAACGGTTTTAGACTTATCCGGAATCCCAATCTCAACCGCAATTGATGACCAAGGATCTATTCAACTTGTTTTTGGTGGCAACAATTACTTTGTCGTCTGGAGTGATTACAGAAGCGGATCTGGTTTTGACATTTATGGAGCACGAGTGAGTACAACCGGAACCGTCTTAGACCCAACTGGAATTCCAATCTCCACTGCCAATTACTACCAATGGTATCCTCAGGTTGTTTTTGACGGCAACAATTACTTTGTCGTCTGGAGTGATTACAGAAGCGGATCTGGTTCTGACATTTATGGAGCAAGGATAAGTACGGGTGGAACGGTCTTAGACCCAACCGGAATCCCAATCTCCACTACTGATGACCACCAATGGAATCCTCAGGTTGTTTTTGGCGACAACAATTACTTTGTCGTCTGGGAAGATAACCGAGCGGGGAATACCGACATTTACGGAACACGAGTGAGCACCGCCGGAACAGTCTTAGACCCAACTGGAATTCCAATCTCAACCGCATATGATTGGCAACAGTCTCCTCAGGTTCTCTTTGATGGCACGGACTATGTAGTGGTCTGGGAAGATTATCGTGATGGTGACTGGGACTCTGACATTTATGGAGCGAAAGTGACTACGGCTGGAGTAGTAACCGAATTTGTTGTTTCAACCCTTGCCGGAGACCAGTGGTCAATTGCATTAGCGAAAGGTTCGGGTAGCCAAGTGTTCATCGTCTGGGCTGGCTGGACACCAACACCTTATAATGCAAACCGCATCTGGGGTAAGCTTATTGGTACTCCGGCACAACCAACTCGGGGCTGGACTTTAATGAAACCGGTCCCAACCGACCCGAGTGGCAAAAGAGTGAAAGGCGGTGGCTCCTTAGTTGCTTGCAGCGATTCTCTAATTTTCTGCCTGAAAGGTAATAACACTACTGATTTCTGCTGTTATACGGTACAAGCGCCAAACTGGATACAGAAAGAAAGCGTTCCTTATGCTCCCGAAAAACGAAAACGGGTGAAGAGCGGTGCGGCTTTAGTCTTTGACGGCAATAGCTTTCTCTATGCGACGAAAGGCAATAACACTTTAGAATGGATGAGCTACAATATCTTACTGAACACCTGGCAACATTTGAAACCAATCCCAAGTCTAAAAGGACTTAAAGGTGGCACCGGCTTAGCCAAAGTAAAGAGAAATGGTTTCGATTGTATCTTCCTGCTAAAAGGTAGTAAATCAAAAGAGAATTTCCTCTATTTCCCGGATGGCGATAGTTTCTGCCGATTACCTGATGCGCCCTACGAATTCAAAAAAGGAAGCTGTGCAACTGGCTATGACGATTCAATCGTCTATGTGCTAAAAGATAAATATAATCTTTTTTATCGGGTCAATATACGGACTGGGACATGGACACTAAAGGATACTTTACCGTTATATGGTGGGTTGGGCAAGAAGAAAAAGGTGAAAGAAGGAGTGGCATTAGCGGCGGATGATTCTGTAACAATCTACGCGGTCAAAGGCGGCAACACCCAAGAGTTCTGGGCTTATAATTCTTTTTTTGATGTCTGGGTCGAATTAGAGACTTTGCCACGTGGACCAAGCAATAAGCGTATCAAAGCTGGAGGTGCCTTAGCTTTTGCGCCGAAATGGTGGAAAGGCAGAGGTGAAGGTGAAATCTATGCTTTAAAAGGTGGTAACACGGTTGAATTTTGGAAGTATGAAGCAACTGGGGAACCGCCAACATTCGCAGCCCAAGCCGAAGCAAGTTTGGTAAATCAAAAATTTGCCACACTAAGAATCATTCCTAATCCGAGTAATGGCAATTTCACGATAGACTATAACTTAAAGTTAGAAAAAGACATTCGGATAAAAATTTTCGATATAGCAGGTGCCTTAATCCGGGAAGCCATAACTAAGCCCAAAAGCGACCAAATCAAACTCGACCTCAAAGACCTTTCCCAAGGTGTTTACATTTTAAGACTCGAGAACGATAACTACTGGCTGTCACGAAAACTAATAATCCAAAAGTAAAAACATTTGCCGGGCGGCAAAAACCGCCCGGCTCCTTTTTCCATAATAAAAATAACTCAATTATTACTTAACGGTTAAATTCAATTTCTGGATAAACCGATTGTCAGTACTCGTGACACGATGAAATGAATACTATTTGACTTATTAAAATTTAATCTTAAAATTTTATAGTGCAAGTGTTTAAAAATCGGAGGTTTAAAATGCTCGGATTTTTTTTAAATTTATTATTGTTGTTTTTATTCGTTGCTAAATTAGCTTTAGCTCTTCCTAATTACACTGGCTATTCAGGTGCTCCCGGAACTGATGGAACGTGTGCTGGATACTGCCACGGCTCAAGTGGTGGCACAATTGTGGTCGAAGGTTTTCCAACTACTTATCTCCCTGGTCAGTCTTATGTCGTTAAGGTCAAACATAGTGGTGGTTCAAGAATCTCTAATTTCAATGCTTCGGTCCGAGTCGGAACCGGCACCGCAACAGCAGGAACAATTACGGCTGGTTTAAATACGGCTACTTACAATACCGGTCAGGAACCAAACGGAGTTCATTTCTCATCTTCGAATCGCGACTCAGGTAATTTTACCTGGACCGCACCTGACCCTGGAGTAGGAGAAGTTCGACTATATTTAGCCGGAATGCAGAGTTCATCTTCCAGCGGACCAAACACTGTAATTACACTAAGCGCAAGCCATGGAACCGGGTTGAACGAAGCCGATACTAAGATTTTATCAAAGCTATCCTTAGAAATAAAACCTAATATTATTGATAAATTACTCCGATTGAAAATAAATATTTCGAACAAATCCCAAGCACAGCTTCAGATATTAGAGCAAACCGGACGCATAGTTGCAAATATTAAGATTCCTGACGCTAACGAAACGACCCAGACTATTAATTGGAAGCCCTTTGATAAAGAAGGTAAGCGGTTGTCCGCTGGTGTTTACTTTGCTTCACTTGAATGTAAACAAGAACGGTTAATTCGAAAGTTCACAATTAAGAGCCGTTGATAGCCCGGTCTATTCCTACTATAATTTTTGTCTTTAATTAAATAATCGGCTATCATTAATTTCAAAGGGGGTGAATAATCGGAGTTCGCCAATGGGTTAGTTGGCTCGGACCCTTATTATTAGTCGGGTTCATCTTTTTCTTCGCGATTACCAGTATTGTCAGTCCAAAAACTACCCAATCAGTAGTCAGTTCGGTTTGGTTTGTCGGGATTTTACTGCTGATTGTAATTATCGGTCTTTTTACTAACTTATTTTTACCGGAAAAACGAGCCTTGCGCAAATATGCCAAAATTGTCATTCACTTTGGGTTACTTATCGGTTTGATTGGAGTTTGGTTGAATCAAAGCCAAAAAACGAGCGGATACCTTTTCCTTGAATTAGCCGGTGGTACCAAAAACTTCTTTCTCAGCAAAAATTTTCAGTCCATTAATGAAATACCATTTTCACTCCGATTAGATTCGATAAGGACTAACCAGCAAAAAGGGTTTGAGCCCGCCCCAATCGTTTGGCTGCAAATTAGCTCAAATAATCAAAATTCGGTTCAGAAATTGACCTATAACCAACCACTCTATCACCAAGGTTGGCAGATGCTTTTATCTAATTTGGTTGAGCCTGGTTTTCCCCTTGATTATGAATTATCAAGCGATGGTCAAACCTTTTCGCTCTTGCATAACCAGCATCTTGTTTTACCAAATTACAAAAAAATCTGGAGCTATGGCTATGACTCGGAAATGAAACGAATTAATTTATTAATTGGAGACCGGTCCGAATGGCTTGGTATCGGCGATACTCTACGATTCGATAAATCTGAAATTGTTCTCCAATCAATCAATTTTGCTTTACACCAGGGCGTGATTTTATTAGTAAAAGATATCCGGCTTCGGTTTATTATTTTTGTTGGATTCGGTTTGATGCTGGTTGGGCTAATACCAGTTCTTTTTACGAAAAAGAAGCTATGAATCAATTATTATTACTATATGTAGCTATAGTTTGTTATGCAGCAGCTGGAATTACGGCGGCATTTACCCAAGCCACAAAATATCAAAAATTAGCCTGGTTGAATATGACCTTATCGTTTATCGGAATTATAAGTCAGTTTTTATTTACAATAATTCGTTCGAAGGCTAATGGATTTCTGCCTTTTGCTTCACGGTTTGAGGCGCCGGTTTTGTTCGCCTTCGCCATACAAATAACTGGATTGATATTTTATACCATTAAGCGTTACAATTTGGTTAAAACCGTAACCGACGGGTTTTCTGTAATCTTAATCGGTGTCGCTCTTTTTGCAATTGGTTTTACCCCTGGAAAAAATTTAAACCCGATTCTCAATAGTCCATTTTTTGCTTTTCATATTTTGATTTCCTTTGTCGGCTACGGAGTAATCATCACTGGCTTAGCCTGGAGTATTGTAGCATTGTTTAATAACCAGATGAGTAATGATACTTCTATTCCGCGCCGAATTGCTATCACCAGCCTTTTATTGCTTGGTACAGGTATCTTGATTGGTTCGCTATGGGCGGATAATTCTTGGGGCAGATACTGGTCATGGGACCCCAAAGAATCTTGGGCTTTATTTACCTGGGCAATTCTTATGCTATATGTACATATTGCACAACGGTCAAATCGTGCTTGGTTAACCGTTTTGTTTTTTGGCTTAAGTACAATTGCGATGATATTTACGTTTATTGGAATAAATCTATTACGATTGGGCTTACACCGTTACTAACAATACGTTATTTTTTTGAACGTGCGCGCAATTTTTTTGCCGCAAAATCTAATGCTTCTTTAGCCGAAGCTTTGCCTAATGTCGCTGGTTCTAAACCGTCTTCAATCAAAATCTTTCGACCTTCAAACCAGGCTTCACCTCTGGGCTCAAAAACGGCAGATTCAAGCTGGTTATAAGCTTCTCTTAAGCCGGACGTTTGGTCAATCTGTTCGCGCAGTCGAGTGACATTAAGCGAACTTTTCTGAATCGGCACATAATAAGTACCTAATGACCAGCGTATCTGGTTCTCGGGATTGGTGAACCATTTGATGAATTCCCATGCCACAGCTTTTTCTATTTGCTTAGCCGCCTTGAACATTCCGATATTGGTGCCATAAATGATTGAGGCAGGTTTATCCCAAATTGGTAAGGGTGCCATTCCGATTTTAAAACTTTCGACCCCCTTCATTAAAGCACGTCGTGCGCAACTGAACGGAGTCATTGCTAACCTTCCAGCTAAGAATTCATCGAGCAGGTCAGCCCCGGTTCGACTACTTTGAACTTTATCTTTATAAATTAAACCAAGTTGGAATTGGAGAACTTGTATCGCTTGTGAGCTATTAAAAAATGGCTCTCCCCTACCTTCATCAAAAAGCTTGCCTCCTTTTTGGTATAGCATCGAAGCAAATACCCAGATATCGGTTCCACCAGCGGTTGGAGCAATTAGATTGCCATCTTTGTCTTTTAGATTTTTAAATTTAAAGCAAACTTCACGAAACTCATCCCAGGTTTTAGGAAACTCCTTAATTCCAACTTTTTGGAATAGTTCAGTATTATAATAATAGACCGGCACACTTTTGTTGAATGGAAAGGTAATTATTTTACCATCCCATGTATTGTTTTGAATCAGCACCGGCCAGATATCGTTGAATTCGTTTGGCGTTAGCCCTTTTGACCCCTTAACATAACTCTCAAGCGGTTCTAAATAATCGTTTCTTAAAAGCTGGGTTGTCCAGTTTTCATACATTTGGGCGATGGTTGGTGGTGCATTAACGGCAGCTGCGCTCATTAGCTTTTGGGCAAGGGTATTATAATCCGCCATTCCGACCAATTTTATACGAATGTTCTTATGGGTTGACTCAAAATCAGCAGCCATTGATTTAAGGATTTTCTCGACATTGCCACCCATCGCATGCCAAAAGGTGACGTCGACTTTGGTTGTTTTTTGCCCACAACCAATAATCAATGCTATTATAATGAATAAAGTGGATAAAAATTCACGGCACATAATTGAATTTTAATTGCGCAAAACTAAATGTCAATCTAATTTACCTGAAAATCGTTGTAATCGCGACTGCTGATGACTTTATCAGAAATCCTTGATTCTTTTCTTGACCATTGGGGAATTCATCATAAAATGAAGAGTGCAAAAATATAAATGGCGAATCGGAATTGGCTTTGATTCACACTCCTTTACCAAAAACCGAAAATTGATTTTAGGTGGGGTTGAGATACCTTTTGATAAAGGTCTTTTGGGTCATTCCGATGCCGATTTACTGAGTCATAGTATTGCCGATGCGATTTTAGGTGCTTGTGGGCTAAAAGATATTGGGAATTACTTTCCGGATACCGACCCAAAATATAAGGATATTTCAAGCCTAAAAATTCTGGCTCAGGTGATGAAAATGAGTAAAGCTAAAGGATATAAAGTAATTAATATCGATTCTATACTAATCTGCCAGCACCCTAAAATCAGTCCGTATGTTGATAAGATGAAAAACTCTCTTTCAAAAACACTAAAAGTTAGCCCGGATTGTATCGGCATAAAAGCAAAGACAACTGAAGCATTAGGTTTTGCTCAAGTAAAATCAGGCATCGCCTGTTATGCGGTAGCTCTTTTAACCAAAAGCTAAAGTGATTCCTTTAAGAGACGATATTCATTCTCAGAAAAGACCAATCACGACCATCGCTCTTATTGTCCTCAATGTTACAGTCTTCATTTACCAGTTGTCCTTGGGTAAAGAAGGGAACGCCTTTATTTTTACTTTCGGAATGATTCCGCGCGACATTGTTACTGGGCATAATCTTTATACTCTTTTTAGTTCTATGTTTGTACATGGTGGTTTCTTCCATATTATTGGTAATATGCTTTATTTGTGGATTTTTGGGGACAATGTTGAAGATGCCTTTGGTCATATTGGGTTCTTAATTATGTATCTAATATCCGGACTGGCTGGCAGCGGAATTCATATCTTGACTGCCATGAGCTCTAAAATTCCAACAATTGGTGCTTCGGGCGCGATCTCCGGAGTTTTGGGCGCTTACTTTATTCTTTATCCGCGAGCGCAAGTCCTTGCCCTAATACCAATTTTCTTTTTCATCAGAATCATGGCTTTACCCGCCTTTATTTTCTTGGGTTTCTGGTTTTTACTTCAGCTTCTCTATGGCTCGGCGGGTGGCGGCTCTGGGGTCGCTTTTTTTGCCCATGTTGGAGGATTTGTCGCCGGTGTCTTGCTTGGACTTTTAGTACGAAATCGAATTCGCCAGCGCCGAATTCGCTATGAAATTTATTAACATTATCATCAATTGTTAAAATCGTACAATAGAGAATTCCTGATTATTTCAATTGTTATCGTCATTATTCAGCTCTTTTTTGCAATACCAGTGTTTCAGAATATAAATCGTGCACTTTTACCAATAGCAGATGCATTACGTTACGACCATTTAGCCCGCAATCTTATTGAGCATCATACATACTCAAGAGATACGGTTCCCCCCTATCACCCAGAATCGTTTGTCCCGCCTGGTTACCCAGCTTTTGTTGCTTTTGGTTATTCGATTTTTGGTAAGAACCCAAACCCTATAATCTTGATTCAAATTCTTCTTTCTTGCGTTATTGCAGTAATATCATTTCTTTTTGCCTTTCAATATACGCAAAAACGAAATATTGCCTTTATTTCAGGAATTCTGTTTGGCTTAAGTCCAAATTTTGCGTTTCATTCAACTAAACTTATCAGTGAATCGCTATTCACATTATTTTTGATTTTAGCTTGGTATCTTATTTTACTTGCCTTTAAAAAGAAGCGAAATGGTTATCTATATCTGGCTGGGTTTGTCCTTGGCTTAGCTACTTATGTTAGAACTATCTCAATTTATTTCCCGATTTTGATAATGATAATTTTTCTAATCTGGCAAAAGAAAATCGGTATCCGTTCTATTACAATCATCGGTTTCATTCTGATTTACTTTCTAACCTTGTGTCCATGGATTATTCGTAATACAATCATTTTCAAAAAACCGGTTTTTGCTACTACCGGCGAATGGAATATCTTTCTTTATAATGCATCGACGGTAATCGCCAGTGAAAAAAATATCGATATTTCTGATGCTCAAGATACGATTTGGTCAGATGTCCAAAAGATTTTTGCCAGGAAGTCCCAATTAGACACGACCAATGATGTAATTAGGGCGCAATTAGCTTCTCAAGTTGGTTTAAAATATATTCTGCGGTCACCATTCACCTATGCCAAGATTCACGGCACAAGTTTCCTGTTAAACTTTATTGTTCCAATTGGAATCAGCCCATTAATCCAATATATTACTGCTAAACCTTTAACCGATTTAAAGATGAGACCAAGAGTAATGCAAGATGCATTGGCTTTATTAGCTCGAGGTAAAACAGAGCAAGCGGTTAATTTGGTGTTTAAAGAAAGATTTTATAACCTCTCCCCTATTGGATTTTTGATTCTATTCTGGGCAGCAATATTTCAGTTATTCATCATGATGGGTGTGATAATTTGCTTGATACGTTTCTTCAAAAAGACATATTACTTATTAATTCCAATAATTTATTTTACTCTTGCTACCGGTCCAGTTTGCGATGCTCGTTTGCGGGTGCCAATCGAACCTTTACTTATCATTCTGGCTGCTATTGGCTATTTCTCTCTGAATTGTTATAAAAAATTGGTAAATTCAACGAAAGGAGAATAATGATATTTCTAATTTCTATTCTCTGGGTAGTAATTCTGTTTTTGGTTGTAATCTTAGTTAAACGCAAATATAAAGTTTAAAAATCAATTTACTTTGAAAGAAGAGGAATTTCAGAGGTCAATAAGAGTGCTAATCTCTTATTTATTTACAAAATCGTTTCCAGGATCACTTACCTAATGACTTACTGAATTGCTTTCTAACTTCTTCAGTAAGTAATCAGTTAACTAACTTCCTGAGCGTTCCCCTAAATTGCTTCCTATTTAACTTCCAAAATCGCTCCTTAAATTACTTAGGAAACAGCTCTCGGAGCTACTCAGAAAACTACCCCCTAAGCCGCTCCCCCACTATACCCTAACCTAAGAAAGAATTGGAATAATCATTGGTGTAATAATAGATTAAAACATTTTTTGACCCAATTTTTATTTAATTTATATATAAAGTTATATAAACCTTTTAAACTCAAAAAGTTAATAATAAAGTTTTGCAAATGGTTGAAGCTCAAACTATAATAGATTGATTTATAGGTATTTTCGGTTAAGTATACGGTTTTTAAAGGCTTAGTCTTTAGGTATGAAACGAAGCGATAATGAAACTCTTTCCGATTGCCCCAAAAGACCATAGGACAAATAGACGGCATCAATTACTAATTGGAGCGCTGGTGCGAGTTCATATTCATAACCAATACCAAAGGAAAATCCACTCCCAAAACCGAGATTGTAACCCGTCTGATAACCAGCTCGAACCGCCAGCCATTGGTTACTACCCTTGATTTTCATAATACTGGTAAGTTTAACTTTTCCTTCGGCGCCAACACTAACAGTTGGTAGATTATCCGAATAAACTGAGACGTCAGAAGCAATTATTAAACTATGTTCATAAATCGGGACCTTTCCCGCTGCACCAATTCGTAAATTGGTCGGTTGATATTCCAAATTCGAGATGAATTTACGAGGTGTGCCGAAATGCAAAAGCGAAGAACCCAAATAGAAATATTTGGCTAGTGAATAGATGATTCCAGCATCGATTGAAACCGCATAAGAAGTAAAGCTATCGAGTCGGCTGCCTAAAAATTTTATCGCTCCGCCGAAAGCAAGATTCTCTATTGGATTGAAAGCTAAGCCGGGTCCAATCAGAAAATCGGAAATCGGAAAACTACCTTCTTCCCGACCGGTTATCGGGTTGCGCCGAGTATCAGATGCGGTTAAATAGGACCCGGCTAATCCAGCATTAATGAATTTGCCTAAAGGTGTTGAGATACCGGCGCCAGCGTAAGTGACCGATTGGAAAAGGTCCATAATCATTAAAGTCCCTTGAAATGATTCACTCATTCCAAGACCAGCCGGATTCCAGAACAGCGCATTGGCATCATCCGCTACAGCGGTATAAGCACTACCCATTGCTACCGGTCTTGCTCCGACCCCTAATTTCAGAAATTGAAAACCGGTAGTGCCGGGTTGGAAAGTGAGACCAATCACTATCACAGGAAAGATAATGCTAAAAGTGGTAGCCGCAACCTTTAGGTTGCGTTTCTTCTCGTTTCGCTCGAATCGAGCGGCTACCTTATTCCTAAAAAAACGGATATTTCCCAATTGCATTATATAGTATTAAAGGTTAATTGATGTGCTGGCAGATAATCGGCTATTGACTAACTCAGCATTTAATTTCACAAAGAATATTTTGAAACCCAATCCGATGTGCCAGCCTAAGACAAATTTATTGAAATTTTCTTCGCTTTGGTTTATATCATTTCGGTATTTACCTGAAACATAGCTTGGTAACAGACCGACGGTCAGAAAAGGGGTGAATACCGATATCTTCTTTAAGCCCACCAATGACAAATTAAAACAATGAATATTCTTGTAATTAAAATTATAATAGGGATCGCCTGGAAAATATTCAATCGAGGCTAAAGTACCGTAGCCAAAACGAAAGATAAGGGAATTCGAGAACTTCGGTATCAGATTAAATCCAATTGTCACTAACGGAACTGCCTTATTCGTATTACTCGTCTTTGGGTAAAATCCAAACTTGAGATAAGGTAGAAAACCACCTCTTTTTACCGCGATATAACCATTAAAAGAAGGAGTCCGGACAATATCATCATAACGCACGAGTTTATAATCTGAGTAAATACCCTCGACACCAAAACTTAACAGTTTAGAATCAGCAATGATTTCAGTACCGCAAACTAAATAGCTAAGATGAGGCGTTGTTTCCTTTAGAAAATTATCGATGCCCGGCTGATTCTGAGTTATGATTGCTAATATTAAAAATAAGTTCATAAAATTAGTATATGATGAGTTATGATTATGTCAAGCTTTTGTCCAGAATTTTCTAACAGCTTGACTTTTGTAGAATTAGGATTAAGCTAATATATGGAAATACCAATCCCATACGGCGAAGAAAAGTTAACGCTTAGAATACCTGACCTAAATCTGCTTGGTGTTGTTAAACCCGCCTCGCTATCACCTGCCGAGAATATCAATGTTCAGAAAGAAAAAATAGTTAAAGAGTTAAAAGAGTTTTTAGCCAAAGCCCACACGGTTTTAGTTATTGTAAATGATTATACAAGACCAACTCCTAATTCGGATATTTTAAAATTAATTGAAGAAGAATTAAAGGAACACGATGTGCAATTTATTGTTGCTTCTGGTTCGCATCGGGCACCAAATGAAAAGGAATTTAAACAAATCTTTGGCAATTTTTATGAATCTTATAAAGACAAAATTGTTGTTCATAATGCCCGAGATAATGTCTCGTTATTTTTCTTAGGTAAAACAAGTTTGGGCATACCGGTTTGGTTAAATAAAGCAATTCTTTGGGCGGATAAAATTGTTACGATTAATTCAGTCGAACCTCATTATTTTGCTGGGTTCACCGGCGGCAGAAAATCATTCATTCCCGGCATCGCCGGATTAGAGACAATAACCAAAAACCACAAACTTGTGTTAAATCCAAAAGCAATAACCTTGAATCTTAAAGGCAATCCGATTCATGAGGATATGACTGAAATCGTAAAAATGGTACCAAAGGAGATATTTTCAATTCAGATTGCGCTTGACGCTGACCATAAAATTTTTTCTCTTAAATTTGGTGATATATTTAAATCATTTTATGATTCAATCGAAGATGCCAAAAAGATTTTCTGCGTTCCGATTAAGGGAAAAACCGATATCGTGGTTACGGTAGTTCAACATCCCTATGACGTTAATTTTTATCAATCCCAGAAAGCAATGGAAAATGCTAAACTGGCTTTAAAAGACCAAGGCATTATTATTGCGGTATCAAAATGTTTTCAAGGCGTCGGGGAGGATGATTTCGTTAGATTCCTTTCGTCTTACCCAAGCCCAGCCCAGGCACTAAAACATATCGAGAATGATTTCAAAATCGGTTATCAAAAAGTCGTAAGATTGTCATTACTTTTGAGTAGCTCGGAAGTATGGACGGTTATGGGAATTGAAGATAAAACAGTACAAAGTGTCTTTATGACGCCATTTCACGATATTAACCTTGCTCTCCAGAAAGCACTGGAGAAAAAGGGGGCGAGTGCCAAAGTCTTAGTTTTGCTTGACGGTAGCCTTACCGTGCCTTTAACTAATTGATTATATTATTTGTTTATTTTCTTATTGAAACTTAACAATCTTCCTTGTCTCTTTATATCTTTCTGATTCTAATTGAATGAAATAGATACTGGCAGGGAGGGTTTTACCTGAATCATCTCGCCCGTTCCAGTGAATATTGTGCGAACCGGTTTCTTGTCGGCTGTTGACCAACAAACTAACTTCCTGCCCAGCACTATTATGGATGGCTAATTTCACTGTAGAAGGTTTTGTTAAAGTATAAGTTATTCTTGTGTCAGTCTTGAACGGATTAGGATGTATCTCTTTTAGTAATGACAGTTCCAAACTCAACGGATTTCTATCTTCTTCAATCCCAAGACCTCTTGAATACCAGACATCATCATGATAGTTGTAGAGATAACCTCTACGTCTCCCGAGTACCCACATTTTATTCTCAAATACAACCGAGGAATGCCATTCTCTTGCTGACCATTCCGCTGAATCATTTGCACAAGTCCAATTTACTCCATCGGCAGAATACCAGACATCGTTTTTTGAAATATTATCGTATCCTCCAATGACCCATAGCTTATTATCAAAAATAACTGATGAAGCACAATGTCTTGGTGACCAGCCAGCAGAATTGGTTGCGCAAATCCAGTTCACTCCATCCGATGAAAACCAGACATCGTTTCTAAGGTTTCCATCATTTCCACCGAGAATCCAGATTTTATTATTCAAGATAACTGATTGAAGTCCCCACCTACCTGACCATCCAGCCGAATCAGTTGCACAAGTCCACTCCATTTGGGCGAATAAGAAAGCAGGAAATAGAGAGCAGAAAGCTGTAAGAAGAAGTAATATTGCTTTCTCCTTATTTCTGTTTGCTCTTTTTGTAAGAATATAATTGTTATTCATTGAAACTTCCTTTTATATTATAAATAGTTGAATTTCATAATGATAATTTAATCCAACTGAACCGATTGTCAATAATTTCTTTGCGTTACTTGTGGCTTATTACTTGTGCACTATTTATCCTCAATTACCTTTCGGTATTTATTTAAAACGAATTCATCAGTCTCTTCGGTCATTTTTTGTTCCAAAACCGTCCGGGTTGGCTCATCAATTAGCTTGCCTAAACCTTCAACAGCTAACCCGCGAATATAAGGGTCAGAATTATCAATAAATCCTAAAAGCATCTTTCGAACTTGAATCCTTTCTTTACGTTTTTCTATGGTATCGAGCTTTGAAGCGATTTCGGCACTGGCGCGCAGGACATGTGCTAAGGTAGCCGTAACCTTTAGGTTGCGATTCTTTTCTTCTCGCAGGCTAAAGCCTGCGGCTACCGATTGGCGGACAGAGACATGCCCAGTCCCTACATAATCTAATAAGGAAGGCAAGGCAGAATCACCGATACTGACTAATGCCTGTTCAGCCGCCGAACGAACCGTGAAATAATGGTCATCAAGCGCTGAAATTAATCCCGGAACACTTCTTGGGTCCTTGAGTTTGGCAAGAGTCCAAGCGGTATAAATTCTAGTTGGTTCATCCTTATGTTTGAGATAAGGTAGAATATCTGGGACGATTTTCCTTTCGCCAATATCACCAAACGCTGAAATTATCCATCTCGGGCGATTTCGTTTATCTTTCAAAGCAAGCAGTAACGAGTCAATAGCATCTTTGGCTTTAATCAGACCTAAGAGATAAATTGCATTTGACCGGGCATAACGTCGGTCATCGTGCATCGCTTGGTAGAGAAATGGTTTTATCGAATCGGGCAAAGCTTTTGCCAGGTCTTCGATTACTTGCAATTCGAGTCCATCCTTAGTTGCCATCTTCTCTTTTACCACATACCTCACCGCTTCCATTCCCAAATTGACAAACTCTTTCCGTGCCTTCTTCACTTTGGTTATCGCTTCTCCAACTTGCCAAACTGAGGCATCTCTGAACACATCGGCAACTGGTCGCTTGATTGTATCTGGTTTAACCTCTTCTTCTTTCTCTTCAACCACTTTCGCGGCACCGGTTAAATCGATTCCAGCGCCGTAAGTTCCTTGAGTCCAGTAATTGCGGTCTTTACCCGGACTCCCTTGCACATAGACATCCCTTCCCGATAAATCGAGAAACACACCGGCTCCACCAAATCCTCTTGCCCAATTGGCAATTCCCTGACCAAAGTCTTTTTCGGTCGTCATATAGCTATCATTACCTTCGGCATCAAGAAATAGTCCAAATGAATTGGTTAACCCAATACCCTGACCACCACTAACTGAATAATAATCGTTTCCTTTACGGTCAATTAGAATTCCAACTGATAAATCATGCCCTTCTCCCTGACTCGGTCCAAGTCTTGAGTAGTAATAATCATCACCCTCCCGGTCAATTAAAATTCCGACTGAGAGGTGAATTCCAGCGCCCTGGGCATATTCGGAAGCTGAATAGTGGTCTTGTCCTGAACCGTCATAAAGGATTCCTAAAGAATACCAGTAACTGCAGCCTTGGGTAAAGACATCGCCATTGTAGAAGTCGTTACCTGATTTGTCGTAGAGAAAACCGATGCCACCGGAAGCATCCGGTCGCCAGCCAATTGCGAAGCCTTGGGAAAAGGAACGATAGTCTTTGGGTAAAAGTGGATGGTGAATATACTTACCACCGGCATAATAGACATCATTACCAGCTAAATCGGAAAGCAAGCCATAGCCCCAGATTGAAGCAAATCCCTGGCAATAGTCATAACTGTGATACACATCTTCGCCATTTTTATCAACCAGTATTCCTAATCCAAAATTACCTGCACCTTGAGCATAATAACCGGCTTGGTAAAAGTCTTTACCTTCATAGTCAACTAGAATACCAGTGCCGAATAAAGTTGCTCCTTGCGAATAATGGCAACCTCGATAAATATCGTCACCTTTCAAATCGAGCAGAATACCGCAACCAAATATGGATGAACCAAGATTAAATAATTTCCCCCCCACCTGTTTTCCTCCCCCACCTGTGGGGGGAGGTGAGGAGGAGGGGGATGCATCATAAACGTCATTCCCATTTAGGTCAATACAAACTGAGAAAGGATAGGAAAGAACGCCAATTGCACCGCCAGTTCTTCCTTGATACTTATCATTACCGCCCAAATCGATAATCAAGGCAAAATCACCATCATAGACATTATCCTCTTCACTGCCGATAACAAATTTGCCCATTTCCGTTTTTTGATAATAGTAAACTCCGCCTTGAACTCCCGGAATTTCGAATTTCGAATTTCGAATTTTGAATAAAGAATCTTCAGTTAGAATCGATTTTACTTTATTCGCTGCTAAAGCGATAGCCATACCAGAAAGTGCTAATGCTCTTCGGTCGAGTTTTGGCACGATGGCAAGTATCGTATCTCCGGTAGTCTTTGGACTCGTATCAACTTCGATACCAAATTCTCGGTGCAAGGCACCTTTCAAATAATGTTCGGAAGAATCATCCTCGTCACCCCAAAGGATTGGTGCTTGAATCAAAAGCTTGGTTATTTCGTCATTACTCATTTTCTTGATTGCTTGTTTCAGATATTTATCGCCAACTTCAAATGCACTTGATATTAAAGACAGAGACTGTTGTAGAACTTTTGGTAGATTGGTATAATTATTCTGAGAAGGTCGAGACTTGGAAGTCTCTCCTACACCTGTAGGAGGGGTTTCCAAACCCCGACCGAATTCTGCTCTGGCTATCTCCCGATTAAGTAACACTGTATCTTTTGCACTGATTGGAATATCAAGTTGCTGGGCTTGATAGAGCAAAAGAGCTGGAAAATTATCCGAAAGCGCATTAGTAATATATTTTGCCGAATCAGCATAATTTGGGGTTCTCAGCGGATGGTCTAAAAGGTCTTTGACAACTTTCAGCATAAAGATTGTATCAGTCGCCCATTTCTTTTCAAATCCCAATTCATTCGGCTCAATGCCTTGTGCATTAAGTGCCTGGATTACATATTTCATTTCTGAATCGGGTAAGGATGGTTCAAACTTCTTTGTCGTATCGGATTTTGACAGTCCGAGACTGATACTAATAATCAAAGACAAACCGAGTCCTATAATACAAATTCTATCTTTCATAAAAACCATTTTGTCTCCTTCTTGTAATGCAGATTAATGATTACAGCGATTTTAGACCGCTTGCAGCGATATTTCAAAATCGCCGTTATCTTATTTTTTATAACCGTAATCAAACTATCGAATCCTAATTCTTATTCTTAATTGTCTAGAACCACGCAAACATGTATTCATTAAAATGGCAGGGCTACTCAGGCGGACTTTATATTGTGTTGTAAAAGCACTAATATTGATTCTATTGATATCGTTTTGCCTTCGATTCCTATCACGTTTGGCGTGTTATGTGCAGTAATACCATTGCTTTTATCTCTCCGACAACTCCCAAAGTTCTGTAACGATGAACCTTTGGAAATCTTTGATTTGTTCTTTGAGTCGTTCGTTTTTTATCATTTCAGGTCGAGGGTCTACGTAATAAACACCGTCAAGTTTGTTAAGAGCAATTGTGTAGCCAAGAAAATGATTACTCTTGAATGTTGAATTGATGCCGAAAATGCTATCACCCCTTGTAGCTCTCTGAACATCGTGGAGAAAGATGGCGATTACCGGAATGTCTCGTCCGAGGAGCTTGGTGAGAAGATACTTGTCAAGAAAAACCTTGTCTATCCTGTCCTTGCTTGTTGTTTTGACAGAACCGACAATTTCGGAGTCGTGGATATACTTTGTTTCGGATGCTATGACTGCCTTGTCTCTTGAGAAAACTAAATCAAGTTCATACGACATCTCATAACTAGGGTACCCTGGGATTGGAATAGTTATCGTTCGAGGTTCGCAAACGATGCCAACCCGTTGGATAACAAGTTTGATAAGGTTTTCAAAGAGTTGCCCAACTCTTTTTCTGGCAGTGTTCGGATTATCAAATGAGTCCGTTATGCAGCCAATGCATTGTTGCACAGTGTAAACAACTTTGTTTATCTTTTGGGATTCGAGAAGTGATCGATAAGATTTTTTCTCAAGAACTTTGCTCTGCATTTTTCGGACATCGTCGAGGAAAGAGAGAAATCGTTCAAAGCTCTTGCCTAGCTGGTCAGGATCTTCAATAAAGAGATTAGTGTTCAGCGGACGAGAGATGCGATGAGAATACTTCGCACCGTATTGGAAGAAAATGTAACTCTTGATGCTTGGTGAAACAATTCTTGTCGGCTGGAGTCGAGGTATGAGGTTCAGAAAAGCGATTGCCAGCTTTGCGTACTCATCGATTTTCTTGAAAGCGGTTTTATCTCTAACACTCTCCTGTAAGTCTTCAAGAACATATTTCTTCATCTGATAGACATTCTTCGTTTTTGGTTTTCACGGTCATACCGGATCCATTTTTCAATGCTCCAAGGTTCGACTAGCTCAAGCCGTTCTATTGCAAAATCGCAGTACTTAATGGAAAGGTCGCATCCCATCCACTTTCGTTTTAGCTGCTCCGCACAGACAGCAGTTGTCCCCGAGCCAAGGAAAGGATCAATAACAAGGTCGCCAACATTTGAAGAAGCAAGGATGATTTTTCTAAGAAGTTCCTCTGGCTTCTGGGTTGGGTGCGTTGTCTTCTCGTGCATTCCATTGCAGGTGGTTGGAATCTCAATGACATCTTTAGGTTTTGCTCCGTTGGGATTAGGTTTCCAGATATGTTCATCATTCCCATTCCCGTATTGGCTTGTTTCAGCTTGTGGGTGACTGGGGTATTTCAGTGTGTGGTTGGAATAAGGAATCCTGATGTCATCGACATTGAGCTTGAATTCCTTGCTTTTACGAAAATGCAGAATACTCTCGTGCGAGCGCCCCCAATCGTTTCCCAGATTTGCCTTGTTCTTGTAATGCCAAACGATCCATCTGCAACCTTTGAAAAACTTCATTGCAGGAGCTTTGAGGTCAGCCAGAATTTCGGAAAAACCGCAGATGTAGAGAGTACCGTTAGGTTTCAAAACTTTGGAAGCCAGCTCAATCCAAGAAAGAGACCACTCGATATAGTTTTGGTGAGACTCGAAGCTATCCCATTCTGCTTTGTTAAGGTTGTACGGTGGATCAGCAAAAACTAAATCGACAGAAGATTTCTTCAGCGATTTCAGCCAAGCTATAGAATCTCCAATCCATACTTCACCGTTCTTGTGCTTGTAATAAAGAATTGGTTTGTCTGGTTTGTAAGAAGCGAAGTCAATATGTTGAACCTCGCCGTGACTCTCTGTTTGATCGAAAAAAGTTTTCTTCTCTTTCTTTCTTATGAATACTTCTGCCATTATTTAGACCTTACATTTTGAGTTCAAAAGGAATGTGAGATATTTCGAACTAATTGGTACTATTGCAAATAACTTGTTCATAAGCGAAGTATTTGTTTATTCTATCTCTGGTTGAATCGCCGGAACCTTTCGTTTTAATAATTTTCGTCATAGTTACCCTTACGAATCTCATTTAATCTTTCAACCTATTTTGCATATCACAATTTGCCATTTTTTAGAGCAAAAGTCAAGACTTCATTTAAGCTAAGATGTAACCACAAGATTACACAGATTGACACGAGAAAAGAAGAAAATCAGTAGACCGACACGAATATCTCTGTGGCTAAGGTCAAGTACCAAATTGTCTGCAAATTCATTCTCCAATAGTTGATGCTTCGGTAGTGGAAATACCAGCTTTTTGATCCCATTCTTCTAGCTCCTTTATGTCCAAATATGGTCTCTGACTCGCCCAC
>Ga0315274_10003995_pt1 | contig 21794 bp, 32 predicted proteins | sample YL17G02_20_MG_FD_203700 | JGI IMG/M metagenome (GOLD analysis project Ga0315274, IMG submission 203700) | Sediment microbial communities from Yellowstone Lake, YNP, Wyoming, USA - YL17G02_20 | ecosystem: Environmental > Aquatic > Freshwater > Lake > Sediment | place: USA: Wyoming | collected...
GATCTCCAGTAGCAGGATGTGGACGCCCGGTTCGTCGCCGTAGAGCTTGGTAGGTGCGCTGCTGATGACCCGCGAGTCGTCGGTGTAGGCCACGCCCTTCAAGGCGTCGCCGACAGCGCGCGTGAGCTTGTCGACATCCGGCGTAACGGTATGGAAGACGCGCTTGTGGGCCGACTTCGGGCGGGTAGAGATGAAGACCAGAGAGAGGGCGACGGCGCCGTCGATCGGTGGCCCTTCCCACTGCCACGCCACCATGTCCTTGATCGCCTGGCGCCACTCACTGACGTTGCGCGTCTTGCTAACGTAGATGGGTTGTCCAGTCCTCTTGTTGACGAACGCTTGCCCCGAACCTTGCGGCTGCGGGATGCCGTGTATGAACGCGCTGAACGTCCTTGCTGCCATCTGCGCCTCCGTGCTAGTCGCTCTTTTCATGGCCCGCCGGCTAGGAGACGGCGAGATGAAACACCGGCAGGAGAACCGGCGGGCCTATTCCTTATCCGCGACGAACCCCCTGCTGCTCTCATCCTTGGTTGCCATCGCCCATCCTTGGGCCAGGGGGCTCGTTTCGTCCTCTAGGACTCGTCAGGCGGGTTTGGGTTCACACGTCTTGCAGTACCCGCCCCCTACGGGGCCGTAGGCGCCCTGGCAGCACAGGCAGACCCCGACGGGCCTGTTGCGCTGCTTGGCTATCGCCTCGAAGCGGGCGACCTCAGACTTCAAGAGATGCTGGCAAGCCCTCTCTGAGGCTGGGCCTCGAGCAGGTTGAGGGGCGGGCCGGGCGGCTGTTGGAGCCCTCTGGGGAGCAGCAGGGGCGGAAGGCGTAACGTCCCTGTTCTCAGCGCCACGCCCGGCCTTTGCCCCTCCGTGTTGAGCAACAGCAGCGTCGGCTTCCGCCGCGAGTCCGTCGTCGCCATCCGTGTCCGCCGGCGGTGCGGCGGGGAACTCCGGTGGCGGTAGGTCGAGTCCTTGCTGCGTCGGTGCGACTGCTGGCGTAGTCGGCCCCTCGCCCTCCCCCTCCGCCGGTAGCTCCGAGGGATCGCCGCAGAACACCGCCGCGCCCCCCTCGTCCGGCTCAACGAGGTCGCCCTCGATGACTTCTGGCTCCCGGCCTTCCGGCAAGGCGAGACGGGTCCGGCTGGCGATCGCCTCTCGAATCGGCATCATGGCGAGTTCGAGGAACCGCTCGGCGTCGCCCTCTGCCGTCAGTTGGAGCACCCGGACGATCTTCTTCTTGCCCTCCACCGTGACCTCTTGGGGCACGAGACGCAGGATCATCGGCAGGCCGGCGATGCGCCCGCCGAACTGACCCTGGATCATCTCCAGCCAGCCCAGGATGTTGACCGTGCCGTAGTAGCTGCCAGTGTCGATCTGGTAGACGCCGAGCCGCGGCGCTCCGAGCACGACGACCTGCAACATCATCACCCGCCGACACTTCTTCGCGTCGTAGTGAGGGCAGGCATCGACGCCGTAGCCGCCCTCGCCGGCGCAGGGTATCTCGACCCGCTCGGTCTTCGCCGACGCAGAGGTGGCCCAGATGCCCGCCTGGACCTGCTTCTTTGCGCGCGTCCACGCCGCCAGGTCGACGACGGCGCTGGCTATCTCTCCGTCGCCCTTGCAGACGAGGCCGGTCCCGCTGCCGTAGGCCCGGTAGTACAGCGAAGCGACCTTGTCGATCTCGTTTTGCAGGAACATGACCCGGAGCTCCTGCGGCTTGGGGCCGATACCTTCAAGCGCCTGTAGCTCCGGCGGGCAGACGAAGTAGTCGACCGCTTTCGGCCGGAAGACGTCGGGCTTGCCCTCGACCGGCACCTTCACCCCGAGGTGTATCTTGCCGAGCCGGGGTAGGCGCCCCAAGCCCCTGTACTTCTGGATTGCCATTTCACGCCTCCGTTGTTCTCCGGCAGTCCGTGAACTTAGGATTGCCGACCGTGTTCAGGTGGCTTTGCAGGCACTCTATGACGCCATCGCCACCCGTGATCTTGACTGTGTACCGCCCGCCGGGTTCGGCGCCGACGATCTCGATGTCTTCCGCGCCGTACCTGGTTGCGATCCGACAGAGATACGGGTAGTCCTGTCGCCGCACCTTCACCCGTAGCGATGGGCTCACTCTTCATCCTCCGCCGCGGCGAGCGGCAGGTACTTCACCTGGAAGAAGCGGTCGGTCCGCGCCTCTGCCGCCTTGACGTTCCGCTCGACCCACTTCCCCGCGATCATCGCCACGTCCGGCACGAGCGCCTGCTCGACACCCTCGAACTGCTGGCCGAGTCGCTTCCGCAGCGCCTCGTACTCCGACGCCTGGGGCTTGAGCTCCAGCAGGCGGCGGACGTCCGTGATCACGTCCTCATCCGTTACCACTCCTATGTCCGCTGCCATCGCCAAGGTCGCGTTGCAGGCCTCGGTCTGGAAGAACGAGCAGCCGGGGCAGACGTCGGGGTCGCAGATGGGCTCCGGCTCCGTGCCGGCGGCGATGTGCGCGTTCACCCGCTCACACTGCTTGAGCAGTGTCTCGGCGTGGTCGTAGTCCAGCGGCACCGCGACCGGCTCCCACCAGCCCGTCAGACCGATGGGCAGGAGTATCCCCTCCTCGTGGCCGTCCAGCAGCTCGTAGATCATGAGCTGGCTGACCCAGTTGCGGACGCGCCAGTTCTTGTTGTGGATGATGTCCTGGTAATTGCCCACCCCCCGCATGAGGTTGGGGTGTACGCTCTTGACCTCGATGGGGACGTACTTGGCGTGGCCGTTGCCGTTGCCGGACGGTCTCGCTTCGAGGTCGGGACGGCCGGAGATCTGGTACTGCGCCCACTCCGCCGGGCGCTCGATGCTCTTCACGTCCCATCCCATCTCCATGATCATGCGGACGGCCAGCTTGCCGGTCTCCGTCCCCATGAGGAACCGCGCCTGTAGGCTCGGCGGGAAGGGCTTTTGCATGGCCCCCTTCGTCCGGCGCAGCACCAGGAAGCGGTCGCAAGGGTGGCCCATCTGCGAGGGGTTGTTCCACCGCGCGGTCGTCACGCTGGAGCGCGCCTGCATCATGTGCTCGAAGTCCGCACGTAGCCGGGCAGCGTAGAGTCCGGCCACAGGTTCGGTAGTAGTAGTCATGACGCCTTCCCTCCTCTTTTCAGTCCTCTACCTTGAGGCTTATGCTCACATAGAAGTTGTCGCTCAATGCGGCGACCAGCTTGTCGGCTGCCTGGGTTACAAAAGCGTCGCCGCCTGCCTTTAGGCGTGCCGCTATCGCTTTCCGGATATCCCCGCGCTTGGTATCGAGCCACTCACGGAAGACCTTGCTCGCCACCTCCCGGATCATGTTCTCAACCCCTGTCTGGAAGACGGTCTTCTTGTCGTAGCTATTCTGCTTGACCTTCATGGCCTCATCGACGACCGCCTTGACAAGGGCATCGGGGTTTTCCCCAAGCGCCTTCGCTACGGCCGCCCGAATGTGAGCCGCTACCACGTCTGGGTCTATCTTCACGGTCATTTCTGCCATCGTCGCCTTCCTTCCTCAGTTATCCGAGAACGTGTGAAACGCTCGCTCCACGCGCTCCCTGTCTATGCGGGTGAAGTAGTAGCTGGTCACTTGTGGGTAGCCGGGCATCGGAATGGTAAGAAGCTCAAGGATGGGGTGCTGCCGCCCGCACGGGTCTTCGGTGAAACCGACGACCTTCCCGTAATGCCAGGGCGCCGGCGCTCTCGCTTCCGAGTCGAGTACCCGCGCAAGTTGCCCCACCTTGAGGTCCGGGTCGCTCATCTCTCTGCCCTCTTTATGCCTGCTATGACTTCGGAACGGGGCGGAGGGCACCACTGGAACTGTAGCCAGGGGCCGATACCGAAAGGCCGGTATCCACAATCGCTGCCCCTGGCATGGTGGCCGTTCCCCCATCGAACCTTGAGGTTGCCTATCCGAAAGCCGCGCAGCCACATCGGACCATCACAGGTGCAGACCCCGCTCTCGTGATAGACCTTCATCTCTCTGCCCACTCCGCGTTCCAGTCTTTCAGGGTCTCCAGGATGTCGAAGCGGGGCATGAGGAACGCCGTCCGCTCCTCATCCGGCTGGTAGTGGTAGACCAGCTTCGTCTCGAAGACTGGCTCCTCACAGGAGAAGCGATGCAGGTAGTGGCCCGCCTGCGTCGCCCCGCACTTCGTACAGTTGGTGCGGTACTCGACGTGAATGGCCGGCCGCTCATCCCAGGAGCGCAGCCGGAAGTCGACCTGGATGTGGCCGTACATCTTCGCCATGTATTCGAGCGCCTGGAGCTGCTCCTCCGGCCACCGAGGTAGCACTACCGAGGGCCGTATTGGCCGCACAGCCCCGACCAGTGCCTTGTGCGGTGGTTGACCTCTCATGTTTCACCTCGCCTTCTTGGGGGAGGCCGCCCGGCCCGAGCCCTCGTTACGGGCGGCCCCCGTCTGATTAGCACTCTCTCTCGTTGGCTGGACAGAATCCTCGATAGGCTTCTCCCTTCCTACAGACGCGCAAACATGAAGAGATAAGACCTCCCCGGCCCGCGCAGAAGGCTTGGGATGAGCGGACCTTGCGGGCCGGGGCCGGGAAAGAAGACCGCGACCGCCGCTGGAGACTGGTGGTTGAGGTTGTCTCAGCGGCGGGGACGCGCGGGATGGGCCGATGCTTGTTGTAGGAGTCGGGACTTGTTAGACTAGGAGCCTTGGTAGCGTCTGCCTGGGCGGACAGGGCGCTTTCAGAATCGCAAGCGCTTAAACCTGGCAGGCAGAAGGTAGGGGGTTCGAATCCCCCCAGCTCCACCAACCTAGATGAAGCCGGAGGTTTCTGATGGTTGGTGTTTTCTTTCCCGCTCATCCCAAGCTCTCCAATCTGTGCCCCTTCATTTTACGCCTTGCACACAGTATGTCAAGGGGGTAATCCCCCTATTTTCTGCTGATTTCAAAAAGGGTGGCTAGACATGTTGACAAAACGCGGCCGACCTGCTACCGTAGGATCTATGAAGGATACAGCTCTTGGTCAATTCGTCCGGCGCCTTCGCATCTCGCAGGGTCTCACTCTGGAGCAGACCGCCGCTCGCGGGCAAGAAAAGGGCTATCCCTTGACCCTCCGGGCGGTCCAGGCCATCGAGACAGGCGATTCGGAGCGCCCACGGCGTGAGACCCTGGAAGGTCTCGCGGTTGCTCTCGGCGTGGATGTCGGTATGCTCGCCGTGAAGGTCTACGAAGCCCCGCCGAAGGTGAAGGCCGCCGTCTAACCCCGCCGTCTATCTTCGGGTAGACACACTCCCCGCCGATAATCTCATAGGGGTATGTGCATGGCACGCTCGACGTGGGCGGCCAGCACGGATGCCTACCGCCAGCACCTACAAACGCTAGGAAGGAGCCCGCACACAGTAGAGACGACGTTCTCGGCGCTGGGCAACTTCGCCCGCTTCTGCCGAGAGCACCGGCGTTGCCCTTGCCCTGAACTCGCTGCCCCGTGGCTTGCCTCCCTCTACGGCCTCTACGCCCGCTGGACCGTCCGCGGCTACTTCTTCGCCCTACGCTCTTTCCTCCGGTGGCAGAACGGGGATACCAATAACCCGCTATCTGGTATTCCCGCCCCGCAAGAGAGGGACGTTCCCATCCGGCCTTACTCGCTTTTCGAGCTCAGGCGGTTCCTCAGAGCCGCAAGGGATAGCCCTCGGGACACGGCCCTACTCTTGCTACTGATCGGCTCAGGAATGCGGGCCAGCGAGCTCGTAGCGCTTTCTGTGGGGGATGTGGACTGGGAGGCCGGCACTCTCCTCATCCGCAAGGGCAAGGGTGGCAAGCCCCGCCGCGTCGCCCCCGGCCAGCGGGCCCTCGACGCCCTTCACTCTTACATGACGGCCGAGCGCATCCGTCGCGGCTGGCTGTTTCCGGGGTTGAACGACGGCCACCTGCGCTCCGACTCGCTCTATCACCTGATCGAGCGGCTCGGCGCGAGGACGGGCATCGAGCACGCGAATGTCCACAGGTTCAGGCATTCCTTTGCCCACATGTTCCTTGAGGCCAGCGGCGATGTCGGCGATCTAAAGGAATTGCTGGGGCATAGCACGATCGCCATGTCGCTGCGTTACGCGCGGTACTTCGCCGCCGACCGCGCACTCGACGCCCAGCGCCGTTTCAACGACCGCTTGACGCGGGTAGTATAATCGCGCACGAAAGGGGGAACGTTATGTCTCGACTGTGGAAGTCCTGGGAGTCCTTGAGCAAGGGGGCAAAGTGGGGCTGGGCCGTCATCGTTATCGTCACCGTCCTGTTCGTTCTGCCCGTCACCTGCGAGGTGGGCAGAGCTTTCATTTTCGGTGGCCCTGGCACTAACGACTCCGGCTGGACGATTGAAAGCGAGAAAGCCTTCCTGCAAGGCTGTACGTTGTTTGGCACTGCGGATTCAGAGTCGACACGCATTTGTGCCTGCCTTCTCGTCGACATGAAACGCGCAGGCAGAAGCCCCGCAGACGCCGCAGAAATGAGTGAGGCCGCGTTGCATCAACGACCTCTCGCGTCTTGGGTAAGGCCCATCGTCGAAGGTTGCCGGTAGGCCCCTGACAACGGTTTGTCAGCCGCAGGGTAAAGGGTTAGCACCGCCCCCCCTATTGACTTTTCCTCCCAGCGTGTATAATGCGGACGTGCCGACCCAAACGCGTGTCTTCACGGCGTTCAGGCCCGACGTCCACATTAGGATGACCAATCACGACAACTGGCTCCAGTTAGGGCGCGCCTACCGCCAAGCCACAAAGATGCTCTGGCGGTTGGAACTGCGAGAGTTCCCTGTCCGCGCCGACTGGCCGCCCCTTCTCGGACAACATAGTGGCGCCATCTCTTCCCACCCAGAACGCGAAACCCTACGCCGCGCACAGGTCGAATCACGCTCCGTCATCACCCGGTTCCAGGCAACCCAGGCCCTCGAAATGCTCAAGCTCGTCGACCCGGAGGCCCATGCCGCCGTCTATCTCGTCGACGTCAAGCACTTCCGGCAGGACGCGGCAGCCGTGGCCCTCCACACGTATCGGCGCCACATCAACCGCCTGATCGATAAGGGGTGGGCGATAGTGGCAGAGTTCATTGAAGGTACGAAAGGAGACGACCATGAGAGTCAGGAAGGCCGGTAAGGGCCAGATCTTCCGCTGCGGTGTCGGACATCACTGGCCCGAGGCCCTGGTAATCGAGGGACAGGAGCCACCGCACCTCAACGGTACGTACTGTCTCCCCTGCTTCGGTATCCGGGTCGTCGGCCGGCTGGCGGTCCCCCGCGCCGATCTGATCGCAGACCCGTTCGGGCCGGTAGAGGCTGAGCCGGAGCCACCCAATGCCGAAGGACAGGGCGAACCGTCCATCGAAGGCGACCCGACGCCATCCGAGACGGCGGCAGAGGTCGGCATGGAGACACAGGAGGAACCCGTTGAGCGAGCCGAAGAAGTCCCCGAGGGCCAAGAGGCCGAAGCGGGGGCCGAAGGATTCGGACCCTTCGCCGCCCCCAGCACCGGAGACCCCGGAACCCCTCCCGCCGACTAGGGTTCCCGTCTCAAAGACGGTGCAACTCATCGCTGCGGCCACGGTCGGCTACGCCGTCGCAGTCGAGGGCTCCGGCGTTCTCCTGGCGACCGAGTCGCTGGAGTACACCCTGGCGATGGTGGCGGAGCTGTTCACGGGGCGCACCGTGGCACGGCTGGAGTTGGTCTTCGAGGACGAGGCGAAGGAGTATGTCCCGCCCGCAGGACCAATCGAGGCCGACCCCGGCGAGGAGCCTTGGCCGGAACCGAAGGAGTAGACGATGGCCGCAACCCCGCGGGACATGCTCCTCCTGGCTGAGATCGTCTATCCCACCATGCGGGCCTACCACCTCATGCCCCGCGACCGCGAGGACGACCTGGCCGTGTTCCTCTGCCACGGCATCCAGCTAACCAAGGTCCCGACATCACCCCTAGCTCAGAAGATGACGCCGGCACACCGCCGCGAGTACGCTTGCCCCGTGTGCCGGCGTCACTTCTCTCTGGGTGAACGACGTCGGGATCTGGAGATGCTCCTTGCCGCGGAGCGGACGGACCTTGCTTTCCTGATCGTGAGACGCGAGGGGATGGTTCAAGGATGGTACGACCCCAGTGTACCGCTCACGCTCGCAGAAGAGGCGCGTGTGGTCAGATACAAGAGCGGGGAACTCCTACCGCCGGAGCCGACGTTCGACTAGGCCGTCTTCTGTAGGTTCGCCCAGTTCCGCAGCGTCCACTTCCAGGTCGGCCAGGTGGCACCGGGGCAATCAGTGTTCATCAGGTCTCTGTGGCCCAGGATCGGCAGAGACCGCCCAGTTGGTGTTTCTGGGGTGATAGTGAGATACCGCAGCACCGCTACTCCTCTTGCTGCGCCGCAGATAGCGCGGACGCTAGGCATCGCGCTGTTGAACTCCCCCATGATGGCGACGCCGACATACTGGTGATTCTTGAGCTCGACGTGCGCCCCGAACGTCCGCCAGTCACGGCAGAGATAGAGCGCCCCCTGGTTCGGAGAGGCGACTGCGTGGTAGGGCATCCCGCCCCAGCCCATCGTAAGACCCTGCTGGTAGATCGCGTTCAGGCGTTGGGCGTCCTCGTCCAGCGTCGAGCCGTCGTAGTTCTTGTCGCCCTCGGCGAAGAACACCCCGTCGTTGTGAATGACCACGCCCACCAGCAGGACAGGATCGCGGAAGCGCTGCACCGGCCAGGGTCCGCCGTCCGTGAACGGGCAGGGCGCTTGCAGATCGGGGAAAGCGCAGCGCACGTCGACGACGGTCAGTCCGCCGATCTCGATCTTCTTGAACGTCCGCAAATCTATCGGCATGATGACCTCCCTCTCTATCCGTACTTCCCTTTGCCCAGGAAGTGAATCACCGCCCAGATGAGCAGTCCGGCGCCGGTCCACCAGAGCACGGGCCACTTGAACAGCCCCCATATCTGCTCGCTGAGGGTGTCGCCCTTCTCCTTGTCTCGGAGCGCCCAGACCTCCAGCCCTGCCCCGACCGCCGCCCAGCTCGCCCACGCTATCTTGAAGGCGCGAGTGGACACGGTTATTCCTCCCCGTCTTCCAGGATGTCCGCCAGGTCGATGCCGAGAGTCTTTAGGGCCTTGTTCTTTAGCTTCGGGGTAGAACCGTTGGCGGCCACGAAGAGGAGGATCGCCTTCTCCAAACGGCGGATGCTCGGCTCTATCCGCAGCAGGACGATGAGGGCGATGACCGGCGCGATGCCCAGGTTGCTAACGATGTCGATCCACTTCTCAGGGTTCATGACGCCCACCTTCCCCCTAGTTGAGTTGCTGCCAGCGGATAAAGGAACCGGCCCGCCTACGCGTACTGAATACTCACTCCCACTAAGCCGACATCCGCATCCGCTGTGTCGTCGGCGTGGTCTGCGACCCTACCGATCATGAGGGAGAGTTGCTGACCGGCGGTTACCGCAAGGCCGGTTACCATCGACACTTTGTTCCAGTTGTCGTTGCCGGTAGGGACCGCTGCTGTCGCGTAGGTGGTCGTCCGCGCACCAAACGCCGTATTAGCAGAGACAACCTTGTAGGATAACTGCCAACGGACGTTGCCCGTGGTCGCAAGGGGGTTTGACTGCACGATGTAAAGGGACACCGTACCTGTGTGTGGAATCTCGCACCCGCCACTCACCGCTTCGATTGTCGTCTTGTCCAACAGCCAACAGACGTGATTGTGGTCGTCCTCTAGGAATGGCGAGCCGGTGGAACTTATGAACGCAGTCGCGGGCAGGTGGAAGAACGACGGCGTGAACAGCTCCACCGTCGCCCCGCCGAGGCGCCCGTAGAACTTCGACCCGTTCCGCCAGATCAGCCCGTTCTCCAGGCTGCCCACCTCCGCGCCCTGGTCGGCCAAGACAATCGCCCCATCCGACCGCACGGCGTACTTCTCCACCCCCGCCTGCGTCTTGATGCGGAAGAGGTCGACGACCGACGCGGGGTCGCTGTTCGGCTGGAGCAAGAGGGTGTCGGCGACGTTACCTGCCAGCTTGATCGGGTCTTCCGCACCGACGTCCCCTTTGAGCAGGCCGATGATGGTATTCCATTCCGCCGCCGTGATCTTCGCGCCCGCAACTGCCCGATAGAGCCCCATGATGTCCTCCCTCTAGGCGAATATCGCCGTGTCGAAACGCGCCTCTTCGTCGTCAAAGTAATAACCTACCGACCGCGGGCCATACTCCCTAATCACTACCGGCACCACCCAGGCGGCCGTGTTGAACATCTCCTTTTCCCGCTGGTTGAGTGCCCGCTTCGGCAGGGCGCGCACCAGGCCGACCTTCTTCTCCCCCCGTATGGTCGTGACGTCCACGGGACCGGCGCCGCGCGCGGTTTCCAGGTCGACCAACTGCTGTTCGAGTCCCCTGCTCTCGCGCCGGTCGATGCCAACTCCAACAAGGATGTCCACCTGCCATTCCTGCCTCGGTTGCAGGATGAGCTCCTCTTCGGCCATGAGAAGATGAACGATTGGGCACTTCTCCCCGCTGGCGTCCGTCGAGCCCAGCCCCACCTTGAGCGCCAGCCACTTTCCGGTCGTCGGGATGCTGAACTCGCGATGGACTAGGCCGGCTTCGGTGATGCGCGCAAGGGCCTCTTCTGTCCCGCCATCGACGGAATAGATGAGGTCAACGAAGGTCTGTAGGGTTACGTCCTCTCCTATCGTGGGAACGCCGGCCACCAGGTAGCGATGTGAGATGTCGGCGTGAATGGCGACAAAGGCCTTCTGGACGTTCGGCAGGTTCAGGGAGTGAGCCGGGAGCTTTACCGTCCCGTAGGACGTGAACCGGCAGTTGGGGTCGAGGAGTCCGTCGTCAGAGTATTCCGAGAGCACCATGTAGGCGATGGAGTTGCCCACGGCCATCATCAGGCGGGGGTTCTCGCCTTCCTTCTGGTGCCAGTAGAGCGCGGTAATCGCGGTCGTGCCCCCCGGTGTCCATACCGGATGCCAGCCTCGGCCCGGCGTCGGGTCGCCGTCGAACTTCATCAGGAAATACTTGCCCGAGAGCGTCTTCATTACCGCGAACAACCAACGAGGGTGCCCGCCGAGGACACAGGTAATGCGTCCCTGGAGGTCGCTTTCGTCGGCGCTCGGCACCTCGAGGCGTAGCTTCTCGTTGGCCCCGACGTTGACGAGTGTGCCCCCCAGGTAGCCGTACAGCCCCAGTCCGACGTTGAACCACATGATGTTGCCCCAGTCGCAGACGGCACGGCAGTTATCGGGGTGGCGGATAACGTCGCGGGCAAGCGCGCGGACAATCCCGTTGGAGAACATGGTGAACATCCCGTTCTCTTTGCCGGCGAACCAGTATTCGTCATAGTCGAAGAGGCTGGTAATGTCAGCATCCGCGTCTCCGATGTAGTAGGAGCTGCCAAAGGTCGCGCCGTCGCCGGAGACCTTCACGATGTTGGGCAACTCAGCCGCGAGGAGAACGTCCTTGTAATCCGTCGAGTCGTCCCCCCCAACAGCTCGGAAGAGGCTGGCCTTCTGGCTGGCGTGCTGCGCCCAGGAAGTAGCGTCCCGGTACCAGAAGTAGCCCGTCGAGCCGATGCCGACGTACAGCTTCGGTGTCGCCGTGGCACCCGAGTAGATGCCGGCGCAGCCGGGCAGCAGGTCGACGCCGGCGCCGAAGTCCTTGTCCTCCGCCCAGGCGTTCGTGTCGAAGTCGGACTGCGTGAGGCACTTCTGCCCGCCAAGAGCGTAGAGGACACCCCCGAACTGGATGAACTGCTTGATCGCCATGCCGACGTCCGTTGAGTAGACTTTGAAGGCGGGCAAGGCCATGCCGGGGTGAACCGTCTCGGCGTTCTCAACCTCGTGCGTCCGGTCGCGCACTTCCCCTTCGGCGAGGTGGAGACCATAGCGCCGGAGGCCGTACCCGCCGCGGAAGTCGTCCTGAGCGAAGGTGGAGATGCTGAGGGAGTCGGCGTAGCCGGGGTCCCCCTCATGCTGCTTGGGCGCAAACTGCTCGGGGTCGAGCTCCTGGTAGGTGCCGGGGTTGATCGTGTAGAAGTGGCCGTTGATGTAGATGCGCTCGATCGGCGGCTGGTCTGCCATCGCGTCCTCCTACAGCTCCGGGATCTGCGCCCTGCGAATCGGCTTCTCGAAACTGTGCTGCATCCTCATCTCGGCCAGGACGCCCCGCCAGTGCTTGATCATGCTCTTGACGTGGTCCTCCGCCAGGTAAGGGACGAGGTTAAAGGCCTGATTGTAGAGTCTCAGCGCGGCGGCGGCGTAGAGGATCTCCGTGTGGGGAAAGTCCACCTCGATCTCATCGACCTCATCCACGAGGGCCGATAGCGGACTCACGCCCCGCACTCGCAGGGTCGCGCTATCCGGCAGACTCTCTAGGACGGTGAAGCTCAGACCGTCTCCGGTCGGCTCCCACTGCACCGGCCGCCAGTTCACCCAGTCCGACGAGTCCGTGAGCTTGTAGCAGACATCGCGCAGGTTCACGATCGCCGCCCCCGCCGGCGGACCAACCGGGCCCGGTATTGTGTATGTAGGACCGCCACTCGCGGAAAGCTCTATCACGTTGAGGATCCCCACGTTCGGGAAAGCGTCGCCGCGCGCCCAATTAAGGAGGTCGGTCAGCATCGTCGGCCGGAATTGGTGAACCTCCATACTGCCGGTGGGTCCTGCCGACCAGGGCGGGGCGACGGTGAAGATCCTGCCCGCGTAGCTACTGACACGACGTTCCCAGGTCGCGGGCGCTACGGTATCGTGGGGCAACAGCCAGGAGTTATCGTAGTGCCCGTCAGCGTCCGCAGTGTTCGTGAGCTGAGCGGTGGTGACCGTAGCACTCTCTATCGTGTCCTCCTGGTACAGCCCGATCCTCTTGCTGAGTTCCCTTCGCAGTTCGGCCAGCGTTGTCGTCATGCTTCACCTCAATGAATTCGGACTGTTCGGTGGCGCATCTCCGCCTCCATCACGTCGAACGCCTCAGCGACGGCCTTGGCTACGCGGCTCCGTCTGTTCAGCAGGCCAAGGCGACCTGCGAGCTCGTCCTGGAGCCAACCCAGCACATCCTCCGATTCGTGAACCTCACGGCAGCCGCCCTCGGCGGTCGAGTCGCAGACGATAGCGATCTTCATGTTCATCTCCCAGCGGTTTGCAGACCGCGCATCAGGGCGGCCTGTGCCTCGGCTGCCCTGATCTTCGCCTCGACGCCCTCAAGTGGCACACGGTCAAGTAGCATCAGCAACACGCCCACTTGCTGCGGCGAGAGGAAGACTTTTACGGCTGGAGGGCCTTGCTGATTTTGTCCGCCTCCGCTGCCATCAGCGCTTCCGTCTGCTCTTGAAGGTCGTGGAGGTGTTCGCTCAATATGAAGTTTCTTAGGCATCCTTTGGCCTCCCGCAGTAGGAATTGCTCAGGGGTCTCCGTTATGGTCTCCATGCTTTCCTTAGCCGCTCGGACGTTGTACTTCTGAATCGCTGTATTCAGGTCGGCAATTACGGCGTCGGGAATCTCGATGGTCAGTTTCATGGCCTGCTCCTTAGACCGCTACCAGCACCTTACTGCCCGCCGCCACATGGCCTCCAGCGTCAGAGGTTACTATCTGCACCCGCCGGAGGGTGCCGCTCTCGTTGATGTAGACATTCGTGAGGTTAGCCCCAGGTGCCGCGCCACCGATGACACGGAAATATGGGGTCGCGGGGCCGAGGTTCAGCAGGTAGACAGTCGTGGCAAGCAAATCATCAACTTGGACACCGTAGGCTGTCGCTACACCAGCAGGGCCGAGTGTCGAAGCTACCCACACCCCGTACACGTTTGCTGGCTTCGAGCCGGTACTATACGAGCCGGCGATATTGACCCCGACTCCCGTAGTCCAGATTCCGGCGCCCGCCGCCGTAGCCCGAAGAGTACCAGTGATACCGTATGCATTTGCCAAATCCTGCGGCGACTGGTGACTGATGCTGAAGGTGAGACCCGCAAGAGTGCTCATTGCACCGTAGGCTACGGTCAGATTACGAGCGTACACCTGGATACCATAGAGCAACGCAGGGTTGTAAGCACCCGCGTACCCAACGTCAATGCTCAACCCCCGATTGGTGCCGTCATACCCGATATCAGTCTCTTGGAGAAGCAGCACGGTGCTAGCAGCAAGAGCCGCGTTCGCGCCGAAGGCGGCGTGGGCGTTGAGGTCAAGCCCCGTCGCTTGTAGAGTCATCAGGTTGCCAACACCCGCGATGTCGAAGCGTATGACGTCCTCGTCGGCAGCTTCTTCTACCTGGATGCCGGTGTCATGGTCGGCGTCCCAAATAGCCGTGCCGCCCCCACCGCCCGCAGCTCCTGGGGGGCCAGGGACAGGCCAGCCATCTAGCCCGTCCTGGCCATCCAAGCCGGGCATCCCCATCGAGCCGATGACACTTGCGCCGGGGGGACCCACTACGGATATGCCGTCTAGTCCGTCTTCACCATCGATGCCGAAACCAGGAGGACCGGCTGGCCCTGTTACCGAAGCGCCAGTGGCGCCTGCTAACCCAGGCGGGCCAGGCACCATCGAGTCGAGTCCGTCTGCTCCGTCAAGGCCCGGCATCCCCATCGGGCCGAGAGTACCCGAACCGCTGGCCGCGAGGATCTGCACCCAGACGGCAGCGCCGGCAGCATTGTTGGTGCAGACGTAGACCGCCTTGTTGATCACGTCTGCCCATATCGAGCCGACGATGTAGCCGTCCGCACTGTCGTCGCCGACGCCGGGAGCAACGGTGGCATCCCACTTGCTGTTCCCGACGTCAGCCAATCCAACGAGTGCTGCGAAGACCGCGCCTTTGGTGATCTGACCTACTACGCTAGGCATGAGTCTCCCTTAGATGACCGCCATCGTCCCTTCACCCTCGATGGTGAGAGAGGTGGCCGCACTCGCGCCACCCACAAGGTAGTCGGCGGCGTCCATACGCAGCAACCCGTACCAGTCGTAGGATGAGTTAGCGGCCACTGATTGAGCTGTCCCGATGACCTCAGAGCCAGCCGCGTTCGCGCCCGTAGCGCCCAGCCACAGGCTGAACGTGACCGCTCCTGCCGTCTTGTTGACGATACGGATGTGCCGCAGAACCATGTAGATGTCCTGGGCAGGGACGCCCGTTCCCGCCGCCGCCTGTACCGGCCCCTTGAGAATGTTGGTCGTCAGGGTGGCACTCAGCGCCACCGGCCCGAACCTGAAAGGCTTGTCTGCCATTTCACTTTCCTCCTACTAGATTGTGACCGTCATGGTTGTCGGGTTTGCGAATCCAGGGTTCTTACTCACGTAGACCCGGTAGTCCTCCTGGTAGCCCGCGTCGTTTGTGACTGCCAGGGCCGTGTTGTCCACGTTGAAGTCCGACAGCGACTCGAAGCCGCCGATGATGATGCTGGTCAGGGCGCCGAGCCTTGCGGGGTAAGCGATGTAGGCGTACTCAGCCGCGCCGCAGTTGACGATCATCGACCGCGAGCTGATGCTGTTGCTCGCCGTCTTCCCCGGCTGCGTCGCGTAGTTTCCCTCAACGTTGGCCTCCGTGTACCCCGACGCCTTATTCAACTCCCCCCAGTAGAGGTAGTTCTGAGCCGTGGCGGATGTCAACAGCACAAAGTCATTTGACCCGTTGGCGAGTCCGGCGAGGCGGCTAGTGCAGCAAGCAAAGGTCTCAAGGAACCCGGCAGAGTTAGTGATGTTGGCCACGTCCTGCATCGTCGGTGCCAGCGTCGTTGCGGCTGCTGCAAAGGAGGCCGTGACGTCGCCGAAGCCACTGTTCATCCGTATCTGCGCGACATCGCTGAGGCGGGTAGCATAGGCGAAGACGACATAGTTGCCCGATACCGGAATGTTGTTGATCGACTGGCTGCGGCTTTCGTTCGGCCCTGCTACCTCAGTCAGAGCTTCAAGTGAAGCCTCCGTCTGGTTGCCGATGGTCAGGGCTGAGGTGCCATAGCGCATCGTGTTGGAGAAACTGATGGTAACGACGCTTGTTGTCCCGTCTGCCGACTGGTGGAGCGTGAAGGTGATAGAGCCGGTCGCGCCAGAAGGGTAGACCGTGACGGCGATAGTGACGGTCGGGCCGTTCGGCGGTGTTCCCGCCAGATAGAGATCTGCCCAATTCGAGGCGCCGCCTGCCATCACTACCCACGCCGTCAAGCCTGCTGGCGGATTGTTATAGCTGGCCGAGAAGGTAATTGCTCCTATCGCCTTCCACGTCCCAGCACCGATCAGCTTGGTTCCGCTCTCGGAACAGACGAAGGTGGCGATGCTGAAGGCAAAGTCATAGTTATAAGGCGCTGGAACCCAGTTCGAGCCGTTCCATTTCAGGACCTCGTTGTTAGCTGGCGGGTCTGAAACGGTGTCAACGTCACGGAGGGCGTCGATGGACATAGGCGGTTGTGTCCCGACTAGTGCCGGCCAGGGATCAGGGCTGTCGGCACCATCCAAACCGGGAGGGCCGATGCCTCCTGCTGGCAACGTAAGAGTGAGTACCTGTCCCGCAAGGGCCAGCGCCGGGTCAGACCCGACACCGAGACTTACCGGGTCGTGACCCCCGCCGCCACCCGCCGGTTGAGCCATCTTGATCCAGGACATCGTGCCGACATCCCAGACGTAGTTCCTGTAGGCGACGACTATCCCGAACGTCCCATCGCCAAAGTCGACGAAGCGAGCGTTCAGATCGTGCCGGCCCGTAGTTTCGGGTGTAAGTCGGTCGGTCATGTCGGTTGCGTCATCTTCTCCCAGACCAGAGTAACCGGATTCCAGACGTAATTCCTGCCGATGACTACCTTGCCGAAAGTGCCGTCGCCGAAGTCGACGTAGCGAGCGTACAGGTCGTGGCGGCCCGTGGTTTGGGGCGTTACCCGGTCGGCCATCGTCTACTCCGTGCTCCTATTTGACGTACCAGGGACGGTGATCGCCGTCTGTTTTCTCGTTCCCTACGCCAGGATAGCTGTAGCCCGAAGATCGGCGACCAGTGTACCGAGTACATCAGCTACCTCATCGACGGAAGTCTCGTCACAGTCCAGCACCCGGAGTTCAGCAGCGTTCGTGATGCCACTCCAGTCCTCTATGCTCGGCTGTATGTCGGTAGCGGTCATCTGGTCCCAGACCGCCACGCCCGCCGAAGCGTCGACGCAGATGTAGGCGTTGTCTCCGGTCACATCGACCCACATACTCCCTACGGCGTACCCCGCAACGCTATCGTTCGATGCCCCTGGTGGGGCCGTAGCCGCCATGTTGTCGAGGATTTCGGACGGTCGTGCTCCAAAACGTCGTGTTGCCATTATCGTTTCCTTCCTACTGGCTTTCCCTTTCTACTACTTCTACGCCGCTGCCAGGATGCCGGTCGCCACGAGGTCGGCAATCAGGGTACCCAGGATGTCAGCGACCTCATCGATCGTGGTGGCGTCGGCATTCATCACCCGATCCTCAGTGTCGTTCGTGATCCCGGCCCAGACCTCGGCACTCGGCGTTATGGCGCCAGCGGCCATCAAGTCCCAGACCGCCGTATTCTCCGTGGAGTCGACGCAGACGTAGGCCAGATCCCCCGTCACGTCGATCCAGATACTCCCTACGCCGTACCCCTCGCCAACATCGTTCGATGCGTCGGGCGCGGTTGTGGCCCCCACGTTGTCGAGTTGCCCAGTGGTGCGGGCTCCAAAGCGTGTCGTTGCCATGTTCTTTTCCTTCCTCCCTTATTCGGGGATAGCCTTTACTTGAACAAACCGTAAACTTTGAGGTCGGCGATCACCGTCCCTAGCTGGGCACCGTCCCGAAAGCCCCTGCCTGTATGCGACTGTACTTCACGGTTACGGTCGTCCAACCCGTCGTAGCACCGCCGCCCACGGTAGTGATCACGGCTACTATGTGTCCGCCGTAGGGGTAGTACGGGGTGGCGATGCCGTAATACTTCGTCTTCCCTTGGTACGCGCCAGCGCCATAGCCCTTTAGATCGGCGGCCAGGGTTGCCAGCACGTCACCGACTTCGTCGATGCTGGTGGCATCGGCGTCAAAGCTACGGTCAGGAGTCACGTTGGTTGCGGCCTGGGAAAGGGCGCGGCCCACTCCGAGGTGAGAGATTCCGCCGAGTCCATTCACGTCGGCCGGCAGCGTGAGAAGGTCCACGTCCTTGAAGTAGCCGTCGTCGTCGTCATCATCGCCCACCTTGAGCACAGCCGACGTGGACGAACCCCACAGCCTGTGATTCCGGACGACTACATTCTCGACTAGCGCCTGCTCGGGGAGGTTGATCGTCCCCCTGTAGATCCCAGCCGCGGCTACCTCTAGCACCCACATCGACTCGCAGATGGGAACCGTGGCTGGTAGCGGAAAGCCGCCGAGTTTGCTCAGTTCGTCCGCCGTGGCCCGAACCAGGCTGTCGATGGGTGAGCCTTGACAGTTGAGTTGCGCCTGACTAGCTGAGGAGGCGACGCCGAGGCATTGAATGAGATCGCCGGACGTGCTGGGCATCGTGTGTGTCCAGCCGCCGGGGGTAGTGCGACTGAGCCATATCCTACTGCCCGGCGTGAAGGGTTCATCCCAGTCGATTAGGTTGACGGAGCGGTAGACCGTGATCTGTTCGCCGGCCACACCTGCCTGACCGACGATATAATGCGCCTCGATGCCCGCTGCGGCGTCGGCCTTCACCCACCCACCGGAATAGCCGATGAGTTCGCCCGGCTTGTAAACCGTGGCCTCAGCGCCGCCCAGGGTCACGTGCGTCGGCTGGAATCCCGCCTCAATTATCGGATCTCTTGGCATTTCGTACCTCCCTAACGGGGGAGCCCCGCCGAAACGGAGCTCCCCCCAACTGCCCAAAGGCTGAATATCGGGTCTAGACGATGTCGGGTGTGGCCGACGGGTCGTGCGGGTCTACGATGACCCGCTCGGTGCTTACCGCGATGCCCACGCACTGCTCGCGGTCGCCGGTAGTCGTGGGCTTGGTGGCGGTGATGCCACCGGCCCCACCGTTGCCGGTCTCGCCGAGCCAGTACTTCGAGCCTGCCGTGTAGGGTGCGTCCCTATCCCACAACACAGCCCGCCGCCAGCAGGTGATCACGTCGCCGCTGACCCCCTTCTGGCCGACGATGAGTTGGGCGTCGACGATTGTGGTTACGGTCGCCAGCGCCATCACCCAGCCGGACGAGTAGCCGATAAGGTCGCCCGGCTTGTAACTGATGGCGGTGCCCCCGAGGGTGATCTGCACGGGGATCTCCGCGTTTTCTACAGTCACGTCGTATGCCATTGTCTGTCCTCCTCAAAAGGATCGTGGTGGGTTAGGGCCGAGCCGAAACCCGGCCCTAGACCCTAAGCGTCGGTTACAGCGGCGTCGGTGATGCCGTCGACCAGGGACGCCGAGAGCGTCCCGTAGTTGAGCAGCGTCACGTACCACTTGAGACGCGTCCGGCTGGCGTCCTTCGCCTCCAACTCCCCGAGCCGAACGACGGTGATCGGGCCGTTCTGCGCTCCGCAGATGCCCGACTCACCGAACTGCATCAGGAAGAGGGTGCTGGTGAGGCCGGTGGTCTTCAAGGTGTAGACGCTCGGAGTGCCGCTGACGGTCTCCGTCTGCGTGAGGAAGTCGGAGATCACCATCGGGATCTCGCCGTACATCTCGATCTGCCGGCCCATCTCGTCCCGCGAGACCGTGAAGTGGTAGCCGGAGGCCCGGGTGTGCTGGGTGAGCCGCCGGCGCACGGCCCGCGTCATCACCATCAACTCGGGTCGGCCCGGCTTCACCATGTCGATCGCCTCGTCCAGCTTCATCATGTTGAGCGCCGCGCCCGTGGTGGTGGTGCCCATGTGAAGCTGCTGGGTGAGCGGGATGAGGTTGACCGAGTGCACCCCGTCGAACTCCTTGGTGGAGACGGTGGCGTCGCCGTAGAAGAACCTGTCCTCGAAGGCGTGACGCACAGCCTTCGCCTTCTGCTCGATTACTGTGGCCTCCACGTCGTTGATGTTCGACCGCGTCTGCTGGATGAACTGGTCGACATCAGCGTCCCCACCGAGGATCTTGAGGCCCGTGGTCACCTGTGTGAAGGTGGGCGTGTCCTCAGTCCAACTCTCGCCGACGTCGAAGAACTGCGCCGTGGGCATGGCGTTCTCACGGTTGTACGTGAGAGCCGCGCCCACGATGTCGATGAAGGGCAGCCGATCCAGTAGCGGATTGTCCTTCACAATGGTCGCGATCACTCCCGCGACCAGGTAGTCGTTGGTCAACTTGGCGGATTCCACCAAGGTCATCGCCATGTCTGTTACCTCCTCTGGTTGCTATTCGCCAGAGGCTCTGTGCGCCTCTACCCCCAGGGCGAGCATTTGGTGCGGACTCAGGGCCTCGCGGTCTACCTGCGGCCCGCTTACCCCGCCGAGGTTCGCGGCGCCCTCGCCACTGGCGAAGCCTTGTCGAACCTGGTTTGCTTTCCCTTTCTTCTTGTCCGTGGCCTGCTGCTGCTTGAGGTCCTTCACCTCTTGCTCCAGGGCATCGACGCGGCCCTTCGCCTCGTATTGAGAGACCGAATCGGCCAGCCGGAGGACGCCCTCGTGCGGCGTCTGGCTGTTCGTCCCGATGTCGATACCCTGGTTGGCAGCAGAGATGACTCGCTCGACAGCGGTCCGCCCTTCGAGCTTCATGCCCGCCGTCTCCAGGCGGTCCAAGTAGCCGTCGAGCGACCGCGCGAGCCCTTGAGCCTGCGTTTGGGCCATCGCCTGACCCTGCGCCTGCCTTACCCGTTCGTCGAAGTTCTGCCGGAAAGCCGGCCGAGCCTCTTCCTCGATGCCCTCCTCAACGAGTTGGAGCAGGGCGTCGACCCTGACGTCGCGCTGGGCAAGGAGGCCCTTCGCTTCGTCGAGTTGCGCCTGCTTCTCGTTGAGTGCGGTCTGGAATCCGGGTAGTCGCTTCGTCAGGCTGGCGAGTTCTGCCGCCAGGCTCTCTACTGTCGGCGGGGCTTCGGCGCCAGCCGCGGGAAGCGGGGCCGTTTCGCCTGGGGGCGGGGTCTCCCCGGCCGGCGTCCCGTCTTCACCCTCCGTAGGGACGCTCAGAGCGGCCTCAGCGCCCTTAGCACCGTCGGCTGGGGTCTCGGCCTCAGCCGCGGCGTCTAGGGCGGCGATGCCCGCCATGAGCTGCTCGTGGGGCGTTACGGGGACTGCCGGTGACGGGGACGACTGACTGCCTGCGGCGTCCGGGCTGACCGGAACCGTGGACTCGGCACCTTGTCCTTCACCGTCTGTCTTATCTGGCATAACCTCTAACCTCCAAATGAAAGACCCCCGATTTCGGGGGCCCCTGCCGTGTGTCTAGCCGTCCGATTCTGCTACTGCGCCAGTCTTGGCGCGTATCCGTACTGTTGCTCGAAGAGCGCCTGTGCCTCTTTGGTCTTGGCGGTTGAGGCATACCCCCACTTGATCAAGATGGCATTGATGTCGGGGTGCCGCTTTCTGTAGATATCCCTGACCTCCGTTAGGGTGCTCGTGACTTCGTCCAAGAACTCCCAACGGGGATCCTCCGTCGGATCAATGCCGTTCTGGACGGCTTCCATCTGCACCTGCGTCGTGTACTGCCGCAGGCTGACGCCGCGGAGCGAGGGCTCGTTCGCCGTCATCCGCTGCCAGAGTTGGTCTTCCAGTTCCCAGTAATCACTAAGCTTCTCTTGGTCGAGCCGGAGTTCGCGCTCCAGCGGGTGCTCATCTCTGTGGAGCCTTGTCTGGATGGCGTCCCAGGTATCGTCTCCATAGGTGGCCTTGAATCCCTCGTCTATGGCGTCCCGCGCCGCGTAGTCATAGTTTCCCAGCGCATCTTTGAGGCCGGGTTGTCCGACCGCCTCCATGTAGAGGTTGAAGAGCAA
>Ga0315274_10003997_pt1 | contig 21793 bp, 15 predicted proteins | sample YL17G02_20_MG_FD_203700 | JGI IMG/M metagenome (GOLD analysis project Ga0315274, IMG submission 203700) | Sediment microbial communities from Yellowstone Lake, YNP, Wyoming, USA - YL17G02_20 | ecosystem: Environmental > Aquatic > Freshwater > Lake > Sediment | place: USA: Wyoming | collected...
GCGACATTCGGCTCGAACGCCGCCGGATGCTCCGTGGCCAACCGGCGGTAGATCGGCAGCGCCTCCTCATAGGCCGCCTTCGAGCCCTCTCGATCCCCCAGGGCACTCAGCCTGTTGCCGAGTGTGGCGAGCATGGGTGCAAGGTCCTCGGGCGAGCCTTTCTCTCTCGCCAGGGAAACCGCCCCTTCCGTCATGCCCTGGAGGCGCACAAGGCGGCCGCTGAGTTTCATGGAGTCCACCATCCCGAGCAGCAGAGTGCCGACGCGCTGCACGTCGCACGCCCGCAATGCGTGCTCGAAGACGGCGTGGAGATTCGCGTCATTGCGCTCGAAGAGCGCGCTGCCGAACAAGTGTTGGCCCTGGCTCATCAGGGCGCGTTGCTCCGCCGGCAGGTCCAGCCCGTCCGGGAGTCGGCCTGAGAGAAGTTCGTCCCATGCGCCCACGCGCGATTCCCAGAACGCGACCCACTCGTCCGGCCACCGTCCGTGATCCGTCGCAAGATACCTCTGCGCCGCGAACTGGCGGATCGGCGCCAGCATGACGAACGCGCCATGACCCTCGAACTGACGATCCGGCTCGAAATGGACCAGGCCGAAGTAATCCAGCTGCTTTTCGAGAAGCTCCCGCCAGCCCTCGCCCAGTAGCTCATGCCAGCCGATCAGGCCATCGGCCGCCGGCCCGCACCAGACACCGTCGGGCAGTTGCGAGAGCCGCTCGAACAGGCGGGCCGCGGGCCCACTCAAATGCCGGCAGGACATTTCGAAGGTCATGCTCGCCCTTGCATGGCGGTGCGCCGTGTCGTCATCCCCAATGTGGGGGTCCTTGAGCTTGTCCATCAGGCACTGCTCGGCCTCGGCTGCCAGTCGCGACAGCGTCATCCCGGGGACGCCATCGAGCTGGCGGGCCAGAAGGTACAGAGAAAGCGGATGGCGCCCTGCAAGATCGATAATGAGCTTGCGGGCGTCGCCGCCCGGCTCATCCCAGTTCTCACGAGTTTGATACTGGTGCGCCGCCGATTGCAGATGGGCCAGGAACACCTCCAGGGCCTCGTCCTCCACCATGGGCGGGACTTTGAGCACCTTTTCATAGTTGCCTAAGTCCGAAGGCCAGCGGCAGGTGCAGAGCAGCCGAGCGCTCGGCGCCGCGTCCAGGAGGGTCTCCAGGATCCGCCGGCTGCGCTCGCGGACCTCGGGCTGCGCATCCTGCCCCACGAGATCGTCGAGATTGTCCAGGACGATCAACACGGGCTGCTCAGGCGGCAATGCCCCGGCCGCCTCTCGCAAGAGAGCCAGCAGGTCGCCTTGCTGCTGCGCCGGCGCAACGCCCAGACGGGCAAGCAGCTCCGACAACAACTCATCCGGCTTGGTGAGGGTCTCGCAGCCCACGCCAAGGATGTCGGCGAACATTCGCCGCTCTGCGAGCCATTCCACCACGCGCACCGCCAACGCCGTCTTGCCGATGCCCCCTTCCTTCGTCAGCGTGACCAAGCGATGGTCGCCCGCCTCCGTACCGCGTGTGATCCCGGCAGGCATGGGCAGCAGGGCATCGATCACCTGCTGCATCTCGCGACGCCGTCCGATGAATCGCTCCGCCGAGCGGCGCGGCAGCGTGGAGACCGGCGCCACGGGCGGTAGAACGTGCACAGGCCTCTCGGCCGGCGCCGCCGGGACGCTCAAGCGAATCCCCCGGCCCGCTTCATTGAGGAGCAGCTTGTCCGCCGGTGTCGTCCCGCCGGAGGCCACCGAGAAGCGCCCCACGTGCGGATCGTTCTTCACACATTCCCGGGCCGCGTCGAACGCCTCGCCACAGGCCTCGCCGTGAAACAGGGCCGGGAAGAAATCGCTGCTGAAGACCGCAGCAGCCCTGGATTCCAAACGCTCGCGCCCCTGAACGTACACAATCCCTGTATCCGCCGGGACCAGCGACCGACCGGCACGGTCCAGCACCCCCTCCGAATGACACGCCGAGACGAAAAGCACTCTGGGCACAGGCTTGAGGATCGTGAAGAGGTGCTCGCCACCGACGAATTCTCCTTGCCCTCGCCCGTCCTCAAAGATCAGGCACCCTTCCTCCGTCCCGTGGCAGTCGAGGATGACGACTGCCGGCTTGAATGTCGCCAGGTCGCGCTGGAGCATCTGCAGGGTCACGCCCACCCGCGTGACGATCCGAACGGCAGAGCCGTCCAGCGAACGAACGAGCTCGTTCAGGCATGCGCGATAATCGATGGGCCGAATCGGCCGGTTGACCGATGTAAGCAGCGACGGGGCTTGCCCGTTCCATTTGCCGATTTCCTCGTCGATGCGGTCCTTGTTCACATCCGGACGCGTATGGAAGACGATGATGGGTTTCTTGCCCTCCGGCATTTGCAGGCCATAGGCCCCGATCTCGCGGAAGGGGAATGCTTTCAGCTTCGCATCCAGCTCCTTCTTATCCGCACAGAGGGGCACCTGCGCCATCCAAACGTGGGCGCTCTCGACCAGCGGCTCGGCAACACCTACATAGACGCAGGGCAGGGCTTCCATGCTCCCCTCCCGTTCAACCTTCTTCCTGTTGTTTCTGCTCGGCCTGGGTGCGCCCGAAGACGTATCCGGCGATCAACGTGAACAGAGGCACCAGCCCGCCCAGGATCAGCAGTTGAAACAAGTCGCGGTAGCTGTCAAGGTGGTTCCGGCAGATCTTTTGCAGGGCATCGATGCGGGGCGTCGCGCTCGCCGCGTCGTTCGGGTCCGCCCGCCCGATGATGGCCGTCAGGTCGCTCATGCTCGGTCGCGTGCAGAACCATGCTATCCCGAGCAGGCCCGTAATCGCTACAATGGCCACCAGCAGCAAGAGCATGAACTTGACGCCCCAGAACTCCAGAAAGGTCTTCGGTTTCGGCTCCGGCAGAGAAGGGATTTGCTTATAGATCTCGGCTGGAGCCAAGTCGTAGGTCCCGCCTACCGCCACTTCGCGCGGCGGTTGGCTCCCTTCCGACCCGGTCGAAACGCGCTCAGCTTCCGTCATGACCTACTCTCCCTTCTTCCGCGCTGACGACGGCTCGACCCGACTGCGAGCCGGTCGCAGGCGACTACTTGGCGAAGACGATCCTTGTCAGGACCTTATCGCTCTTATCCGTAATGGCGACGTTCTTCTCGCCGCCCATCTTCACGCCTTCCTCGTGGAAGTAATTATACATGGCCAGCGCCCGTCGCACTACCTCTCGTTTCGACGTCTTCTCGTCTTTGGCCAGTTTCTCCAGGATTGCGCTGACCTCATCCGGAAAATCAATTGTCAATCGTGGCATGACGCTACCTTTCATCAAATATGCATGATTCACAGTCCATGCATTATAAATACGCTTATTTGACGTATATGGCAAGTCAAAAATGCACATTATTAGCATTTTTTTGCGCTTTCCTGCATCCAGGCTGGATGCTCACAGGCGAAATGAATGATTCCCGGACCCTCGGCGGGTCAACCCTTGCTCTAAGCATTAGGGTCGGTGCAGACCGAATTCGGGGGACGCCGGACTCGATCCACAGGGCTGCGGGAGGGGCGTGGGGGGCACGGAGGGAACGGAAGGGATAAGAGAGACGAAAGTCGTCGGCTGAAGGGCAGTTGCCAGTTTTAACTCCATGTGCTGCAAGGGTTTATCTGTGCTCGTCAGCGGCCGACAAAAGTCTCTGCGTTGCCAGGATTTCACTTGACGGTCAATGTGGTTACTCGTATGATAATGACACAACTGAATAGAGGATCATGAGAGGCCGTCAAATCCGAAGTCGTAAGCACGAAATCCGAGACAGGCTCGAAGCCGGAATGATCGAGACTCCGTGTCTTTCGTGGGAAATTCGGGCGAATAGTCAATCTGGGGAATCTGGTCACGGCCAGGGAAGGGCACATCCCCGCCAGCCGGTCACGCGACCTGGAAACTCTCGACGGGCGTAACGCCGGGAAAGCCTCTGGTCCCCGTATGGCCGATTATGCGAAACAAAGCCAATTTGTCCTGCCGGGCCGATCCCGGTCCCGGCCCGCAATGGCTCGGCCAAGGAGATTCATAGGGGCTTCTTGTGGACCTACATCGACATCCTCAAGAACGTGGTGTTCGACTATACCCCCGGCCACAGCCGGGAAGGACCGCTGGAATTCCTGGGGGACTATGCGGGGTATCTGCAAGCGGATGCGTACAAGGGCTACGATGCGTTCTTTGCCAAACGCCTCGCCCTGGAGGTGGCCTGTTGGGCACACACCCGTCGCAAGTGTTTCGACGCCCAGGACACGGATCCGGCGCGAGCGGTCGAGATGCTGGTGTTGATCGGAGATCTCTACAAGGTCGAGGATCGCGCCAAAGAGGAGGGTCTGGATCGGGATCAGATCAAAGACTTACGCCAGCAGGAGAGCCAGCCGATCCTGTTGCAGCGTATAGGGACGAGGCTCACTCTCTTCCAGCGTCTGCCGGACCTTGCGCCGGGAATGCCCGAGCCGCCGGGCTATCTGCCGAATGCTCATCCCATCCCGATGCGCAATTCGGATCTTACAGTAGTCTTCCACCGTCAGCATCCTTTCTTCTCCGTCAAACCGGGGCCTGCTTCCAAAAGCCCTCAGCCTACGGAGATTGCTGCGGTGGATCCATTTTCGATGCCGATTTTTACTCCCCGAGGTGGGTCCCTTTTACATGCCGATTTCCATACAGCCTGGTGGCCGGCTGCAAGCTCTGCGGGATTGACCCGTTCGCTTACTTCCGGGACGTCCTGGAGCGGATCAGCACCCATCCGGCCAGCCGGATAGCCGAACTGCTCCCGAGGAACTGGAAGCCCTCTCGCCCCTAAGAAGCACCCTACGCATTTCCGGTAACATCTATTCAACAACGAAGATCAGGGCATCAAACTTCCTACCCCCATGTACTCCGCCGGACGGATACGATAATTGACCGTGTTCGACGGCACAAGCTGTCGGACCTGCGGTTGGAAGACTTCACCGAACTGCGATGATCACAGTTGTGTCCCGCTGCCTGCATCGTTCTTGTTTCTCAGTTCTCTTGTGTTCACTTCATACTTTTCGATGTGCGCGACAACTGATGTACCTCGTTGCCAAGTGCTCACGAATCACAATTGATTTGCCGTAATCACCCGGCGCCGGGCGACTGCCACAACGCCTCGTCAATACGAAGGCCCGCAGGCATTCCATCCTCCAGTCTGCATCACCGGTGTCACTCACCCAGGTTCTATTCGTTCGCCTGTCGTCAAACTGAGCGGTGTGTAAACACCCCGACTTGCCAGGACTGTCTTCCCATGCGCCACCTCACCGCCTCACGCAGCGAGTCCCTTTCTTGTCTCGCTCGCCGGAGCCTTGCGGCTGCAAGGGGACCCGGCCAGTCCGCTGCGCCGGCCTGTCACGTCCCTTGCCGACGCCGCTTCAGCCCCGGCTCGCTCGGCTGAGGAGCTTCGCTTCTTCCCCTTTTCCGCAAGGGGGGCTGGGCGTTTTGTTCTTCACAAGAGGGTGAAAGAACAAAACGCCGCCCCCGTTCCGGGGGAAACGGCATTTTGGGTGGAGGATAGACAGCCGAGGAATGGGCCATCCATCGTGACGAGAGTTTCGGGGGCTTGGGCTTTGAGATGGATGAGGGTCACTGGCGGCCGGGGCGGACTTTGGCGGAGGGTAGGAACCATCGTGAGGATAGTGCGGCTTTGGCGAAGATTCCCATGTAGATCAGGAGGTTTGTGACGGGCGAGCAGTCTTTGGCGAAGTGCTTCTTGTGGAACAGGTACATGGCCCGATAGAATTCGTAGCTTGTTTTCCTGCTGTTCGTGCTGCAGCCGACGCCCTTGTAATGGAGGATGTGGGCGTCGGGGAAGTACATGACCTTCCAACCGGCCGTCTTGGCCCGGATGCACCAGTCGATATCCTCGCCATAGATCCAGAAGGTCTCGTCGAGCAGGCCGATCTGGTCGATCACCTGGCGGCGAATGAGCAGGAAGGCCCCGGATACCGCATCGACCTCGTGAGTCTGCATCGGGTCGAGGTAGGTCAGATTGTACTTGGCCATCCGCTTGCTGTGGGGAAATAGCCGGCTCAGGCCGGTGAGCCGGAAGAAGGCCACGGACGGCGACGGGATGCTCCGGCGGCAGGCGAGTTGCAGGGAGCCGTCCTCGTTCAGCACGCGGCACCCGGAGACGCCGACATCGGGATGCTCGTCCATGAACCGCACCATCTTGTCGATCGCGCCGTCCTGAATGAGCGTGTCGGGGTTCAGGAGCAGGACGTAATCCGACTGGCATTGTCGGATGGCCTGGTTGTTGGCCCGGGTGAAGCCGAGATTCTCTTCGTTCTCGATGAGACGGACCTCGGGGAAGTCCTGCTTGAGCATCTGAACGCTGTTGTCGCGGGAATGGTTATCGATCGCCCAGATCTCGAAGCGAGCATTCTGCGTTTCCCGGTAGATCGACTCGATACAATCCTTGAGCAGCTTCTCGACGTTGAAGCTGATGATGATGATAGCTGTTGTGGAATCGCTTTTCATGCGTCGTTCTTAATAGGAGTCCTGCAAAATGGAGATTAGGCTTACTTTGGGAAGGAAAAATCGTCTTCTTGATTTTTCCTTCCTAAACGGCACGTGCTTGACGCCTGATCGGTCAGGCGGATTATTCAAGGAAATCCCAGAGCTGATTTCCTTGAATAAGATAAGCCTAATCTCCATTTTGCAGAAATCCACTTTTTCACGGTCTCCGTCAGAAGAGTTTCTTCTTCCACGTCTCCGGCGTCCTGTCGTTGATGATTTCCAGGTCAATATGGTACTTGAAGGGCCTTGGCCCCCGCTGCCGGATGTACTCGGCGACGGCGATCAGCCCACTGCGGAGCTTGACCTGGGGCTCATACTTCAGCAGCCGTCGTGCCTTGTCGGCCGAGCAATTGGCGCAGGTCACTTCCTGCGGCCTCGCCTTCACGTAGATGGGCTTGACGTTGACGCCCAGTATCTCCCCGATCGTCGCCACCAGGTCATTGATCGTGATGAACTCATCGTCCGGGCCGATGTTGATGATCTCGCCGTTGACGCAGTCGTCCGTGGCCAGCCTCCTGAGCAGCTCCACGTCGTCCTGGATGAAGCTGAAGCACCGTTTCTGGTTCCCGTCGCCGTAGATGATCGGCGGCTTGCCCTGCAGCATCAGGTTGATCATGATGCTCGCGACGTTGCGGTACGGGTCGTCGTACTTCTGCCGCGGGCCGATGATGTTGTGCGGCACGGCGATGACGTATTCCATCCCGTGGATGGTCGCCAGGTTCCTCAGGAACATCTCCGAGCTGAGCTTGCCAATCCCGTAAGGGTCCTGCGGCCGGGGCGTCATGTCCTCCGTGAAGGGCGTCGTCGCCTGCGTGCCGTACCGTGCCATGCTGGAGCACAGGACAAATCGTCTCACGTTGTTGGCAATGGAGGCGGTAATCATGGACACGGAGGCCTGCACGATGTTCTTGGTCACGTAGTACGGGCTGAATACGCTCAGCCCCTCGTAGGCGGCAGCGGCACAGTGGTACACGACGTCGCAGCCCTGGATGATCTTCACCATCGAGTTGTAGAAATTGCAGTCGTAGTGGTGAAACTCAACGGCGCTCGGGACGTTGTCCAAGTAGCCCCCGGTCAGATTGTCACAGCCGACGACCTGGTGATTATCCGCCAGGAACGCGTCAGCCAGGTGACTGCCCAGGAACCCTGCCACACCACTAATAAAGACCTTCATTCCTGCCTCACCGCCAGCTCAGATACTTCTTGAAATCCCCCAACAGCACCCGGGGCGACTTCGTGTACTGGATCGTTCTTGCCCGGGCCCTGCTGAGGATTCGTCGGAAACCCTTGTTATAGTCATGGAACCTGTCTTTCATTTCCTGCTCCAGCCGCTCGAACTGCTCGGCCTCGATCGTCTCCACCTGACGCCGGGGGTCTGCCTTATAGTAATGGTTCGGCGGCACGGCGTAGAACTCCTCCAAGCCCATGTCCGGCTTGACTAAGCCCCGCCGGATGCCCTCATGGAACATGACGGTCTCCGGGAACGGCTCATAGACGCCTAACGCCGCGAAGTCGGGCTTGATTTCATACATGAAATCGAGCGTCTTGTAAACATCTTCTGTCGTTTCGCCGGGGGTACCGATCAGGAAGTACCCCGTCCAGTGGATGCCCACCTTCCGGAAGAGCCTGGCCGCAGCGCGGATCTGGTCGAGCGCGATTCGCTTGTTCATCCGTTCGAGCACCTCCTCGCTGCCCGATTCGATCCCCACCTTCACGCTGTTGCAGCCGGCCCGTTTCATGCCCCTGAGCATCTCCTCGGTCACTAAGTCCACGCGCGTGTTGCACTCCCAGCCGATGCGGAGATTCTCGCGGGCCAGGGCGTCGCAGAACTCGGCGACCCGCTTCTTGTTGACGGTGAAGGAATCGTCCTTGAGCGTGAAATGAATGGTGCCGTACGTGTCCCTGACGTGCCTGATCTCGCGGAGGATGTGCTCGATGGAGCGGTACCGGACCTGCCGGTTGTCCGTGGCGCAAAACGTGCATGCGAACGGGCAGCCCCGGCTGGTCATGATCAAGCCCATGTCCTCCGACGAATAGGTATCCCTGTTCATCAGGAGGGCCCTGTCGGGCGGGGCGAACGCATCGAGGTTCCTGATCCTCTCCCTGGGCGGATTGTGCCGGATCGACCCGCCCGTGCGGAACGATATGCCGTCAATGGCCTCCAATTGCGGATCCGTGCCACGACCCGAATCCGCAATCGTTCCTATTAGCTCTCTCGCGGTGATCTCTCCCTCGCCTCGCACGACGTAATCGACGGCCGGGCATATCCGCAGGACCTCCTCAGCCCTGACGGTCGCATGCGGCCCGCCAACGACGACGGGACAAGCCGGATTGATGGTCTTGCTGATCCGGGCGACGTGGAAGGCGGCGGCGGCGTAGGCTGTACACATCGTAATGCCGACCACATCCGGCCGAACCGCCCCGATGGTCTCCCGCATCTCCGTCCAGACGGCATGGTCCGGCTGGTGAAAGGAATCGAGGTATCGCCGGTAGTACCGGGTCAGGCATGCGTTGCCGATGACCGACGGGTCCTCATTGTAGTCGGCATCATAGACGATCACCTCGTGGCCGGCGTCCCGAAGAGCCGTCCCCACGCTCGCCAGGCCGATCGGAAAATACCGGTTGTAAAAACCGATCAGCCTGTAAAACGGTGGGTCTATGAGAAGAACTTTCACTGCCGCTCCTTCACCCTTGTCCGTGGCCAAAACGGAACCTGCCACACACCCCGCGCAGGCTGCCTGATCCAACGGCCTTGCGGGCGGTTTCATTGCCCCGCTATTGTATCAAGTGCCGACTCCGTCTCAACTGTTTTTCCAGACTGCCTGCCTTACGCGATTTACCAGTTATCATGGTTCTCCAGCTTGATTTCCTTGGTGTCGTCCAAGTACGCGTCCACGTTGAGATGCCGGCCCTTGAACAGGACCTCGCGGGCGATAATCCGCAGTTGGCCGAGGACCAACCGGAGTTCTTCTGCCACGGTCAGACAGGAGAGCGAGGCGCGATCGCCCGGCGCCCGCTGCGATTGCAGGACGAAGGAATGGGCTTTCACCTCCAGGTCTGGGCCGACCTTCCATGGGGACTCGGACAGATTGGCGAAGAGAGTGCCGAACGGCAGCCTCCACGCCGCGTGCTTGTCCCTATCCACCGCCCTGCATCTTCTTCCTTCAAAGCGCAGCCTCTGGCTCGTATTGACGGCCACAACGGCCGAGGCAGGGACGAGGGGCAATACGAGATTGCCGTCCCGGACGCTCGCGCCGCAGTCCGAAGACACGTGGGACAGTCTGCCGGCAAGGGCAATCTGGACGCCATCCACGTCCTCTCTATTCACGTTCACAAGCCAGAATCGGTCTCGGTCATGCGCGACGAACAGGCCCTGTATCAGCCGGAGTCGCCGCATGATGTGTGATACGGTATCGACGAGAATCCCGGGGTCACCGGCGAGACAATCGATGGCCCGTGTGAATCGCGGGTCGAGCTCCAGCGTCTGGGGGTCCGCGTACCGGAACAGATACTGGTACAGAACGGTGAGCCCGTAGTGACGTTTGAGCGTTTCGCGAGCCTGCTCCGTGGCGCAGTCGATGATCCGCCGCTTGGTGGCGGTGAACCACCCGTTGACGCAGGGCTTGTGACGGTCGAAGTAGGGCATCGAGGGGTTGCTCTTCAACGTGTCGATGTTGCGCGTCCTGAACAGCCGGATTTGGCTGATCTTCTCTTTGCAGACGTCGCCCCAGAAGAAGGGGCTGGACTCGACTTCCCCGCTGCACGAGTGTTTGGAGTAATGTTCTAACAGTTGCTTGAGGATGGGCAGCGAGGTCACCCTGTGCTCCCAGTAGAGGTTGTCCGCATTCTTGGAGTGGCAGATGAACGTGTCGCAGGCGCCTAGATTGCGTTCGAGAAGATCAAAGGCCTTGAGCGTGTACTCGCGCGTGTTGTTGCCGGCCGATGCCCCGTGGAGACAGATCTCGAAGCCGCTCTCGTGGAGCTTGCGGCAGTAGTCGAGGTATCTTTGGTCTTCCAGCGTGATCCCTCGCAGCGCAGAGTCGGGTACCGGTGGGATGCCGCACCTGTCCCTCGGCTTGAACGCCCAAACCGTCTTTGTCGTCCGGAAGTTCCGGGCCAGCAGGAAATCGTAGACGGCCTTGACCTGCTCGAAGGTGGCCGCGTCGGTGTCGTCCGTGATGCAGAAGCCTGCCTTGTACGGGTGCGGCGGCCACACGAGCTTCGCCTTCATCACTCCTTGACTCCCTTGACCATAATGATCCCGGCCAGATGTCGAAGCGGGCCCAGCCGCTCGAACGTGACATCCACCGCCTTGAAAAGCGGCAACAGGACCGCAGGCAGCCGCTTGGTCGTGAAGAGGAACTGATTGACGCCATCGACTTTGAAGCCCGCATTTTTGAAAAGCTGCACGGCCTGCTTTCTTGTATAGAGCGTGTCATGGACGTGCGGGGCGATCCCGACCAGCCTCTTGATCCCGCCGTGCCAGGGCGAGTACCGGTTGGGGAAATCAACGACGGCAACGCCGCCCGGCCGCAGTTTCCTGTGCATCGAATTCAAGACGGCTTGCGGATTGGGACAGAACCGGACCGTGGAGAATGAGAAAACCAGGTCGAACGACCCATCGGGCAGATTCGCCAGGCTCTCCGCGTCATCGACGACAAAGGACACGTTCGTGATTCCGTAGTGCTTGAGCCTCTTCTGGGCCACCGCAATACTATCCGGGGACAGGTCCACGGCCGTCAGGTGGTTGAACTTCGCGGCCAGCAGCGAGGTCATGTGCCCGAAGCTGCATCCGATCTCCAGGACGCTCGACTCGTACGACGCGGAGGCTCCGGCGAGTTTCAAGGCCTCCGTGACTTTCCTGTCGATGAAATAGTGAGCGGCTTTGGATTCCGGCACCCGCGCGCTGCCCCCGGCACAGAGCCATTCGGCGTTGTTCAGCTCACCGGCTTCCCCGTCGTACTTGGCGAGTATATCCACTTTGACTTTCGCCGATCTGTCCATTCATTTGTCTCCGGCGCGCACAATGCTCTCGTACAAGCACTTCTGCTGCCACGCTATCTTGTCGATTGCGAATTCGGCTTCAATTCTCTGCCTGGCCGCCTCCACCATCTGCCGGACCTGCGCGCCGGGCGCGCTTGAGTACGTCAGCACCGCCTCGGCGATGGCGTCGGGCTCACGGGGCGGCACGACGAATCCAGTCCGGCCGTGGAGCACCATCTCCGACACCGCCCCCACGTCCGTCGCCACAACGGGCACCTTCATCGCCATCGCCTCCAGCAACGCCACGGGACAGGATTCCTCGATCGAGGCGAGCACGAAGACATCCAGGGCCGACAGGACCGCCGGGACGTCCTCCCGAAAGCCGGTGAAAATGACATCCTGCTTGAGGCCGAGCTGCTCGGTCAGTTGCTGCAGGTGGTCCCAGTACCCGGGGTCCGTGTCGAGCTTTCTGCCGACGATCACGAATTTGGCGGATGGGACCCGGCTTTTGATCCGGCCGGCGGCCTCGATGAAGTACGTGAGCCCCTTGAAGCGGTTGACGTTGCGGATGGTGCCGACCAGCAGGCAATCGGCCGGCAAACCCAGCTCCTGCCTGATGCGCCGGCGTGAGTCCGGGCCGTATGCATCCGGCGTGAACTTAGCCGTGTCCACGCCCGAGTGGAGCACGACGGTCTTGTCCCACAGCTTTGGATTGCCCTCGGTGTATAGCCGTTTGAGACAGTCGCCCTGCACGAGGACCGTGGAGGCGAGTTTGGTCATCAGGGGCATGAGCAGCGGCCGCAGCGGGCGGGGCAGGTAGTCGTTGTAGAGCCAGACAATCGGCCGGCCCGTCAGCCGTGCCGCCAGGGCCGGCACGAAGTTCGTGACCCCATCCACGTGCACGATATCGATATCATTGGATTTGATGATCCTGCAGAGCCGCGACAGCGTGTACGGCAGCGCGGCGATGAACCCGATAAAGTTGAAAACCGGAGATTGGCGCCTGAAGCATTGGATGCGCCTGCACACAAATGACTGGAAACCGTCGGGATGCCACGTCTCGCCGGCCTTGTATCCGAGCAGGAAAAGGGTTTCGATATCCTGTTCCCTGAGCCACAGGGCTACAGCATGTGCCAGGCGGTGCGGCCCGCCGCAGCGGTTATCGAGAATGCAGTAGAGAACCTTCATTGCCTACCTGTCGGATCCGGGGTCGCGGCTGAGGGACGTCCCGAAATGGGTACATGGAGCTGCTCAAACGTGCGTTGCACGAGCCGTTTCATTTTCTCATGGCCCGCGTTGTTCAGGTGAACGTCGCCCCCGGCGGCATAGTTCTCATCCCCAAACTCTTCGTGGACGGCCTCCAGGCCCTCAAATACGTACTTGACGTTTTCATAGCGATTGAGGCCGTGCCTCGTGCTGGGCTTGGTCGGGATGATGAAGAAGCGGCACGGGACCCCCTGCGAGCGGGCCAGGGTGTCAATCCTCCTGAAACTGTCGATCGCATACTGGTTGATATCCGGGGCATCGGTCTGCTGGCCGTGGCGGTAATGACTCATGAGGATGCGATTTCTCAGCCCGATGCATTTGTGGCCGAGAACGCTCAACAGTACGGATTTGCGGGCACAATACTCAAAGCGCATCCAGAGGCCGCCGTAGTAGTACTTGTACGCCTGAGCAGCGGTCATGCGGTTGCCGTTCTTGTCGTACGCGTAGATCTGGCCAACATTAGTCGAGTGGAATGGCAATTGATATGGTTGCAGCTTCCAGGGGAACCAGTTCACATCATTGCCGAGGAATACCATCACCGCGAGCATATCCGGCTTCACGATGGGCAGGTATTTCTCCACCACGGCCGCATACTGCTCCGGACCGACGCCGGGAACGCCGAAGTTGAAGGCGGTGTAACCGCAGGTCTCTATCCGATCGGCGAAGCAATTCGTGATAGGGGACGCACTGACGCCATAGGTGAAGGAGTCGCCGACGAACATGATTCTGGGCCGATCACTGGCGAGCTGCTCCGCGAAGTCCTGATCGCGAAACCCCTCTTTGTTGATCGAGACCCCTTCCGGGAAGTCCGCCGCAGGGTTCAATTTGGCGATGCCCTTCTCGTCGCAGATGTAATCATTGCGGACTTCGAGCCTGTCGACAAACGGAAATTGAGCCGGGTGCGGCGCCAGTCCCATCAGCCGCAGAGTCAACTCCGCCGCCACGCCGAGCAGCAGCAAAACGATCAGGTTCATGACCGCGATCGCTTTCTTGCGATGACGCCTGAACATGCTCCTTACATGGGATTGGCCATTCGACCTCACAGAGGGTACTCCTGCATGCTATGACTGGACTTCTGCAAAATGGAGATTAGGCTTACTTGAGGAAGGAAAAATCGTCTTCCTGATTCTTCCTTCTGAAACTGGATGTCATTGACGCCCAAGCAGTAACGCTGATTATTCAAGGAAATCCCAAAACCGATTTCCTTGAATAATATAAGCCTACTTTCCATTTTGCAGAACTCTATCTATGAGTCTGATGATCACGTCCCACGATACTATACCGGAAGAAGAGGAAGCCGAACAGGATCTGCAGGTAGGTCTGATTCGAGAACAGGAAGTAGTTGTAAAAAGAAAAGAGGACGAATACCAGCAGAATCACGTAGAGGTTCAGATATGGCACGTATGTGGCGGCGCGGGTCCGCAGAGCAGACACCGCCCAGCCGAGAATGTAGGGTCCCACGGCCACTCCGGCCATTCCGAAGTCCTCATAGAAGTTGCGCAGGTAGGTGTACACGTTGGCGGCATACGGGATCAGGACGAATTCGCCAAAGACGGAGATGTCAGGCTCGGGGGCCAGGTGGAACCGGAAGAGCCATTTATAAAACGGGAAGAACATGTACTGCCCCAGGTGGTAGCGGCCGTCGTGGGTCGTGAGGAGCTCATTGAACGCGGCCAATGGCGAGGCCATGTACCAGAAGAGGTGATAGAGGAAGCCCTGGAGGCGGTCCGGTCGGTCATATTCGGCGCTCTTGTGCAGAAGGATGTCGATGATGAAGAACAGCACGGCCACGGCGGCCAGTGGAATCAACACGGTGAGAAGACGATGTTCCGCCGCCTGTCGCCGGTCCATGCGGCGAACGAGGCAGTACGCAAACACCATATACACGATGTTGACCGTCGCCTCATAGCGACTGACGCTGGTCAGGCCGGTGGCCAGCGTGATCAGCAGGAAGCCGGCGAGATAGAAGTACTTCCGGTGCTCGGCATCCACGTGCAGGAACACACCGAGCAGGACGAACCCGATGGAGAGAAAGCCGCTTGTGACCGAGTTCAGCATCACGATCCAACTGGTCTCGAAAACGCCGGCGGTGACAAACATCGCGAATCCGATGCGAAGCATGCCCGGGTTGGTCAGTAGCTCCCGGAGATTCATGCCGAGGAGCGAGGCGATGACGGTGGTTCGATACACCGCCAATGACAGGGCCACCAGGCCCATGACGCCCGCGAGCTGAAGCATGCGGGCGATCCGTTCGGGATTCAGGACTCTGGCACGGGATGGGGCGGGCTCGGCCGGCGGGATGAAACACCGGAATGCCGCCCAAGTCAGGTAGCCCAGCGAGAAGCCGCCCACGCTCAGCAGGACCGCCACCCAGAGGGCGGGCTGAGGAAGCGGGAACGTCCCCGCGTACACCCCGCCTGCGTACAGGGCGACCGCCGTACCCCAGACGGCCAGAAACAGCAGCAGCGGATGTACAAGGTATCGAGTCATCAGGGTAGGCCGTCCCTCTTGCCCAGGCGTCCCGCGAGCCCGTCCCGGATCGCCCGGAGCATCAGCTTCGTTCCCTGCCTGCCGTGACGCAGTCCCATGACAAGGCCGACGAAAATCAGCCTGAGATTGCGCAGGGCGGCATGGTCGAAGTGCCTGTTTACGATGAACATATTCCGGATGCTATAGTACTGTTTCCAGTCGAACCTGCCCGGTTGCGGCCTTGGGTGAAAGACCCTGCTGGCCACGGCGGTATAGAGACGAAACGTCTTGGCCGCACGGAACTGGAAGTCCGTTTCGTCGCCATAGATGAAGAATTCCTTTCTGGGCGGTCCGACCTCCCGCACGGCCCGGGCGGGCACGAACGTCCCGTTGAACGGGCAGATCCAGCGATACAGGCCGTCGTGCACCTTGTCCCGCACCTCGCTCAGCCGCCAGTGGAAGGTCCCCATCTTCGGAGAGCCCCTGGCCGAGAGTTCGCGCAGGGGGAACGCGAGCACATCGCCGTCCGACGAGTCCCGGGCGAGAACCAGCGAATTCAGGATGAAGGGCTCGCTGTGCGCCGCTTCCAAACGTCCCTTCTTCTGGAGGAGCACATCGAGCGCATCCGGTGCGGCCAGAACATCATCATCCATCAGCCACAGCCAGTCATACCCTGCCCCGGTGGCCTGCTCCATGCCCTCGGCAAAACCACCCGCGCCGCCTGCGTTCTCCGACATTCGAACGTAACGGACCTCTATCGCCCGGTCGGCGGAAGAGATCAGTCCCCTGCCGACCAGGTACTGATCCGTCCCGTCGGTCGAGGCGTTGTCGATGATGTACAGCCCGTCGAGCGGACGGGTCTGCCTTAACAGGGAATCGATGCACTCGCCCAGCAACTGCTTGCGGTTGTACGTCACCACGATGGCGGCAATCCTCTCTGGCTTGTTCTCAGGCACGGTCCTGAATCTCTCGAAAAAGGCTCAATGCTCGCTCGACGACCTGGTCCATGTTCAGATACTGGTACTGGGCCAGTCTACCAACGAAGTGGGTATTGTCCAACCTGTCGGCCTCCGCCCTGTACTGGGCATACAGCGCGTGGTTGGCCGGCGTGGGCACGGGGTAACAGGCGGGGCCCTCGTCGCTGCCGTACTCGTAGCAGATCGTCGTCTCCGGGTGATGCTGGAGATACAACTGCTTGAATTCGGTGATCCGCGTGTACTCCCGGTGGTTGGGATAATTGACCACGGCGGCGTTCTGGAACCGCTCGACCGGCAGGGTCTCGAATCGGAACAGGGTGCCTCGGTAGGGCAGCCGGCCATAGCGGTACCCGAAGAACTCGTCGATCTCGCCGGTGAAGATCAGGCCCTTGAAATCGACCGACCCTGCGATGTCCCGGTACTCCGTCTCAAGGCGAATCTCGATATTCGGGCTGTCCAGTATCCGCTCGAACATCCGGGTGTAGCCCTCCGTGGGCACGCCCTGCCACGCGTCCGTGAAGTACCGCGTATCCCGGTCGAGCCGGACCGGCAGCCGGCCGGTCACCTGCGGGTCGAGCTGCTCCGGGTACAAGCCCCATTGCTTCTTCGTGTAGTTTTTGAACAGCAGCTCATAAAGCTCCGTGCCGACCTGCGAGACCACCATGTCCCGCGCATTCTCGATCCGCGCGAGCCTGACCCTTCGCTGTTCGAAGTGCTCCTGCAGCTCCTCGGGCGTGAATGTCCGATCGTAGAGTCGCTCCATTGTCTCGATGTTGATGGGCAGATACACCTGCTTCGTCCCGGTATCGGCGAGCACGCGATGCACGTAGCCATTCCAATCTGTGAACCGCGAGAGGTACTCCCAGACGGTCTTGCTATTCGTGTGGAATATGTGCGGCCCATACCGCTGGACGAGCAGGCCCCGCTCGTCGCGAAAGTCGTATGCGTTCCCGCCGATATGGCGGCGGCGCTCGACGAGCAGGACGCGCTTGTGCAGACCGTTGGCTAGCCGCTCCGCAAGCACGCAGCCGGCAAAGCCCGCACCGACGATGAGATCGTCATAGCTCATGGCGCCCTCCGCCGGCCCCCGGTCGAAAGACGTGGATGCCGTTCCTTCGCAGAACCACGAACATCAACGTCGTGACAAGAATCTCCGTCAGCAGCGACGTGATGGAGATCCCGATATGCCGAAACGGCACGACCAGGGCCAGAGCCATGATGATATTGAGAAAGCCGGCTGTCGTTAGGATCCGCGTAAGGGCTCGCTTGAGCCCGAAGTTCACCATGATCTGCACGCCGAAGATGTTGCTCAGGCCGATGATGAAAGGCAGGAAGGACAGAATCCGGATCACGGGCACGCCCGGGGCGAATCTCTCCCCGAGGGCCGCCCGGGCGATGTATGGAGCGGCGACAAACAGGCCCACCGACAGCCCAAGGGTAAGGACGCTGACGATCCGGATGACCTGCGAGGTAAAGGCCAGGGCCGCCTGTCTCGACCGGGAGGCGAGCTTGCCGATGTGCGGGAAAATCGCCTGTGACAGCGGGATTTGCAGGCCCTGGATCGCCCGCGCGATCTTATCGCCGGCGGCGTAGTAGCCCACGGACGCGTTGTCCGCGAACAGGCCCAGGATGACGATATTGCTCGTCGTGTAGAGACTGGTGGCGATTCGGGACAGGAAAATGTACCAGCCATTCTTGAGCTCCCGTTTGAGCACGCTGATGGCGGGAATGTAGAAGCGGATGGAAAACTCGCGAAACGCCATGACCAGCGCGACAAGCCCCGTCAGAATGCTCGTCAGGGATTGAAACAATGGGACATAGAGATAGTCCGCCGGCCCCGCGACGAACACGAAAATCGAGACGATGAACAGCACCCTGGCAATCACGTTGACCACGGCGACGAGCCTCATCCGCTCCATTCCCTGGTAGAGCCATGCGGGCAGGAGCCACTGGCCGATCACGTGCCCGAAGGCCAGGAGATAGACCGCCCAGTCCGCCCGAAGCCTGGGGACGCCCAGGACCAAGGCGACCAGAGCAGCCAGGCTCAGAACCACCATCAGGAATCGCAGCAGCATGACGGCCGAGAAGATCTCTGAGACCTTTTGCGGGTCCTCGCGATGCACGGCGATCTCGCGGGTCGCCGAGAGGCTGAAGCCGTAGTCCGTCACTGTCAAAAAGTAGATGCTCACGGCCCGGGCGAACTCGATCAGGCCGTACCGCGAGTCGCCCAGCACCCGGAACAGGTACGGCAGGATGATCACGGGCACCAAGTAATTGCTCGCCTGGACGATCGACAGGGCCACGAAGTTGCTCAGAACCCTGCGGTTCTGTCCCCAAGCAGCTTTGAGCGTTCTTAGCATCTTAACCTAGCGCGTGTCCCGGCTGGATTGCCCAGGGGGGTACTCCAACACAACGGCGGCGAGAGTCGCAGCCATCAGGGAGGCGATGAAAACGAGGACACTGATCCCTGCCACGTGCCTCGGGACGGGATAGATCACAGGGTTCTCCCCGGCACGGGTACTCACCAAGACCAGGTTCTCCGTCCTGCGCAGGTACGATTTGAGGTAGTCGGCCTGCGGTTTCTCCTTGCATGCCAACAGTTGCTCGCCCACGAAACCCAGAAACTGTTGGACCGTGTACTGCGTCAGGATGCTCTGCTCGACCTGGCTGAGCAGCTTGTTGGTAAGCTCGAGCACGCCGATACAGTAGTTGTACTTGTCCTCGTTGCCTTGGATCGTCTCCTGGAGATCGATGATCTTGGACTGCACGGCCCGGACCTGATAGGACAGAGGCAGGAACTCCCGGGTGCTCCTGACGTCCGTGAACTGCAGGACGAGCCTGTCCTGGTCCGTCTCGCCACGACCGCCCAGGTCGCCGGACCCGGAAACGGGGCCTTCCAGGGCCCTGAGCTTCTCAAACCGCCCCTGTTCTCTTTCCAACTCCAGATTCAGGTTGAAACGGTTGTCCTCGATGTCGGCGGTCGTGACCTTGAAGCGGCGGACGGCCTCCTTGAGATCATTTCGGATGGCATACACGGGCAACACGTGCTCGAAGTTGTCTGTCACGACCGCCGCCATCGTCTCCACGTCTTTTCGCGACCGGCCGGTGATCTGGATGGACAGGAGCTGCGCCTGGAAGGCGCTGATCTTCTCAGACGTGGCGGGATCCGTCGTCTGGAGTCGCCTCGGGTATGCCGGAGAGGCCGTCAGCCGAATCCGCTTCCCCAGCGAGTCCTCCGTCCGGCAGTCGAGCAGTTCCTGGGCGGACGTCGCCAGTCCCTTTTCCCGGAGCTGGCCGGCGATCTTCGCCAGGTTCTCCAGGCTGTGAAACCGCCGCACCAGGACGTTGTACTCGCTTTCTTTGAATGGATGCTCATAGACGAATGTGGCAGTGTACTTGCGAGGCAGCACGGACAAGAGCACGGCCGCGAGCAGGGCCGGGATGAGCGATCCAACTGCGATCAGGAGCTTGCGCCGCCACAGCAGGCGCAGGAACTGCAGCAGCGGAGGCTCTTGACGCGAGCCAGGCGCCCTACCGCTGTCATCGCTTTCACGGCCGGGGGCCATCATCGTTTTCTGATCTCCATTCTTCATAGGCAGGCACGAAAAACGCATCTCCTTGGCGGTCAGGTTCAGATCGTCGTCATACCCCCTGTCGAGCGACTGATCACAGGGCCGACCAGCCACTATAGAGGCCGGCCCAACCGCTGTCAAGGCATGGGTTTATGGACATGACATTCCTGCCGGTCGGCTCCCGGTGGGATTCCTCCGGGCCGCATTGGCATCGGCCTCCTCGGGCGCCTGTGCCGACGCCACAGCCTCCGGCGGCGACTATCCCATGGTCTGCTCTTGTGGCCCGAACATCGCTTTCGCCGTGACAGGGATAGTAGCCGGCATATTATCGGAGGGCTCGGCCCGACCCGGAGCGGGTCATGGCGGGCAAATGTCTCTGACCTTGTCTCATCCACCTCCGCAGGGGCTCGCTTGGCAGCATGAGAGCCCCGGCGGCATCCTCGTGAGGACCCGGCAAAACGGCCCGTGCCATCTCCTTAAGTCCCTCCCGATTCTGACCGACCATAGGGTGGAAGACGATGTGATTGACAAATAAATACGGTTCTTGTATGATAGCGCTGGTCGATTACGGACGGGCGTGAAGAAAAGGGCTCCTGCAGAGAATCCATGGATCCCACCACACGGAGGTTCAAGTGCGATGCGTGCGCACATGGCGCACCGGCCGCGCTCAGTGCAATTGAACATAGGTGGGTGCAACTATGAAGAACCGAAGTAGAGCAGTCGCGTGCCGCAGTCAGTTGCTATGCGCTGCCCTGGCAGCGATCTACCTGACGAGCGCGGCAGCGACGGTGGCGCGGGCCAAGTCGTTGTACGTGATCACGGAGATCCTCAACAACCGGGGTGGGACGACGCCGGTACGCGCCTACAATATCGGGCCCGGCGGCATCCTGACGTACCAGACGGAGTACGGTGTCCGCTCTCGCGGCGGCGGGACCGTGGGACTGGCCATTGACTCCCTCTCGGAATCCCTGTTCGTGACCTATGAGGAGTCCAATGAGATCCAGGTGCTCGACGCTGTGACGATGAAAGAGGAGCTGGTCGCGGTGGCCTCTGGCGCCTCGGACCTGGCCGGCATCAAGTACGATCACGACAAACAGTTGCTCTATTGCGTTGATCGCGGCGAACCGAACCTGTACGTCTATCGGTGGGACTCTAACGCAGGCCGACTGAATGCCGTGGCGGGCTCGCCCTTCAACCTGAGCGGGGCGGAGGCGTACGGAATCGCCCTGGACGAGATTGACGATCAGCTCTACGTGGGCGGCCCCCGTAGGGAAGTGCTCGTGTACGACACGGCCGACTGGTCGTTGGTTCGCACCATCTCGCTGCGCCGGACGGCGATCAACGTGGCGGTCGATCCCAAGAGGGGCTACCTGTACACCGGGGGCGGTTTCGTTGATGATTTCTACCTGACGCAGTACAATCTCGCCACCGGCAGGGAGACGGAAGTCCAGGTTGATCCGGAAGCGGGGGTCATGGGCTTGGACGTAGATCCGGCGACCGGACGGGTCTACGTGACGACCGGGCGCAATAACAGGCCCGGCGGAGACGACCTGCTGGTCTTCGATACGAGTCTCACCAAGATCCAGGCCGTCGAGGATATCGGCAACCCGACGGGTCTGGCGATTCCCGGCAAGGACACCAGCTACAACCCGCTTCACCTGGTCAAGGTGATCGAGGACACTTCCGGACTGCCCAACCCCGGCGCCGTGCCCGAGGTCCCCATCGGCGGCGAATTCAGCTATGACATCTGCTTCGATCACGACGGATACGCCCTGACGGACGTCGTCATCGTCGACAACCTGCCGGCGGAAGTGACGTTCGTCCGGGCGGACGGCCACGGGACATTCGGCCACTACGATGTGGAGACGCACACTTACGTCTGGCAGAATCCACCTTTGTCGGAGGGCGCAAGAACGTGCCTGACGCTCGGGGTCCGGGTCAAGCCGGGGATCGCCGTCGGCACCCCTGTCATCAACTCCGTGACGATCGAC
>Ga0315274_10003998_pt1 | contig 21792 bp, 23 predicted proteins | sample YL17G02_20_MG_FD_203700 | JGI IMG/M metagenome (GOLD analysis project Ga0315274, IMG submission 203700) | Sediment microbial communities from Yellowstone Lake, YNP, Wyoming, USA - YL17G02_20 | ecosystem: Environmental > Aquatic > Freshwater > Lake > Sediment | place: USA: Wyoming | collected...
TGGCCGGTAGCGCGGTCAGCCTCACGGCGGGAGCGGGCGGCACCGGCGCCGGTGGCCAAGTCACTCTCACGGGTGGCACCTCGGCAACTGGCCTGCCGGGTGGCATCACGGCCACGACGACACGCACACCAGACGCTACTCCGCTGATTGCGGGGCCAGTTCTCACGCTCGCGCAGACGGCGGGCGCGAATGCGGCGACGGTCAGCGTGTTCGCGGGCAAAGTCGATCCTCAGACGACTGGTGTCGTCGCTCCCGAGGGTTCGCTCTACCTGCGCGACACGGGTGCTGGCGCGGGTGAGCTTTGGATCAAGACGGCAGGCGCGGTGTGGACTCAGGCATCTGTCGCAGGCGCAACGAATCTCCAGACGGCCTACAACGCACTCAATACGATTGCCACGACGACTCTCCCGGTCGCGCTTTCGGTCGCGGCGGGCGTGCAGAGCGTCCTCACCGTCACGTCGGCGGCGGGCTCGACAGGCGCCGCACTCCTCGTCACGGGACAGAGTACAGCGGGCGGTAGCGCGCTGAGTGTCACGACCGGCGCAGGCGCCACGGGTGTCGCACTCGACGTCGCGAACGCTGGAACGGGTAGCGCTCTTGTTGTTCGCAAGGGAGCAACCCCAGTCCTGACGGTTACTGCAAACGGCGGCATCACAGGTGCAGCCCAAGACAACGGAACTGTCGGAGCCCTCGTCAGCCTCACGGCCGGCGCGGGCATCACCGGAGTCGGCGGCAACGCCTCCCTCACCGGCGGTGTCGGTGGAGCTGCCAACGCGGGCGGCAACGCCTCCCTCACCGGAGGCGTTGGAACGAGCGCCACTGGCGGTCAGGCCAACGTCATCGCCGGAGTAGGAACAAGCGGCGGAGTCGCCAACCTTCAAGGCGGCGCAGCTACGACTACCACGGGCGGCGCAGTCACCGTGGCAGGTGGTGGTCAGTCAGCCAGCTCGCTCACCGCGAACGCAGGTGCAGCTACCCTTCGCGGCGGTGACATCAACGCGGGCGCTTCGCCAGCAGGCAACGGCGGCAACGCCACCGTTCGCGGCGGTGCCGTTTCGGCCGCTACCGGCACGGGCACAGGTGGCACACTCACCCTCAACGGCGGCGACGGCGCAGTGGCCAGCGCTGGAGCTGGGAATGCAACCCTGCGCGGCGGTGACGTCACCAACGCAGGTGCCGCGCTCGCAGGCACTCTCACGATTCGCGGCGGCAACACGTCGTCTACGACATCTGTCGGCGCGGCCGTCACGATCAACGGCGGCAACGCGGCGGCTTCTTCGGGCGTCGGCGGCGATGTCACGGTCACAGGCGGCACGTCCCTGACAGGCAAGCCGGGTCACGCGAAGCTCAGCACGTCGCGCGGCGCGGACAACACCATCTTGAACGTCGTCAACGGTGCAGTCCTCACGCTGGAGCAGACCGGCACGAGTGGCGCGCTGGTCACCATGTTCGCGGGTACGATTGATCCCCGCCTCAACACAGGTGTCACAGCCAATGAGGGTTCCCTCTACCTGCGTGATGCAGGTGCAACGGGCGAACTCTACATCAAGGCCAGCAGCGTATCTGCGACGTCGTGGGAGAAGGTCAGCACCACGGCGTCTTCGACCCTCCAGGCGGCGTATGTCGCAAGTGGGTCGAATAACTCGAATGACCCGTCGATCGCTGTGACCGGAGCCAACGGCTCGTTCACGGTCGATAACACGACCGATTTGACTGACGCCGTGCTCATCCGGCGCGCCTTCGTAGGCGCAGGGCACGGCCTGAACATCCTGATGGGGGCAGGCGGTCAAGCCGTCACCGGCAACGGCCTGGACATCTCCATGGGGGCGTCAGCGACCGGCATCGGCATCAATGTCGCTACAGTGAACACGACCAGCGCCATCGCCGGCTCGACTACAGGCGGAGGTTACGGAGGCCGCTTCTCGACATCCAATGGCGCCGGTGGCGGAGCAGCAGTGTCGACGTCTGCTACCGGAACGGGCAACGACTATGCGCTGCGCACGTCAAGTACGCTCGCGCACTTCGGCGTGCAAATCGATGCTGTCGACGGCATTGCCCTCGGAGTCGCTTCGACGGGCTCGGGCACGGCACTCACCGTCGACTCGACAAGCACTGGCATCATCGCTGTCTTCAACGACAGCGGCACACCAATCCTCACGCTCAGCGCAGCAGGCGCAATCACTGCTGCTCCGACCTCGGGTCAGTCCTTCACCGTCGACACGCTTGGTGCCGGCGTCATCTCGCTTGATGCCGCTGCGGCATCGAACTTCTCGGTCACGGGTGCCAACCTCACGCTGTCGACGATCACGAGCGGCAACGTCATCCTTGCGACGTCTGGCGCGACGGACGACATCACGTTCAAGGCGCGCGGCATCGCAACGCCGATTCCGTTCAACGGCCCCGGAGCCGGCGACGTGTCGCTTGTGGGCTTCACGGCCACGTCGGTCGTCGGCGCGCTCAACGAGCTGAAGGTCGGCACCACGAGTGCATCGCAGATTGTCCAGACTGGGTTCGACACGACGACGAACACCGTCACGAACGGCCTGCTCGGCTATCTCACAACGACAGCCAATCGCGTCCAGAAGACGATTGCTACGTCTCTGGTCGCGTCCCGAGTCTTTGGTGCCAACGAGGGTACGGCCGGGTCGATGACCACGGCGGGCACGATCGAATCGCAGCTGATCGAGGCAGCTGTCACGATCGCTGCGGGTGACGAGCTGTTCTTGTCAGACGTCACGGCGGGTGCCGTTACGAACGTAGCACCCACGGCTTCCGGTAGCGTCATCCTGACGGTCGGCTACGCACGCACCGCTGGAACCGGCGCTGGCGGAACCGTGCAGATGGTCCTCCAGATCGGCACCTCGGTCCTCATCCCCTGATCTGAACCCAGTGAACTCGCTGCGCGTCGCCTGGTAACGGGACGACGCGCGGCAGCGAACTGACGAGGAACACTTCGTGACCGCCAGAATCCCACTGAAGATCATCGGCGGCGCGCTGAGCGAGTACGCGCCTACGGATGCGGTCTCCGCCGATGGCATCGTGCCGCGTTCCGTGACGACGCTCACGCTGGGGGATGCGACGACGACAGGCGTCAGCCTCACGCAAAGCACGCAGACGGCGAAGCTGCTCGTCGGCACCGCCGACCCTTCGACCCCCGGCGTCGCGGCGCCCGAGGGGTCGCTCTATCTGCGGACCACGGCAACCGCCGGGCAGCTTTGGATCAAGACGAACGCGCTGTCGACGCAGTGGACGCAGATCGTAGCGGGCAGTTCTCCGACGCTGCAAAGCGCCTACACCGGCGGCGCAGCGATCGTCGCGACGGTCGGCAAGGCCATCGCCTTCTCGAACGCCGTCGTCGGCGACAATACCGATCTACTGTCGGTGACACGCACCGCGTCGAGCACGAGACCTGGCCTCAACGTCCAGATGACTGCCGCTTCGCAGTCCGGCGCTGGTGTGCTCATCAATCGGACAGGCGCAAGTTCAGGGCACGGGCTGGAGATCACCACAGACGCCAGCGCAACCGGGAACGGCGTCTCGATTACGACGGCGGCCAACAACATCACCGGGATTGCCGTTACTAATAGCGGTGCATCTACTGGTGTTTCCATCACCAACAGTCAGGTAAGCAGCACGAAAGCCGCCCTGGTCGTAGTCAACAATTCTGCTAGTGCATCTGGCACACCTTACGCGCTCAACGTCTCACAGGTCGGCGGCACGGTGTCGCACGGCATTTTCGTCACGTCCTCGAACACGGGCACCTCGTTCGCCGCGTTGTGTGCGGAGACCACGCACGCCACTGGCTCAGCGTTCATCGCTCGCACCGTCAGTACCGTCACTGGCGGTCTGATCCAACTGACGGGTGCTGGACACATCTTCCTGACGGCAGGCAGTTCTGCTGGCGCCTCTGGAGAGACAGTCAGCATCGCCGGAGGACTGGGGTCTTCCAACACAGGTGGTATCGTAGACATTGCCGGAGGCACAGGCACTACCGGAGGCGAGGCTCGACTCAAGGGTGGGGCCGGTCAGGCTTCCGGGAATGCGGGCGGCGTAGCCTCTGTCACGGGCGGCGCAGGACTCACATCCGGTGCAGGTGGCGCAGTCACTATCACAGGTGGCGCGACCCCTTCTGGCACGGTCGCAGGTGGCGGCGTCACGATCACCAGCGGGCAGAACAATTCTGGAACAGGCGACGCCGGGCTGATCACCATCAAGGGTGGAAGACCACGGCAGAGCGCGCCGGGCAGCACCAACGACGCCAAGGTTCTCATCTCTGGCGGGGACACGACCGCTGGTGTCGGGTCTAAGGGCGGAGACGTTGACATCAAGGGTGGTATCAACGCGACGAACAGCGGTGCCATTGCCGCCGGTGCTGTGACCGTTAGCGGCGGCGACATAACCGTCAACTCTACGAGTATTGGTGGCCCCGTAACGGTCAGAGGTGGTGATGTTGGGGCGACCACCAACTCTGGAAGCGGAGGCTCTCTCACTCTAAGGGGAGGAGACGTCCTCCCGTCTAGCACCGCAGGAGGTTTCGGAGGGGACGTTGCAATATCTGGTGGTGCTGTGTCCAGGGGCACCGGCCGTTCTGGAAACGTGAACATCACAGGTGGGGTGCCCAGCGGAAGTCTTACAGCGGCGAGCGCGGGGGCAGTTACGATTTCCGGTGGTATCGTCCCCGGTGTTTCCAATACGGGGGCTGGCGGTGCGCTGAGCCTCAGCGGTGGGTGGTCGAACCTCGGCGTCGGTGGCGCTGCCAGCCTCATAGCGGGGTATGGGACGACGGGCGGCGCTCTCACCCTGGAGGCCGGTGGTTCCGCAGGCACCGGACCAGGTGGTGCGATTGGCATCACTGCTGGATACGGAGGCGCAACCTCAACTGGCGCGGGCGCAATCACAATCTCCGCTGGAAACTCTACGAACGCCACGGGCACTGCCCCTGGGGCGTCTGTCTCGATCACTGCTGGTGGGACGACCTCCTCCAACGTCTTGGCCGTGGGTGGGAACATTACCCTCACGGGTGGCGCGGCTAGTAACGCTGTGACCAAGCCCGGCACGGTCAACATCGTCACGACACGCACTTCGACTGCCGGTGCAGCAGCGAAGGATGGCCCCGTTCTTACGCTGCAACAGTCGGCGCAGACGATCGACATGTTCGCGGGCACCGTCGACCCGTCAAGTGGCTCCGGTGTCGTGGCAGGGCTCGGGTCCGTTTACTACCGCAACAACGGCACGACGAATGGCGAGCTTTGGCAAAAGACGCTCACCGCCGCGACGGGGTGGTCGCCCATCTATGGCGCCCAAGTCATCGCCGGCCAGAACGCGAACTTCAACTTCACGACATTCGCCCCCGGCACCATCATTTGCGTCGCAAGCTCGGCGGCGCGCACGGGCACGCTGCCCACTCCCGTGAAGGGTCTCCGCTGGACGGTCACGGATGCCGGCGTGCCAGGAACCTCGGGCTTCGCCACCTTCAACTTCACGGTGGCGCGCACGGGCACTGAAAGAATCGCAGGCGTCGCGGCCAACTTCGTCGCGAACACGAACCTGGCCACGCTTCGGCTCATCTGCGATGGCACGGATTGGTGGCTCATCTGATCGAGGGACGGTTGACAACGTCTGACACCGCGTGTACTTTCGCGTCCGATGTCAGACAATCTCTCCCAAGGAGCCACGATGAAGAAGCAGAAGTCGCCGTTCTCGAAGCCGCAGTTCGTGAAGCCCGTGCCCGCCGCAGCCGATGTGTCTCCGACGGAGCCCGCTGCGCCTGCTCTCGCCAACGGTGAGTTCGCGATCGAGCCTGGTGATGCAGTGATCGTGCAGCTCGCGAACGAGCGGCTGATGAACGCGCAGCTGCACATGCAGAACCGCCAGAACGAGCTGAACTCGCTGCTCGCCCAGGTGCGTGCCAAGTACGAGGAGGCCGGCAAGTACACGATGTCGAGCATCGACATCGGTCGCGGCGTCATCGTCCGCACGCCGCGCGAGAGTTGAGCCCATGCGCAAGTACCTGGGCATCTTCACGGTCGTCGCGGTCCTGACCGCATGCGGACCCTCCACGCAGCTGCGCATCGCGTACTCGACGGAGGTCGCGCGCTGCACGACGAACGAGCGTGCCATCGTGGACCGCGCCGACACGACGCTGGAGCAAGATCAAACCGACCTGGCAACCGAGCGCACACGATGTGACGCCGCGTTGGCTGCTATCGAACACGGAGACAACTGATGGCTGACACAGGCAAAGCCGCGGCACAGATCGCACTGGAGTTCGCCAAGGCCCTCGCCGCCGCGACCCCCACGCTGTTCAACCTGTTCTCGCACCTCGGTGGCCGCGACAAGTTCCTCGTCGCTCTCGACGCCGTCCTCGCCACGGCACGAGCCAAGACTGACGCCGATCTCAAGGCGAAACGTCGGTAGGCACCACGCAGTGTGTGTGTAAGTCCACACTGCGCCCCGCGCCGTGATGGGCTAGCGTTCTTCGATGACCGCGCTTGTCATCTGGAAGCTGCTTGCTGCACTCGCCGCGACGCCCTCGGCAGTCCTTGTGGCGCGTGCCGTGGCGCGTCGCCTGTCGTCGGCCTGGAAGGCGAGGGTCGATGAGATCGACTACTTGCGCGAGGAGGTCAAGCGCGAGCGCGAGGAGGCTGCACAGGAGAGGCTCGCGCTCCGCGCCGAGCACGCGTCAGAAATCACAGAACACGAGGCCAACGCCGACCGTCTGCATCGCCGCGTTGACGCGCTCGAAAATGCGCGCGATAGTCTTGTCGCAGAACTGAAGGTCGCGAAGTTCGACGTCGAAACAGCGCGCAGGTTCGTGGATACCGCGACCTCGGCTGCAACGACGCGAAAAGATAAACGGTAACAGCGGGGCGCCCTGGAGAGACAGTGATGAAGAAGTTCCACGCACCGGCAGCGACACAGTGGGTATCCTGGTGCACGACGGCACTGCTCATCATCACCGCTGTGACCCCCGTCCTGCCGCCTGGGACGCCGCCATGGGTGACACATGCCATGCTCATCACCGCCACGATCCTCGCCGTGCTGACGACGCGGCTTGGTGACAAGCCCCGCATCGGCGAGGACGCCAAGCCGCCGACGGAGACGCCGTGACCTCGTCACAGCGGTCGTATCTGGTCCTGGCGTCCTGCGCGCGCGCCGCACATGAGGCGAATCGCGCCTGGTGCATCGCCCACGACGATCACTCGCAACCCGCCTGGGATGACGCCCCCGAATGGCAGCAGGCGAGCGCACTCAAGGGTGTCGAAGGCGCCCTCGCCGGCAACACGCCGGAGGAGTCGCACGCCGGCTGGTTGGCGGAGAAGGTGGCCACGGGCTGGAAGTTCGGCTTGGTCAAGGACCCCGCTGCAAAAGAACACCCCTGCATGGTGGCCTACGCAGAGCTGCCGCCAGAGCAGCGCGCAAAAGATGCGATCTTCGTCGGCGTCGTTCGTGCAATGGGTGTAGCCTGGAGCGGAGGCGTCCCATGAGCATCTTCAAAGCAGAGACACGGAGACGTGCGGTACTGACTCTGGCCGTGGCGTGGTTCGTCCTGCTCGGCGTCACCGTCGTCAGTGCGTGCCTCAGTGGCTACTGACGCGCCCATCGCCACTGGCGCGCCGCTCTGCCTCGACTGGAGGCAGCAGCAAGTCAACCCGTTCCCGATCAAGCGCAAATCAGATGGCACGCCCATCCCTACGAGCCGCATCGTCGGCGGCAAGACGATGGTCCGTGACCCGAAGACGGTGTGCGGCGTCACCGTGCATCAGACCGCCTGCGTCTTCGGACCCGCCGCGGACCCCAACAAGAAGCACAAGCGTGCCATGGGCATTCCCGCGCAGGCAGTTGCGTTCCGCGACGGCGTCTACGTCATCACGGCGCCCCTGCTCTGGTATCTTTACCACGGCAACTCGCTGAATGCGCCGACGCTGGGCCTAGAGATCGAAGGCATGTACCCAGGCCTCCTCGATGACCCCACGACCGTTGCCCGCGAGGACGAGAAGACGACGTGGGGTGGCAAAGCAACGCCGCTCGATGACCTTACGATCGCCACGGCTCGCGCCGCGCTTCGCTTCCTCGTCGAGGAGGGGCGCAAGGAGGGCATGCCGCTGGAGTTCGTCTACGCGCATCGGCAGAGCAACGACAACAAGCCCAGCGACCCCGGTCAGGGCATCTGGGAGCACGTCGTGCTCGACTACGCCGTGAAGGTCCTCGGTCTCAAGACGCAGCCGCAGCGCGCCTTCGGCGACGGCAGACCCATCCCGAAGCAGTGGGAACCCGGCGCGAAGGCAGCGTACTGAGCCTGGCTTGAACGCCGACGGCGTGTAGTGTACTTTCGAGCCCACGATGCCTGACACCATCCAGCGCAAGTTCATCGTGCTTCCTGGCGGAGGCGGCGTCACAGCCGTCACAGCCTCGGCACCGCTGGCCATCACAGGTGCGCCTGCGACACCCAACGTCATCATCGCACCAGGCACCGCTCCGGGTGACGTACTCGTCTGGAACGGCTTGACATGGGTGCCGACGCCAGGTGTCGGCGGCATGACCACGCTCCAGGCAGCCTACGACAATCTCAATACGATCCTCGTCATCGACGCCAAGGGCTCTGTCGCCATCTCCACGGCTGCGGGTTCGACCGTAGCGGCAGAGACGATCACGACCGACGCAGGCGCCTCCGGTGCGGCCCTAGAGATCTCCAACAACGGTACAGGCAATGCCCTGCTCGTCAAAGACGGCGTCAATGCTGTCGTGACCGTCGGACCCCTGGGCGGCGTCGTCATCAAGGGGAGCAACAACGGAGTCATCGGCTCTGCGATCAGCATCACAGGAGGCACAGGTCCAGCCGGAGCCGGAGGCAATGTGGCCATCTTCGGTGGACCCTCCACCGCTGGTGGGCAGAGCGGCAATGCCACTCTGCAAGGTGGCGGTGGCGTTGCCGCACCCGCAGGCTTCAACGGTGGAACAGTATCAGCTCTCGGCGGGCAGGGAGGGGCGGGGGCGGCTGGTGGTGCCGCAACATTTGCGGGCGGAAACCACCACGCAGATGGCACTGCTGCGGGGGCCGTCACTGTACGAGGCGGCGATACACAAGCCATAGGCGTCGGAGCCTGTGACGCAGGCGCAGCTACTCTTCGGGGTGGAGACGCCGTTTCCCCGACTACAGGTGTCGCAGGCGTTCTGACCCTACGGGGCGGAGATCATGGCTCAGGCGGTGCCGCAGTGGGCACACCGGGCGGCGTGACCATCCGTGGCGGTAACACTCTGAGCACCACCGGCCCCGGTGCCTTCGTCACCGTCAACGGTGGCAATGCAGCAGGCTCTTCTGGAGTCGGCGGCGATGTCACGGTCACAGGCGGCACGTCTCTGACAGGCAAGCCCGGCCACACGAAGCTCAGCACATCGCGCGGCGCGGACAACGTCGTTCTCAACGTCGTCAATGGTCCCGTCCTTACGTTGGAACAGACCGGCACGAGCGGCGCGTCGGTCGCCATGTTCGCAGGTACGATCGATCCCAGTCTCCCCACTGGCGTCACGGCTAGCGAGGGCTCGCTCTATCTACGCAGCACGGCTGGTACGGGTGAGTTGTACGTCAAGAGTGGGGCGCTAGACACGGACTGGACCAGGGCAAACGGCGACGGAGACGTCGTCGGACCCGCGTCCGCTACGGACAATGCCATCGCGCGTTTTGACCTCACCACAGGCAAGCTGATCCAGAACAGTCTCGCGATCCTCGACGACTTCGGGAACATCGACAACATCAGCGGCGTCGGCGCAGAGGGCAAATACAATGGGGTTCGGCATTACCTGAGTGCGGCCACAGATCCCGTCCTACCCGTCCCCGCCGACGGTGACCGCTACTGGAATACCGCGCTCGAAAAGGAGATGCGCTACGACGGGTCGCGAGCGAAGTGGCTCAGCGTAGAGTCAGCAGTCTTCACATTCAGTCGGACCGCGACCGCTGCGGGCAGCTATTTCCGGGCCGGCGAAGTCACGATGGCTGCGGCACAGGGCTGGAACATGCCGTACAACGGGACCATCATCGCGATGGGCTTGGTGCGTAGTAACGCCGCACTAGGGCCGACCCTCCAAGCCCACGCTGACGGTGTGTCGATCGCCAGTCTCCTATTGGTAGGGGCAGCGCTGAAAGCGAAGAGCGTCACCACGAATGCAAACATCGCAGTCGATGCCGTGCTCGCCGCCTTCAATCTAGGTGGCGGTGCACTGGTGAACAACGGCATCGGGTACTTTATCGTGAAGTGGAGAGTCTGATGGCGCTCACGATCATTGCGAAGAACATGACCCTCGGCGCTCTGCCGATGATCAACCTCTCGGTGGCGAACAGCGCCATCCCGGCGAGCGGGCAAGCCACGCTGACAGATACGAACTCTGTCAGTGACATCCAGTCCGACCCACAGATCCTCGGGTACGTGACCTCGGGCGACGTCGTACTCAACGACGGCGTCAATGACCTGTCTACGGCAGCCGGGATGAACTTCCTTTCAGGCGTAGCCATCTCCACGCCGCCTGCGAGCATCGGTGACGTGCTCGTTTGGAACGGCGGGTCGTGGGAGGCCGCTGCGGGTGGGGCGCCAGCGCTCAGCGCAGTCCTTTCGATCGGAAACACCTCCGGCGCAAACGACATCCTGCTGGCTCCTGCACAGAGGCTCGATACAGACGTAGCTGGAACACTCAAGCTCGGACTCGTCAACGCGACGGGGTTCGAGCTTGGCAACACGACCACTCCCAATCCCGCCCCGCTCCCCGGTGGCGATCCGATGGTGCTCATCAACCAGGGCGGCGCGCAGATCGGCGGCAGCAACGCAGGCATCCAGTATTCGACGATCCGTGCGAACCGCGCGCAGTTCCGTGGCAATCAGTTTGGAGGCACTGCCGCTGGGCCAGGAATCACAGGCTACAAGTCGCGCGGTGCAGCCATCGGAGATGGGGTCGGCGTAGGGAAAGTGGGCGTCATCGACGGTGACCTGCTGTTCCGTATCACAGCCATCGGCGTCGCTCGTAACGACAGCTCCATTCCTCTCGCAGCTCTGCTTTCACTCCAAGTTCCACCAGGAGGCTCGCTCCCCCTGAGCAACTACGTCGCCTCCGAACTCGAACTCCAGCTCGTCCCGCTGGAGGGGCCGACCAACGGCGCGACGGTGATGTTCAAGATCACGTCACAGGGCGTGCCGGTGCTTCGTGAGACCGACCTGCCACCAGTGGCTCCACCCGTACCAAACCGGCGCGTTGCGGGGCTCGCCACACTCGACGGTGCAGGGCAGCTTCTCATCCTCAACCCAAACGTGAAGGCGGGAACCCGTTTCACGCTCACGGTGCAGGACGGCGGCACGCTGGCGACGGGGAATGTGCAAGTCGTCGCACGCGTAGTGGGTACGTCGTTCACCATTGCGTCCAGCGTCGTGACGGACGCGGGTGCCATCGTCTACTGGCAGCTCTGGGAAGGCGTCTAGCCTATCTGACTTGAAGCGTGCCCAGCGCTAGTGTACTTTCATCACGGCGACGGCGGGCCCCGCCCTGGAGATACGAACCATGAGCAGCAAAGTGTTCTCTGAGTTCTCGAACAGCAGCGACGACATGATGTCCGGCCTCGGCGCTGACGAGATGGACGAGGTCGGCACGCGCATCGCGCCGCATGGCGTCGAGTGCACCTTCGGGTGCCAGGGCTGCGGCTGGCAGAGCAAGATGGTCGTCGAATGGCCGGAGATCCTCGCGGTCGTCCACGGCCACAAGGTCCACGGCATCGAGCCCCTGCAGAGAGGCGTCTCGATCATCTCGCCGTGCCGCAAGTGCGGAAACCAGCAGCCGATGTTCATGCCGTGGAACGAGATCCGAGAGATCTGCGCCGCCGGCATCAAGAACAACATCATCGGCCGCAACCAGGTCCCGCCGCAGCTGCTCTTCGGCACCGGCATCTGAGCCACGAGCGAGCCCGATGTCCTACGCGCCACCACTGCTCGTGACAAGAGCCAAGATGCTCTCCAACATGCGCACCCGTCCGGGGCGCACCTCGGGGCAGCCAACGGTGCACGCCGGCATGGACCTCAGCTCGGGCTTCGGCACGCCGGTCATCGCAGTCGTGGGCGGCACCGTGGAGACCGTCAGCGCCGATGCGAGGCCCGCTGGTGGCCTCCGCGGCTACGGCAACGCTGTCGTCGTTCGAGACAACACGCTACCCGCGCGCTGGACGCTGTACGGCCACATGAGCGCCGCTGTTGTGGCGCCGGGACAGAAGGTCGTAGCCGGTCAAATGGTCGGTCGCATCGGCAACACCTCCAACGGCAAGTTTTCTCCCGTGACGGGACAGAGCGTCGCACAGTGGCGCGCCGAGGCTCCAAGCGATCCTGCGCGCAGCAAGGTGATGGGGCCGCACCTGCACCTGGAGCGTAGGCGCGCGGCACCAGACGGCTCCTCACCGTATCTCGGTACATGGGCGGGTCGTGGCTACGGCGTCCTCACCGAAGACCCCAAACCCTGGCTGGAATCAGGGGGGCTCGTCATCGCGCGCAACCTCTCCATGAGTGTCGCGCCGGGCTCCCCGATGGATGCGACACGCGCCTCATGGGCGGCGCTCTCCGACGACGTCACCGACCACGGCTTCGAGATGTACGACGAGCTGCTGGAGACCGACCTCAAGCTCTACGCGCTCATCGCCGCAGGACTTCTCGTCGTCGGTGCCGGGGCCGTGCTGGTGTGGCGCGCGCGAGAAGCGTGAGCAGGCTGAGCATCTCCGTCGCGTGGTCGGATGCAGGCGCGCCGCCCATCCTCGCCAAGTACGACGCGCTCGTCATGAAGCTCGCGCGCACGATGCGTCCGCAGCAGTCGTCTGGGCACTGCCTCGACGTCGACGATCTCGTCGCGGAAGGCCGCATCGGCGTGCTCGAAGCGGTGGCGACCTACGACGGCTTCGGCACCAACGAGTTCGGCTGGGTCATGCGACGCGTCAGGCATCGCATGCTCGATGCGATCCGCCGCCTCGACGTCCGTTCCCGCAGTGAGCTGAAAGAAATCGCCGGGCGCAAGATCAGCGGCTCGGACGTCTCGGACTTGCTTTCCGCGCGGCATGTGGCGTTCGCGCGCGACGAAGCGGACTTCCTCCCGCGCGACGGCGGACAAGAGGACGAAGCTGCGGCGCGCGAGGTGCAGGAGATCATCTTCGCGGCGATCAGCGCGCTCGACGGCAAGGCGCGCGTCGTGGCCGACGAGGTGCTCCTGCGAGACGAGCCGATGGCAGAGGTAGCAGAGCTTCTTGGCGTGAGCGTGGCGCGCGTGTCGCAGATCTACCAGGCCGTCTGCGAGGCCATCCGCAGCCGCATCGAAGAAGAGACGCGCTAGAGAGCCGGCGCGAGCGTCTCGACGAAGCGCGTGAAGACTGGGTTGAACATCGCACGCGTACCATCCGAGAACGCGCGCCGGCGCGTGCGCACGGCTTCCACGGCGGCCCTGCCGGAACACCCGGTGGCCATCATGAGCGTGAGTGACGACACGAGACCGCTGCGGTTCATGCCCATCATGCACGTGACCAGAACGCGCTTGCCCACGCGAACCTGCGCGGCGAGCTGGCGCGCCATGATGAGAAGCCTGGCCGCCTGCTCGCGAGTGATCGGCTGGTACGGGTCGTCGTCAAGCGGGATGCCGATCACGTGTTTCCCAGGTGACACGAGCTTGAGGTCCGCGGCCTTGGGCTGCTTCTCCATCGCGCAGTACACGATGACGTCGAACTGATGAAGCAGCTCCTTCGTGAGCTTGGGGTAGGAACCCTGGAAGAGGTGCGGGTGAATCTGGTCGAAGTCTGTGTAGGCTGCCACGGCGCAAGGGTACACGATCACCGGCCCCCGTGGTAGCTTCCGGCATGAGCAAGCGTAAGACGTCTCGTCGCCGGAGCGCGCGCAGCATGCGCCCGAACGCGGCCTCGTGGGCTGCGCTGAAGGCAGCGCTCGGCGGCGGTCCGGTCACCGGTTACCACGGCAGTGACGTGCTCGACCGCAGGCCGACGTCCATCCGCGATCGCGTGTACGACTTCGGGCCAGGCTTCTACTTCGCGCTCAATGCCGACGACGCGCGTGGGTACAACCCGTTCGTGAACGTGGCGGAGATCTCACTCAGCAACCCGCTCGTGTTCAGCCCCGACGACGACAACCCCGTGCTCGCGCGTAAGATCCTCAAGGCCCTGGGCATGCGTGACGTAGACATCGAAGACATCTTTGGCATGGTCGGGCATCGATTGAAGTACGCGTTCTCATGCGCGATGACGCTCGCGGACGTGGGCACCATCTCCGGTCATGGGCTGCTCAAGTTCCTCCAGAAGCTCGGCTACGATGGCGTCTATGTCGACCCTCGGGTGCTCGATGTCGGGGCGCGCGACGCGTACGTCGCTGTCTACTCGCCGGAACAGATCTTGTCTTGGAGGAGGCTCGCATGAACGCTCACAACGACGACAACACCCCCGCTCGTACCCCCAGCTCCATGCAGCGCCTCGCGCTCTGGGGCATCGTCGAAGCGTGGCTCGCTCAAAGTGCGGCGCGCGCCGTCGTGCTCGTCGACGGGCCGAAGGGTTTGCGCGTCACCGTCATCGACCCGCTTCAAGGCGAAGCGATCGAAGACATCGGCCTCACCGAGGACCCGTCGCGGGCCGCCATGCGCGCCATCGAACGTCTCCGCCTCGGCGCGAAGTGATCTAGCGCAGGACCCCGTGGCCACCGCCCGTGATAGCCTCGCGCGCATGAGCAAGCGTTCTGTGGCGCGCAAGACGTCACGCGGGGCAAGGCAGAGGCCGAAAGTGATCGGAAGAAGCAGCGCGCGGCGCCTCACAGGCAACGCGGTCGAGTACGTGGGAAGGCTCTCTCCGCGTGATGTCGTCGGCACGGCGTCCGAGCTGCTGGACTCCGTCGAGAAGGCGGAGCGGGCGCTCGCAGCGGGACAGACGCGCGTCGCGCTCAGCCACGCGTTTGAGACAAGCGAGCGTCTCGTGGAGATGGCGCGCCGCGGCGGTGAGCGCGACGAAGAGATGACGCAGGCGGCAGAGCGCGCGAAGATCGTCGTGATGCGCGTGCTTGACGTGTGCTGACAGGCGGGCCAGGGCACAGGGCATGGCGTCACGCAAGACATCTCGCCGATCGGACCGCTCGCGACGCGCGCGTCTGAAGCGCAATGCTCGGCTGTTGCCGATCGACATGGAGCTTGTCGATGAGCTTGCCGAAGGCATCGCCGGGTCTCTGCGGGCATGCGCCATGGCCGAGCGCAGCTCTCGTCCGCCGACAATCCCAGACGGAACCTTTATCTTCGAGGCGGTAGCCAACGTCGTGGACACCCGCGGGCGACCGGTCGAGGTCTTGATCCGCGCCTGTCGCACAAATTTCGCGTCGATGAGCCCCGTAAGCGGAGACTGCCGATGGGGCAAATACCAGGACGGCTCCCTGGCGGCCATTGTGACCGTCAAGCTCAGCTCTGACTTCACGTGGACGTTCCTGGCGACGCCAACGATCATCAGCATGGTTCGCAGTACCCTCGCGCATGAGATGACGCACGCCAGGGAGGCAACCCGTCCCGGCAAGGCGCCGTACCGCGGCGAAGGCAACGTGCCCACCTCCAAGTGGCTGAAGTGGTACGGCGCGGTCCCCCACGAGGTCCGCGCCAGGATGCGACAGGTCTACATGGAGATTCGCCCCGAAGTGCTCGTGCGACTGGGCCGCGGAGAGCCACTCGGCTCAGCAATCTCAGCGTCTCTCGAAGGCAGTGTCATCTGGAAGTACGAAGAGCTTGGCACGGGCAGAGCCGGGCTCAACACGCTGCTCAAGGGCGTCGTCACGGCGTTCGAGGACGAGGGTTTCGGCGGGTGACGGTGGGTCTAGCGCAGGCCCCTTGGTCTGGGATAGACGCCCGGAGCCGCCGTCTGCACGTAGGCACACTTCGCGTCGTAGTTGATGGGGAACCCGAACACGGTCTCCGCGATTTGATCCGCGCGCAGCTCGCCATCTGATGCAAGCGCGTTACCGAACTGTCGCTCCAGTACGCGACGTCCGTAGCGGAAGTCGATGGCGTGCCCGATCTCGTGCGCCATCATCGCGCGCATCTGGTCTGGACTCAGATGGTCGTCTGCCGCACTGGCAAATGCGATCTCCGCGCCGTCCTTCGTCTTGCCGCAGTACGCGTAGTGCCGGCCGCCGTCGTGCGCCGCATCGTCCTCGACGAACACAAGCGTGCCGAAATCGGGATACATGCGTCTCAGCACGAGTACGAGCGTGTTGAACTCGTCGCGTGCCGAGGAGCCATTCGGCCTGAGTCCGTTCGGTGGCAGGTGCCGCCTCGCGCGCTCCTCCATCACCGCAAGCCTGTCGTAGTAGTCCTCGAACTCATCGAGGTGGTCGATGGCGACCTTGGCCGCTTCGAGGATGTCGTCGGTGTGCTCCTGCTCGACCTCCATCCCCATGCGGAGCTGTTCGAGATCGACGCGCGGGCGCCCGAGCTGCACCCACGCGGCGCTCGCCTGTGTTTTGGTGACCGCGACAGGTGGGTTCCTTTTGATGACGTCCGGGTTCTCAAGCTCGTCATCATTCGTCGGCATGAACGGGCTTTCTGCCTTGAACGTGAACCACGTCTCGCCGTCGTCCCCGTCTTCTTCACCCGCCTCAGATGGATCGATGAGGTCGGCCTCGACGGCTTCCTGCAGGTCGTACCACTCGCCATCGTAGAACACTTCGATCTCGTCGGGCGCGATGGGCTTCGTCGCGAAGAAGTCCTCTCGGATTGATTCGTTGCGACTCACGTCGTCGACGGAGAGGTCGTCCTCGTCCACGTCCATCGCCAGCACAACAGGGACGAGTCCGTCCTCGATGGGCGTGTCGCTGTCGTTGTTGGCGAAGTCCTCGTACCTGGACATCCAGAACGAGACGCCGTCCCACCCGTGTGTGAAGAAGTTGCGACCACGCGAGTGCGCGGCGTATGCGCCCGTCGAGAATGGCCCGTGCGCCGATGGGTCGAGGCCGTGCTCTGCAATCGAGGGGAGCCGGTCGGCGTACGTTATGTGGAAGACGCGCATGGCCTTGAGTGTAGCATCGCGTTGATGTCGGCTTCGCCGAGAAGGGCGTCGGCGATCTCAAAGAGGCCGATCGACCGCAGCATGCTCTTGCCGACGTCAGTGGAGAGGGTGAGATCGATGACGAAGGGGTCGATCTTGAGTTCGTCTCGTACCGCGAAAACGACCTCGGCCCAGTTCGCGGGCCCCCATCCGGCTCCCATGCGCCCCTGGAGCGCGTCGCGACATCTCTCGATGAAGTCAGGCTTCTCGTCTGCCATCTTGGAGCCATCGGTGCGCAGCATCTGGGCGCCGAAGACGGAGTCGCTCTCAGCCGCCTTGATGACGTCTGCGAAGTCGTCGCTGGGATCACCGAGGAGCTTGCGCAGCTGCTCGTCGCCGGCTTCATCGCTGAGCGTCGTGAGCCACGGCGACACGGGCTCGTCCATGAGCGGGAACTCGGCTTCGTGGGCAGCGGCGTCTGCGGCTTCCTTGGCGAAGATCGTGGTGAGCAGCGCGGGGTCGGGGCGCGGGGCAGGTGCTGCAAATGAGCCCGTCGGTGCGGCGAGCGCCTCGGCGAGCGTCATCGGCGGCATCTCCAGCGGCTCGGCGCGCAGGTCGCCGTCGTGCAGCCCAAGCAGAGCGATCACTTCTTCGGCATCGTCGCCGCAGTTGAGGCGAATGCAACGCTCCTCGGCAGCTGCCAGCGGGGTGAAGGCGGCGCCGTAGATGGACGCGTGCAGAGAGATCGGACGGCCATCCTGAACGAGGGGCATGCCGCCGATCATGCTCGCGTGTTCTCTTGCAGTGATCTCAGCATCGATCGACCGCGCCACCACCCCCTGCCGTACGCCCTCGTAGAACGCGACACTCTCGATGCGGCCGAGCACGCGTAGGACATTGGCGAGCATGTGGGTTGGCGCGCCCCGTAGGGACTCGATGAGCTGCGCCTTGAGGCGGCCGAACAAGATCTCGTCGTCGACGTGGCGGAAGTGCATGAGCTGCCCTGCTTTCGGCTCTCTGGGTAGCACGAGACGCGTGCGCGCTCAAGAGGTGCCTGGTACGCTGCGGCCCATGACGTACGCGTCTCTCGGAACGGCCGGCGAGCCGCAGGAACATGGGAAGATCGTCGCCTCCGACGGCTGGTCGTACCAGCTCACCCCAGACGACCTCTTGTGGCTCGCGCGGAGCGTGGAGTTCGAGGGCGGCACGAACCCATCGGCCGTCATCTGGACCTACGCGCAACGCCTCGCACTCCCCGGCTTCCGCAGGCAGTACCCGTCGCTCGCGTCGCTGGTGCGCGCGCACAGCCAGCCCGTGAACCCGAAGTGGGCGCGCGACGGCATCTTCTGCAAGCCGGGCGGCAGCCACGCGGGCAAGCCGGAGTGCAGCGAGGCCAAGCTCACGCGCCGCGATCGCGCGCAGTCGATTCCGTGGAGCGAGCTGAGCGCGAAGACGCGCAGCCTCGTCACCAAGTTCACGCACGCCGAGCTGCCCAACCCCGTCCCGCGCTCGGTCGATTTCGCCGACGCACGCGTCTCGGCCAACTTCCTGGTGAACAACCCAACGGCGCGCACCCTGCTCAAGGCCGGCAACTGGTTCATCGGCACCGCGCAGAGCCTCCTCTGGCCTGACGGGCACGTCAGCGTGCACTACAAGGGCGCGCAGTCGGGCGAAGCCCCTGGCAGCGGCAACGAGGGCATCGGTGTCGGGCTGGTCGTGCTCGCGCTCGCTGCGGCGGCAGGGGTCGTTTGGTGGATGCGGTCGCGGTCATGAATAGCGAAGAGGCGCGGGCGGAAATCGTTGCGGCACAAGCGAAAGGTCATTTTGCGGACCTGCGCGGAGCAGACCTGCGCGGAGCAGACCTGCGCGGAGAGAAGTTGGTCTACGCTGACCTCAGCGGCGCGAATCTGCTCGGCGCCGATCTGTCTGGCGCGGACCTGGTCTACTCGAAACTGGTTCGTGCGAACCTGACAGGCGCAAACCTGACGGATGCGAAGCTGTCTCATTCGTACATGTTCGGAGCGGTGCTAGCCAGGGCTGTCCTGAGTCGCGCGCAACTGCAGAGCGCGGACCTGTCTCGCGCGGTTCTGACTGACGCGGACCTGGTTGGCGCGGTTTTGCGCAACGCGAACATGCTCGGCGCGGATCTGGAGGGCGCGACCCTGGTTGGCGCGGATGCGGAAAGTGCGGACCTATCCGATGCAAGCCTGCTCCGTGCTGACTTGACCGGAGCCGACCTGACCTACGCGCGTCTGAGCAGAACGATCCTGACCGGCGCCAACCTGACGGACGTCGACTTTACCGGCGCCAATCTGAACGATTTTGTTGGGTATCCGCTGGTGTGGCCCGACGGGTTTGTGCCGCCTCCATCACGGATACTACAAGAGGAGTTCAAGGTCCACGTTCCCACATCGCCAGAGTTCCGCGCATGGTTCGGTAACAGTCGCGCGGTCGACACGTCCGGTGCCCCGGTACTACTGTACCACGGCACGTATAAAGGCGGCTTCACCGCATTCGATCCGGCAAAAGCAGACCCGCATCACCCAGGGTTCTACTTCACGAACGACATATCGAATGCCAACACATACCTGGGTTCTATCAGTGACCTTCCTGACCCCACGCCGTCCCTAGACGGAACGCACCCGGCCTCCAGTGGGGGCGCCTATCGCGTGTGGGCACGAATGGAGAATCCGTTCGTGTTCGATGCGCATGGGGCGAAGTGGGACGACCTGAAGGTTCCAGAATACCCAGTCCTGCGCAGGACCTACGAGGTTGCTCACGCCGCCAAGCGCGACGGGTACGACGGCGTGATCTTTCGCAACCTGCGCGACAACGGCGGGATGAGCAACTACGACGAGCCGTCAGACGTCTACGTCGTCTTCTCGCCCACGCAGATCAAGAGCGCGCTGTTCAATGATGGCTCGTTCAGCCGCACCGACCCAGACATCCGCAAGAACCCGCGCCGCCGGACGTCACGCAGTCCGCGGCGCCTCCGCCGCAACCCGGACGTGATCGAGAAGACGATCGACGAGCTGACGCCGGCTGAGTCTGAGGACTTGTTCGCGCTCGTCCAGCAGGCGTACGCGCACGTCGGGGGCCACGGCAACCTGCAGTCGGTGGACGACCTCTGGAACTACCGCTACGCGCTCATGGCTGACACGGACGGCGATGGGCATCCGAACGTGGCCATCCTCGCCGGCAAGGTGCGCAACGGCTCGACCAAGGTCGGCGTGTTCGCCACCGATGGGAGTCAGGCGGCCAAGCAGGTGCTGATGACGCAGATCAAAACCGTCCTCAGCAGGCCCGACTGGTGGGCCGAGCTGCCGAGCGAGCTTGCGTCGTTCCTACGCTCGCGCGGCGTCCCGATGATCGAAGACCAGATGGTCGCCATCATGCTGCTCGGACGCCGCGTGAATCACAACGAATTCGCGTGGCTCGGGAAGATCTCTCGCCACGTCGGCGAAGGCTACTTCTCGCGCAGCTACTTCGGCAGCGAGCCCGACGTGCGCGCCATCGTCGGCAACGTGACGCCGGAACTCATCGAGAAGATCCAGCGGTTCGTCGCCAGCGAGCACATGGGAAAGAATCCGCGGCGCCGGACCTCACGCGGGCCCGCGCGCAAGACCAGCAGGAGACGCTCATGACCCGCGAAGAGGCACTGGCAGAGATCGCAGCAGCGACCACCGACGAGCGCTGCGCGAACCTGGCGCGCGCGGACCTGGTGCGCGCGAACCTGGCGGGCGCGTACCTGGCGGACGCGAACCTGGCGGGCGCGCGCCTGGCGGGCGCGAACCTGACGGGCGCGTACCTGGCGGACGCGAACCTGGCGGGCGCGCGCCTGACGGACGCGGACCTGACGGACGCGGACCTGACGGGCGCGTACCTGACGGACGCGGTCCTGTTGGACGCGAACCTGGCGGGCGCGGACCTGACGGACGCGAACCTGGCGGACGCGAACCTGACGGGCGCGAACCTGACGGGCGCGTACCTGACGGGCGCGAACCTGGCGCGCGCGGACCTGACGGGCGCGAACCTGACGGGCGCGTACCTGACGGGCGCGAACCTGGCGCGCGCGGACCTGGCGCGCGCGGACCTGGCGGACGCGAGCCTGACGGGCGCGAACCTGGCGCGCGCGTACCTGCGGGGCGCGAACCTGACGTACGCGGACCTGACGGGCGCGGACCTGGCGTACGCGGACCTGGCGGACGCGAACCTGGCGGGCGCGCGCCTGACGGGCGCGAACCTGGCGGGCGCGAACCTGACGGACGCGAACCTGGCGGACGCGAACCTGACGGGCGCAACTGGCCTCGATGATCTGAGTGGTGAGCCCAGCGCGTGGCCCGTAAGTTTCACGCCGCCAGCCATCGAATCGTTTGGCGCTCGTGCATACGGCAAACAGTCGGCTGCCATGCTTAAGCTGCGCAAGCCCGAGACGCCGCGCACAGCACGCGACTTCAAGCGCATGTATCCCGCCGAGTTTGAGGCGCTCAAGTCGGTCACGCAGGGACGCGACTTTACTCCCGAAGTCGTCGAGCGCTTGCGGTACGCCTATGAGAGCCCCGTGGAGTGGATGCTCACGACTGGCAAGTACACGGGCTCGATGCAGCGACTATGCCCAGGCCCAAACGCAGTTCTGAAGTTCAACGTCCGCATCGACGCCGAGCAGTATACAGAGGAGCAGCGCGACATCCTCAGCAAGCTGCGCGAGACGTCGAAGCGCTCCGGGCACCCGGTGGAGAAGAAGCCGTTCTTCACCATCGGCT
>Ga0315274_10003999_pt1 | contig 21790 bp, 15 predicted proteins | sample YL17G02_20_MG_FD_203700 | JGI IMG/M metagenome (GOLD analysis project Ga0315274, IMG submission 203700) | Sediment microbial communities from Yellowstone Lake, YNP, Wyoming, USA - YL17G02_20 | ecosystem: Environmental > Aquatic > Freshwater > Lake > Sediment | place: USA: Wyoming | collected...
TGCCACGCTATGACGAGCGAAGGCCGTGGGCGCGACATCATCTGCCTGAGCCACCTCAAATGGGAGGAAACGCTCTTTCAGCGTCCCCAGCAGATCATGACGCAGCTCGCACGGACCCACCGGGTCCTCTACGTCGGTCGCATGGGGGCCCGCGAGGCCTTCGCCGCTCTGGTTGGACTGGAGCGCAGGACCTTCATGGGCAAGCGCGGCAAGAATCTCTCCTGCATCAACGTGCCCTATCTTCCTCTGACGCGGCGCTTCGGCATCCTGGGATGGATCATGTGGGGCGCCTGCGCCGCATGCGCGCTTCTCGCGGCGAAGCTCTTGGGATTCCGCAAGCCCTGGCTTTGGGTCTATCATCCGGGATATGTCCCATTCCTCGGCCTTCTGCGGCGCGATAAGTTGGTCTACGATTGTATGGACCTGTTCCGCGGGTTCAAGACCTCATCCGCCCGATGCGCCATGGACGAGGCCGCGCTCCTTGAAAAGGCCGACGTTGTCTTCACGGGCGGCAAGAGCCTCCAGAAGGCGCACGCGGGGAAAAACCCCAACACCTTCTGCCTTCCGAGCGGCGTCGATTTCGATCACTTCGCCCGAGCGACACTCGACGAAACGCCCATCCCCGAAGACGTTCGCGACCTTCCGAAGCCCATTCTCGGCTACTTCGGCGCCGTGGACGAACGGCTCGACTTCGACCTGATCCGTCGCCTCTGCGACGAGCGCCCCGGTCGATCCATCGTGCTCGTCGGGCCTCTCGTCGGCTTCTTGTCGCCTCCAGTCAAGCGTCCCAACCTGCACTATCTGGGCGAGAAGGAGTACGCGGATCTGCCCGGGTACCTCAAGGCTTTTGACGTCTGCCTGATGCCGTTCGTCATCAGCGAGCTGACCCTTCACATCAGTCCGACGAAGACGCCCGAATACCTGGCGGGCGGCAAGCCGGTCGTTTCCACCGCGATCCCGGACGTCGTGGAAGACTACGCCGATCTCGTCGCGATCGGCGAGGATCACAACGATTTCGCGACCAAGGTTGACTTGGCGCTCAAGGAGAGCCGCGCGGGCCGGCGCCTGCGCGTGAAAGAGAGGCCGGCGGCAAAGAGTTGGCGACGGATCGCCGAGGAAATGGAAGACCTTATCCTCCGAAGCCGGACCTAGGGAGGGATCGCAGATGCTCACGTTCGGGCGCCTGGCAATTCGATTTCTTGCAGCGCTCGGGCCTGCCCTGGCGCTTTCTTGCGTTACCCCCCTTCGCGGAAGGAGCGTTGCCATGCAACCTCGCCAAAGCGGCGAGCGCTCGTCGACCGCGTGCAGCAGCCCCGCGACGCTCTGGTTCAAGAACAGCGGCGTCGTGCGCGCGGACATGCGGTTCGTCGAGCGCGTTCAGCGTCCTCGAACTCCGGCAAGATCGTGCCGCGCGCCTCATTGTCTTCTCAGGCAATCTCTCGCTGGAAAGGCTCCGCGTCGGCAACGCCCAGCGGACAGGCGTAGCCCTGACTGAGGGGCAATCTCTCACGCTGGACGCCATCGAAGAGCCCTGAAGCGATGGGACTGCATCCATCCTGCGGCACTATTCCCGCCTGAATCCTGGCATTCCGTCGGGACGGCAAACGCGGAATTGAACGGGGCGCGCGCCGCCTTGCGCCGTCATCAGACGAGCCTGGGGCAGGTCGTTGCGGCTTCGTGTCCGGCATCCTGGAGTCTTCGGCAGACCGAGCTGGTGCGCGGGGTCCGGCCCTTCAACCGGGAGGCATGGCCGGAAGGGGAGAAGGCGCCCTGGCCGCTGCCAGAGCCTGCGTTGCCTTGGACGGGATGGGGAACCATATATGGTACTTCATCCGCGCGAGGATACAGGATATGTGCCGCTGGCCGAGGCACGTCATTTTTCTTGAAAAAAAAGCTTGCGGAGGGTGGGGCATTGTGGGACAAAAATATCGTACTGTGGGTGAAAGTGGAGCGAAAGCCCCGCGGTACGAGGGTTTTTCTCACAGTTGCAGATGGGTTCTGCGGCAGACCGCATAGAAGGGTTCGGTTCGGTGTCCTCCGGGATCGGCTTCATCGGAAAACACGAGCTGCGGATCGACGACAAGGGCCGCTTGTCTATCCCTTCGCGGTTCAAAACCGTTCTCATCGAGCAGCATCCGGACGATGGGATGCAGGTCGTGGTCAGTCCCTCTCTGGATATGAACCTGATTGTCCAGCCCGCTTCCGAGTTCGCGAAGCTTGCGGTGGAGTTCGAGCAGTACAACGAACTCGACGAGGAGGCCCGCCGGCTCAAAGAGATCCTGATCGGTCTGGCGACGCAAGAGAAGGTCGACGCGTCGGGCCGCATTCGCCTGAGCGCCGATCTCCGGAAGCTGGCCAATCTCAATCATGACGTGACCGTGATTGGCGAAAACCGGTTTTTCACGGTTTGGGACCGCGAGCGTTGGAACGCCACGGAGTCGGCGGCGTTGCGCGACCTGAAGCATCTGGCCGAACAGGTTCGCGTGAAGAACCGGGCCGAGAAGACATGAGCAATGCGGGGCGACCGGGACCCCAGATCCCGCCGCCCCGAAGCAAGACACCCCGCTTGCGCGGGAAGGAGTTCAAGGATTCGTGACCCCAGGCGAATGGGACCGGATGAATCGGCGCCGGCGGCGAGAGGGCGTGACGCCCGCGAGCCCGCGGCCCCGCAGTCGGTTCACCAGCCCGTGATGGTCCAGGAGGTATGCCAACTTCTCCAGCCCCGGCCCGGCGACGTCATCGTGGACTGCAACGTGGGGACCGGGGGACATAGTCTGGCCTTGCTCGAAGTTTGGGGAGAGGAGGGCTTCCTGGTCGGTCTCGATCTGGACGACGCCATGCTCTCGATCGCCCGCCAGCGCTTTCGCTCTCGTGGAATCCCCTCCCGCTCCTACGCTCTCGTTCATGCGAACCATTGCGATCTGGCCCGGGTACTGGGCGACCTGGGTCTGGATCAGGTGGACCAGATCGTGATGGACCTGGGAGCCTCCTCTCTCCACTTTGACGATCCCGCGCGGGGATTCGCCTGCCATCTCGAAGGCCCCCTCGACATGCGCTATGACCGGAGCGCCGGGGGGCCGACGGCGGCCGACATCGTCAACACGTGGGACCAGGCGGCCCTGGCCGCCCTCTTCCGCAGGGAGGGGGACGAGCGTTGGGCGGAGCGCATTGCCCGGCGCGTGGTCGAGCGGCGAGCGCGCAAGCCCTTCGAGACGACCGTCGAACTGGCCGAAACGGCGGCGGCCGCCGTGCCGCGCAAGGCGTGGCCTCGGCGGATTCACCCGGCGACGCGCGCGTTCCTGGCGCTCCGCGTCGAGGTCAACCGCGAGGCCGATTCTCTGCGCGAGGGACTGGACGCCGGTCTTCAGGTCTTGAGTCCGGGAGGAAGGATGGCGGTCCTCACTTTCCAGAGCCACGAGGATCGGATCGTCAAGCGCCGCTTTCGGCGGGCCTGCCGTCCTGAGATGGACGAGACGGACCCGTGGGGACGGGAGAAAACGCCGGCGCGTTTTCGGGATCTGACGCGGCGGCCTCTTGAACCCGGGGCCGCCGAGATCGAGGCGAACCCGCGGGCCCGCAGCGCCAAGCTGCGGGGCGTCGAACGGCTGGCGCGCGCGGAGTGAGGATTCCCGAAGTAAGGAGAAGACACGGATGACGCCGCTGACCCGTTGCGATCTTCGCGACTGCTCGCAAGTGTTGCTTCGCCCGCTGAGTCTTCTGCGGGTGATCGTCCTGCTGTCTCTTTGCACGAGTCTGGCTCTAGCGCGCGTTCACCTTCAGTTCCTGACCCAGGATCTGCGGATCGAAACCCACAAACTGCAGCGGCTGCAGGCGGAGCTGGCCGATCGCCGCCAGGCGCTGGTTTCCGAAGTCGAGCAGAAGCGCTACGAGACGTTCCTGAGCCAATATGCGGAAAAAGAGCTGGGACTTCAGAAATGCCCCCCCGAGTGCAGTTACAAAGCGGCGGTTCCAGCCGAAGTCGTGGCCCTGTGGGGCGGGCTTGCCCGCGAAGCCGCCCAGAGCGGAAGGCCGGATCAACGGCCCAAGCAGAACGTCTTGGCCGCGGTCGGGGAGCGCATGATCTCGCTTTCGAGAGTCGCTCTGGCCCGCGAGCCGGGCCAGCCGTCGGAGTGACTGACAACTTCAGGGACCGGGGAGCGACCTCACGGTCCCGCGCGCTGAACGCGCTTTGTTCTTTCACATGAGATGGCGTGATCCGGGAGTTCAAGCGGGTCGTCTCTCTCGCGCCGGCAAGAGCGCCCGCCGGGACTCCTGGAGAACGTTGCGTTGAGGTTTTCGGTTTGGCCAGGCCGGCATCCACTGCCATTCCCGCCGCTGTTGGCCCCGCTCCCGTTGCACCCGTTCCCGCTCCTGCGCTTGCTGCCGCTCCCGTTCCCGCTCGTCCCGCCGTCATCGTTCCCACTCCTGTTCCCGATCCGTTGTCCCCGTTCCCTGCTCCAGGACTTGTCCCTGTCCCCGCGGTCCACGGTCTGTTCCCGTCGACGAATTCTCCGCTTGGCTGCCCCCTGGTTGAGAGTTTATTGCCGGCCTGGCCGATATGTTTCCCGGGTTCTACTGTGTGCGCGGGTCTCGGTTCTTCCGCTGAGGTCCCCGCGGGCGGGGGTGGCGTCACGTGTCACCCTTCGCGGCTTGCATGCGTCACGAGCGAACGCGGTCGGGGCCGTCCCTCGCCCGAAGGCCGCCGCGACGCCCTCTGGGTCTGCGAACATGTACGACGAAAAGGAGGACTTCGCCTTTCACTTGAAGGAAGTGGCGAGGATGGCGCGGGAGATGCGTCGCCGGGGCGCGGAATTCGCCGGCAAGACCCTACTGGACGTGGGGGCGGGCGAGGGAATGCATGCCTACTTCCTCCAGGCGCTCGGATGCCGACACATCTATGCGACCGACCTCACGGATTACGACGCACTGTACGATGGAGCGTTCCGTCGGCTCCTGGAGGAAAAGCACCGCCGGCACGGTTTTCCCATCGATCTCGACCGCATCTCATTCGTGACGGGTTCAGCGACGAGGATGGCTTTCGAAGACGGGTTCTTCGACGTCGCAGTCTCCTTCAACGCCTTCGAGCACATCGCTACCCCGGACCAAGCTCTCGATGAGATAATCCGGCGCCTGAAGCCGAAAGGATACGCGTACCTGACTTTCGATCCTCTTTTCTACTGCGATACGGGGGGCCACATGAACGACTTTGTGGGGATTCCCTGGGGCCACCTGGTCTATTCCGAGTCCGAGTACGTGGAAATGCTGCGCAAGAGTGGCGCGAGCGAGAGATCCGTGGAAGACTTTCTCCACGGCCTGAACCGATTGCGGGTCCGCGACTTCCGCCGGATCTTCCATGCGGCGCACAAAAAGGGAGCGATCAGGATTCTGCTCCGCAGAGAATGCCGCGGATTCGCTGACGAGGCAAATCGAGAACACCCCAACTACCGTCGTCTGCGGAAGACCATGAGCCGAGAGGATCTCCTGACGCGGGGCATGGAGGTGGTCTTTCGCAAGAGATAAGGGGGCAGGGGTCAGGGGTCAGGGGTCAGGGGTCAGGGGTCAGGGGTCAGGGGTCAGGGATCAGGGGTCAGAGGTTGGGGATTGGGGGCTGGCGCATGATCCCTGAATCGTCGCAGAACGGAGTCTGCGTGCCATGGCGGCGCCGAAACCAATGGAGAGAAGGCACCTCTGCCGCATCCTGCTTGTGGCGCTCGGGCTCTCGTTGTTCTTTCCGCTCTTCGTCTGGCGGCTCTACCGTCTGCAGTGGGTGCAACACGGCGACTACGTAGAGAAGGCCGAGATGCAGCGCCGCGCCACGGTGAGGATCGCGCCCCAGCGCGGCTCGATTTTCAGCAGCGGGGGCCATCCTCTGGCGACGAGCAAGTTCCTCTATTCCGCTTACATGGCGCCCGAAGCCGTCAAAGACGACTCCTTGTTGCGTCGACGTCTGAGCGCCGGTCTGACCGCATGTCTGGATCTGCCGCCCGCTGAAGTCGCGGGCAAGCTCGACAAACGGGGGCAGGTCTTCCTCAAACGGCAGCTCGAGAAAGAGAAAGTCCTCGAACTCGATCTCCTTCGGCAGGAACTGGAGATCCCTCCTCATGCTCTCTATGCCGTGAAGGAAGGAACGCGCGAGTACCCCAAGGGGAGTCTCGCCTCCCATGTGATCGGTTTCACGGAGCGCGGCCCATACGGTGACAACATCGGCCTGAGCGGAGTCGAAGCGGCTTACGACAGGGAAATCATGGGAACCGTGAAGGAAGAGGCCACGGTGAAGTTGGGGGGGCGCACCGTCTCGTCGATTGACGAGGAGGTGATCCTGAGCACCATGGGCAACGACGTTGTTCTGACGATCAATGAGGCGATCCAGCATTACGTCGAGGTTGCTCTGGCCGAACAGGTGGCGGCCTTTGAGGCCCGGGGAGGCGTCTGTGTGGTCCTGGAGGTCGGCGCCGGCGCCGTCCTCGCCATGGCCTCCAACCCCACCTTTGATCCGAACGAGCGGGGCGAAGCGCCTGTGGAGAACCTGAAGAACCGTTGTCTGGTGGACGCGATCTCGCCCGGGTCGGTCATGAAAGTCTTCACCTCGACTGCCCTCATCGAGCGCAACAAGATGTCCCCTTACGAGGAGATTGATTGTCACGAGGGGCGATTTGTGTTTTCCATGCCGGGCGGCAGGGGCTATCGGGTTAAGGACAGTCACGCGATGGGGCAAGTCTTGGTTCTCAAGGCTTTCACCGAATCGAGCAACGTGGCTTTCGCCACCCTCGGGCGTCGGCTTGAGAAGCAGGAGCTCTACGACCAATGGAAGGCCTTCCGATTTGGCGAACGCACGGGAATCGACCTGCCGGGGGAAGAGCCGGGCATGATGCGTCCTTTGGACAAATGGAACGAGTACTCGCGCGTGTCTTTGCCCATCGGCTACGAGATCACCCTGACGCCGATCCAGGTGGCGGCGGCCATGGCCGCCATCGCCAACCGAGGCGAGTACGTCAGACCGCACGTTCTCAAGGAAATCCGATCGCCTCGCAACGAGGTGCTTTACCGAGCCAAGCCGGAGGTCCTTGGCCGAGTGTGTTCGCCGCAAACCGCCGAGATCGTTCTCGGAATGATGGAACGGGTCGTGCTCGAGGGCACGGGCCAACTCGCCGCACTACCGGGGTACCGGGCAGCCGGCAAGACGGGAACCACGGTGAAGAACGACACGACCCCCTCGGGTGAGGATTCCGAAGGGAAATGTTTTTACGCTTCTTTCCTGGGGGTCTTGCCCGTCCAGGCGCCGCGGCTTGTCATCTACTGCTGGATCGACGAACCGAACGTCCGTTGGGGAAGCCAAGTCGCCGCTCCTCTCTGCCGGAAGGTGGCGGATCACGCGACTCGGATCCTGGGCATCCGACCATCCGAAGTCATTCCCACCGTTGCGGATGCGGAGGAAACAGAACCGGACGCTCTCGCGGAGAAGATCGCGGGCGTCGAGCACCCAGAACTGGGCGTGCCCGCCGCCCGTGGCGTGGAATTCACGATGCCCGACCTGACCGGCTTGACGGTGCGCGAGGCGGCCGATAAGCTGCACCGCTTGCAGATCGACGCGCAGCTGACGGGCTGGGGCGTTGCCGTCCGCCAGCAGCCCGCGCCGGGCGAGCCCCTCCCGGCGTCCAGAGCTCTGGTCATCTTCGGTCCGCCGAGTTAGGGGAGCCGGCGTCTTGCAGTCGAGCGTTGCCGAGCCACTCATGTCAGGAATTCCGCGGAAAGACCACGAATCTCTGGAAGCGCCCGATGACCTCGGAATGGGACCTCGTTCACCAAGCGGTCTTCCATTGAGGAGCGCGCCGAACGCGGACCGGGCCCGTGCCGGCGGGCTGGTCCGCCCGGCGACGTTGGGGGACCTTTTCGCAACGGCGGGGATTAACCTTCCCTCAGACGCCAATGCCGAGCTTGCGATAAGGGGCCTCGTGGACGACTCGCGACAGGTGGCGCCGGGCTTCGCTTACCTTGCAGTCCGGGGCGAAGCGATCGACGGACATCGCTTCATCCGTCCGGCGCTCGAGCAGGGCGCCGCCGTTGTCATCGCCGAGCGCGTTCCAGAGGGAGTCGATGCTTCGAAGGTCGTAATCGTGAGGAACACACAGACGGTGCGCGGTTTCTTGGCCCACGCTTATTGGGGGCGCCCTTCGGACGTCATGACCATGGTCGGCGTAACGGGCACCAACGGCAAGACCACGACGGCGTACCTCATCGAGTCCCTTCTGCGCCAGGCGGGTCGCCGTCCGGCGCTCTTCAGCACGGTGGAGTACCGTTTCGGTGAGAGACGGCAGCCGGCGCCGACCACGACCCCAGGGGCGTTCCAACTGGCCCGAGCCTTGGCTGAGACTCGCGCGCTCGGGGCGGACGCCGCCGTTATGGAAGTGAGCAGTCACGCTCTGGCGCAGCGGCGCGTTGACGGCGTGCAATTTGAGGTCGGCCTGATGACCAATCTGACTCAGGATCACCTCGACTATCACGCGACGATGGAGGAATATGCTGAGGCGAAACGCCTTCTGTTCACGCGCCACAAGCCTCGCACGGCGGTTTTCAACCTGGACGATCCGACGGCGCGTCGCTTCGCCGAGGAATTCGAAGGGAGCAAAGTCACGTACAGTCTCACCCCGGACCCACGAGCGGACGTTGGGCTGCCGGGCGATGCGGACGAATCGCTCAAGGTCGCTCCCGACGGGATCAAGATGATGGTGCGGCTTCCCCCGGGGCGGGGAGAACGCGCACGGAGCGAACGCGCACGGAGCGAACGCGCACGGAGCGAATGCGCGCAAGTTGTGCGTTCGCCCTTGCGCGGGCGCTTCAACGCGTCGAATCTGCTGGCGGCCGCTGCGGCAGGAGTTGCGCTCGGTTTCGCGCCCGAGACGATCGCGGCGGGTCTTGAGAAGATGCCTGGCGCTCCGGGACGCTTCGAGCGGGTGGACGGCGGTCAGCCGTTCGCCGTTTACGTGGACTATGCTCATACGCCCGACGCCGTGCAGCGGGTCCTGGAAAACGTGCGACCCATCACGCGCGGGCGCGTCATCGTCGTCCAGGGGTGCGGGGGGGATCGCGACCCCGGCAAGCGGCCCAAAATGGGCGCCGCGGTGGGACAACTCGCGGACTACGGCATCATCACCAACGACAATCCTCGGACGGAGGACCCCGAGCGAATCGCCCGGGCAATGGAGGAAGGGATCCGCACGGTTGTGGATTCGAGTCGTTACGAGATCTGTCTGGACCGGCGGGAAGCGATCCGGCGAGCCATCAGCATGGCGCAGGCCGGCGACTCAGTCGTCATTGGCGGCAAAGGTCACGAGGATTACCAGGAGATCCAGGGGCAGCGCCGGCATTTCGACGATCGGGAAGTGGCGCTCGAGTTCTGCCGTGGTCTCTATGGCGGCGACAAGGCGCGAGAGAAGAAGAATCATGAGTCTGAGTCCTGAGGAGATCGCCCGTGTCACCGGCGGAGAATGGCGCCCCGTTGCGCCCGACGGGGACATCGAATCGATCTCGACCGATACGCGTTTGATGCGGCCGACGGGGTCGGTGCGGCCGACGGGGTCGGTGCGGCCGACGGGGTCGGTGCGGCCCGGCGACCTGTTCGTCGCCCTTCGAGGGGAGAACTTCGACGGGCATGACTTTCTCGACCGGGCCGCCGAGCGGGGGGCCATGGGGCTGGTCGTTAGTCGGCCCGTAGTGGGCGGGAAGGAGTCTGCCCAGCGGGCGCATCGCCAAGGCGGCGAAGGAAGGGGTCTCCCCCCGCTGCTCGTTGTTCCCGATACGTTGCGGGCCTTGGGGGATATCGCGATCGCGTGGCGGAAGAAATGCGGCGATCTTTCGGAAGACTCTCTGAGGGGAGCGTGCCACCGGACGGCCATCGCGGGGAGCTGCGGGAAGACCACAACGAAAGAGATGCTGGCCGCGATCCTGCGCGAGCACGCCAGGGACGATGGGAGGGAGCCGGTCCTCGCCACGCACGGGAATCTCAACAACTTGATCGGTCTGCCTCTGACGTTGCTCGGCCTGCGGGACTTCCATCGCTGGGCTGTGCTCGAACTTGGGATGAATGAGCCGGGGGAATTGAAACGTTTGGCCGAGATCGCCGAACCCGATCTTCTGCTGCTGCTCAACATTGGCAACGCGCACGTCGGAAAGTTCGGGTCGCTCGAGGCGCTGCTCGACGCGAAAGCGGATGCTGTGCGCGCTCTTCGGCCCGGCGCGCCGATCGTGTACGACTGCGGATGCGGCAACACACGCAAGATCGTCCAGGAATGGGGCAAAGGCCATCCCGCCATTTCGTTTGGCGTGGAGCGAGTCGGCGCGGAGAGCGCGCAGACGGGGAATCCCGCGCTCGACGCGGACGTCAGGGCGACTCGGCCCCAAGCCGTTCTCCGCCAAGGGAAGGATGCCTCGGCGATGGGCCCGAACGCCCCCTTTTGCGGCTATCGTTTCATCTTGGAGTTCCGCGACGCGGAAGCCCTCCCCGTCGAGATGCCCCTCTTCGGCCGTTACAACATCGAGAACGCGGCCGCGGCCGCGGCCGCGGCCCACGCTCTCGGCGCTTCCCCCCAAGCCATCGTTCGCGCGATCGGCGCGTTCCGCGCCGCCTCCATGCGTTCGGAGATCCGCGAGACCGGCGCCGTAACGTTGGTGATCGACTGCTATAACGCCAACCCGGAATCGATGGGCGCCGCGTTGGATTCGCTCGAGGACCTGTCTGAAGGAGGCCGGAGACGCGTTTTTCTGGCGCTGGGCGACATGCTGGAGTTGGGCGATTCGGCGGGCGCGTTCCATGCCGAGCTGGGCCGCCGGGCGGCTCGCATTGGGAACTCGCGGCTTTTCTTGATCGGCGATCTGGCGGCGGCGGCCCTCAGCGCTTGGACAGGCCCCCGCGAGGCGGCGCGGCACTTTGGCTGCGGAGAGGATCTTGCGGATGCCTTGATCGGGGAGGTTGGCTCGGGCGATCTGGTTTTTTTCAAGGCCTCCCGCGGGGTTGGACTGGAGAGCGTGGTCGAGCGGTTCGAAGCCGGTCTTCGTCGAGCAGGGGCGCGCGCCGGGTCGTGAGGCCGGGTAAGAGGCGGGAGACGTTCGACCTCCCCGGCGAGAATAAAACTCAGGAGGCCCACCTTTCGGATGTTCTACCTTTTGCTTGAGACCTGTTTCGGCGATCTGACAAAGGAGACGGCTCTCCGCGTTTTCGGTTACACGACGGTGCGGGCCGCATGCGCGATGGCTCTGGCTTTCCTGGTCAGTCTCCTGCTGGGGCCGGCGTGCATCCGAAGGCTCGCCGCCTTGAAAGTGGGACAGCAGGTCCGCGAGTTCAGAACCTCCGGGACCGAGCAGTTCAACATCCATCAGCACAAGGCGGGCACTCCCACCATGGGCGGTCTCCTCATCATCATCGCGACCCTCTTGCCCGTCGTGCTCTTCTGCAATCCCGCCAATTCCTACGTGTGGGCGGTGGCGGGCGTGATGCTCGGCGCGGGGCTTCTCGGGTTTGCCGACGACTTCTTGAAGGTGAGCCGCAGGAACCATCGCGGGGTGTCGGTCCTGGCCAAACTCACGGTGCAGGTCGCCCTCGGCTGTCTTCTTGGCGTTTTCCTCTACTTTATCCGTGACTCGGGGACGTACTATTCCCACCTGAAGGTCGCCGGCGCCCACCATCTTCTCGTTCCCTTTCTCAAGAATCTCTACCCTGACTTGGGTCTTTTCATCATCCCATGGGCGGCCTTTGTTCTGGCCGCCACGTCCAACGCCGTGAACCTGACCGACGGACTGGACGGCTTGGCCATCGGCGCCGTCACGATCGCTTCGCTCCCCTACATCGCGATCGCCTACCTGGCCAGTCGGTTCGACTACGCCAAGTTCCTTTACATTGCCCACGTGCCGCAGGCGGGGGATCTGGGCGTCTTCCTCTGCGCCCTCGTGGGGGCGGGGATGGGTTTTCTCTGGTTCAACAGCCATCCCGCCGAAGTCTTCATGGGAGACACGGGTTCCCTGTCGCTGGGCGCGGCGATCGGCGCCGTGGCGATCCTGTGCAAACAGGAGCTCCTGCTCGTGCTGATCGGGGGGATCTTCGTGATCGAGGCGCTGTCGGTCGTGCTTCAGGTCGGCAGTTACAAATGGCGCGGCAAACGCGTTTTCCTCATGTCGCCGCTGCACAACCACTTCGTCAAGAAGGGATGGCACGAGTCGAAGATCATCGCGCGATTCCTGATCGTGGCCACTCTGCTGGCCTTGGCGGGGCTGAGCACGCTCAAACTGAGGTGAGAATCATGAACAACAGCTCCGGGATTCTCGACCACGAGCGCTTCCTGGTTTTCGGGGCGGCCCGCAGCGGGATGGCCGCGGCCCGTCTTCTTCGATCGCGAGGAAAGCGCGTGGCCCTCTTCGACGAGGCCCCCCTGGAGGAATTGCGCCAAGCCGAGCGCGAGGCTGACGAGATCGGCGCGCCTCTTTTCTCCAAGGCGGAGGAACTCGGTCCGCTCGACGCGTGGGAAGTCCTTGTGTTGAGTCCGGGGATCCCGACCAATCACCCGGTCGTTGCCTTGGCCGAGAAAAACGGCCTCCTGGTGCGCTCGGAGATCGAGATCGGCTATCACGCCTGCCCCGCGCCGATCGTAGCGATCACGGGAACCAACGGGAAGACAACGGTGACACATTTGGTCGCCCATCTTCTTGAGCGGGCGGGTCGGCCCGTCTGCATGGCCGGCAACGTAGGCCGGCCCTTGTGCGACGCCGTTCTCGACCCGATTCTGCGCCGGAACGACGCTCTGGTCGTCTGCGAAGTCAGCAGCTTTCAGTTGGAGACGATCGAGCGCTTTGCTCCGCGAATCGCCTGCGTGCTCAACGTCAGCCCGGATCATCTGGATCGCCATTCCAACCTCGCCAACTACATCGAGGCGAAGCGCCGCATCACGGAGAACCAGACCGCGGATGATGTTCTTGTCCTCAATGGGGATGACCGCGCGCTGCTCTCTTTCGCCGCGCGCACCTCGGCCTCGGTCTGGCTCTTCTCCGTCAGCCGGCCCCTCGATCGCGGCGCTTTCCTCCGAGACGAAGTGATCCGCCTCGCTGGAGCGGGGGCACAAGGCAAGGGCAATCGAGCCGCTCGCATCATGCCCCGCTCGGACATTCCCCTGCCCGGTTTGCACAACGTCGAGAATGTTCTCGCCGCTCTGACGATCGGGGCGTCCACGGGATTGGACCACGCCGCAATGGCCGACGCGGTCCGTTCCTTCCGGCCCGTGCCTCACCGCATCGAGCTCGTGGGCGAGATCGGCGGCGCGCGTTACTACAATGACTCGAAGGCGACGAATCTGGTCTCCTTGGGTAGAGCTCTCGACAGCTTCGAGGAGCCGATCGTTCTCATCGCGGGCGGGCGCGACAAAGGTTCGCCCTGGGAAGGCCTGAACGATCGCGTTGCGCGCCGCGTGAAGGGCCTGGTCCTGATCGGCGAGGCGGCGCCCATCGCGCGCGCGGCCTGGGGCGGCCTCGTGCCGCGGGTCGAGGACGCCCCTTCCATGGCGGAGGCGGTTGCCCGGGCCCGCGCCATGACCGCGCCCGGCGACATCGTCCTTCTTTCGCCCGCGTGCTCGAGCTTCGACATGTACCGCAATTACGAAGAACGAGGAGACGATTTCCGCGAGATCGTGAGGCGGCAGATCGGCAACGAGACGTGAACCGCGCTCTCGCTTGTGCGTGGAACCACCGATGATGAGGCAGAGGCCCACAACCTTCAACGTCCCCTTTCGCATCTTCCTGTTGGCCGCTCTTCTCGCGTCGGTGGGGCTCGTAATGGTCTACAGTTCCAGCGCATCCTACGCGGGGGACCAGCGGCGCGTTCTGCTCATGAAGAAGATACGCGCTCAGCTGGTGGACGAGGCTCTGGCGAACAATCCGCGCTACAAGGCGGCGTCTCCCGAAGAACAGAAACGCACCGAGGCCGTCGCGCGCAAGCGGTCCACGCCGATGGCCAGGCATCTAGCGGCCGAAGCGCTCGCCGACGATCACGACTACCACCACTCGCGCTACGTGGCGCGCCAATGCGTCTGGATCTTCCTCGGGCTTCTGGGCATGTTCGCCGCTTACCGTTTCGACTATCACCGTCTGAAGGCCTGTGGGCCCGTTCTTCTGGGCGTGGGTCTCGCTTTCCTTCTGCTCGTCTTTGTTCCGGGCGTTGGCAAGACGATCAATGAGGACCGGCGATGGATCGGGTTCGCCGGCTTCACTTTCCAACCGTCGGAATTGGCCAAACTCGTTCTCGTGATCTACATGGCGCGGATGCTCACGGACCACCACGATCGAATCCGCAGCTTCGTGCACGGCGTTGTCCCCGCCCTGCTGCTGACGAGCGTTTTCGTTCTGGCCGTCATTGTCGAGCCGGACATCGGCGGAGCGGCGGTTCTGGCGGCTATCGTCTTCTGCATGTGGTTCATCAGCGGCATGCGAATCCTGCATTTGGCGGGCCTAGTCGTCGCGACCATTCCCGCTTTCGTGTACGTTGTGCTCTGTTTTCCCGATCGCGTCGCTCGCGTTCTGGCGTTCGTGAATCCCACCCCCGAAGCCTTGCAGGGGCCGCTCTACCAGCTCAAGCAGTCGCTCATCGCCGTCGGGACGGGGGGGCTGACGGGCGTGGGTCTGGGCAACAGCATGCAGAAGCACTTCCTCCTCGAACAATTCACGGACTTTGTTTTCGCCGTCATCGCCGAGGAGATGGGCCTCGTCGGGGCGGTTCTCATCGTCCTCTGTTACTTTCTGCTGATCTGGGAGGGATGGCGGGTGGCCTTGCGGGCGCCTGACTTCTACGCCGCGCTTCTGGCGTCCGGCATTACGCTCATGCTGAGCATCAACGTCATCGTGAACCTGATGGTCGTTCTTGGGCTCGCGCCTACGAAAGGCCTGGCGTTGCCGTTGCTCAGTTACGGCGGCTCGAACGTGCTTGTTACGATGACTTCCATGGGCGTCTTGATGAACATCGCCAGGTACATCGAGCGGCAGAAGGCTCTCTCCCCGGCCAAGGCGCGCCGCCCGTTCTTCAAGCGGCCAAGAGCGGCAAAGCCGGAGGCGCGGCCTGTGCTGCCCCAGCCGCGGCCTCGCAGGTTCCAGCGGCCAGAGGCATGAAGGGAAGCGAAACGGGGAGACGAGGCCCGCTCGGCGCGCTGGCGGGCCCGTCAGCGCCCCGGACAGGAGTCGACCGATGAAAGGGCAATCGCGAGAGTCCCTGCGGGTCGCCGTGGCGGCGGGCGGCACCGGCGGGCACATCATGCCCGCGCTGGCCCTCGCCGAGGCCCTGCGAAACATCGGCCACCCCGTCGAGACTGATTTCATCTGCGGCAATCGCCCCGTCGAACGGGAGATCTACGCCCAAGCCGGCGTCAGCCCCCGGACTTTTCCGGTGGGCGCCATAACCGCGAGGGGCGCCGTCGGTCGCGCTTGGCAGGCCGTGGGACTTGCGTACAGCTTCGTCCGCTCTCTCCTCATGATGCGGCGCTACGACGTCGTTGTGGGAATGGGCGGTTACATCACGGGCCCTGTTCTGAGCGCGGCGTCCATGTGCCGGGTGCCGATCGTGCTCCACGACTCGAATACGGTCCTGGGCCGCGTCAACCGTCTCATGGCGCCCAAGGCTCGGATGATCGCCTGCGGCATGCCCCTCATCGATGCGCCCGAAGAGGTGGATCCGGCCCGGATCGTGGAGACCGGCACCCCGGTCCGTCTGTCGATCTCGAAGGGAGACCGCGCCGAGGCCGCCGCCACCATGTACCTGCAGCCCGACGCCTTCACGCTCTTCATCTGCGGTGGAAGTCAAGGAGCCGAGAAACCCAACGCCCTCGCGGCCGAGGCGCTCGGGCGCCTGGCGCATCTTTGGCCCAGGAATCGGCCCTTGCAGGTGATATGGGCCACGGGGCCCAGGAACGTCGAAACCGTCCGCGCCGCTCTCCAGAAGCAGCCCATTCGCGGCCGGCTTTTCATCGCGCCCACGATCGAGCGCATGGATCACGCGTACGCCATGGCCGATCTGGTCATCTCGCGGGCGGGCGGCAGCACCTTGGCCGAGATCATGATGTGCGGTTTGCCCTCCATCATTTTCCCATTGCCGCACGCCGTCGGACGCCACCAGCACCACAACGCCCGCGTGCTCGAGCGACACAATGCAGCGGTGATTCTGGACGAAACCAAGATCTCGGGCGAGGACCTGGCGCGCCAGATCATTGGGCTCGCCTTGAATCCCGAGCGTTTGACCGCCATGGGCGCCAGCGCTCGACGTCTGGCCTGTCCCGACGCGGCGCGAGATCTGGCCCGAATCGTCGTCGAGACCGCCACTTCGGCGCCGCCGGCCGCCTGAGCCTGATTCCATCTGCGAGGTCCTGCGTTCTCCCTTTCAACCATGTTTGCGAAGACTCCCAGACCTCCGAGAAAGTACACCTCCCCCGGCAAACGGAGACGTTTCGCGCGGCGCGTGATCGGCCTCTTCGTGCGACTTGTCGTGGCCGCGGCGCTGCTGTGCGTCGTTGGCCTGATCGTTGTGCTGGGATGGCGGCTGCACGGATTCCTGTACCGGTCGGACTATTTTCTTCTCCGTGATATCGGAATCGCCTTTGCCGAGAAAAGCGAAACCGGCGCTGAAGCGCCGATTGAACGCCAGATCCGCAACAAACTGCAGCGCGACGGGCTCGGCGAGGGCAATCTCATCCGACTGGACCCCGAGGCGGTGCGCCGTGCAGTAGAGTCCGTTCCACGCGTGCGCAAGGCCGTCGTGGCAAAGCGCTACCCGAACCGCCTGGAGATCCGCGTCGAGCAGCGCCGCATCGCCGTCCTCTTGCTCCACGACCCGATACTGGCCATTGACGCCGAGGGCGTTGTGATCGAAAAACTGACATTGCGCCATCGCCCCGTTCTCGAGTTCCCTTTCGTGTCAGGACTGGAGCTGGGACGGATGCGCTTGGGCGACCGGGTCGCAAGTGAGGGCTTGACACGGGCGCTCCAACTGCTATCATCCCTGGAGAAGGGCAAGCCAACCTTGGCTGCCGAGGTCTCCGAGGTCCACTGCGACACCGAGAACCGTCTGACCTTGATCCTGAAAGGGGGCACAGAAGTCCGCTTCGGCGCAGATAACCCGATCTGGAAGATGCCGATTCTGGAGACGTTCATCCGGGAACGGGGGCAGCCGCAGAAGTTCTCTTACATTGACCTGAGACTGGACGGGCAGGTTCCCGCGATGCTGAAAGAGGAAGCCGCCCGCCGCCGTCTTGCGGCGTCGGCCCTTGCGCCGGTCGAGGAGAACTGACGCCGGTTCCCGGGGCGGACCAGATCGCCCGCTCTTTGCTCGCGTTGCATTCGTGGCCACGCCGCCGGATTTCGGGGCGGAGAATCCGGGCGGCGCGTTTCCCGTTCAACCTGCAGAGGATTCCCCCGGTATGTTTCGTGGAAAGAACAGACGACACCGCATCCTGACGGGACTGGACATCGGGACGACAAAGGTCTGTGCAATCATCGGGCAAGCCGACGCCGAAGGGAATCTCACGATTCTCGGAATGGGCTCTTGCCCTTCGCGGGGGCTTAAGTGCGGCGAAATATCTGAAATCCGACCCACGATCGACGCCATCTGTCGCGCCGTGGACCAGGCGACGGAAGTCGCTAATGTGGCGGTTGGCGACGTTTACGTCGGGATCGCCGGCGACCATATCCAAAGCATGAACTCCAACGCCGTCGTCGAGATTCGGCATCCCGCCCGGGGGATTGACGACAAGGATCGCCGCCGCGCCATCCAGAAGGCCAGTGAAGTCACCCTTCCCGAGGACATGGCCCTGATCCACTCCATCGTGCAGGAGTTCCGTGTCAGCGGGGGCCGCGCCACGCCCAACCCCATGGGGCTCAGCGGGTCCAGTCTCGAAGTCTACACCCATCTCGTCACGTCGAAAGTCGACTCTCTCAACAACGTCATCCGTTGCGTGCGCCGCGCCGGTTTCCGCCATCCTCACGTCGTGCTGCAGTCGCTGGCCTCCTCCATGAGCGTTGTCACTTCCCACGAGCTGGAGCTGGGCTGCGTGCTGATCGACGTCGGTGGGGGAACCACCGATGTGGCCATCTCCGTCGAAGGCGCCATTCGCGCCAGCCGCGAGATCAACCTGGGAGGCGACCGCATTACGCGCGACATCGCCGAGATCCTCCCCTGCGCGCTCAACCACGCCGAGAACGTCAAGAAACGGCTCGGCTGCGCCCTGCCCGAGATGGTCGAGCGCGGACGGACTTTTCAACTGCCGGCCATGGGAGACTTCAACCGAGCGTGCACCCATGAGGAGTATCTCCTGGCCGAGATCATCGAGGCGCGCCTCGAGGACGTTTTTCAGATCGTCCGTCGCTTCGTTGACGAAACCGGCCTGCGCGACCGTCTGCACGCCGGCGCCATCCTGACCGGCGGCACTTCACTCCTCCAGGGCATTACGGACGTGGCCGAGCGCATTCTCGACATGAAATGCCGGACCGGCGCGCCGCGGGGCTTGAAGGGTTTCGCCCCCGTCGTCAGCAGTCCGATTTACTCCACCGGAGTCGGCCTGATCCTCTACGGGCTCGACGCCGATCTTCAGGCAGAGGGGCGCCAACGCGGCGGAGTTCGCCGCTTCCTTGAATACGTGGTGGACAATTTCACGTGAGGCCCGGCGGCGGATCCCGTCGCCGTTGCTCGACGGGTCCTAACAGGCCGCCGAATCCCTGGGAGACGCGACAATGGACAAAATCGAATTTGTCGAGGACACAGCGCCCTTGACCCGTATCAAGGTGATCGGCGTCGGAGGCGGCGGATCGAACGCCGTCGACAGCATGATCAACATGGGCTTGACCGGCGTGGATTTCTGCAATATCAACACGGACCTGCAGGCTCTTCACCTGTCGAAATCGCCGAACAAACTGCATATCGGCCGTGAAATCACGCACGGCATGGGGTGCGGCGGCGATCCGGCCCAGGGCGAGAAAGCCGCTTTGGCCTCCAAGGAACAGATAGCCCAAGTGCTCAGCGACTGCGACATGGTCTTCATCGCCGCCGGTCTGGGGGGCGGCACCGGCACGGGCGCCGCGCCCCTGATTGCGGAGATTGCCAAGTCGCTCGGGCTTCTCACGGTTGCCATCGTCACGAAGCCCTTCGCCTTCGAGGGACCTCAACGCCGCAGGCGGGCCGAGCAGGGGTTGGCCAGGTTGAGCGAATTCGTCGACACGAAAATCGTGATCCTCAACGACAAGCTCACCGAAACGGTCGGCCCGAAAACGCCGATCACCGAAGCCTTCGATCTCGTGAACCGCGTGTTGGCCCAAGGCGTTCACGCCATTAGCGATCTGATCAGCGTCCCGGGAGAGATCAACGTCGACTTCATGGACGTGAAGACGATCATGGGCGAGACCGGCGGGGCGGTTATGGGCGTCGGCATCGGCAAAGGGGAAAACCGCGCCACGGAGGCAGTCAAGAAGGCGTGCGCCAGTCCCCTTCAGGAGAAGATCGTCATCGAGGGCGCCAGGGGCGTGCTCATCTCCATTACCAGCAGCCCCGACGTCTCGCTCCAGGAGATCAACGCCGCCACCTCGGCCGTTTACGAAGTGGCGGACCCTGAAGCGAACATCATCTTCGGCATGGTGATCGACCCCTCGCTCAAAGACGAAATGCGGGTCACCATCATCGCCACCGGTTTTCCTGAGGAAAACGACCGTTTCCCGGCCAAGCATCCGCGCGAGGAGGCGCTCTCGTCGCCGAAGACCGACCTGGACCTTGAGACGAAGCTGCGATCCATGATGTCGGCCGATGAACCTTCGGAACCCGAAGAGCTTCCCGCCGAACATGCGTCGGCCCCGGAGCCGCGAGTCATCCCCCAGGCGATTCCCCCGCGACCGGCGGCTGCCGGCCACCCGGCGGCCTCTCCCAAGACGGAGTCGCAGCTGCCTTTCGATTTCCCTTCGGGCTCCGGGCGAACGCGCGAGGCGACCGGACCCGCGCAACCGGCAGTCAGAGCGCAGCCTCAGCAGTCGGTCGCGGTATCGCAGGGTTCCCCATCCACAACGACATCGGCCAGACCTGCCGTCCCTCCCGCCCCCGCCCCGGATGAGAGAAAGAAGACCGAGCATCCGACGACGGACCTGAACACCCCCGCTTACCTCAGGCGGCGGAAGACGCTCTTTGAGTGAGAGGACGAGGGGGTCAGACGTAGCCCAGCCACGCGTCGACCGCCTGGCCTCGCGCGCCGTCGCCGCGTTCGAAGTAGGCGCGTTCCGCCAGACGGTTTCCCTTGAGATCGCTCTGCATTTCGTCGGCTTCGCAATTCAGACTGATCGACGCGATCCCCTGCTCGATCAGCGTGGACATCTCATGCAGGCCCACGCGGCCGTCGGCGTTCTTGTCGTGGAGAAGCCGCAGGGCGTGATAGACGTCGTCCCGCTCGTCGATCGCGCCGTCGCCGTTGTCGTCGAAGCGCGCCAGCTCGTCGAAGCCGTTGGCCGCGCCGTGCTGGTCGCCGAAGAGCTCCCCGCCGTCGTCGATCTTGCCGTTCCGATTGCGGTCGAGCGCGAGAAACGCATCGTCGCCCCGCACGAAGGCCGTGCGGTCCGTTCGTCCGTCGGCGTCGATATCGAAACCGACTCCGTTGGCGAATCCCGCCAGGTCCACGCCGTCGCCCGCCAGGTCGAGCACGATGGGGTCGGACTGTCGCACTTGCGCGCGGATGCCGGTGAACTCGATATGGACCGCGACTTCTTGGCTCGACCGGACGGTGACCGTCTCGACGTAGATGCCTTCCTCGCTCAGGCGCGCGAGCGCCGCGTGGACCTCAAGCGACGTTTCCAGCTCGAAATCGAGTTCGAAATGGATCACGTCGGTCGTCGTGACTTGCTGCTCGGCCGCCTCCGTCCGAGCCGCCGCTTCGGCGACCTGGGCGGAGGCGGAGGCGACCGAGGACTCGAACCCCGGCCCGGTTCTTCGCAGGATCGTGTTCTGGAAAGCCCTGATTGAGTCCGAGATTTGCTGAAGCAGGGCTTTCGCCCCGTCAGGATTGAGGACGGCGAGCATCTCAAGGAGAATGCGCAGCCGGCTCGCCTGTTGCGGGTCCAAGGCCAGGAGTTCGCCGAACTGTTGGTCGATTGTGTCAAGGAGACCCGCGAAATCCGGCGCCTGGCTCTGGGTCATGCGGGCGAAGGCGGCTCGAACGGAGAAGCCCGAAAGCGGGGCGGCGGCGAGGACGCCTTGGCCGAGGGGTTGCTCGTCGGCGGGCCGGGCGCCAAGATCCCGTATGCGTCTCATGTACGTGTAGAGACCGGACGCATCGGCTGCCGTCCGGCCGCCGACGAGCAACCCCTCGCCACGGCGCAGGATCGCCACTTGGCCGCCCCCATGCTCGACGACGATGGAATCGCCGCTCGCCGCCGCGACCTCTTCCGTCGGCGCCGATCGCGTCACGCTCGTCACAACCTCGCGTTTGAGACCTTTGGCAAAGTTGGGGGCTGCGGAAGGAGACAAGGACGCGAGCAGGCTCGCGAAAGCGCCGTCCATCGTTTCACCTCATCCGTGAGGTCTCCGGTTGCCAGAAAGGGACATCCATGCCCCTCGTTTCTTTTTTTCGGCCGCGGTTGCCGAAGACTTGAGTGCGGCGCGTGAGAAATCCGTCTTTCTGCGCGCGCCTGGGTTTTGGCCCCTCCCCGGAGATTGGTCGAGATGCTTCCCCCGCGTTGCCTCAATAGAAAAAGCTACCCAGTGGCCCGCCCCCTTTCTTGGTCCGTTCGGCATTTCAGAGACCTT
>Ga0315274_10004000_pt1 | contig 21783 bp, 20 predicted proteins | sample YL17G02_20_MG_FD_203700 | JGI IMG/M metagenome (GOLD analysis project Ga0315274, IMG submission 203700) | Sediment microbial communities from Yellowstone Lake, YNP, Wyoming, USA - YL17G02_20 | ecosystem: Environmental > Aquatic > Freshwater > Lake > Sediment | place: USA: Wyoming | collected...
AGCTCGAGCGGGACCTGAGGCGGGGCTTGCCGCCGGAACTACCGAAACTGGGAGAGATGGTGACAGAGCAATGGCGAGGACTGCTCGCAGACGTACGGGAGGGGCTACCGAGGCGTTTGGCAGAGCGTGCCGTGGCGGGCGAGGCGATTCGGTTCGAGGAACTGCCCCAGCCCGCGAAAGACAAACTCGTCCTCGCGGTGCAGTGGCTGTGGCTCGACCGAATCATCTTCCATCTGCTCACCCACACCTCCGAGTTGAGAGATACGACATGGGTGGGCCTGGGGCGGCATCGCAAGGGGGAGCGGCTGCTCCAGCTCTGGGGTAACGCGGACCCCAAAGCAGGTGGTCTGCGAGCAACCTCGTTTCCCGAGCGGCCCCGGAGATATCGAATGTCGGTTGACATGCCGCAGGGGTCTGCGCCCAAGTCCCAAGAGGCGCTACAGGCGAGACTGGTGGAGGACGTGCGCCACGCGGCTGCGGGACTGCGCGCGGGGATGAGTGCGCAGCTTCCGGTGCCCGCGCCGGAACTCTATGCCGAGATCCAGAACCAGTTCGAGAGGCTCGCGGTGGCCTGGATGGAGTCGCTTACCGAAGATGACAGGCGGCGACTGGAGGCAGGCGAGCGTGTTCCTTTCGCCGGGCTGAGCGGACGCGCGCAGGAGGCGCTGCGCGAGCTGGCGGAGGTGGACTGGCTGAGAAGCGTCGTCGCACGGATCGCGGTTGCGCCAGAGTGGGCAAGCAAGCCGATGGAGTGCCAGATCACGTTCGAGGGGAGGAATGAGCGGACGGACACGCCGGCAGTGAAGCTGGAGCATCCGGGCGGCTTCATCATGATGGGCGAACATCACGTCTCGGCAGAATCATCCGGCGATCCGAAAGAACTGAAGGCCGTTGATGGATAGCAGATGATGCGCGCGGCGAGGTGGAGGCGATTTCACATGGCAGTGGCAGACGCGATCTGTGCACTAGTCCTCCGGATCTCCTGCTCCATGCTCCAACAGGCCAAGGGTCCCTTGTGTCTTCTGTGTTGAGGCTACTTGCCCACTGGGATCCCTCCCGTGAACGGTTACTGCTCATCTACACGGCCGGCACTTGCACTGGCCTGCGCCGTTCGCACGGCCGCCAGAAAGGCGGTCGGACTGACGACCGGACCCACCTCGGTCTTCGTCGCGGTCTCCTGCCAGAGCCTGACGATGACGGCGGGATCGAGTTCCGGATTGATCTGGAACGCGAGCACCGCCAAGCCGGCAAGGTAGGGAGCCGCCCAACTCATGCCGCCAGTACGGTCATAGGTGTAGGCCTCCGGGCCCTCCCGTCCGGCGATGGTCCGGTTCGCCGCGGGAACGTAGAGCACGTCGTGCGGGGTCGAGTACAAACCCCGCACGTACCCGGCGGGATCGTCCGGGTCAGCGCTCTCCTTGCGCTGCAGCGTTCCGTACTGGAGCCAGTCCGGGTCGCAGGTCACCACGAGCACGCCCTGTGCGGCCGCCCTTGCCAGCGCTTCCTGCCATTCAGCATAGTCCTCCCACTGGGAGAACATGCCGGTCGAGATGCTCACCACGCGGATGCGCTGATCGCCCGCCGCGCCCCGGTTGCCTGCGAGGATGCTCTCGACGACCTCTCGGTAGGGCCGGCAGGTCTGGCGATCCCGCATCCCCCACATCTCCGCGTAGTAGTGGAGCGCGGCCCGCGGGGCCACACCGCACATCTTGCCGACCGCGATACTCGCCACGGCCGGCCCGTGCATCTGGGGAGGGAAGCCCTCGACGCCCAGATCCCCGTAGCGCGCCATCCGGTGCGCGTATTCACGGTGGTCCCGGACCAGCGGCTGGTCGATGATGGCGAGTCCGATGCCCCGCCCGTCGATGCCCTCCGCGTGTAGCCCGCGCACCCCCAGCCCCGGGTTCTGGCCCTGCTGGAGTAGCGCCTGGGGGTCGAACCCCGGCGGGAGCCTGCTCGCCTCGGGCCACACCGTCGCGGTGTTGAACGTCAGGCGTGCCAGCTCCTCCACCTCGTTGCGAAGATCGAGGGCCGCTACCGACACGCCCTCCAGACCCCAGAAGGAGTCCAATCGCTCCAGGTCTTGCCGGTCACGCAGCACCACGAGACTGTCCTGCCATTCCACCCCGTGGTCCCCCGCGGTCACATACAGCAGGATGGGAGGCGCCGTGCGCCAGCTATCCCTCACGAATACCGCTTCCACGCCCGGGTAGATGAGGCGGATTCTCTGCTGCCAGCCTTCCTGCGCGGATACCTCCTGCGACGGCGGCCCGAGCAGGGCCTTCAGTTCGTCCAGGGTGGTCCGGCGACGGACGATCCGCCCCTCTCGCGCCGCGGCCCGCACGAGGCCGGCGGTTCTCGTCCCCTCAGTGGCATCACCACTGACATCTACTCTTCCCATGGCCGTGGAACTCCTCCTCTCGTGCTGCATGCTATCCTGCATCCGGATTGCGTGCAGGGACAATCCCGTGAACCAGATGCTACTCTGTTCCCAGGGCGCGGTGGACCTCGCTGATCCAGGGATAACCGGTCGGATGTTGCTCCTGAAGGCATTGGAGCAGCCACTCTGCCTGCCGTAGCGGAAGGACCGGCAACACGCTGACGAGATCGTCGGTATCCTTCTTCAGCCCGGTGCCGCTCTTGTACAGCAACTGGATCTCCGGTGCGAGGTACGGGATGCCGGCGTCAGTCACCAGCCCCATGTCGGCGATTCTGCCGCCGATGGTTGGCAGCCGCCTGTAGACCCAGCGGTCGCCATCGGCCTCCATCAGCATGAGCTGGAAGCGCCAAGGGCCGGCGTGCAGGTCACTCCTCGCCCAGACATCGTTGATCGGCGGCTCGAGGAACTCGCCTTTCGGCCAGGGAGCGAGGTGAGGAGGGGTCGGCTGCTTCGTCTTGAATAACTGCCAGTCCGACAAGTGCCTCTGCACAGCCAGCTGATCGCGGCGAAGGATCAGGACGTCGATGTCTTCATGCGCTCGCGTCGTCCTCCCCACGAACAGGTCGAGCGCCCACCCGCCGGCGATCCACCAGGGGACAGGCATATCCGCGAAGACAGCGGCGACCTCTTCCAGGGAAAGCGGTGACCAGTTGTGGGGATCGAAGTTCATTCGGGAGCCTCTGGGCGTGCCGCCATCATGGCGAACCTGCGCCCTCTTCGGCTGGCGGCCACCACGCAGGAGGTCCACCGTCTTCGAAGTCGTGTGTGCTCGTGATGAGTTCAATGAGCTCCAGGGATGCGCTCAGGTGCTGTGGATAGTGCTGCTGGGTCCAGAAAAGATCGGCTGGTAGCACCATGGCAACATAGAGGTTATACAGCTGCCAGAAGCCATCGGGGGGATCGCCCTCGAAGTACCCCGTGATCTGCCCACGCGCGTAGTCCCGACTCAACGGCGCTCCGAAGAACGCTACCTTGTAGAAGTCGTCTACAGGATCGCCCCAGTCACACCGGTTGAAGTCCACAACCCCGGCGAGCGTTTCACCCTGCACGATGAGGTTGCCAGGATGGTAGTCACTATGGCGACATGTCGTGGGGCGGTTCTTCAGGAGGTCGACATGTGCTGCTACGTACCGCTCCGCCAGGCATTGATCTCTGAACGAGAATCCTGACTCCTTGATGAACTCCTGGTGACGGGCGTACTTCTCAGTACGGACGGCATAGTCATCAATTCGGTCTGCCGGCTTGAGCGCGCGGTGAATCTTGGCGAGCATCTCACCGGCTTGGTGGCCGACCGCATACTGCTGAGCCGGCGTCATCCCTGGCAGTGCCTCCTCAGCGCAGTCCCCAGGGAGATACGTCAGGACCGTGAAGCACACCCCTTGTTCCGGGACCTTGTTGAAGCAGATGGGCTGGGGACAGGCTATGGCTGCTTCCCACAGTCGCGATACCAGATCGAAGTCTGCCCGTCGGACGTGCTCTCCCGCAATGTCGCTCACGCGGAGGAGGTAGTCGGTTCCGCTCTGCGCTCGCAGCACATATTTGCGGTCGGTCGAGTAGCCCTTGTCCAGGAATTCGATGCCCGTGACCGGCTCAGGCAGGTTCGCCTGTCGGACCAGGGCTTCGACGAGACAGGACTGTGTCTCATGCCGTTCTGGCACGTAACCCCTCCTGCACCAGCGCCAACACCTCAGCCAGCGCCGTCACCTTCGGCCCGGTCCATTCCTCGGCATCGACGCGATGGACGTCCGGATCATCCTCTGCCGGAACCGCAAGCCACAGCGGACAGAGGCCGGCTCGAGCCGCGCCAGTCAGTTCCTGGCTGCTACCGTCTCCAACGTAGAGGCATTGCGCCGGCTCAACTCCCAGCCGGTCGCAAGCGCGGTGATAGATGGCTGCGTCTGGCTTCTTAATGCATTCGATACATGAGAACACGGCGACATCGAAGAGCGGCCCGAAGGCGGTCTCAGGCCACAACTGCGGGACTTCGACCGTACAGTCTGTGATCAGACCGAGCTTCAGACCCATCTCGCGCAGCTTGGTCAACGTTTCTAGCGCCCCGCCCCGCGGGACCATCTGGCGACGGGTGAAATCCCTCCGCATCTCTGCGACGGTTCCGACCGCATCGTTCCCGACCTCCAGCCCGAGGTGCGCACACATCAACTCGATGTCGTCCTCCGTGCGTTTCGATCCGCGGGTGGTCCGCTCACGGAATGTCTCCATCCAGGTGCGCGCGAAATCGTCGGCAGACACCCCCAGGACGGTCGCCATCGCGGCCAGCACTTCCTGGTATTCGCTGCGCGAGAAGTTCTCCACCAGGGTGCCGAAAAGATCGAATATGACTGCCTGGAATCTGCCCGCCAACTGCCCTCTCCCGTCGTCCGCCGTCCCGCTCACCAGTTCCACCAGAATCCGGTCGCGTCGGCACCACCCTCTTCACCGCCGGCTGAGCGATACAGCGCCACGGCCGCTTCGTTCGATCTACTGGTAGGCACAGTCATCTTCCCGCACCCGTCCGCCTTCGCGGTCGCCTTGAGATCCTCGATAAGGGCGCGGCCGATCCCTTTTCGCCGGTACTGCTCGGCTACGCCGATCTCGTAGAGCAACACTTGTGGCCGCCTCCCGTCGAAGCGGGCGAGCCGGTACGCGAAGACGTAGCCGACCGGCTCGTCTCCGACGTAGGCAACGATGAAGTAGTGCCTGTCGTCGGCAAGGAACGTACGCATGTAGGTCGGGTCCACGGACACGTCCACGACCCCGTCCCCCCTGAACTTCAGATCTTCGACGACGCGGACAGCGGCGTTCTCGTCGCCTTCATGTAGCCTGCGAATCACCATGTTCTTCATCACGAGATCACGTTGCCATCGGCGTCGGTGCAAAGCAGTCCCTTGCTCTGGTCGAGGAGCACGAGTTGGTTTCCCCACGGATCTGCGACCACGACACACCGACCGATCTTGATGTCGAACGGACCTACGACTATCGTGCCGCCTGCCGCGACGAAGCGGATCGCCGCATCGTCGGCGGACGCCACCTTCAAGTCCGTCTCCGCCGGCCGGGGGTCAGTGCGCAAGACGAGTTCGGCTTCGCTGCCACTCAAGCGAAGACCGGCCGCGCCTTCGGTACGCCAGATCAGACTGTGGCCGAGCTTGTCCCGGTAGAACTCCAGTGCCGCGGCCAGGTCAGGAACAGGCAACTGGAGACAGTCTACCTTGTCGAAGAGCGAACGTGCGCCGGCTACCTCGGCCCCACTGGCATCCCGACATCTGCGCCTCAGGTCCTCGATCACGGGTCGTATCGGCGGGCTGATCGCTGCGGGATAGGCATTCAAGTGATCCAATAGCTCCTGTGTACTGCCAAAAGCGTTCAACGACACGCCGTGTTCTGTCAGCAGGTCTTGTAAACGGCGATCGAACGCCAGTGCTTGCTCACGCAGGGCGGTCCAATCGCGGGCAGTGACGGCTGCCAGCAAGTCGGGGAATCCTAACTCCTCCAGGTGGCGGCAGTAGTCGGCAGGCGAATGGAAGGTCGTGTAGGCGGCGCCGGTGAGTACGCGAGCAAGCGCCGGTCCCAGTTCCTCTTGCAGGAAGGTCAGGGCATCGGTGGCCACATAGGGATTCTCCGCTTCGCAGCTCCGAAGGACATGCTGCATCATATCCCTATACTCCGGGTAGGCGCCGCAAAACACCTCGGCGTAGGTCGGGCGGTGTTGTGGGATTGCCTGTTGCTCCGTCACCAACAAAGCGCGGGTTTGCTGCAGCAGCGCCTCACAGGTAGTGGCGAGGTCCCTAACACCACTCGCTCCGTAAATCCGATCAAGCAGCGCTCCACACTCCTTCGGTAGTAGCGGGAGTGCCAGCACCTGAGGCAGTTGGCGCGTATCGTTGTGGGTTTGATTGACCACCATCAAGCAATGCGTGACGGCGCTGACGATCTGCCGGGTATGCACCTTGGCCGACGGCAAATCGTCGTGTCTGGCTGCAAGCTGGAGCTGGAGAAACGGGTAGCCCGTCTGCTGGAAGATCCCCTGTGCCTTCGCCACCATATGAGGGCGCGCTGCCGGCTGCTCCAGTTCACGGATGTGGTCCTGCAACCGACGGAATCGCTTGAGGGCCTCCTCGGTACGATGGTAGACGACGCGGGCGTCCATAATCAGCGACGTCCGCGGATCGTCGAAATCGGCCATACGCTCCAACTGCGACCAGTGCAGCGGGAAGAGATCGAAGAGGATGCCCTCCACGGTAACCGTGCAATGGGACCACTCCGATTCATGCGCCGGAGTGTAGCAGAGATCCACGTCGGAGTTCGGGTGCGCTGTGCCCTTTTCGCGAGAGCCGAACAGGAAGATCAGGTCGGTCTCTTCACCCAACCGCCCTAGATGGTTCTCAATCATCAGATTGGTGACGTGCATCACATCGATGGCCACGTGAAGAGATCCTCTCTGGCATCAAGCACAACTCTTTGAAAAGCCCAGTCGTGCAGGAAGCTTACCATCTGGCAGCGCCCACTGCCAACCACCGCTGCAATGCGCGCCCAGTCGTCGGGTCAGCGCTCCCTGGCATCGTCCCTCCCGGGCAACGCGCAGCGATCGTTTCGAGTCGTGTTTTCCTTACCGGATTCACGTTTTCGAACCCGAAAATCGACCCTCAAAATGGCAAGCAATTTCCTTGTTTTCTCTAACTGTGGACGGATTGTGGTCGTCCACAGCTTTTGGAGAAAGAGAGAGCGAAAGGGGCATTTTGGGGCCGAAAACGGCTTCCGACGGGCCGATCCGTCCACAGCTTTCGGAAATGCCAAAACGACCAGGATTGCGCCACAGACGCCAGGAGAAGCGCAGAAGCGCCCTCGGTTGAGAGCGCTTCGAAACGTAGAGAGACAGTTCCCTTTCGGGAACATGGTGGAGGAAGCGTTACTCAGGATCGAACCGTCTCCAGATGTGGACGAGGTCCGGGGTTTCGTTCCTGGGTAACGTTTGCCTAGGGCACACTGATCTCGAAACGCGCGCTCTTGTCCGATGGCCCAACGAGATCAGTGTCAGCTCAACGCCGAGCGCTTGCAGCCGCGCCGTCGCGACCGTTCTCCGCTCTTTCGGGTGCTCTGACGCCCCATCCATGTCCCGTCGTTGCGATGACACGCACCATCGCGCCGCCGCCCAGGGGGTCATGTCAGTGGCATAGACGGTCCAGCCGCTGTCCCAAAGCCACCTAGCACTCACATTGTGTCCCAAGCCAACTTGACACGCACAGGCGCTACCCATCGGCGACCTCGACATCCAGATGACGATGCCACCGTCATAGACCGCGCAACGTTTCCAGCACCCTGCGTCGGGAGTATAGACGCACACCCAGAACCGCTAGCACCGTCGACGCGATGGCCGACATGCCCAGGAGCGCTAGGTATCCCCATGGAACAGACAGCCCTTCTGGCGGCGGGTCGAAGATCCCCGTCAGCAGCTTCACCAGAACGTGCGCCACTCCGACGCCGAGGATCCCGCCGATCAGGCTCCCCGCAATGAGCATGAGCAACGCTTCTCCCCAGAGGAAAGCTCCGAGTTGCGAGGCCCTTGCGCCCAGCCCCGTAAGGATCGCGAACATACGCCGCCGTTCCGCTAACCCGAGCCCCAGGATCAACCCCGTGGAGGCAGCAACCAGGAGGATTGCGAGGGCAAGTTCCAGCCGAGTCAAGCCCTGAAGATCGATGGCGGTCAAACTGGAACTGATAGCGCGTTGGACGGACCCGAGATCAGTCACTTTGGCGCCAGGGATCTCACGCACGATGGCGCGCACCCGCGTGGCGACGGCGCCCGGGCTACCGTTCACTCGCAGCAGCACCGTCTCCGCGGCGTCTGTTCCCGTCTGCTGCACCAGGTAGGAGGTGTTGGCCACCAAGAACGAGTCAGCGGGCGCGGTGGGGAACTCACGGATCACCCCCACGAAGTGGAAACGCACCACATGGTATTGGTGGTCACGCGCGAACTGCAGGCGCAAGTTCAGTTGATCGCCAGGGTGGAGCTGAAAATCGCGCACGGTCTCTTCAGACACCAGTACCCCATCCATGCTGCGCGCCAGGGCGTCCAGCGTTGCACTTGCGTCGCCTCCGCCGAAGAAGGCATTGGACATCCTGGTCGCTTCGCCGATGTGCCGGGGGTCGATGCCATAGAGATCCTGGAGGTCATTGCCTACATAGGCGAAACGATGCTGCATCGGCTGGGCGGCCAGCACGCCGGGAATCGCCCGTAACTCCACCAACTTCGCGCTGGGCGGCGTCGCGGTCGGCCCTGTGACGGTGACATCGGCCCCGTTGGTGAGTTCGGCGTCCACGCGCGATTGCCCATTGTAGGTCGTATCGAAGATGGCAGTGGAGACCGAGAAGGAGACGGCGAGCGCAACCAGGACCACGCCGCGCGTGATCAAGCCCTGTTGTCGGGAAAGCGAGCTGGCGACCAGGCCAGATAAGGAGCGCGCCAGGGGAGTCAGAAGCCGCGAGAGCGTGCGGCGGCCACGGCGCAGGCCACCGTGGATCACGCGGGAACTCAGCAAGACACCACCAATCCACAAGCATACAGGCGCGACGAAAGCCTCGTAGTTCACCGCGTTCGCCGCCACGCCTTCAGGCGCCAGCACTACTTGGTACCCCGAGCTCGCGGTACGCCAGAACTCAAGTGCGCCGATGAGCAGGATGATCACATCCAACCACGTCCGTTGCCAGAGCGGGTTACTGACCGGTCTGACTAGTGCCCGCGCGGTAACTACGGTAGTTTGCCGCGCATGCAACCAGGCGGGGATGATCACCGCGCCGAGAGCTAGCGCCACTCCCGCCAACGAGGCGAACACGATCCAGCCAAGCGTATGGCGATCCAGCAGCTCATGCGTCCCGATCCCCAGCAGCGAAGAGCACAACCGGGCGAGCGCAATGCCGAGCACTACCCCGCCCAGTCCGACCAGGATCGCCTCCCCGGTTGCAAGCCGGAGGATCTGCGCGACAGAGGCCCCACGCACACGCAGGAGGGCTTGCTCGACCGTCCGGCGCTGGCTGCCGGAGGCGGCAATCGCCAGGGTCAGGCTGATTGCCAGGATCACTCCCGGCAAGCCTAGGAACAGGAACAGCACCTGGGCATACAACGCGTCTTCGTTGACACTCAGTAGCCGTGACGCCAGGTTACCGCCGATCATCCCGCTCCCGGCGATTCGCGCTTCCAGGTTATTCGCCTCGCGTGTGATGACGGTGTAGGCAGCATTCGGGTTGCCGGGGAGTGGGTGCCCCAGACGCGTGTGGAATTGGACTCGCACGGAATCTGGGCGCACAGCCTTCTGTGGTTGGAAGAGGGTGCGCCAGAGCGCGTCCGGCAGGATGATCACGTTATCCGGAGGAGCTTGCGGCGCGACCCCGGCGGGGACGCCGACCGCCTGAAACAGTGAATCCGCATTCGGCAGGTCGACAACCCCATCTACTTTCACCATCACAGGGGGCAGTCCTACGCGCAATATCTGCACCGGTTGTCCCAGGGTCACATGGAGATTTGCCGCGGTCTGCTGCGCGAGCAGTACGCCTTCTAGGGGACCCAACAACCGACGCACTTCTGCCGGAAACCGCTGGAAGTACTGCGTGCTCACCCCGAGCGCTTTTCCCGCTCCCGTCGTCTGCACCGTGCTTCCGGTCTGTGCGGAGAAGCCGTCCACCTGCGCGTACGAGACTTGCTCAATGACCTGTGGCGCTACCGTCTGCTCGACCTGCGCTTTGACGGTGTCTACATCCGCCCCCGGGGCCAGCTGGATCTGCCAATCCACCGGGACATCGCGGATCGCACGCCGGGTCATCTGGGCGCTGCTCACCGTCAGGAACACGCCGAGCGCGGCGACGAACGCCACTGTCAGCGCTACGCCCAGCATCGCTCCCACCAGACGACCGGTGCGGCGAAGCAGTGTCCTCCTCAGCCACGTCAGCATCTGCCCCATCACCCCACCCCCAGATGCCCGTGCGACAAGCGCCACTGCATCGGCAGCCGCCCCGCGATCGCCACATCATGGGTCGCGACCACGACGGCGGTGTCACTGTCGGCCAGCGTCGCCAGCAGGACATCGAACAGATGCTGCGCGGTCGGGTGATCGAGCTGACCGGTCGGCTCGTCGGCCAGGATCAGTCTTGGCCGGCCGACAAAGGCGCGTGCGACCGCGACGCGCTGCGCCTGTCCCCCGGACAGCTCTTCCGGCAGTTTGTCGGCAATGACTGCAAGGTCAAGCTGCGCCAGGACTTGTCGTGCGCGTGACCGCGCCAGGTCGGCCGACTCCCCCACCAGCAGCAGTGGCAGCTCTACGTTCTCCACCGCGGTGAGTGGGGCCAGCAGGCTCTGGGTCTGGAACACGTACCCGATCTGTCGTGGGCGCAGTGACGCACGCTCGCCGAGCGCCGGCCAGGTAATGTCCCCCGTGCTTGGGACATCCAGTCCGCCCATCAGCTGCAGCAGCGTGGACTTGCCGCAGCCTGATGGCCCGACGACCGCGATACGATCCCCCGCGTGGACCGAGACGGTGATGTCGGTCAACGCGACGACCGGCGTTGCGCCGCGATAGTATGTCCGCCTGACTCGGCGACAGTCCACGAGCGTCTCAGTCACCCTCGACCACCTGACCATCCGCGAGATGGATGACGCGGTTTGCGTAGTGCGCCAGAGCGTCGCTGTGGGTGACCACCACCGCCACGCCGCCGGATCGGCAGTGCTGCATCATCAACTGGATCACCTGCTGCTCGGTGTCGGCATCCACTTCACCGGTGGGCTCATCAGCCAGCAGGATGGCGGGGTTCGTCGCCAGCGCGACGGCCAGCGCAACGCGCGCTTCCTCGCCGCCGGATAGCTGCATCGGCCACGCGGTGCGTCGGGCGAATACCCCTACAAGCTTCAGTAAGGTCTCAATCCGTCGCCGGTCCACACTGCCCGCCAGCTGCATCGGCAAGAGAAGGTTCTCCTCCACAGTAAGGTGGTCGAAGAGGTTGCCGGTCTGCAACATCACGCCAATGTGGCGGGCGCGTATCGCCGCCCGCTCGGCTTCGGGCCGCCGCGTCAACCGGTGCTCCTGGACCTGCACATACCCCCCATCCGGTTCATCCAGCCCGGCGAGACAGGCCAGCAAAGTGGATTTCCCACTGCCGGACGGGCCCACCACGGCCACCAGTTCTCCCGCGTCCACCTCGAGACTCACGCCCCGAAGCGCCAGCGTTTCCTCTTCCCCGGCATGGTAGAACCGATACAGGTCTCGGGCGAGTAAGGCCGCCATGCTAGAGCCACCTGAGGCTCTCTGAAATCCGTTTCCACTGATCGGCGTTATCCGCGCCGCGGGGAGCCCAGAGGGTGAGTGCCGCTAGTGTCCCCTGATGGTGGTAGTAGTAGGTGACATTATCGAGGCGAATCTGCTTAGCGGTGACCGGATCGGGCGCGGAATTGGAGGTATAGACGACATAGATGACAGCGTTGCCATGGGGCATGGACTTGGTTTTCACGCCCTGGATCTTCACCGCGCGGCCATGCTGCTGAAGCGCCGGCACCTGATCCAGTTGGACGCTGCTGACCGTGGGGGGTGTCGCCTGCTTCAACAGAGCCACCTGCTCGCCATCGAACTTGTCCGTGAACTCCACATCGGCGCCATGTTCCGAGCGAGCCCATCCTTCCGGTGCCTCGACCGAATACCGGCCTGCCGGCGACGTGTAGGTGATGAACACCTGGGAATCGGGGATATCACCAGGAGGGTTCTTCTCCGGCGCAACGGGCTGCTCAGGCGGGGTCGCGCTGGTGGTTGGCGCACTCGCCGAAGGCGGCGACGAGGGGGCTAGGGGGACCGCGGCTTTGTGGCACCCCGCCAGAAGCCCCATTGCTACCACCGCAACGGCAATGAAGAACGCTGATAGCTGTAGTTTGAGCATATAGACACTTCCTTTCTCCGCCGTACGTTGATCTGGCCCCGAGAGAGTGCACAATGCTTTGCTATGCACCTTACCCCATCCGGGCACTCCTGGGCGATTCGCCTCACCGTAGATCGGCTTGTCCTGTCCAGAACCTCATCTGGCGCTCAGGGTGCTCTACAGTCTCTCTCGTCGTATTCTCTCTCCTCGTGGATACCCCTGTGCTGGGAGGGGCTGAGGATGGAGACGGGTGCTGGGCGAGGGCTGGACAGGGCAGGGCTCCAAGTCATCGCGATCGTGGCGCGGTTGCTCTGACACACCGGACGCATGTGCGATGAAGCCCCGAACACTGATTCCTGTGCGGACCGGCTACATGGATAACTCCAAGCCGAGAGGGTAGCCGGAGTCGGGGGCTGCTCAGGCCGGCTTCATAGGCGGTTGACAAGGACAGGAGGAGGCGGGCACCAAGGTGATCCGGCTGCCAGTGCGCTCCCCCGATCTGAACGCCTATGCGGAACGCTGGATTCGCAGCCTGCGACAAGAGTGTCTGGATCGGATCATCATCCTCAACGAAGCCCATCTGCGCTGGGTGCTGGGCGAGTACGTCCGTTACTACAACGAACGCCGGCCCCACCAATCACTCCGGCATCTGCCGCCGGAGGCCCCCGACGCCTATCCGTGTGAGGGCAAGATCGTTGCCCGCCCGGTGCTCGGCGGCCTCATCCACGACTACGGCCGCCTCGCTGCTTGACGCAGTGCCGTCTCCGCTACACCGTCGGGGGCTGCTCCCGCGCGCCCGACGTGGCCTCCTCGCGCTGATCGTGCCAGCCGTCGACGACGCGCGAGCCCTCCGAGACAGCACCGACTAACCATAGCAGAGCGCAGGTCCGCCTGTGAACCTGCCGAATTCATCCCCAGATGAGTTCTGGAACACTACGGGGACGGGAACGTGCGCTTGGGGCGGCAGAAGATACTGTGCCACTTGCCAGTCGGTCTGGACCGAACTGACGTTTGTGGCATAATAGGTCGGATTCCCGCCCTGAATCGGCGCCCGGGAAGCGGTCCTATCTGTGCCTGAATGCACAGATGGCGACATCCTGCAGGAGTTCTTCGGATTGTAGGACTGCCGACTCTCGGCCGTCACATCTCTGGGCTACTATCGGTTCAGCCTCATCGAGCTTGCGAGTTCCTGCTGTCCCGCAAGGAGGTCTGAATGAGACGAGTTCCGAGGGAAGTGCTGTTGGCGGCGATCGGGATCGCGATCCTGCTCGCTTGGACTGCGTGGGCCGTGGCCGCGAACCACGGTGGCCACGCCGATCAGGCGAGCCCGGCCGGTAAGAGCGCGGCCGGCGCTTGCGAGACGTGTGGAAAGCCGATCGTGACGAAGACCATGGTGACGTTGACCCGCGCGGCCGATCACTCCCAGCATCACTACGCGTGCATTCATTGCGCACTGCTGGCAGCGCGGGACTACGTCGGAGGCGATGTGAAGGTTACGGCGCACAGCGCCGTGCAGGGAACGAAGCTCGAATGGACCCGCACCGGTGGCGTCTGGCAAGTCGCTCCGGCGTCAGCAGTTGTGCTCTCTGTGCCTGAGGTGAACGGCACCTGTGACCAGAGCCACCTGGCCTTCAAGGACCAGGCGGAGTTCGACTCCTACGCCAAGGCGCACCACGCGGTCCACGCCAAGCCGATCGCAGGGGCGAAGGTGGACGCGATCCTTCTGGCCGGCCGGGGTCCGGCGCCAGAGGAAGCTACTTGCCCTGTCATGGGGAACAAGGTCCACCCAGACGCCAAGACTGAATGGACTGTCTACCAGGGGAAGGTCTACTACTTCTGTTGCCCCGGCTGCAAGCCAAAGTTCACCAGTGATCCTGCGGGGTTTGCCAGCGGCAAGACCAAGATCCAGGGGAAGGGAGCGGGTTGCGGCGGACACAGCGGGTCCGGAGGGGGCGGCTGCGGCGGGGGAAGCAGCGCTGGTCGCGCCCGGGGTCCCGGCTCCGCGGCGAAGCCGCCGACTGCGAAGCACACTCGCGTACAGAGCACGTAACCCCACACGGACCGTCAAGATAGTGCCCAGGCCGCCGGCCGACCAGTGCCGGCGGCCTGACGCGTTGAGGGCCAGTCTCCCCGGCCAGCACCCCCAAGCCTCGGCCTCTCGCTGCGGCCACCTGTCCCTGTTACGCGGCGATGGAACCGTCCAGACTGGCCGTAGTGTCCCAAAACTAATCTGAGGCATCCAGGAAGCCACGAACCTCGACTCCTGGCATCCTCGGTGTTGACTTCTCGCCCTCGCTATGGCATCCTGCGGGCCATGTTCTGGTACTTGATGCTGATGCTGTTCTCTCCCCTCTACCTGATGTTCGGGCTGGTCTTTCGCAGCGAGCAGGCGCGACGGGTGTTGTCTCTCTACCACCAGGTGCTGATCCTGCAGCGACAGTTGGGCAAGCGACCCTCGCTGGCGCCCAGTGAGCGGATGGCGCTGGTGCTCTCCAGCCTGCTACTGGGCAAGGAGAGGCTGAGAGAGGCGCTGCTGATCGTGAGGCCCGAGACCCTGGTGGGCTGGCATCTGGCAATCGTGCGGCGACACTGGAGGTTGCTGTCCAGGAGGAAGCCCGGCCGTCCCCCGGAGATCACCCCAGAGATGGAGCAGTGGGTGTTGCGCATCGCCCGGGAGAACCGGTGGATGGGCTACGGCAAGATCGCCGGGGAGATGCGGAAGCTGGGCTTTGCGCACTTCGGCCGCAGCAGCGTGGCTCGCCTCCTGAGGAAGCACGGTCTCGCTCCCGAACGTCGTCGGAACCTGGGCTGGGCTGGCTGCCGTTCCTCGCCCACTACGGGCAGTTCATCTGGGCCAGTGACTTCGCCACTGTGACCACCGCCACGCTGCGGACCTACTACATCGTCTTCTTTCTGGAGATCGGCACCCGGCGGATCATCCACTGGAACGTCTCCACTTCGCCTGACGAGGACTGGGTGGCGCAGCAGTTTCGTAACCTGTCCGTGGTCAGCGACAACCTGCCGCGGTATCTGATCCACGACCGGGACAGTAACTACACCCGACACGCCGATTCCCTGGTGGAGGGCGCAGGCACCAAGGTGATCCGACTGCCGGTGCGCTCCCCTGATCTGAACGGCTATGCGGAACGGTGGATTCGCAGCCTGCGACAGGAGTGCCTGGATCGGATCATCATCCTCAACGAAGCGCATCTGCGCTGGGTACTGGGCGAATACGTGCGCTACTACAACGAACGCCGGCCCCACCAATCACTCCGGCATCTGCCGCCGGAGGCCCCCGACGCCTATCCGTGTGAGGGCAAGATCGTTGCCCGCCCGGTGCTCGGCGGCCTCATCAACGACTACGGCCGCCTCGCCGCCTGACGGAGTCCTGGGCTCGCGCCAGCATCCAGTGCCGCACCCGCGCGCCTGGCGTGGCCTCCTCGCGCTGATCATGGCAGCTGTTGGCGACGCGCGAGCGCGCCGAGACCCTGTCAATCAACCACGCGGGAAGGCAGGGGCAGCTCTGCACCTGCCAGATAGACCCTCAGATCAGTTCTGGAACACTACGGCCTGTAACGGAACGAGTTCTGGTCTGATGCCTGAGGTGATGCATGGCGGCGAGCGATGGATCCGATCCAGGAAGCTGGTCGAGAGCGTTCCTGCCGACATCGCGCGCCGCGTTTTCGCTGACACCCGCAGTCATTCTCGAGCATCTTCCTTCCAGTCCAGGTGCACGCGCTTCGTGTCGGGGGCGATGCGCGCGGTGGCTCTGCCTTGAAGCGTCGCCAGTAGCGCCTCACCCACCGCTTTCCTCCGCCACCCGCGGAGCAGGGGCACGCGCGCCTTTTCGCCGTAGAGCACGACGGCCGTGAGGTCAGCGCGATTGGCCAGAATGCCGGGAGAGATCTGTTTCTCAGCGCAGAGCGACCGGAGGCAGAGGACGAGGAAGTCCACGGTCGGCTCCATTTCCTGCGGAAGGGCGGTCGGCTTCTTCAGTCCGAGCGGAGGCATGTCAGCGCCTCGGCTGAGCGCCTCGACCATACCCCGGCCGAACCGCCGAGCCTGCTCCCACCGCAAGCCGCGCACCTGGGATAGGGCCTCGACGGTCTCTCGCGGCCGGCGCGCCAGCTCCATGAGGACCGCGTCCATGCAGATGCGCCCCGTCGGGATATTGAGCTCCCGGGCAGTGTCCTCTCGCCAAGCGACGATCTCGCGAAGGCGGGAAAGCTCCTCCCCGGTCAGCCGCTCGACGCCGCGCATCTGGCGGAACATCCCGCGCGGATCGGCCGGGGCGAAGCGCGCTGGTCTTTCGAGCTCGCTGAACTCCTCGCGCGCCCACGGGAGCCGACCCCGCGCGCTGAGCTCCTGCACCAGGTGGTCGTGCACGGGTGCGAGGCAGCGCACGTCCTCCAGCGCATACTCGACCTGCTTGTCTGTGAGCGGCCGCCGCAGCCAGTCGGTGAACGCGTGCGACTTCCTGAGGCTCTGCCTGGTCACTCGATGAACGAGATTCGCGAGGGATATCTGCTCCTCGTACCCCAGCAGCGCGGCCGCGATCTGCACGTCGAACACGGGCGCGACCGGGCGGCCCATCATCGCGAAGAAGATGGCGAGGTCCTGGCCGCCGGCGTGGAAGACCTTCTCGATGCCGTGCGCGAGGAGCACGTCGAACAGCGGAGTCAGATCGCCGACGGCGAGCGGGTCTATGAGCGCGGCGCGCTCGTCTGTGGCGATCTGGATGGCGCCGACTTCGGGGTAATAACGCCCCTCGCCTACGAACTCGGTGTCCAGGTACACGACGGACGCCCCACGCAGATCGGAACACAGCTTGGTAAGTTCGGGAGATCTCTCAACTATCATGGCGTCCCTGTTAGATGTTGCTATCGCGCAGCTCCGGGAACGCCCTCCGTAGGGAATGTCTGATACCAATAATAGTTTCGCCGCGGAACCGTTCCAGCCTTGTGCTGACGGCATCTCATGCTGCATCGTTAGCATTCTGCTGCATCGGCACAGGGGGGAGCAGCATTCCTGCTCGAAGCCGGCGCTGACAGCCTGTGCTTCTTGGTGTGGGTCACGACATCGACGCCAGTGGCCCGGTGGCGCCAGTGCTATCGTGAAATGCGGAACGCCAGCTGCTCAGCCCCTGGAGCATCTGCCCGAACTGCACCAAGCAGTGTGGAACGCCGGGCGTATGGCACAGTTAGAACCCGGATTGCCGCTTGGCGGCATGCGGCCAATGACTCAGTCGTCCAGGCTTCGTACGTGTCGTTCTTTCGTCACGCTAGTTCCTACCGGTTACCCGATTACTAGCGTCTTGACACGACGTGGTACAATAGATCAGCGTCCGAGATGAGAGTGGTGCTCCCCCGGGCGTCTTCCCCTGTTGCGTTCCTAGAGGTACCGCTCATTCATGACTCCCACAGAGAGCATCCGAAACCTGGCCATCGTGGCCCATATCGATCACGGCAAAACCACACTCATTGACGCCATCTTCCGCGCCACCCGCACGTTCCGGGAGAACCAGCATCTGGAAGAGCGGGTGATGGACACCCACGAACTCGAGCGCGAACGCGGTATCACCATCCGCGCCAAGCACTGCACCGTCGAGTGGGGCGGCTACCTCATCAACATCATCGACACCCCCGGCCACGCTGATTTTTCCGGCGAGGTAGAGCGCGTGCTCTCCATGGTGGACTCGGTGATGCTCCTGGTGGATGCGAGTGAAGGGCCCATGCCGCAAACCCGCTACGTACTTATGCGCGCCCTGCGCCTGGGTCTGCGGCCCATCGTGATCATCAACAAGGCGGATCGCCCCAACGCCGACACCGCGCTCGCGCTCGATGCCACCTTCGATCTGTTTATGGAGCTCGGAGCGAACGACGAGCAGGCGGACTTCCCCGCGCTCTTTGGCTCGGGTCTCCACGGCTGGGTCGTCCGCGATCCTCTGACAGAGAACCCCGAGGGCATGGAGTGCCTGTTCGAGACCATCGTCGCGCAGGTCCCTCCGCCCCGCGACCTGGACGGGCCGTTCCGGATGCAGGTGAGCACGCTGGCCTGGAGCGATCATGTGGGCCGCATCGGCTGCGGTCGAGTGTTGCAGGGATCGCACCGCAAAGGGGATCCCTTGCGGTGCACCGGCGCGGAGTGGTTGGATCACGGGCGCGCGGACTGGGAGGTCACCGACTCGGTATCCTTTCGCTCCACCCGTCTCTGGGTGACGCGCGGGCTGGAACGCGTGGAGGTCGAGGAAGTAGGGGCCGGTGACATCGTCTGGATATCGGGCCTCAATGAAGTCACCATTGGCGACACTCTCTCCGCTCCAGAACTGGAATCACCCGCGCTTCCACCCCTGGAGATCGAGGAGCCGACCGTCTCCATGTTTTTTCTCGTCAACTCCAGCCCACTCGCTGGTCGCGATGGCCGGGTGCTCACGATCCGCCAGCTGAAGGAGCGCCTGGAGAGAGAGTTGCGCACGAACGTGGCTTTGCGCGTGGAGGACGTAGGCCGGTCGGACGGCGTGAAGGTCTCCGGTCGTGGGGAACTGCACCTGGGAATCCTCATCGAGGAAATGCGGCGCGAGGGCGTCGAGCTATGTGTTTCCCGCCCCGAGGTCATCACCAAGCGCGGTGAGGACGGTGCGCTTCTGGAACCGATCGAGCAACTTGTCATAGACGTTCCCGAAGAGTACCAGGGGGTCGTGATTGAGAAACTCGCCCGGCGCAAGGGTGAGATCATGAATATGACTCATACCGGTACTGGTATTCTGCGGATGGAATACGTGATCCCGACCCGCGGTCTGATCGGGTACCGCAGCGAGTTTCTCACCGACACCCGCGGCCTGGGCATCATGTCTGCGCGCTTCATCGGCCATGGTCCCTGGCGGGGCGAGGTCATCTCCCGCACCCGCGGCTCGATGGCCAGCCTGGAGTCAGGCGAGGCGACCGCCTACCAGCTCAGGAATCTGCAGGAGCGGGGCACGCTCTTTGTCTCACCCATGGATCGCGTCTACCGGGGGATGATCGTGGGCGAAAACTCGCGCCCTGGCGATCTCTACTGTAACCCCACGAAGAAGAAGAACCTGACGAACCACCGCCAAGCGAACAAAGACATCGCCGTGGTGCTAGATGTGCCGCGCCGGATGTCCCTCGACGCTGCCCTCGCCTGGGTAAACGAGGACGAACTGGTGGAGGCGACGCCGGCGGCGATCCGGCTGCGCAAGCTCATCCTCGATCCGGCCGCGCAAAGACTCGCCGAGCGGCAGGCGGCCGATCGCGGCCTGCCCGTTGCCATGGACACCCAGCCGGACCGCGGATGAGTTTGCGGACGCGAGGGGATGCAAAGGGGAAAGTCAGCGACACTGATGACCGGGTGCTCCTACCGCAATGCTCGAACCGACGTTCATGACGACAAGAGGGCGGTTGCGGCCGTCGGCAAGCTGACCCGGGAACGAAGCTCTGCCAGACCGGGTTTCAGCTCCCGAACGGTGGAGAATCGTGCCTGGGAACGAAACTCTCTCTGGCTGTGGACGGATGTCAATCGGCATCGAAAACTGACCCACCATCGGCGTCCAAAACTGACCCACCCAGAATGGTGAATCAGTGCACCTTGCTCCTGGCGTTTCTGGTCTTGATCCTCCAGCTTTCATTGCCGGTCTCGATGATGTCGCAGTGATGGGTGAGCCGGTCGAGCAGGGCCGTGGTCATCTTCGCATCGCCGAAGACCCGGGGCCATTCGCCGAAGGTCTTGGTCACGACCGTCTTCATATTGTCGTAGATGCCGCGACGGCACACCCCGCCGAAGAAGGCAAAGGCCTGCCGGTGGGCATCCATCACCATCTCCAGGCTTTCCCGCACATAGGCTAGGCAGATCGGCAACCGACTGTGGCAAAGCCGGACATGAACCAGCATTCGGTGCCGAGTTCGGTGATGTTCAGATGGTGGGTTGATCTGTTGTCCGGGAGTCGCTTCACGAAGTAGAGTCGCCCCGGCATGTCATTCTCGGCTTGGTGGATGTAGCCAAGCGGTCTGAGGGCCTGCTCGGATGCTGCCACTTCGGTCATGTCCCGCCCCCCGCAGGATGTCCTTCATCTTCGCCTGGGTGGCCGCGGACAGCCCACCATGAGTGAGTTCCTGGAGGCGATAGGCAAGGCGCTTGGTCAGGAAGGCCCGGTTGTAGGCCGGCGCCTCGGTTCCGAACAGGTCACGCCAGCGCTGCTTGAGTTCCGGTACCGACTGGCGCTGCAGGCCGGCGATCTGCTTCACGATGCTGCTACTCATGTCTCTCTCCTGTGGACGAGGGTTTGAGACATTCATCACTCGGCAGGCGAAGAACATCAAGCGATTTCTCTCTCTGTTTCGCCTCTCTCAGCCGAAGTCGCAGGAAGCCGGCGGCAAGGATGGTGGCCACCTCGGTGCGCCGCGCGGCGGGAGTCATCGTGTCTGGGTCCGGTAGGCTTGCCCGCCGGCCGGGTGGTGGGTGAGACATGGACGCTCTCCTCCGGGCCCTTACATACGGGAAGCCGCTCGAAAACGTCGGCGTTCCTGACCGGGGCGACCTGGCATTGAGACCGCGCTTCGAACGGCTCGGCCACTTGCCATGCTGCGATGAGAGGGGTAGTATTCGCGCGGGATTGGCCTCCGTCCACGGGGAAAGAGAGGGTAGTTCCATGCGCATCTTCGACGAGGCGGGACGCAGAGCGGCAGCGCTGGTTCTTGCCCTATGTCTGTGTTCCGCATGGGCCTACGCGACGCAAAGACTTCTGCACACAGTGGCGCTGGTGCGGAGCACGGAGACGATCTACTTCGTGCAGTGGGCTGGCGGAGCAGCGTTGATCGCATTGACGGCCCGTGTCGCAGGCAGATGGCGGTGGGCGGTCGGGGTCCCATTGCTGCTGGTATCCGCGCTCGCAGGATTCCTCTTGTGGGGACTCCTCGCCCTTGGCCCCGGGTCCTCCCCGGGGATAGCCCGCGGCGTCCTGCTCGGCACCTTCGGCATTGGGCCGGCAATCCTCGCCATTCCGGTGGCAGTGCCCAGAAGCCCGGAGAAGCCGGGTGCTCCCGCCGCAGCCCGACGGTTCCCGTGGAAGCTGTATCACAGGGAAGCTTGGCTGTGGGCGGGCGTGCTGGGGATGCTTGTGGCAGTGTTCTTCTCGTTCGCCTCGCCACCCGCGGTCGAGAACTGGCGATTGCGGAGGATCCAACGCGATGTCGTCCCTGCGGCGAAGAACCTGGTGCGGACCGACGTCTTGACTTCCGAGCCTGTGGTCTGGGAGGGATGTGGGTGCGCCGAGGTGCCGGGGGGTTGGTCGGAGGCCGCTCGCTCCGGGGAGCAGAGGCCGGCGCCTAGCGCGAAGGTGCGGCTGCAGTTTCTCCCGGACTTGCGATATGCACGGAAGTACGGCGCAACCGGCGAAGCTGAGGGCCTAAGAGCGGATGCTATCAGGGTCTTCGTGCGGC
>Ga0315274_10004002_pt1 | contig 21778 bp, 15 predicted proteins | sample YL17G02_20_MG_FD_203700 | JGI IMG/M metagenome (GOLD analysis project Ga0315274, IMG submission 203700) | Sediment microbial communities from Yellowstone Lake, YNP, Wyoming, USA - YL17G02_20 | ecosystem: Environmental > Aquatic > Freshwater > Lake > Sediment | place: USA: Wyoming | collected...
GCTCTCGGACAAATAACCCAGCTCGGGAATTTCTGCCAAAATTTGTTCTTGCACCCAACGAGCGACGATCGAATGATCAACCACATGTGTAGACTTCTTGCTGACCTTTTCCTCTTTCTTTTCGCCGTCGGTGTCCTTTTTGTTGGTCATAGTGCTTATGCCTCCTTTGGTTAGTACGGCTTTCAGCTATATCTACAATGCATATCAAATAATCTATAGTTAAGTCACTCCCAAAAATAATTCTGTTACTGTCTTTATGTTGTTGTGGTTGTAACCTGAACCCAAGCTGCTCCAGTGTAAAAAATCATAGCTCCGACATTACTGTCCCACATCATCATCCCTGTCGTCGGACTTACTGGACGCGAGGCAGATGCTATAACTCCAACCTTGATTAGACCATCTTTCTGAACATACCAATTACTACTATTACCCTGGACATCATATCCCGTGCTTGAGCTATTATTAATAACAATAGCAGAACTGGTTCCAACCGTATTTTGCAACTGTACTATAATTCCATTGCCAGTACTTGAATTTACTCGAAGGGCAGGAGCTGCACTGGTAGTGGTACCAGACTGATTGATTGTAATACCCGAGCCAGTACCTGTTGCAATACTATTAATCTGCACACCGGCACGAGCATTGGTAGTCGCTGTATTATTTAATGTTATTATACCGTACGTAGGACTTGCAGCACCAGTAGTTGTATTAAAATCTATTTGAATAGCCATTGCCTGAGTGCTACCACCAGCCTGTAGTATGTAAATTCCCCTCGCTACATTATTGGTTGTGGTTGCAGAGAGATTTACCAGAGCACCACCGGTATATCCACTACTTTCTTCTTTTATTGTTAAAATACTCTGTGGACCAGCACTAGCAGCAGATGATTGTTTCAATATCACAACACTACCACTTGTAGTGGTGCTGGTGTCTGTCGTATACCCCTTATGAATACTTAATAATGGCATTGAGGCAAATGCTGTTGACTGACTTCTAATGATTACTCCACACCCATTTCCAGTCGACGCTGTTGCAGTTTGGATAATAGATACCGCTGCTACGCTGGTTGAAGTGCTATTCTGTGTTATAGATATCCCCGTAGAACCGGAGATTGATTGACCGCCATCATACGCTTCTTGAAGACTGCCAGCACCAATGCCAGTAACACCTGCACCAGTAGCACCTTGAGCACCTGTTGGACCTGGGAACCCTGTTATTCCTTGTGGTCCAGTTGCACCAACACCCGTTGCACCCTGGAAACCAAGGATGCCCGTAGCACCCTTAGCACCAGTTTGGCCTTGGATACCGACACCAGTAGAACCAGCAACACCAGTAGGACCTGAAGTACCAACACCGGTAGGTCCTACAATGCCAGTGGCGCCTGGAACGCCGGCACCAGTCAGACCCTGAGAACCAGTAATTCCCATTGGTCCCACAACACCAGTAGCACCTTGAAGACCTGTAGCACCACTTCCACCACCTCCACCACCGAGATTGACTAACGGTCGAACATCTGTAATCAAATTGGAAGTAATAACTGTCATTCCATATGTTACTAAAACTAAACAAATAGGTATAACACTAGGTGGAACTGACGGGAAAAGAGGAATTGTAGGTGGAGTTACCCAAGTGCTGTACATCCAGTTCATTGTAAAAGCACTATCAATGAATAAAAGACCATAGCGCTGTTGTGTTGAAATACCACCACCTATTGCATCGACAGATGGGCTAGCATCACCACTAAACTGTAAAACTTGCGTACCATCTACATAGTATAATCCAGAACTCACTTGCACAGTTAAATCAGGTGCTGGTTGTTCAGCAGCATGCAAACTGGCAGCATTAGCCAAAACCGTAAAATTGTCGCGAATCGGTTTTGACTCCGGTGATGCACCAGGAACCGGTTTACCACTGTTGTAGCTGATTATAACCATCTCTTATCTCCTGTTTACATTATCAAAGTGTTAGACCATTCTTGGCTATTGACAATTGAACCCAACCACTTGTGCCTATACTTAAGAACATTATGGTACTGCCCTTACGATATAAGAGATTGCAACGTGTACCATCACCCAGATTTGAGACATCTGAGGCAGTACGTAAGTTTCCAAGGTCAGTAAAATTGACAGAATTTGCACCTGTTGAGTTTGTACCTAGGCGCATGATAATGATGGTGCCCTCTGGTGTGGTACCAATATTTTTAATGATAGCATCGTTGGTACCTGTGCTATCTAAAATCATATAAGTTGAGGTAGGAGTGCTCAATGCCGTTGTAGAGGCGTTGACACCAATTGTCACCGGAGAAAATGCAAATAGACCTTTGAATAGAGCACTTCCATCCTTACCAACAGTCCAATTACCAGCACTGCCAGATATGTCGGCACCAGAACCACTATTAGTGATGCTCACAACATTACCTGTGTTGTCGGTGTTATTTTGTAGAATGGTTATAGCAGAACCAGCAGTACCAGTCTTGGTGATATTCAATGCTACCCCAGTTGCTGTTTGATTAATCGTAACGAATTGTGCCATACTTCATCTCCGTATTATTTACTACCAAATTGGCTAGGCTCCATTGTGACTCTCCATACTTTCTTGTTCTGATCTAGGAACTTCAATTTATTCTCATCATTACCATCTACAAACAATGAACTCTCGGGAATGTGTTCATAATGAGTCTGTGGTGTTAGTTGCATATACTCCGGGTCAATACCACCTGTTACATTTAACTTACCCTGAATCACCGCACTATCCGTTGCAGTGCTATTAACTGTTATCTTATTAAAAGTAGCATTACCACTCTTATCAACATACCAATTTGAACCATTTCCATCTATGTCCCGACCAGAACCAGCATTGGTAATGTCAATTATATTATTTGTGGCTGCCGTACTACTTTCGGTTAAGGTAACAGGATTAGTACCGTCTGTTTCGATAGTATAACCACCATCATAAGATGCTTGAAGTGAAGAAGAACCACTAGTACTGAATGTTCTAATCGCTACACCATCATAGTATTTGAATAGATTTGCAGTAGCATTATACCACAGATCACCTTCAATGGCGGTTGTAGAATCTGATGTTCGAGTTACACCAAACGCTATGTCTCCACGAGCGTTCCCTGACGAGTTTATTCGTAGTGCAACTGCCGAATTGGTGGCGATGCTTTGTTGATTAATTTCAACACAGGCACCAGTAGTCGAGCTAGCACTGGTTGCACTACTACTGATCGATAGCGTAACGCGATTATTAACGGCTCCCGTATTATCTATTTGAACTGCCGAACTCCCGGAAGCAGTCGTCTGAAGAACAAGTTGAGCCACTCGGGAAGCAGTAGTACCATTTTCTGAATATACACGCAATCCCATTGTTTGATTTGCAATTCTATCACAGACGATATCTACTGCACCATATGAAGCAAGACCATAACCTCCCTGTCTCACCTTGATAATAGAGCTTGGTGAGGTATTAAATCCAGTACTTGATTCATTAACAAACACCGCAACAGTATTGTTCTCGAGACTTGGACTAGCAGAGTTGGCATTGACACTTACAAGAGGTATACCAGAGGCAGTAGAAAGCGACGTAATTACCAATCCAGGAGATTGGGATTGACTACTTGATGTTGCCAAACTAACTATCATCACTCCAGGAGCATTGCCAGTGTTGTTTACTCGTATTCCACTACTATTGGCACTGGTGGCAGAGTTGTTGACCACGATTACACTACCAAGATGCTGTGTTGCAGTTTGTGAAACTGTTAGAGCACTTGAGGATGTGGTGTCGGCCAGTGTTATTGCAATCGATATTCCGGTGGTACCTATGATTGATTGACCACCATCGTAGGCCGCTTGAAGGCTACCAGCACCAATGCCGGTAAACCCTCGAACACCCGTATCACCCTGTGGTCCAGTTGCACCAACACCTGTTGCACCTATTGGGCCCGGTGAACCTGGTGAACCATTATTACCTGAAATACCAGTCTGTCCCTGAACGCCAGTATCACCTTGGACACCTGTGTTACCCTGAGGTCCAGTTTGACCCTGAACACCAGTTTGTCCCTGAATACCAGTATCACCTTGGACACCTACTCCGGTTTGCCCTTGAATACCTGTTGCTCCATCATTGCCCTGTACACCCTGGATACCCTGCACACCAGTTGCACCTTGACTACCAGCCGACCCTGCGTTACCCTGTACACCTTGTAGACCTGTTTGTCCTTGATCACCTTGGATACCCTGAACACCAGTTTGTCCCTGAACACCTGTCATTCCTTGAGGACCAGTTGGTCCCTGAACACCAGTTTGTCCCTGAATACCAGTATCACCTTGGACACCTGTCATCCCTCGAGGACCAGTTGGTCCTTGAACACCAGTTTGTCCCTGAACACCTGTGTCACCTTGGACACCTGTCATTCCTTGAGGCCCAGTTGGCCCTTGAGCACCAGTTTGGCCCTGAATACCAGTATCACCTTGGACACCTGTCATCCCTCGAGGACCAGTTGGTCCTTGAAGTCCTGTAGCTCCTTGAACGCCAGTAGCTCCGTCGGGCCCCTCTGCAATAATGGGTGTATGTATATGGCTATAGTTTACACTGCCTTCATAATACAATGTGACATTTATTGTGCTAGCATTGTCTGTCACTGCCCAATATCTGACTACTATTCTGTCGGTAGCCAAAAGAGTAACATCTTGCTGAATTGTCTCCGCCACATATTGGAATGGTGTGTTTCCAGATAACTCACTCGTTGTACCAGCAGTAAACAAGAAAGTTTCACTTCCGCCAATTGCTCGCTTATACACATCAACACGAACAAAAGTATTGCCAGCATCATTATCAACAGCCAGCCAAGTATCCTCTTCCCACTCACCACCAGGGATGATTGTAGATGCGTCACCCAGATTGGTAATCCACGTTCCTGTAACTCCACCAATCTGGACACCAGTCGGTCCATCCGTGTTCAATGTAGAGGCTGTAAAAGTAGATTCTGGATTGTTTGCAGGTGTTTTAAGCAGTTCTCTATATGGTGTGATGTCAGAATCTTCTTCGTGCAAGAAGAAGATGGCTCCAGCTAAAGGTCCTGCTTGTCCAGTTACACCTTGAGTACCTACACCAGTCTGACCCTGGACGCCAGTTTGTCCTTGAACACCAGTTTGTCCTTGAACACCTGTTGGGCCCTGAAAGCCAGTCTGACCCTGGACGCCAGTTTGTCCTTGAATACCGGTTTGCCCTTGAAAGCCTGTCGGACCCTGGACGCCAGTTTGTCCTTGAACACCAGTTTGTCCTTGAACACCAGTTTGTCCTTGAACACCTGTTGGGCCCTGAAAGCCAGTCTGACCCTGGACGCCAGTTTGTCCTTGAACACCAGTATCACCTTGGAATCCTTGGATACCAGTCTGTCCTTGAATACCTTGATTTCCCTGAATACCCTGAACACCCTGAACACCAGTATCACCTTGTGAACCTACAGAGCCTACAGCACCTTGGATACCCTGAACACCAGTATCACCTTTACCACCTGTTGCACCCTGTAGTCCAGTGAGACCTTGTGCACCAGTTTGTCCCTCTGCACCTTGCAAGCCAATGGCTCCGGTTACACCCCATAGACCAGTTACACCAGCGCCTTGTGGACCAGTAGCACCTTGAGTGCCCTGCATGCCGGTTGGTCCTCGTAAACCTGTTGCACCTTGAGGTCCACCTGCTGGACCTGTTGCACCTGAGCTACCTGTGGCCCCAGCTGCTCCAGCAGGACCTGTAACACCTCCTCCACTACTACCAAGATTTATAAGTGGTCGAACATCAATGATACAATTGAGAGCAGCAGGGGGGTTAGGGTCAATACTGAAAATAGCATAATTAGGTGGATCAGCTATATAAGCATCATAATCGACATGTACTTCACAGATTGGAATTTTATCAGTAGGATACGCAATAGGAGGAGGTGGTGAACTGTCCCACTGCCCTCCAGGTGTGGCACCACCAAATGTCCACAGAAGAGTTCCTGCACTATCTAATGACAGTAGAGCAATTACCTGTTTACCCGGGCCACCAAAGGGTAGGGTTGCTAATCCATAAGGAAGTTGAGTAACAATATTAGGACTATTTCCGCCAGCAAAATACAGATCGTTTGTACCCAGTGTCTTATAGTGACCTGCTTGAACATGAATTATACTGCTAGGAGGATTCTGTTCATAGGACCACAGACCACCAACACTTGCAAGCACCTGAAAGTTCTCACGAATAACTTGAGACTTTACAGCTGCACCATCAACTGGTATCAGATTACTGATACCTGTTGGATTTAATGGATCAAAACGATATTGAATCTGCACCATATCACTTCACCTTTATCCGTAAGTTACCGTATACCAAAGGTCTCCCATCCACACGTAGGTTAGTACAGTGGCGTAGCCATAGTTGCCATTGAGACTCTGATTACTTCCAGCCACATCGGTTCTGGGGAATAGTGTATTATGATTGGTTGGACCTGCTATCATTATCACTGTTCCTATAGGGGGTGTGTTGCCAAAAGAACCAGTATATATATATCTAAGCCCCTGTCCATTGCAATCAACTCTATGTAATGTATGCGTAAGAACGACATAATTAGCACCACCGCCAACCAATGTCAATGTTAAGTTTGGTCCTTGTCCTATACGAAGGAATCCACCACTTGGACCAAGATAGGTATTTTCGTTTACCTGTAAGTTATCCCCTACATTCATATTACCACCAAACGCAGCATTACCAAGCTTGTCAACGGTCCAGTTGCCACCGTTTCCATAAATATCTTTACCTGTGCCAGCATTATTAATGGCTATCGCAGGATCGGCACCACCATGCAATTTGTTAGCGTAGTAACAGTATCCAGCGCCTCGCTGATCTACCTGTATGCCTACTGAAAGGCCTGAGGTGTTTGATTGATTAACTCGTATACCGGCACCAAACCCTTCGTTAGCCACATGCATACAATCAACAACACCAGTACCTACTTTTTCCAGATACAAGGCCTGTGCCTCACCACGTTGTTGAACGTGTATACCAAATCCACCACCTGTTCCTCCAGAACCTTTGACATTAATATCTATGGCATTACCAGTTGAACTAACTGTACTCAAGACACTGATGATATTACTTGAGGTTGCAGAGCTGTCAACTCTAATCGCTGTACCGGCACCTCGTTGAAGAGCATAGAGGCCCACACATGGATCGTAATTATTAATAATAACTACAGATGAACCATCACCCGCCGACTTGGTTACCACTAGTCCATTTCCACTACCAGTTTGGCCGATATTGACTCCAACACCGGTGCCACTATTTACAACAGATACAACATGTCCAGCCCCAAGATGAGACTTCACAATACTCAAAGCATTATCGGCAGCAGTTTGCGTGATGGTTACTTTAGGACCATGAGTTCCATTTGCGAAGTGCTGTGTGAGAAGAGGAATATATATAGATGTTTGGATAGAACCACTGGTAGAGTTTAAAACTTCCTGAACATTGCTTGCTAACGGTGCGTAGGAAAGAGGACCCTGTACCTCGATTTCCACCGCGTGGTGTTTATGTCCAGGTGATAGTGCTGGAACCTCGACCAAATGTACAGATACAGGTGCCAGCGAAGGAACCTCTGTGAGGTGATTAATTAAATTGTGGCTATACAGTGTTTGGTAAGGATTGGTCGCCGATGGCATATCACCAACAGCATAAATAGTACCTGTTGCTGGTGTCGGAGGAGTGCCAGGTACAGTGTAGGTAAAGGTGGTAGGATTCACGTATGTGATAGTGTATGCACCGTTATATTCCGAGCACACAAGGGAGTCTGCGCCTAGAATTGCTACCGTGTCCCCATTTTGGAATGTGTGAGGAAGTGTGGTTACAGCAGTTGCTGTAGAACCCACTCTTGTTAGTGAGCTTACAACAAATCGATTGCGAGGCACCAACGCCGTACCTCGATCTCCAGAGTCATTTGTGTTTGCTACTGACACATCACTCAAGTCGTTGAATGCAAAGCTTCCTGGTGTAGCAGATATACCAATCTTCCAAATCACTACCCTCTCACCACCTACAAAGCCAGGAAATGGTGGAATAAATCGAATTGTGTAATCATTCAATTCTGTGTAGTCAATATCTACTATCCGATATAGCAAAGCATTGCAAGTATCAGGTGTACCACATCCTCCTCCTGGTGGATCGGACCAAACTAAAATTTCATCTTGACCAGGAAAGAAATGGAAATGCGAAGATGTATCAAAATCTGTCTGACCTGGAGTTGCCGTAATAACCACTTTGGCAGGATTAATCACCTGAGACAATCCTACACCAAGATTAATCATTGGTCTCACATCAGTGATTTTATCTTGCACGATGCCAGTGTCGTTATATGTCACCAACACCTCACAAAGTGGAATCCGCTGATCTGTGTAGCTGGGAGATATTGGTATAACAGGCGGTGTTTCCCATGCACCGTTAGTGTTCCAGATTAATGCGCCAGTACTATCAAGTTCAAGTACGAATGTCTTTTGTTGTGTTGGAAGCCCACCAGCCGTACTATTTAGAGTGGGGCTGTTCCCACCTGTAAAGTGTAAAGTTTGCTGACTCGAAATTGCATACGCACCAGCATAAACATAAACGGACAGATCTGGTACATCGTGCGCAACACATCTTAGGTCATTTGCACGACTAAGTGAGCTAAAGTTATTCCTCATATCTGCCGAGCGGAAACGACTCTTAAACCCGGGAGGCGATTCCGACACTGGTGGCAGTGTTGGATCAAAACGTGAATTTTGAGGAACAGGTACTACCATTTTGTTACTCCTCTATCCTTAGTTAGTAGATATCGCTTTCCACTTGCCTGTTGATAAATACATAAACATTGAAACGCGACCTGGGGTTATATTGAAACTGTCATTTATATTACCAGTTAGTCTTACTGGTAGTACAACCCCTCCTGCCGCTTCGATAAATAAAATTGTCCCCTGAACACACATCGGCCCGGTAATCATATCAAGCGCACCGGGACCTGGAGAAGAAACCACATGATAAGAATGATTGGGGGTGATCGTTCCGTGTACGCCATCCCATATGTAGACCAGAGGAGCACCTGGAACATAACGTGCTGTGGTACCCACTTGTACAGAGTTGTTCGCCACGAGGCTTGATGCAGTGGCATTACCACCTATTGTCACATTATTGCTTACAGTTGCATTACCAAATATGACTGCATTCATCATTGTGGATGCGTTACCACTTATAACTACATTACCACCTATGCTCGCACTACCATTTACATTGGCACTACCACTCAAGGTAGCATTACCGCTTATCGTTGCATTACCACCTATAGTTGTGTTACCACCTATTTTCGCATTGCCATTCTTGTCAAAATGCCAGTTGTCATTGTGTCCTTTCACATCGTACCCACTACCAGCATTGGCGATCTCTATTGCAGGACCTGCTTCATTCACTACTTTATTTATGTACAAAGCAGAATTTGTGCCTCTGTGATCAATACGAACTGCTCGGCTATTGAGTCCTGCATTGTAGGTGTCAACAAATAGTGCAGCATATGCTGGTACGTTGATGGTTTGACTTATCAAAAGAGCACATCCATTGGAACTGTTAAATACATTGAGCGCATTCGCACCTGGAGAGTTGTTGGTACTTTTGCGTACATTGAGACCGCTTCCAAAGCCTTGTTGAACCACATCTAGTCCAGTAGCACTAATAGGTGTTGTAGATGCCATGTTTATGGCAATAGCAGAAGATGACCCACTATGCTCAACTCTTATGGAATTACCACTACCCGAATGGTGTCGAGTAATATAGAGGCCCACACATGGATCGTAATTATTAATAATAACTACAGATGAACCATCACCCGCCGACTTGGTTACCACTAGTCCATTTCCACTACCAGTTTGGTCAATACTAACTCCGACACCAGTACCGTTATTTATGATGGACACAGCATTCGCTGCACCCAGTTGTGTAATATTGAGAGCATTTCCAGCACCACTGCCACAGGATATTTGGACAGCACTACCCGCGTTATTCTTACTTATCACAAGAGCATTATCAGTAGCCGTTTGAGTAATTGTAACCTTTGGCCCATGATGCCCGTCTGTTGTGTGCTCCGGCAACACTGTAACGAAGTCAATTGGAACTCCACCTCCTATTGTATCTACACGTAATATATAGTTGGGGTCGATCCACAGCATACCAGTAAAGGAAGGAATTAGTTCTGAAGGTGAAGATGACACTTTCAGTAACAATGTCTGTGGACGAATTTTAGTTTCTAGTGTTACCATGCTTCAACTCCATTATATATTACTTTTGAATGCGACGTAGTGGTAAGTATTTCCCAAATAATTGATTGGATTGGTACCATCATTGAGAGTGAATCCTGTAGGTGTAATTGTCACATTGGCTGCACCGGATACCTTAAAAAAGCGTCCTGTACTGCCTCTGGCAATGTATACACCACTTTGTGTATTATCGCCATCATTATATAGCTGCACCCAGTCTGGTTGGAATCCTATGCTAATGGATTGGCTTGTACCATTCCCTGTATAACTACCTGTTTTGATTCTGGGTATCTGTACCTGTATATCCGCCATGGTTGCGAGTGGATTATCAGCATCCGCTAGAGATGATCTATGCGGACTTGCAGTACTTCCAGTATCAATTACAGCATTAGCTAGATTGCTATCGACATCGTTTAGTTCTGCCAGCGCTATGCCTGTACCGGCATTTAGGGCAGCTGGTAAGTGTGTATGATGAGCATCAGCGTATGTGGGAGATCCAAACTTACTGCCCCATAATGGCTCTAAATTGGCAGTTGCTGTACCCTTCACTACTAGAATAGTGTTGGTGCTAGTGTTGTTGAGTGTCAGCGCATACGCACTCCCAGAATTATTAATCCTGACTGCATCATTTGCACCTACATGAATTACTTCTAGTGATTTACCACCACCTGCACTGGGATGATTAATGACAACCCGAGGACTATCGCTACTACCAGTAATACTTAGTGTGGCAGTAGCAACATCAAATGTAAATGTTCGAACGTTGGCTTGATTGGCAAATGTAAGCTCATTACCAAGTATAGAGATATTTGCTCCGAGACCACCTGTTGTGTTGGCTCGTAATGTAATTAGTGGTTCTCGAGCGGTAGAAACAGTGCGAAGAACAGCAATCGGGGCAACACTGGCTACTGTACTTAGGTAAGAAATTTGCAGCGCATCAGCACTGCCAGATTGTTGTAGTAAAACACCAGGTGCTACACCAGTTTGCATTATTTGTAGTGCAGGTACTGAATCAGAGTTATCTACAAGTACTACTGGAAAGGACCCACCTACATTAGCCTTTGTTATCTTCAAGGTGGGATTATCTGCAGTTTGGTCTATTGTAACTGTGGGACCATGTTTACCTGCATTTAGACCACTTGCAATATGTTGTACACCAAAAGGAATAGTCCCCACTACATTCGAAACGTCTGCCAATGTTGCAAACGGATTATTAGCATTAGCTAAAAAGGTACCACTAAACGATGGACCAGAGTACAGAGTAAATCTGACACCCAATGGATCAATTACTGCATTGGCCTGGTCAACACTAACATCGTCCAAGTCTGCAAGCCTATGCGCACTAGCTGCTCCGACCTTCCATACGGTTACCTTTTCATTGAGTGGAAGTCCCTTAGTAATGATAAATGGCAGGGTAGCAGGATCGATAAAGGTTATACTTGTTGTACTGCTTTCTATGTAGTCTTCATTAGGATTCTTCCGAACACCACCCATATATACATTGAGTTCAGAGTTTCCTGGTGTGTATGTTATAGTGGCTAAATTAAATGTGTGCTGTCCAGAAGCGGCATATTGTGTTTCTTCTTTTGGATTGATGCCAAACCCAGCTGCACTAGTGACATACATCGGACGAACATCACGAATTGTAACGTTAGAATCATCAAGTGCTGCTATTCCTTGCAATATGGTTACTTCGACAATGGGTACGCAATCAGAAGGATAAGGAGAAGCTGGTGGTGGAGTTGGCGACTCAGAGCCTATCGAAATGACAATATTACCTACCGAATTAATAACCACCGTATCGGTTCGATATTGAACAGGATTAACTATTGATGGCCAACCAGCAGTTCCATAATCTGGGGTGAAACCGCCAGCCCAGAATTTGGTAGAGCTGCCGTCAGTAGCATAACTTCCTGGCTCTATCCACAAAGCAAGAGTCTTGACTGGATTTACAGTTGTGCCTAGTACCGATCGTAGATCATTCCCTCTTTCTAGCGCCTGAAAGTTGGTTCTAATCTCCTGGGACACAAGTAGTGTCCCAAACACTGGATCGCTATTAACAAAGCGTCGTCCAAATTCGTTAGGATTTACATTTACCACCTCAGACCTCCCTTACTTCGACGTCTATTTTTATACAATCATCAAGCTCGTCGCTGTCAAGTTCGTGTGTTTCAATTCTTTTGTTGAGATCATCTATGATCTCTTGTTTCTTCTCTTCCCAAGACTGTACATTTATCAACTGTTCGACATCCACTCTCACTACATGACGTACCGTATTGCGCTCGTCGGCATCAACTGCTATTTCACCCTGAGGCTTTTCTCTAATTTTGAGTGGTTGAAGCTGCTCTGGTGGAGAACCTTTCAGTACCTTGCCATCAGCTCTGCGGATAGGCTTTGGAGACTTGTCCTTCCAAATAACTGGCTTCCAACCAGGTTCAGGCATTCTCCTCGTTTTCCTCTTCCGACTCTTCCTCTGGAAGCTCCACTTCTGGTTGTTCCTCAGGCAAAACTATTACTTCGAGGGCATTAGATTGTGCCTTGCCATTCTTCTCGATAATGCCTACTTCAAACTCCACTTTCTGGCCTTCTCTCAGGGTCTTATAACCTGACATCTGAACATTCGAAAAATGCACGAAGATGTCGCTGCCACCCTGCTCTGGTGCTACGAAGCCATAACCACGCTGATTCGAAAACCATTTCACTAGGCCCCTGATGCGCTCAGCCATATCTTACTCCTTCTCTTCAATTTCCCAATCCTATTTTTAGAGAGTCCTAAACATAATAGAATACTCCCATCTAAGTATCAAATATCGATAGGTTTAGATTGTTTGAATTGGGATTTGGGGTAGATTTAGAAAGAAACCTTGTCGCCCACAGAAATACTATTTTGAACAAAGAAGCCTTTAGGGACTTCTAGGGCGTATCTCACGGGGATAGGTGAGTTATGAAGGAGGGTCGGGGCATCCTTGGACATATCCTGCATGCCCACGATTATTTTATTGTTTGTCATGAAGGCAATGGAAATGTCGAAGGCACATCCTTGCATCCAAAAACTAACAGGTTGTTCAGCACCAAAATCAAACAGCATCCCCTCATTGGTACCCAAAGTGGTAACACCAGCAAGGCCCTTGGTGCGGTCATCGTCAGTGCTGGCCACTTTTGCATGTATGGTTATACCATTACATTGGAGATGTTTGAATTCAGGATTGACTTTGGCAAATTTTTTAATCACGTATTTATAAACTCTCCGTTCTGTTGGGCTGCCTTATCCTCGGCATCCTCGGGGACCTTAGTGATTTGTTGAGGCTGTTCTTCAACCTGTATGTCCTCGCATGCTCCTATTGCTGCCTCTGCTCTGGATTTATATACGCCCTTATTTTTGATAAGTATATTGGCAAACTTCTTATATAACTGGAAAGATCGACCAGATTCACCATTACGCATCTTGCCTACAAATATACCCATCACGTCATCCAAGTCCAGGGCAATTACTTTCTTCTGGTCATCGTCATCGTCTTCCTCGGGCTTCTCTTCAATCTGCAGATAAACATCGCAAGTAGCCCCAACACCATCTGACCGGCTGATTCTTTCAGTGCCCTTACTTTTGTTCTTATCACGATTCAATTGTACAGCACTGAGAACTGGGATACTCTTATTACGAGCCAGTCCTCTCAATTCCTCAGCAATGGCCAGTACCTTCTGCCAGTCTGCCTTAGACCCAGAATTATCGATAGATTTCATGATACCCAGATAATCAACTACGATCAAATCTGGCCTGACCCCATACTTGGTCGTGGCCTTCTTCATTTCTGCCTCGACTGTGAACGCTGACACACTTGTTATATCGGCAATATGGAAGTAGTGCTTGCTATTCTTTCTTTCTTCCTGCACCTTCTTTAGTGCGTCCTTCATTATATCTACTTGTTCTTTACTTAGTGTGCCTGCCCGTATTGCATTAAATGGAAGATCACAATAACATGCATAAAATCTTTGCTCATATTGTTCGCGAGGCATTTCTATAGAAACGATAAGTACATTTTTGCCTGCTCTATAGGCATTAACTCCTATATTTAGAATGAGCACAGACTTACCTGCTCCATGCCTTCCTCCAACAATAAATAGCTCACCAGGATGCATACCCAAAGACTGTTGATCTAGAAAGTCATACCCTGTCCTAATACCATAGGCCTTTTCGGGATTTTTCACTCGTTCTTCATAATCAGCCAAGAACTTTTCGGCACTCTCATCCAAAGAGGCACAATTTGAAGAGTCTGCGTTTTGTAACTCTTCCATATGTATGCTAATGGAACTCTTAAAAAGCTCATAAGCCTTTTGAGGATCCTGCTCCATGAGCTCTTTGATGCCAGGAACTGCTTCTCCATCCTCTTCAACCTTGCCATCCATAGCTTCTTGCCAAAGTCGCTTAGTGTACTCTTTCTTTAACTCCTCTAAATAAAACTCAAACTCCTTTGAGTCAACATGAGCATCTAGGGCCTCCTCAAAGACGTCTACTAACTCCTGTTGCTCCTCTGGGTCCATATTCTGGCCATCTAGAATCTTATCGAGGAGCTTGGATGTTATTATTTTTTCATGTTTCCGATAAAAATCACAAACTACCTCATATACCTTAGCAACATCGCGTTCAAAATAAAAGTGCCCAACACTGTCGATACAATGTGTTAAATTAATATCATTCTGTACACAATGAGCCAATACTATTCTACTTACACTACTCATTTAGAAAACTCCTCAGCCTCTCTTGTATTTCCTTCCGTCTATCCTTACCCTGCACCAAAACATCAATTAAGTGTTCATCAAAAATAGAGATCAAGCTCCTACCAAATGTTAGCTTATCCTGATGACCAAACTCCTCCCTTTTCATATTGGAGGTGATGATTACTGGCAAATTCTTGTTAGCACGAGTCCTGAATACATAGTCATACGCCGTATCTATAAATGTACTCTTGTCGCTAATATAGCCTTTGTCAATATCATCTACGACTAGGAAGTCAGCCTCCAAAATACTACGAGTAAAAGCAGCACGAGCCTCTTTATCGTACCGTCCATCACAATACTTCTCCAAGACTTCTGTTAGCATTGTGAAGTACACTCGATAACCTTTCCTAATAGCTTCCTTTAAAACCAAACAAGCTGCCAATGTTTTGCCTGTACCCTGTGTTCCAAAAAGGTAGAGACCGATACCATTTAGCACGGCTTGGTCAAGCTTTTTAGCATATGCTTGCAGTTTTTCATTTACAACGCCATCTACTACATCAGGGATCTCTCGGTCCCAATACTTGAGTGGAATATTGGCACGCCACATCTCCATATAGATTTCAAACTCTTGAGCCGCACGAACATCCCCATCCGAAAAATGTTTAAACTTCTCAATCAACTCAGCCTTTATTTGTCTGAGCTTTCTTTCTTCAGCACTCATATTCATTGTTGTGGTCCTTGCGTTGGTGTCCGTGGAACACGTCTAACCGAACCTGGTTGAAGCACTCCACTCCTGCGATTTGGTGTTCCATCTGGAAACTGCTCATTATTGAGTGGCATGTAATATTGTCCACCTTGTCCCTGCAGACGGCCATCTACACCCTCTTGTCCAGTTGGAGACTCACCAGGTTGTTTAACTGGATCGTTATTCTCGCCATGAGTATAGAATGCAGCTACCTGATCCAAGTATAGGAATGCTCTAGAGCCATCCGAGGAGAAAAACTTGAGGAACCATCGCCCATTCGGATCTTGCAAAATTGACATTGGCACACCTTCGATTGTGTCAATCCCGCTCTCTACAGTGCCACAGAACGTGACCAACTTACCCACAATCTCCTTTGCAAAATCTGATAGGGGTGCACCCTTACCTGCAGCTGTACTAACCGGCTTGTCCTTTTCCTTCTTTGCTCCACGTCTTGTCATTTCTGTCTTCACCTGAGGTATTTCTATCGCAGGTGTTTCTGTTTGTGGCTGTTGTTGGCTGCCACTGCCATTGTTTACCAATTCTTCCATATTACCCTCGCTTAAATGCCAAATTACCCTTTTCTGGAATTATTTTTCGTTTAATTCCTTCATCTACGACTTTGTATACGTCTGCGGTGCACTCGCCCCTATCATACGCTTCTTTTAACCAGTACAAGTCCTTCATACAATCAAGATCGTACTGGTTAAAAATTGCTGATACATTTTCTCTTATCCAGGCGATAAAATCCTTCTCAATAGGATCTGTATCCATATACTGCACAGGTCTGGATGCCTTCTTCTTATATTCGTTGATCATCCCAGTTGCCTTTACAATTGCTGTATTCAGAATACCATCTTTGAGCACTCTATTTTTTTCTCTGAAAATCCAGTCAAGATAACGCACTACCTCTGTTGTATTCTCGTCAAACGCATGAAGCACACAGGCCAATTCTTTTAATTCTCTGCAGCCGATGCTATTGTTTTTTGAAAACATTATAGTATATTTTCTACCATTACACTTTTCATACAGGATACAGAAATGTCGAAGCAGTTGTGCTGCCTTCCAATTAGCCACTGGTACCTCGTTGCCATCTTTATCATATCCTGTTTTCTGAATATCGTTGTACAGCTCATTATATGACTTGGGTTTCCCCCTCTTTTTTTCAGTAATCTGGCTTAGCTCTTCTTCCATCTCTGCACGATTAGAATCCTCTTCTGCCACCTCCTTCATGAGCTTGACCAACTGGGTCTTGAATGATTTGCTGCTAAGCCAGAGTTTGACTTTCTCTTTATCTAACTTGAAGAACTCTATGAGATTACTAATTGTGAACTTCTCTCGGCCCAAACGATCCAGTGCTACCTGTAAATCTTTTTTACTCAACAGAGACTGGTACTCCAAAGGCAACCTTTGCAGGGTTAGTGCACGCTCTCGAATGGAACTATCAACAGGCAAACCTGCCTTTTTAAACCCCTCTCTCCTGGTCTCTGGTGAAAATGGTCTTATCGGTAGCACTTTGATTAGTTGTCTTCTGGTGGACTCATATAGATCATCAAACTTTCCAAAATCTTCCTTCTCAATTACTTCAATCAATCCAGCCACTTTCAATTGGTCATTCACCCCTGCAATTGTAGATGTAGCCGTACCAAAGTGCTCCATCAAATTAGCATACGTCACATCTGCAATGTCATTTTCATCCTTCATGAGCCAGTAGCATATATAGGTTTGAATAGCTTGAGAAGACAATACCGAAATGTAATCCAATATTAGGGTTAGTAGCGTATCCCTGTCATCCATCAGTCATGTTCCTGTATTTTTATTTGATATAGAGGTTCCATCTTTAATACTTTAATCCGCTCTTTTGAATGTTTGTCAAGCCATTTTACGGCATCTATGAAATCTATGATGATGGCCCTTGTCTTGTTTTCAAATGGACGAATGGCTCGTCCAATCTTTTGATAGTACGAGCTTGAAGATTTACCTGCAGCAGCATTTATTAGGGCAGTAATACAAGGGACATCGATTCCCTCTGAAAGAATCAGTGACCCTATCAATACGTCTAATACACCAGCTGAAAATTGATCAAGTGCCATACTACGTTCAGTTAAACAGGTTTCACCAAATATGAATTTCGCCATGCGGCCTTTTTTCTGAAGCATCTCCTCCAGGATTTTGCCATGTTGCTGTCGCTGAACCAAAATAACTACACGCTCACCCTTCTCGGCCATGTAGTCCGCCAACTTCACTATTTTTTCGTTTCTTTCTTCATTCTCCACTATAAACTTGGTATACACGTTCTGGTAGTCTTTAGGAACAGGCTTGTTCCAATCTGGCTTCATACGATAAAAATGCACTTTTGGTGGAACCAGAAAGCCTCGCTCGATTAGAGTGGACGCAGAGATATCCACTATCTTAGGACCAGTGGCAGCATGAATTAGGATATCAGTTCCGTCGGTACGATACGGAGTCGCCGAGCAGCCAAAACGGTGATATGCTTTTTTGGAGTAGTTACTGACCATCTGAGATGTTTCGGAACTAACGCAATGACACTCATCAATTATAAAACACTGTGCGTTTTCTATGTACTCTTTTATAGACAGTTTTTGCCTTGTATCAAGTGGTGTATTGTCTTCCTCATCGTCATTATCATGATCAGTGTACTTCACATATTTTTCACCCAATGCATTGGCAGCAGTTGGAATCATGACAACTGACAAGTCTTGAATATCTACTTTGCCACCTCCCACTCGTCCAATGGGAATATCCAATTCTCTTTCAAATACTTTGATAGTCTGATTCATTAAATCAAGTCTTCTCACGTAGACGATTCTCTTTAACCCATTGTATTTACCCATCAGACTGGCCATTACTGCAGTTTTACCACTTCCCGTAGCGGCCTTGACTACACCTGACTTATGGTCAAGACAGGCTTTTTCCATTGTCTGTTGATAATCACGTAGACGATAACCCCTTAGAGGCATTGGATTGGAGGGAATGGGCTCCGTTCGAAGATCTGTGATCTTGTACTCTAAATGATTTTCTTGTAGAATTTTCTCTACAATATAGAGTAGCCCACTGGGAAAGACTCGACGCTTCAGAGTGATCAGGTACTTGTAGCCATCACCCCAGCTCTTTTGGAAGGCAAACGAATATCCGGGGATTACATACCGCATTTCTTCGCGAAGTTGTTGAAAGACCTTTTCTGGTATCTCCCCATCTAATTTTGAATTAACATAATTTCTTTGAATGGTTATTTCCATCGAAAAACTCCTTACCTGTTCTCGCTGGAATAATTATCTTCTCATTCCCAAAAATGTCATTCTTTTTCTACGGCCACTTCGGCACTTACAACAACGGAACTGGGCTCTATCAGGTAGTCCTGAATCAGCTTCAGAACCACTGCTGTCATATTCACACCCTGCTCAGCAGATCTAACCTTGAGCAACCTATGTGTTTCGGCATCCATTTTTATCAAAAGAGCCTTTTGTTGACCTTTCTCCATTTTACCTCCTTATAGACTTGCGACGACATTTACTTTGATCACTATTGTATTTAATGGGAAAATAGGTTGTACATCGAATGAAACGTTTATCTGTCTTGGTTCGACACTATCTACAATCGCATGCACATTCTGATATGTAGATATCAGACGACCATCCTTCTGAGCATTGAGGAACAAGGCTGTTGTACCCTCTATCAATTTTACTATATCATCAACAATTGGCTGACCCACATACTTATCTTCAAGCACCCTTCTTATATTAATTGCCAAGAAATCTCTTATCCTGACTATTGAAGGTTCTTCTTCCACAGCCAGTTTACTATCGGTAGTGGTGATACCACGACACACTTGACCACCACTTGATAGGGCCTTTATGTAAGTGATGCCATTGTCAATCTTTTCTTGAAGATCAATATTGGTCAACTTGGGTTGATTGGTGATATCAAATCCACTCAGTGTTTTATGTGTCATCGGGTCTGCTATATATCGTAATGAACTAAACTTGCCAGCATATGCAGCAGCCAAGAACATACCTTGTAGCATTTCAGTTTCACCCGACACTACTCGTCGTACTGGATTTGGTTCTACAAATGTAACTCTGAATGACTTACGGAAGGAAGACAGATCATCTTCTGTTAAATCAGGTGTTTCACCCAGAATTAGAACACGTTCATGACGATTTCGAGTAGCTGATTGAGTTTCCACATGATCTAATCCCGCAGTTGCTATTGTGGGATAGTTATCTGGTGGCAATGGTACAACAAAGTAAGCTTCTTCCTTAGCTAACGCCCTATAGGCATTAGTCCAATTCGAATCAAGTGTTGGATCAAGTGCCTGTACAGCTAACACTCTTACTGCACCATTCTCAAATGCCAGTTGCGCACCTAACGATAACGTATTACCCAAGGAAGGTGTTCCAAACTTGGTAATCAATTGCTTAATATCGGTAAATATCTCTGGAGCATTAGTGTCAGCCAACGATGTGTATGTAACACTTAACCTGTCTCCTAAAGCGATTGGATGAAACAGCACCATGTAGCCACAGGTAAGGTCTACTTGGTAATTAAAATTTTCAATTAGTTGTAGCTCAATTCCCTCATGTACCAAAGTAACCCTGAGCGTACCCATTACAATTGGGAAACTAGTAACTCTGAAATGTCTTCCGTCTGGCTGATTAATGGGATTAAAATCAACTGGTTGACCTTCATCTTCAAGTCCTACTCCTTGAGATACAAGCACTTCTTCTCGTTGCCCTGTGCCAACAATTGCTACCGTGGCTACGTCGTTGAACACATCTGTAAATGGATTGGGTGTGTATAATCTGAATGGATAGGCAGAAATCGGCGAGTCAAAGTCTACTTCAAAACTACGCAACAATGGCAAGGAAGCCGCACGTAATGTAGCCTCTATTTCGGTATACCTGCCACTTAGCAGAAGTGTGCTTGGTGATGTGTCTAAATACTGGATGGTTGTAAACCCTTTGAAGAATGCAGTGAGCTTATCATTGGCAGCACGAGCTCCAGTACCAAAACTAGCAACAGCAGGACCCAGTGTTATATTTTCGCTATACACTAGCTGATCATTGTATGCTACATCGACATGACCATCTTGCACACGTAGCTCATATGTGTCGAAGTGCTTTGTAACAGGATCACTGCTAAAGAATTTCTGTACTCCATTCACTACAACGCGACAATTAGAACTAATTACTGACGATTGAGCTACTACTTCAATCTCGTCTGTGTAGGTCACATTTGCCACCGGTGTAAATACAATGGCCACTTTATCTAGCACTGGATTGTCAGGTCCATATGTATCGGGTATACCGTGTGGGAACAAATCAGACAATCCAATGCAGAACTGACGAATTTGTGCACGTGTATTCTTATTCGCGATTGTATATACATTAGTGTGTGCAGTGTATGTCTCATTAACAACCACATCTATAGAAGTAGGAGCCGCGTAGTTGCCATCGGTTAGTGAGTGAAAAAATCTGACGCAGATTTCAGAGAGGTCGGAGAGTAGTATATGATTATTGGTAGGCTCCACAATCAATTCTACCGAAGATCCGATTCCCGCAAGAATCGCTTTGAATCCTGGACTTGGTATTGAATAAATTTGTTGAGGTGTTGTGTAAATAACTCTCACATTACCGCTTGCCTTGCCTGATTCGTTCAAAAACTCCACCCTACCTGCTTTTGTAATGCGATAGTCGTTCACCACATCTCTTCTTCTACTAAAGAGCATTTCGTACCCGAATGTTGCATCAAATCTGGGAAGTGGTGTATCTAAGGTAATCAGGAAATCGTTGTCCTCTTCAACTATTTCCACCACCTCGGCAGGAACAGTGAAGAGTGGATAATCCAACTTGGCTCCTGCGATAGGGAACTGATCGCCATCACTATCTACAACCGGGAACGCATCAGTGCCACTAACAATTGCCGTGTTGGCATCGTAAAGCCTAAATGATTTGGTAATACGCAACTTCCTTGGGTTGGCATCTGCATT
>Ga0315274_10004004_pt1 | contig 21776 bp, 13 predicted proteins | sample YL17G02_20_MG_FD_203700 | JGI IMG/M metagenome (GOLD analysis project Ga0315274, IMG submission 203700) | Sediment microbial communities from Yellowstone Lake, YNP, Wyoming, USA - YL17G02_20 | ecosystem: Environmental > Aquatic > Freshwater > Lake > Sediment | place: USA: Wyoming | collected...
CGCGTCGCGCTCTACTCCAGCCCTGGCCGGATTCGTCCGGAATGGGTGGCCGGATTCCCCCGGAATCGGTGGCCGGAATGAATCGGAATCAGTGGCCGGATTCGGCCGGAATATGCACTTCTCTTGCGCAACGAATCCTGCCCCCGCTACCAACCTACGACCTCTGTGTGCGCACCCACGTGCGTGACGACGTGGTAGCGGGACCGCGCTCCGCACCTGCGACCTCGGGTATGAAGGCGGTGCCCTTTGTCCCGCCGCCGGGCTGGCTGCGCGGTGGGCGTCAGGCGAGCAGCCCGTCCAGCTTCGCCACGGCCGCCTGCTTGGTGCGGGTGTCGGAGTGGAGGTAGCGGGCGGTGGTGGAGAGGTCGGAGTGGCCCAGGAGTTCTTGGACGGTGCGGACGTCTACGCCATTTCTGATGAGATGGGTGGCGAAGGTGTGGCGGAGTTGATGAGGGGTGATGCCTCTCTCCGAGAGGCCGGCGCGCTTGAGGGCGACCTGGAGTTTGCGGTTCACGGCGCGGGGATGCAGCGCCTCACCCCACTGGCTCACGAGAAGCCGGTCGGAGGTGGTTTCGGGCCGAGCGGCCAGGTAGTGCTGGATGGCCTGGATGCTCGCCTCGGTGAGCGGCACCACGCGCTCCTTGGCGCCCTTGCCGTGGACGATCAGCTGCGCGTTGTCCAGGTCCAGGTCGGGCATGGTGATGCCGACCAGTTCCGCACGCCGTAGGCCGGTTGAGAGCAGGAGCGTGATCGCGCACTTGAGCCAGCGCGTGGGGGCCGCCTGGGCCAGGGCGCGGGCTTCGTCCTCGTCAAGCGCCACGGGCACCTTCTGCGCGACCTTGGGGAGCGGAACCCGGTGGGCCGGGTTGTGGTGGACATGGCCCATGTCCATGAGGTAGGCGTAGAAGGAGGAAAGGCAGGCGATCTTGCGGCGGACGGTCCATGCGGCCTTGCCGGCCAGGCTGGCGGCGAACTGGACCACTGTCTCACGCTGGATGTCATCCGGCGGTGGCACCCGGCTGAACCGCCTTTCCAGGAACTCCCTGAACTGGCGCAGGTCGGTGCCGTAGGAAGTGACCGTGAGGTTCGAGTAGCCTCGGTAGGTTCGCAGGTACTCGATGAAGAGGCTCACGGCCGAGTCGAAGTCGAGGCCCGATGGGCTCTGCTGCCGCCCTTCTGCTGACCTCGCGCCGGCCCCGTTGGCTCGAGCTTTCGTTGCGGTTCGTGGCATGTGTGCTGCCTCCTTTGCCACCGCAGTGGCGACGTAACACATCACTTGAACCGCGGCAGAAGTCCAGGGTTCTGTGCCGCAATTGGGCAGAATCTAGGGTGATGCGCCGTCTTGAGCGGCAACAGCGGTCCCGTTGGGGTCCGTATGCGCCTGACGACGGACGCGGGGGCGACCGGTAGCTGTGGCTGTCGCAAATGCCGGGGTGCCGTCGTGCCAACTCCGAAAGCGTGGTAGAATGGGCGCAGTTGCGATCAGTCTCCGGTCCGCTCGAGAGTGTGACCTTGCATAGGGAGCCTCCTGCGGGGGCGAGGAAACGGAAATGGGTGCTGTGTTGGTAACGGTCGTTTCCGAGATAGCCGCCAAGTGCGCTGCGAAGCTGGTTGAGCAACGCTTCGGCCGCAGCCGGAAGGGACAGCAGCAACGGGCTCTCTCGGAGGCTATCAAGTCTGCGCTATTCGAACTGGTTCAAGATGAGCCCAATCTGGGGGACATCAGCTTCTTTGAGGTCATCCACGACGATGCTGTCACGGCCGAGCTTGGCAAGGTCTTCGATCCTGACGACGACCCTGACCCCTCCCGATTTCGGATCGCGCTGGAGGCAAAATACGATTGTGAAACGCTGCCTTTGGCGCCGGAGGTAGTGTTCGAGCGTGTGGTTGCGGCCATCCGGCAGCTGGCCCGAACTGATCCTGTGCTCCAGCCACTTGCGATACTGAAGGGGGTTGAGCGCACGGCTGCAGCACAGGACACCATAGTCCAGCAGATGGCGAGGCAAGAGGATATCCATAAGCTCGCGGGGCAAATCGCAGATCTCTCAGGTCGAGAGGCGGAGATACACGGATTGCGTAGTGTACTTGATGCTGACTACGCGGCAGACATCGAGAAGGCTCGTCACACGCTGAATGCCAGCCGATTCGTGGATGCCCGTTCCTTGCTGGAAGGCATGACGGCCAGGCCTGGCTTTGGCCGAATGAATGCCGCGACTCGCGGGGAAACCTATCGCCTGCTCGGTTTGGCACACATGCGGCTTGGCGATGGAGATCGAGCTCGGGAATGCCTGACGCAAGCTCTGATCATCAATCCAGAAGACCCAAAGGCCCAGGTGAACCTCGCGGAGCTGGAGGTGAGGACGGGCAGGCTACGGGAAGCGAGAAAGGCAGTGCATTCGGTGCTGGCGCGTGATCCGACCGATGGCGCCGCTAACCGCATCCTGGCGGTGGCTCATCTTCATGAAGGCAGTGTTTCAGAAGCACGCAAACGACTCTCCGAGATCGGCGATTCCGACGACTTCTCCAACCTCAGCGTTCTGGCGAGATGTGATGCAGCAGAGGGTCGTTACAGGGACGCGGCGCAACACCTCGAGCGGGTGCTGGAGGCGGTGCCGGACGATCCAGTGATCTTACTGCAAAAGGGAGCGGTCCAGCTTGAGGCTATCCTGTCGCGAGATCTAGCCGGAATGTCGCTGCGGCAGCCGATCCCTGACGTTCGTCGGGTGGAACTGATGAAGGCGCACTCGTCTCTCGCACGTGCGGTGGAGGTGTGGGACGACCATGGGCTCAGGGAATACTCGGCAGATGCGCGCGCCCAGCTTGCGGTCACTCTTTCCCTATTGGGCGAACATGACACCGCTATCCGGGCTGCCCGAGAAGCGACCTCGTGCAAGAATGCTGACGCACGTGCATGGGTCATCTTGGCTCGATGCCAAATGGACGCAAACGACCTCAATGAGGCAGAGGAATCGGCGAATCATGCCCTGACCCTTCAGCACGACATGCCGGCGGCAACGACCCTCTTGTCGCTGATCAAGGCACGGGGCGGTAAGTACCTGGAAGCACTTGGCACACTAGACCAAGCCCCAATGAAAGAGTGGCCGGAAGCCGACAGGTTGAGCGCGAGTATCCTTCGCGCGGACCTGCTGTGGGACGCGAACGAACGGGAAAGGGCCCTTGCACTGGTGATGGCACTGCCAGCCGAGGTCCGAGAGCAGCCGTTCGCCGTAGCCAGGCAGGCGGACTACCTTGTGGCCTTGGGGCGTGCGGAGGATGCGCGAGAGATCATCGCGTCGGCGCTGGACAAATGGCCAAAAGACCCGATGGTTCTGCACGCAGCTGGCGAGGTCCAGCTAGCGATGAAGGACGCTGCGGCTGCATTGCGTTCCTTTGCCAAGGCTGTCAGGTTAGCGCCGAACGCCCGATCCGTTGCCGGCCTCGGGTGGACGCTGCTGCGCCTCGGCCGGCCCACAGCGGTTCTGAAGGTCCTTGACCATTTTGAAGGTAAAGGGGTTCATGCTGATGAGTTGCTTGCGGTCCGCGGGGCAGCCCTCTATGATCTCGGGCAATTCCACGAAGCGGCAGAGACCTATGACCACTACCTCGTGGCCCACCCCAGGCACCCAGCCGCCTTGCAGAACGCTGCTGTCTGTCGGATGCAGTTAGGTCACCGCAGGAAGGCAATTGAGCTCCTTCAGGTCGTTGCGGAACTCGCAGTCAGCGACTGGCGGTCATGCGCTGGCTTGGCTGAGCTCTACATTACGGAAGGGGATCGCGACGCCGCCTTTCGATGGGCGAGGGATGCGTTGACACGTGGGCCAGACCAGCCCGAGACTCATCTGCTCTACATTCGGATCGCTCTCGAAACCGGTCACGGTAAAGACGCCGCCCCCGTGATGTCCCAGCTAGTCGAGCGATTCCCAGACTTCCCGCACTTCCAGCGCAAGACGCTTGCGGAAGGTCTGGAACTCATTCGCGATTCCCAACGACGGGCCGATGATGTCACGCGTGAGTACTTGGCTGGACGCTTGCCTATCGCACTCGCAGCAGACGTGATCAACAAGCCGCTGGCATTGCTGCGAGTGCTACTCAGGCGCGACTCCGCGGGGTTCATCGCCGAGTTCGGAGACAAGGACGGCCAAGAGTCAGCTCTGACGGCGTGTCAAGAGTCAGAAGTCGTCGTGATCGACTACCCTGCCCTTATCACTCTGGCGCAATGCGAAACGTGGGATCTGGCGCGATGCTTCAGCCGTGTGTGCGTGCCGGCCAAAGTGCGGACTCTCATCCAGATAGATCGCATGCACTTGAGTGAACGGCTCGCCTATCTTCGAGAGAGGCGTCAGCGCGCCATACATGACAGGTTGGCGCCTGATGGTGTCCTCGAGCGATGGAAGGAGATCGAGCCGGACCTCGCCAGATGGCCCTTGGATGTCGAGGCTCAGCACTCCTTTCTTTGTGAGCGTGCAGGCGCGACCTATCTCATCGACACCTCGGCCGCAGATGCCGCACAGGCCGCGGAGACGTCGGGCCCGGTCCTTACAACCCAGGAACTCGTGGAACAGCTGTGGTCACAAGGGCGAATCGCCCGCGATCAGTACAGCCATGCACGGGGCTATCTCACCGAGACAGGGAACTGGGACATAGCGCAGACGAGCGTCAGTGATCGACTTCCAGAATGCGTTCTCATTGACGCGTCCACACTCTTCACGCTGGAAGTGATTGGGCTTCTTGATTGGGTGCTGATCAACGTCCCGCGCGTATACGTCAGTCCGTACGCCGTGTTTCGCCTGAACACTGACGTGATGGAGGAGGAGGTATACAAAGAAGCGTTGTCGCTGGTCGAGCAGATCGAGGTGCAACTGGACGCGGGGAGAGAGGTGTTCGTCATCGAGGGCTCGCCGGCTCCGAATGCTGAGGCCGGGGACCTCCTGGCGAGCATCGGGGCGCCGGTCCCACCCGATACGGCGCTGTGGAGCGACGATCTGGTCACCAAGATGGTGCGCGTGCGCGCGGAACCGGGAGCACGCGTCTTCAGTACTCGAACTGTTCTCGATCGTGCTTGCGAAGTGGGGATCATTGACGCTGACAGGTACCACAGGACAGTTCTTCGCATGATGCATGCGGGATTCTCATTCTGCTGGTTCAAAGGCGAGACGCTGGTCTGGTCTCTAGATCAACGCAACTATCAAACCAACGAAGACACGGATGCGCTGCTGAAGAACCGAGGGAATCCAGATGCATTTGAAGTCGTGGTTGCGTTCGCCATCGCCAAGATGGCCGAGCGCCACGACGCTTGCGGCGCGCCTACCCTGGATCAGCTCCAGAAGTGGATGGAGCAACTGGGGCGAGCGACCGCCGATGGATTCAGTGGCGTGATGGCAGTATTTGTGAAAGAAACCGCACGGTTGCTTTCCGGGCGGTCACTTCGGGTTCAGTCGCTCTGGAAGAACCTCGTCCTACGATGGGCGTCTATGGGATTCATAAAGAGACAGCGCGGCCGCATATACGTCCCTCGCCTAGGCCCTGTGTTGTGGCGTCCAGATCAGGGCACACGGCTGTAGCATCAGAATGAATGCACGCAGCGGAGGGACGCACGAAGGTCGGGAAGAAGACTCATGAATCGGTCCGGCACATCTCCAAGTTATAGTGCCCGGTTCAGAAAATGTTGTATGCCGCGCTTTTGGGCCGCGCGTATTATGTGGACGCCGCCACCGGCGACAGAATAAAGTGAAGAGAGCGGAGCGGGCCGATAAGCCGAGGTATCGGTGGTCATCATTGTACCAGGCCGCCAGATGTAGGGCAAATGTGGGGTAAAGGTAGGGCAAAAGTAGGGCAAACTGCGCAGTTTTCGTCGCTAGCGATGGCGTGAGCACGGGCGTCTGGTCAGTGTACCGGGAAGTGTACCAAGGCGTAGACCGAAACCTGACCGCGGTACCCCACGGGTGGCTCAGGCCTGTACACCTTGCGGGCTACTTTGGCGGGTCTGGCGGTACACCGCTTGCACCCACCCCTGGTGTACCGCGAGTAGACCCGAAGTAGCCCAAGATCGGCGTTTGCCGAGTCTGGCGCGGCCGAACAAGATGGATCGAAGGCAGATTGATGCCTGGGGTATTCGTTCCGGTCCGATGCGCCGGCGCGGACGCGCGGCGGCGGGTTGACCCACCGCCCGTGAGTCGCCGTGATCGACGGTGCGGGTAGGACTCGAGCACATCGCACCTCCCGGACCATTCATCCCACATCGCCGCGAGGAAGTCAAGTCCTTCTTGGCCAGGATTCGAAGGCTGTCCCGCCCGGTGGGCTGCATCGCAAACGCCGCAACCTGTGCCCCACTCAAAACCAACTCCACGGCGTCGCTGTAAGCGCTCCCTTACGTGATATAATGGCCGTGTTGAAGAGGGACCGGGCGGCCTCGCTCAATGAGAGGAGGCCTGAACAATCTGATCGGAGGGGTCCAGCCGTGCGAGGCGCACCGAGAAGGCAAACCGCGCAGGAGATCATCATGGCTTTCGCCGAACTGGGCGCCGGCGTGGAAGCGCTGAGTCGCACGGGTCGACGCAGCGATGTGCCGCGCGAATCCCTGGTCGCCGAGGCCGCAGCAGACCTTCGAAGGATGCTCTCCCACCTTCCGGCCGATAGGCAAGAAGCCGCGCTGGCGAAGATGGCGCACGCCGTCTCCGAGGTTCCCTTGGTAGAGTGGTCAATGGACAGCCTGGACTTCTCCATTCCATGGCTGGCCACCGAGCGTCCCAAGTGCCCCTGCGACATCGCAAGTGAGTGTGAACTGCTGTTTCGGGAGACCGGCGTGGGCCCCGAGGAGGATCGTGACACGGCCTTGCGAGCGCGCCCCGAGGATCTCGCCCGATGCCCATTGCACCCACCCGTGGAACTCACGCTGGTCGGTGCGGGTCCCCGCAAGGGCTTTCTCCGGTGGTGGAGCCGGCGGAAAGACCGTCCAGCCCGGGGCTGGCTAACGGCCACCGACGAGAAAGGGCAACGAGCCCGGCTGGAGGTGGTCGAAGGCGATACCGTGGCGCAGATGATGCGGAAGGCGAAGCGCGCTCTGTGGGACAAGCGGCAGGCGGGCGGCCAACTGACCGACGCTCAGGTCGTCTTGGTGGAATCTGGGCGGAGGACCGGAAGTGCCAAAGGGGCTTGACAGGTCAGTGCGGAGAGGATAGAATCACCTTAGACAATTGAGCGGGCGGCTACGCCGCCCGGTGCGGCGTGCCAAGAGCAGCCGGTGAAAGCCACGGGATGTGGCCTTTGCTGGCTGCTTTTTGTTTTCCGGGGAGCAAGCGAACGGTGAGCCAGAATGCTGTCGGGACAACCCGCCGAGATCGGATGAGGATCAGTGGTGAGAGCCGTGCATCGTCGCTGCGGCAGGCGAGCCGCCATGCGTCAGTAGGAGGGTGAGACGAAGATGAATCGCGATCGCCGTGCATCTTTGTTGAGCAGGGTGGGCAGAGTCGACTATCTTTCTCTCGTGACCTCGTCGGCGCTCAAAGTTTGGGTCTATCTCGCCGGCCTGCCTGATGGGGCCAAAGCGCTCACAAGCGAGGAGATCGGCGCCCAGGTCGGCTTGTCGCGCAACACCATCGATCGCGCGCGACGAGAGCTCGATGCCATAGGCTGGATTGCGGTCTCGTGGGAGGAACCTAGCGCAGGCCGCTTCTCGCGCTGGCGGGCCAGCCTGTTGATCCCGCCGGTCGAGCTTCGACGTGCTGCCACCAAGTACTACGCCGCGCTGCTGGGTGCTTCGATGCGGACCATTCTACGCAAGCAGGCGCTGCTCCGCCAGGCAACTCGGTCGAGTCGGAAAGGAGTCTCATGAGCGCTCCACCGCGTGAAGAAGCACGCCAAGAAACGAGTCGCCGGGGCGATCGAGCGGGCGCCGGCCCGCCCTGGGCGCGCCGCCCAGGCGAGTCCCGCAAGGCGTATCACGCGTTCCTGATCTACCGCGACTTGGGCGCCGACCGGAGCCTTCGGGACGCGGCAGCCCATCTGGGCAAGCACGTCTCGCTGCTCAAACGTTGGTCCGGCCGGTATGCCTGGCAGGAGCGCGTCGCGGCCTGGGACGAGCAGGAGCGAGAGCAAACCGAGGCCGCCACCCGCCAGGCACAGCAGTCGGCTTACGAGCGGCGCGTGGCCAACGCGGAGCAATTGGAGAAGGTCGCCATGGCGGGCCTGAGGAGCCTCATGGTTCGGGACCCTCAGACCGGAGAGGTCCGGTTTGACAAACGCCTCAAACCGGGCGAGATCGCCGCGCTCCTGGCGATCGCGTTCCGGATGTTCCCCACCCGGCCGCCGACACTGGAAGCGGACGCAGAGGACCAATCCGAAGCCTTCAGCCAGCTACGGGACGGGGATATCCAGACCCTGCTCTCCCTCCTGGGAGAGCCAGATCAAGCACCAGAGCAAGCAAAGGAGGTACCAGACGATGAGAGTGAGTGACACAGCACGACGAGGCAGCACTTGGCGCACCCAGGCGCGCATAGCCCTGCGCGCCGAACAGGCGCGACGCGACGTGAACGCATTCTGCGAGTACGTCATGCGGACGCCGGAAGGCGACGCGTGGGTGCAACAGTCCTTCCACCGGGCGTGGCAGGCGCTGCTGCCGGTGGCCGGCCCGGCCCGCGTCTTGATCGGCGCGCCGCGAGAGAGCGCCAAGACGACGCAGCTGTCCATCGCGCGGGTGATCTGGGAACTGGGCAGGAACCCGGAGCTGCGCATCAAGATCGTCACCAGCACCGACGACCTGGCCGCCGACATCGTGGCCTCCATTGCCGAGCACATCTCCCGCAATGCTCGCGTGCGCCAGGTATTCCCCCACCTCAAGCCGGCCTCCCAGGGCCTGTGGCCCAAGCCCGGCGCGCGTACCAGCCGCCTGGTGGTAGCCCGCAAGGGCCACTCCAAGGACCCCTCGGTTTCCGGCCACGGCGTGCTCTCCACCGGCGTGGGCGGGCGGGCCGACCTGATCGTCTTCGACGACGTGGTCGACTACCGCAACGCCATCGCCTCGCCTGCCTTGCGCGGGCAGGTCGCCCAGTCCTGCCTGGAGGTGTGGATCAACCTGCTGGGGCCCAAGGGGCGCGGCCTGTGCGTGGGGACGGTCTGGCACGAGGAGGATCTCACCATGCAACTCAAGGCCAACCCCGCCTGGACGGTCTGGTGGCAGCCGGCGCGCGACGCGGTCACCGGGGAACCGCTCTGGGCGGACCGGTGGAGCGCCGAGGCGCTGGCCGCGCGGGAACTGGAGATCGGGCCGCGCAGCTTCGCCCGCCAGTACCTGCTGATCCCCCTCAGCGACCAGGAGCGGACCTTCCCCGACGAAGTCCTGGACGCCTGCCGCGACGCCAACTACGCCCCCGGCCAGGTCCAGGTCCCGGACAGGTGGCCCCGCTACTCCGGGGTCGACCTGGCGGCGAGCCTGGGCCAGAAGGCCAGCTACACCGTGATGATGACCATCGCGCTCGACCCGGACAGCAAGCGCCGGTACCCGCTGGAGATCGTTCGGGTGCGCCAGCACTTCCCCGATACCATCCAGATGATCCGGGACCAGTGGGAGAAGTGGCATCCTGCGCTCATCCACGTCGAGTCCAACGCCTTCCAGGAAGTCGTGGTGCAGCAACTGGTGCAGTATGACCGCTCCATTCCCGTCAAAGCCTACCAGACCGGGAGCGAGAAGATGGACGCCAAGGTTGGGATCCCGTCGCTTTCGGCCGGCATGGCCAACGGCTCCTGGTTGATCCCCGCCGGAGGGACCCACCCGGCAGGATGCGCGTGTGGCTGGTGCGCCTGGGTGCGGGAACTGTCCCTGCACCCGGGCGGCGAGCACTCGGACTGCGTGATGGCCATGTGGCTGGCCGACCTGGCGGCCCGGCAGGGCCTGGGATTGCAGGCGTCCTTGCTTCCGCCATCGCAGCCCAGCATTCCAGGCTGGCGCAGTACCGCGAGCGAGCTGCGCGCGATGAGTTCGGTACCGACGGGCCGGAACTGGGGTTGCGCCAATTCGTGGGAGGAGCGCCTTGCCCGGGCGCGACGGGTGGAGACGCCGGAGAACAGTCGTTCCCGCTAGCCGTGGGCGTGAACAGGCCGGCCAGGCGCCGGCGGCGCCACCGCTACTCTTTGCACCAATAACGAGGAGGACGAACATGAACCGGTCCAAAACGGATCCGCATAGCATCACCACACTGCACATCGACCATGTCCCCATCGCACGGCTGCGGCCCTGGCCCGGAAACCCCAGGGTCATGCCCGCCCAGGAGATGGAGAGCCTGAAGCGCTCCATGGCCCAGTGGGGGCTGGTGGAGCCCATCGTGGTGCGGAGAGCCGACCGCATGGTGATCGGGGGCCATCAGCGCCTGGAGGCCGCCAGGGCGCTGGGACTGACAAGAGTGCCTGTCGTCTTCGTGGAGGTGGACGAGAACCAGGCGAAAGCCCTCAACATAGCCCTCAACAAGATCCACGGCGACTGGGACTTGCCCAAGTTGGGAGCCCTTCTCGAGGAATTACGGGACTTGCCCGACCTCGATGAATCGTTGACCGGTTTCGACTCCAAGGAACTGGACCAGCTCCTGGCCGACCTGGAGCGCTCCCAGCGAACCGAGGAAGAGGAGAGCTTCGATGCCGAACAGGCCATGGCGGAGGCGGAGCAGGCCACCGGCCCGACCCGGGTGCAGCCGGGGGAACTATGGCAGTTGGGTCCGCACCGGCTCCTGTGCGGGGATGCCACTGATGCGACCTCATGGGAGCGGCTGATGGGCGGGAAGCGAGCCCACGCGGTAGTGACCGATCCGCCCTACGGCATCAACTACGTGGGTGGGCGGGCCGCCCAGGAAGAGCGCATCGCCAAGGCGCGCCGCGGGGTGGATGCTCCGTCGGACGCCTACTGGGATGACCTGACGCCGGAGGCCTACCGCGAACTGCTGACCTCCAGCCTCTCCCTCGCCCACCAGCACAGCGATGAGAAGGCCCCGCTCTACCTCTGGTTTGCCTCCACGCATCTGCACGACGTGCTCCACTGCATGAACGAGACCGGCTGGCAGGAACGCAACCTCCTGGTCTGGGTCAAGAACAACGGCGCCGGGGCGCTCTTCGCCCAGTACAAGCACTGGTACGAGCCGCTGTTCTACGCCCACAAGCAGGGCAAGTCTCCCCGCTGGCATGGCCCCACCAATGAGTGCACAGTCTGGGAGCACGACAAGCCCCATCACAACGACCTGCACCCGACCATGAAGCCGCTCCCGTTGATCGAGCGCGCGATCTCCAACGCCACCGCGCCCGGCCGGCTGGTGGTCGATCCCTTCCTGGGATCCGGCACCGCGATCATCGCCGCCCAGCGCACCGGGCGCATCTGCTTCGGGATGGACCTGGAGCCGCGATACTGCGACGTGATCCTGGAGCGCTGGGAGGCGGCAACCGGACAGAGGGCTGTTCGGCTCAGTGAGGACGTAGAACCCATAGCGGCTCGCAGCAGGCGCAGGAAGAATCGTACGACGACCGGGTAATGGCGGCGGGGATCGCCTGGCAGGCGCGCAAGCGCGCGGTGACGCGGGGGTTCAGCGAGCGGCCTGAGGGAATGTAGCGTGGAGCGGGCGCGCGTGGGCGCACCGGGGAGACGACTGCTGGACATGATCGAGAAGTCAGTGGAGGCGGCACTCAGTGCCTGAAGGAAGTTTCCGGTGGTAAGATGAGGACGCCGGCGGCTTCCCGCGCGGCCCTGCCGGCAGAATTCAGCGCTACTGCCGGGTGATGCGGTAGGTCCAGACGCGGTTGCGCTCCCAGAGGGCCATGAGGGTGGCGTCGGGCGCGCATTCGGTCAGGCGCCTTGTTTAGAGCACCACACCGCGCTGGCAATGGCCTGACTTCTTGTTGGATCGTGGACGTGCGACCGGCCTTGCGTCGCGACAGACCTCGCCCGAGGTCATTGCCGAAGGCTCCGTGAGACATCTCCACAGAGCCTCACGAGATGTCCGTCCCTTCCCACTCGAACTCGTACCCGTGCTCGTATTTCCAGATCTCGTTCTTAGCAAGACCAGCAAGTGGCGAGTTCGGGCGTTTTCTCAAGAAGGCCCTGAACCCCGCAATCGCCTCCGGGCGCCTCCGCAGGCACGCGAGGAGGTAGACCTCTTGGAACTCCACATATTCTGCATATGAGTGGCCGGGCAGAGGCACCCACGTTCGCACGGCGCGCATTTCGTCATCCATCTCCAGATCGAGCCGACCCAGTCTGGAAGCGTGTTGGTGGAAGACCTCGGCTGCCTTCTTGGCCTTCCGCAACATAATGTAACTGGCCGAGAGGCATGCCCCAGCCACCGCTGCTTGCCATGTTCCACGGTATTGCGTGATGATCTCGTTCAGCAGGTCTCGGTAGAGAGGAGCATCAGCCTGCAACGCCAGAACGAGTCTTGCGCTGAGCGCGCTTTGGGAATCTGAGTGTTTGCCGATGAAATCCCCCAGCGCTGCGACAACGGCTTTCCGTCTTGCGGCGGCCCAGCGCTCTTTCTCCATCGCGTAGTGATCGTCTTGTTCGTCGGGCAGCGGGGGACGGAATCTCGCCCGCTTGAAGAAGTGCAACGTTCTCACCAGTTCGGCCGACGCGGCGGGATTCTTGGACAAAGGAGGCTTAGGGGTTTCCCGGAATGCACTCGGGGGGGGGCCAACAGGTGGCCACCCTCCACTACCATCCCACTGCCATGCGGGTTCCTGGGCTTCGCCTAGACATCTGGACTCGATTGCCAGGACGCCTGCGATCACAAGAGCTGCTGTACACAAGAGCAGAATGCTCTTCCTCATTATCGTCATCTTGGGTCGCCCTCCGTCGCTCAGAATGGGTAGGCAGTCAACATGGCCGGAAGGGACTTGTTCCCGCTTGACTCATCGTAGTAGTCCCAGTACCAGTAGACACTCGCCTCTGGGTTGGCATCGATGCCGCACGAGTTCAGCGTTCGCCCCTTTGGACCGTCAATCTCTGCTGGAGATCCACACTCAGCATAGTCCGAATTGGCGCGGAGCCACGCATGGATTGTGCCTTCCTGCCCAGTGCTATAGTATTCGTACCACGCGTGCACGATCTTGGAAGTGTAGTCTGGGTCGCCCAAGTTGTTGTCTAGTGGGGCCGCATAATTGTAGCCCATGAGGAATCGCGGCCCAGTCGTGGCCCACGCCCTTCCGGGACTGGCCCCATGCGCGTCTCCTTCGTAGTTGCAGTTCAGGTCATCCACGTCAAGAACGGAACAGCCAGCGACAATGACCTGCCGAAGGTCAGTCCCCCAATGTGTACTGACATCCGAGGCACTTACCGTCGTCTCGTTGTCTCCGGCTACGTCCGTGTATACATGCGTCAGCGTGCCCGCGGCATGAGCGCCATGCCCCGAGATATAGAAGAAGTCCGCTTGGTTCTGGATCTGGTTGCGCCTCTTCCCCAGGACAGGCCGTATGTACTCCACGCCTGCGGCCTCCATGAACGAGACAGATGCTACGCTTATGCAGGGAGAGTCCGCGAGGCCGTTGCCGAGGTCTTCGGCCCTCCCCCGAAATTCCCTCGCGCCGCTGCCCATGTCCACCTGAAACTGGTTGGTGTCGTGGTTGTTGCTATCCGGAGGGTTCACGACGCGGTCTATAGATGCGTACTCGGTTATACTATCATCGTCGGCCGCAGGCGCAAGTCCCTCGAAGGTTGTTGTCCCGCGATAGATCTTCGTGTAGGAGCCGGTCTCGGTGAGCGTCACAGCCTTTCCACCGGGGTTTGTGACACTAGTCCGTACTGGTACGACTATGACATCTGGCGAAGTCTTGCTTCCCCCGGAGCATTTCGCTTCGACGTAGATTGTCTCCCCGGGCAAGATCACATGGCGTTGGGGTAGAACCTGCCAAGACGAGGTACAAAGACGAGCAAAGCCCAACTGAGGGGGCTGAGACGCAAGCGTCAGGCTAGACAGAACTACAACAAGTATCACGGCACATCCTGCTGACCTTATCATCATCGTGATGGGCCTCCTTGTCCTCTGACGTCTTCCCTGGCGCCTATTCGGGTGGGTCGGGCATCAGTTGCATCTCAACAAAATCAGTGTCCGAAGACTGATTTCCCGCTTCGTCCTCCACGTCGAGAGATACCCAGTAGACTCCGTAGGGAAGCAACTGGCCGTTGTCGTTCATGCCATCCCATGGGGCCGAATGCCAATCTGGGTCAGCCTCCGGACCCGTGTTGACCGCCTCATGGGAAGCGAGCGTTCTCACGGTCTGGCCTCCTGATGTGACCCTGATCGTCACGAACACCGTCGTGGAGAAGTCATCGGTTACTTGATAATCCAAGGACGTTGATATGGCGTAGCTTTCGGGTTCGGCCGTTAGCGGATCGAACGGGTGTGGGCGCAGCAAGTACGCTGGAATGCTTGGCGTGGTATTGTCGTCCACGACTGTAAAGCTCACGTCATCCGAGCAGCCGCCAAACGATAGCCTCAGACCAACGTCGCGCGGGCCATCGCTACTCTCATAGCCTTCGACCCAAAGTTCCTTGGGCAGCTCAGTAGCGGCGAACTCCACTGCCGGCGGTGTGCCGCTGAACACCACTTCGGTACCCTTGATGGCCGTTGTCCAGATCTTGATCTTGCCAGCGCTACCAACTTTCTCCAGGCGCACAGCGCCCGTCCACGGGCTTGGCACCTCTTGCAGGACTACCTTCACCAACCCATTTTCGCTGCTGACTGGTCCGGTCTCCTCCTTGTCGGGTGTGGTATTGGCGTTGTCGTCATCATCATTGAGCGAGACGAATCCGCCCGGGTTCTCCTCGTCGGCATCGGTGACGCCCTCGATGTCTAGGTCCACCGCCCCCGGCAGGAAGCGCACCAGGTCCTTGGCCGTCTTGACGCCCCGGGTGTACTCCAGCTTCAACACATACTCGCCGGTCTGGTCTCCCTGAACCCAGAGTTCTATCGGCGGGTCTTCGCCTTGCGGGGCCGTGTACTGGTGGGGCAGGGTGACCTGGGTGCCGCCCGTCCACGCGGTCCACACGCTGGCGGCGCCGGTGACGCTCTCCCGCTCCAGGCCGAGCGTCACCGTGCCGCCGGCAGCGGGGACGCAGTTCTCGATCCGTATCTGCCTGCGAGCGCCCAGTGCAAGGGGTGCACCAGTCTCGTACTCCTGGGCATCTACGACGCCGTCAATGTCGAGATCGGGCATGAAGACGGTCAGGTTGGCGAGGTCCGTCATGCCCACCTTGCCGTTCTTGTTGCCCTCCAGGCGAAGCACGATCCCCCGCTCGCCGCTTACCTGCTTGCCCTCCACATAGAGGGTCTTGGGGAGTTGACCAGCGGGGAATGTGGCCGGAAGCGTTATCTGGGTGCCCTGCTGCTTGGTCGTCGTGCTCCACACCGCGATGCACGAGGGACCGCTGGTGGCCGATAGAGTCACGCTGTCCACCGTGTCACCGTACAAAGTGATTTCGAGCATGTCGTCGTCCGGGGCGCCCATCGGCCCCGGGTCGTTCGTGTCTTCCTTCAGGTTCTGGTCGTCGTCGTCGCCGTTGAAAGGCACGTAGCCGCCCACGCTCTCTTCCGTCTCCTCGGTCGTCCCCTGGACCGCGAGGTCCATGTTCACCACCCAGAAGTTGCGGCTCTGGGTGACCGAGGAGCCGCGGTCGGAATACTGGGTCACCTGGTACTGGTATGGTCCACAGGCCACGTACTGGCCCTGGCTGTTCTTGCCGTCCCACTGGCAGGTGTGGCCGTTTCCGGGGAGGTTGGGCCTATACTGCGTCTGGAAGATGATCGCGGGCGGGGAAACATGCAAGTCCCAGACCCGAAACCGCACCTCTCCCCACTCATGAGGCTCTTCGTTGGTGAAATCCTGGGGCAGCAGGTTGTAGGCGACGAACCCGGTGCCGTGGTAGGGCACGGCCTCCCTGTAGTCGGTGATCTCCATGTCGAAGACCAGCACGTCGGCCGCTTGGTGGGCCCGGACGCCCATGTTCGCCTCGTTGTCGTCGGCGTAAGAGGGCGCCGGGCTGTCGTCGAGGTCGGCCTTGACCGGGTTGGCGGCGGCGCCGGTGCCCCAGTAGGCGGGGGTCGCCACGAACCAACCCACGCTGTTATACTGGTGGCTCACCGTCCCACACGTTTCACCCGAGGTCTGCGATTCCACCGTGTTCCCTTCGCCGAAGTACCACACCACGCGCAGAGGCACGTCTGAGACCCGGGCTCCGCTACACTCGGTGTCGTAGTCGTAGCCATGGCAATGAAACTCGGCAGTCCCGCCCTTGGGGACATACAGCAGTGTGTACCAATTCGGGCACCAGCTGGTGTAGCCGGTCGCCTTCATGTGGATCTGCGGCGGGTCGCCCGCGTCATAAGGAGGCTGGCCCTGGGGCGGGTTGGCATACCGCTGGAAGGCCGGGTCGGGATAATAGATCACCGCCCAGGCCGGCCAGAGCGCAAGCAGGAGCAGAGCCGCCAGAACGACGCCGGGCACCCACAGACGCCGGACTACTGCCATGTCACTTCCCCCCTTGCGCCTTGCTCCTCGCCAACGCCAACATGCTCGCGGCCGCGTTCGTCAGGTCCGCGCCGGGGACCGAATCGAGCAATGCCTGGGCTTCGGCCTGGGCGGTCGCATAGTCGCCGGCATCATAGGCGAACCGCATGCGGCAGTCGTGGGCGATAGGATAGAACGACGCGAAGACCGGTGAAGGCCGATCCAGGATACCCTGGAACTGCGCCATGGCTTTGTCATGCTGCCCGAGGGACTCATAGGCGCAGCCCAGGAGCCAGTACGCCCGCACCAGAAAGCGCTCTTCGGTCGTGACTTGCAGCACGCCCGTAAAGGTATCAATGGCGCCCTGGTAGTCGAACGACTGGCTCTGGGCCCAGCCCAGGTAGTAGAGGCCCTCGGGCCCGACGCCCTTGTTGCCGAAGGCTTTGGCGATCTCCTGGTACCACGGCAGCGCTTCCTTGGGGCGGGCCAGCCAAAGGTTGTTGTGGCCGATGAACATCTTGGCTTCCCAGGCGTAGTCCGTGTTGGGCGCCAGGTCCAGCACCTCGCGATACTTGGCTATGGCCTCCTCGTAGCGCGCGTCGTCGCTGAGCGCACGGGCTTCAGCCATAAGGCCGGGAACAGTGCGGATGGCGGCCGCCCCGCCGGCCAGCGTGTTCGGCTGATCGTGAGCGACGGCGGCAAAGATCGCCTTGGCCTCGTCCACTTTCCCTTCGGCCAGCAGGATCTCACCCATGCAATACTGCGCCATAGCCGAGGCTTCGGTGTTGGGATGCGCGGCGATGATTTCGGCCATGCGCTCCTTGGCTCCAGGAAGGTCGCCTTGCGCCAGCCGCACCGCCTTGATGCGCGCCACGGCCTGGGCCCCATAGGAACTGTTGGGCGACTGCTGCACGATCCGGTCGTAGAGAGGCTGTGCCTCGGCGTACTGCCCTGTCCGCTCGTAGATGCCGCCCATCGCCAGGCGGGCCAGCAGCGCCCGATCGCTGTAGCCAAACTCGTCCAGTACGTACTGGAAGGCAGCGAGCGCCTCGGAGCGCTTGGCCCACAGCAGTTTGGTGGCACCGATCTGGTAGGCTGCGCTGGCGCCCAACTCGTCAGCAGAGTGGGCTTTGAGGGCCGCCTCCAGTTCGGCGATGGCCTTGTCATAGGCTGCTTTCTTGGCCTCGATGTCGGCGATGCGATCGGCCAAGAAGGATTGCGTCGCCGAGTCGGCGATCTGCGCCTTTAGGCCCTCTGCCGCCTGCTTGGCGGCGTCGAAATCGCCCTGGGCCAGCTTGCAGAGGATGACCACCTCGGCCGCGCCGGAAAGGATGGCGGTGTCGGTCGTGGCCGCGATGGCGGCCTTGGCCGTTGACTCGGCTTGCGTGTACTGGCCGGCGGTGAAGAGTTCCTGGGCGCGCTGAAGTGTTCCGGCCGCGCCGCTTGTGGTAAGCGGAGTCGAACCATCGGCTGCCAGTACAGGCGCTGCCGCCACCACGAGAAGCAAGATAACGAAGCACGCAAGGTGATGTGTCCTCATGGCCTTCTCCCCCTGCCTACTGCTTGGGCCGGCGCATGGTCTCTTCCGTCTCGAACTTCACGTGGCCGTCGCGGAAGAGCAGGTTGCGCCCGTACACCGCGCCAAAGACCCCCGCCACTGGCGGGCCGTGGTAGCAGCCGTCGTCCATCATGATCATGATCATGTCCGGCGTGGCGATCCATGCCCCGCCCGGCAGGTTCGCAGTCTTTTCGTCCTTCACCAGCCGCACCGCATCCAGCCGCGCCGGCGCGTCTTCCTGCGCGATGTTGGAGTAGTGGCGGTAGGACATGTAGTAGTGGTCGCCGGTCATGTCCGGCTGATCCGCAGGAGGCTTGAAGTCGGGCGCCGGAAGCGTATGGGCCTTGGCATAGGGGTCGGCCGGGCAGTACCAGGCGTCGGGGTCCTGCACGTAGGGCGCGTAGGCGTCCTTCAGGCGCTGGGCGTTGTCGGCGCCCTCTTTCTTCTGGTCCCCCGGGCGACCGCGCAGCGGGCAGATGTAGCCGCCGTGGTCTTGGGCGAACATGGCGATGGCCTTGCCCAACTGCATGAGGCGGTAGGCGCAGAGCGCCTTCTTGTACTCCCCGCCCGGCGGCGAGGTTGCGGGGAGAGCCCAGCGCCCCAGCGCCAGGGCGCCAGCGGCCACCAGCAGGAAAGTGATGCAGCGGTACGGCAACGAGGAATGACGTCTTCCCATGGCGCACCTCCCTTGTGCGGAACCCCTGGGACGTGACGAACACTCGAAGCCTACTCTCCCCCAAGCCTCTTTGTCAAGCGCCTGCATGCCTGGCTTTGTTGGGATTCTCCCACAAACGCACCGGGCGCCGAGAGCAGATCGGATCGGCTATCTGCTCATACCGCAGGGCGTTGGTGGGTCCAGGAGGGCGGCGTTGCGGCACGCCGGCGGAGCAAGCCCTCCTGTCCGCAGCACGAGCGCCACTTGCAGCGGCCGGCCAGGGAGTTCAGGGAGGCCTACCGCGCGGCATAGGCTAACGGCACTTCTCGGGAGGACGCGTCATTCCTCGCGCCAGGTGATAGTGGTTTCACCCGCGGGAAGCGACAACTTCAGTGCGCCGGGGGCGGCCGTGGCCGTCGCCCCGGGCGGAACCTGAAGGCCGCGGGCAGCCTTGCCTAACTGGATCGTGATTTCGGTTGGCTCGGCACACCGGGCCCAGAGCGTGTTCGTAGGTGCGTATTGCAGCGCAAGATCCACCGGGCGCGATGCCTGGAACACATTTCGCCCGGACATCGCCAGGCGCGTGGCGGCGATGGCCGCGACCGCAGCCGGACGGCGGCCGCTCCACCGCACCCAGCACGCGGAGCAGTCCGATTCGACGGCATCGAGGTCCGCGCCGGTCCTGAGGGCTGGCGCTCCGTGGAGGCGGAACAGCGTCAGATCACGGCCGGTGCCCGACTGCATCTCGGCACCCACCGCGCCTTCGGCTTCGACGAGCCGGCCGCCGGGCGGCGCCGCACCGCCGGTGCTCGTGCGCAGGAGGGCCAGGAAGCGCGCGCTGCTGGTCTTCGCGGGAGGGCTTACCACGAGACAGGGCGGGTATTCGCCCTCGGTGCCGGGGAACTGCGTGAGGGTGGCCTGCGCGTCGGCCGGCGCCAGCATCGCGACCTGCAGGCGGGCCCTCGGCTTGACGATGGCAAAACCGCGGGCGGGAAGGCTCACACCCAGCGCCGGCTGGGCGCCGGCGACGAGATACTGGCCGTCCTGGTCGGTGTGCAGAAGCCACTGGAACTGGTGGGGCTGGGAGGCCTCGATCTCGTCGAGCATGACGAAGAAGCCCGGCTTAACGTAGGCGATGCGGCGCACGAAGCGGGTGAGTTGGTCGGCATCGTAGCAGCCGGAGGCGTCGCCCTCGACATAGTCGAACACGGGAGAGGCGAAGAGGGCCGCGATCTTGCCGAACCCCATCTTGGCCTGGCCTTTGTCGTCCACAAGCAGCGAGTTGTGGCCCGCGGTGCCGCGCCCATACTCGGAGAGCGCGCCGCCCTTGAACGAGCCATAGCCGGAGTCCGTGGCCAGCCACTCGCCGGCGCAGTTCACGACGAAGGAGTTGGCGTCGCGGTGGCAGTGGCCCTGGGTGCTGGCGCTGCTGATGAAGGCGAGCAGCGTGTCCTCATCGCCCCAGCCCGAGCGCAGGGCGGCCCAGCCGATGGTGGGGAAGGCGCGCGAAGTGGGCCAGCCGTCGGGAGGGGCGATCTTGGGGTCCGGCACGTGCAGGATGGCGTCGGTGAAGGCCTTCCCTTGCAGCAGGCCGGCCTGCTGCAGGTACCAGCCGGCCTGCGGGTCGCCCAGGCGCAAGTTGAGCGCGCGCATGGTGACGTCGTAGCCGCGCGAGTAGGGCGAATCGCAGAAGTTCACCAGGCCGCTTTGCCGCGGCCCCCAGAAGTAGAGCACCCAGGGCACCAGGTCGCGCTGGATGTACGCATGCCGCAGCAGCGACTCGTCGCCCGTGCGCGCCAGCGCCAGGCCGAAGAGGCTGCACAGGTCCACGCCGTAGGCGGTGTAGGAGAGGCCCTCCGTCTGCGGCGAAGTCGCCCGCAGGTCGAGCCACCAGGTGAAGAAGGCCCTCGCGTTGTTCATGAACTCCGCGGCGCGCGCCGTCTCGCCCAGGAGCGCGCAGGCGCCAAGGCCCAGGGCGGCGTTGCGCAGCATCTGCAAGTTGTGCTCGGCGCGCCCGGCGGCGTCCTCGTTGAGCGGGTAGAGGCCGAGGCGCAGGATCCCCGAGCGGACGGCCCCGCGCTGCTCCTCGGTCATGAGGTCGTAGCAGACATCGTAGGCGAAGGCCATGCCCATGGTGAGGTGGCCGGTGTCCAGGCAGGTGTGCTTGGAGTAGTCGAGGTCGGTCCAGACCTGCCAGCGCGAGAGGGCGAGGGCGTACTCGATGGCGCGGCGGGCGTAGCGCTCGTCGCCGGTGGTGACATAGGAGAGCGAGAGGCCCTCGAGGCGATCCTCGAGGGCGCGCGCCATGCCGGTCCAGTAGGGGTAATGGCCGAACTGCTTGGCGTCGAAGCCGGGCGGCTCCTCGATCTTGCCGGGCTGCTGCGGGGGCAGCGGGAACGTGACCTGCTTGCCGCCGAAGTAGGTGAGCGTGAAGTCCTTCTCATCCAGGTATTGCGGAGTGGCGAAGCCGGTCGCGCGCAGCCGCGGGAAGTCGGCCTTGGAGAAGTAGAGGCGCGGATGTTCGACACCCAGCGCGCACGCTGCCAGCGCCCCGATGATTGCGAAAGCGAAGATCATGGGTACTGCGCGAGACATGAGGTGCACCTCCCCTGGATGGCGTTCGCGCCCAATGCCTTGTGCCGTGCCAAGAGCGTTTGAGATCGCTTTGGGGCGTCGAGTCTCGTGTCGGACGGCGGTCTTTTCCTCGCAGGTCTGTTGGGCGGTGCATGACACGTTTCCTGCTCTCCAAGGCGCCCACACGGAAGCAGACGGGACCGCGTTTTCCTCGGAGCCAGCCAGCAGTTCCGAGGCTTCGGCTGCGGCACCCGGCTGTCGCTTCGGGATGCGAGCGGGTCTTCATCCGCGCTTGGATACGAGGCTGCGCGAGGGGTTTCGGAACCTAACGGCAAGTGCCCTCTCGGAGACGGTTTCAGCCGACAGCGACAGCATCGGGCTGAGGCCACGGTGGGTCAGCCGGTGGGCGGAGCGGCGGCTGGACTCGCGGGTCCGGAAGGGTTTGGGCCTGCCGAGCCATTTCTTGCCGCCGCCGGGATCTTGTAGGCGACCAGCGTCTCGGTGACTCCGGTTTCGGCG